>Ga0247768_1000116_pt1 | contig 28654 bp, 24 predicted proteins | sample UWRJL016104C6_FD_179944 | JGI IMG/M metagenome (GOLD analysis project Ga0247768, IMG submission 179944) | Plant litter microbial communities from Arlington Agricultural Research Station in Wisconsin, United States - UWRJ-L016-104C-6 | ecosystem: Environmental > Terrestrial > Plant litter >... | reverse complement strand
CGCCTGGGTCGCCGCGGTGGTCGGCATCGCGACGGCCATCCGCAACCAGGTGACGGCCGTGCGCGCGTCCCGCGAGCGCGCCTTCGAGCAGCAGCAGCGCATGGCCGAGCAGGAACGGCTGCGGATCGCGCGCGATGTGCACGACGTCGTCGCGCACAGCCTCGCCATGATCAACGTGCAGGCCGGGGTCGCCGCGCACGTCGCCGACAGGCGCCCTGAGCAGGCGAAAGAGGCGTTGCTGAACATCAAGGAGGCCAGCGCGTCCGCGCTGAAGGACCTGCGCGCGACACTGGCCGTCCTTCGATCGGGTGAAGACCGCGCGCCGGCGCCGAGCCTGCGCCAGATGTCCGACCTGTTCGACCAGGCCCGCGCGACCGGGCTGACGGTGCGCGTCGAAGGTTCGCCGGGCGAGTTGCCCGCGCCCACCGATGGCGCGGCGTACCGGATCCTGCAAGAGTCGCTGACCAACGTCGTCCGGCACGCCGACCAGCCGCGGTCGGTCGACGTCTCGTTCGGCCGCCGGGACGGTGTGCTCACGCTCGTCGTGCGTGACGACGGCCGGGCCGCCGCGGAGCCGAAGCCCGGCAACGGGCTGCGCGGCATGGGCGAGCGCGCCACCGCGCTCGGCGGGCGGGTGCTGACCGGGCCGGTCGACGGAGGTTTCGAAGTGCGTGCCGAACTGCCGATCGAGGGGGATCAGTGACCATTCGCGTGGTGCTTGCCGACGACCAGGTGCTCGTCCGGGCCGGATTCCGGGTGCTGCTGGAGACCGAGGACGGTTTCGAGGTCTGCGGTGAGGCGGGTGATGGGGCGCGGGCCGTCGCGGTGACGCTCGAACAGCGGCCGGACATCGTCGTGATGGACATCCGCATGCCCGGGGTCGACGGCCTCGAAGCGACCCGGCAGATCACCTCGAACCCGGAGCTCAACGGGGTCAAGGTGCTGGTACTGACCACTTTCGACGTCGACGAGTACGTCTACGCGGCCTTGCGCGCCGGGGCGAGCGGGTTCCTGCTCAAGGACACCGAGCCGGTCGAACTCCTCCGGGCGCTGCAGGTGATCAACGCCGGTGAAGCGCTGCTCGCGCCGACCGTCACCCGCCGCCTGATCAGCGAGTTTGTCGGGAGGCCGGAGAACAGGCGGGTCGACGTCAACGCGATCCGCGAGGTCACCGACCGGGAGCGGGAAGTGCTGGCGCTGGTCGCGGGCGGCCTGTCCAACGACGAGATCGCCGCGCAGCTGGTCATCTCCACCGCCACGGCTCGCACCCACGTCAGCCGCATCATGACGAAGATCGGCGCCAGGGACCGGGCGCAGCTGGTGGTGCTCGCTTACGAGTCGGGGCTGGTCACACCACGCGGGCGCTAGCGGTGCAGCAAGAACCGCGTGACGCGCACGACGAAGACGAGCGCGACGGCGCCGACCAAGGCGATCTGCACCCACATGGACTGCCTCCCTACTGAGGACGTACCTAGATGGACGTATGGGCGCGGCGTACGGCCAGGCCGACCGGGGGATATCACCCGAACGGGTGAGGGTGTGGAGAAGTACCCGACGCTGCCCCGGCGGAAGCCGATGCGGCTATCCTCAGCGCGTGCGTCGTGCCTTGATAACCGGGATCACCGGTCAGGATGGTCAATATCTCGCCGAGTTCCTGCATGCCAAGAACTACGAGGTGTTCGGGCTGATCAAGGGGCAGAACAACCCCCGGATCGACCTGATCACCGCCGAGCTGCCGTTTGTCGAGCTCGTCTCCGCCGACCTCCAGGACCTTTCGAGCCTGGTAGCCGCGCTGGAGCAGGTGCAGCCGGACGAGGTCTACAACCTGGGCGCCATCTCGTTTGTCGCGCTGAGCTTCAAGCAGGCCGAACTGACCGCGAACGTGACCGGGCTGGGCGTCCTGCGCCTGCTCGAAGCCATCCGCATGGTCGGCGGCAGCTCGGGCAACCCGATCCGCTTCTACCAGGCGTCGAGCTCGGAGATGTTCGGCAAGGTCCGCGAGACCCCGCAGACCGAGCAGACCCCGTTCTACCCGCGCTCGCCCTACGGCTGCGCGAAGGTGTTCGGGCACGACATCACCGTCAACTACCGCGACAGCTACGACCTGTTCGCCTGCTCCGGCATCCTCTTCAACCACGAGAGCCCGCGGCGCGGCATCGAGTTCGTCACCCGCAAGGTGACCAACGCGGTGGCCAGGATCAAGCTCGGCCTGCAGGAAACCCTCGTCCTCGGCGACCTGGAACCACGGCGCGACTGGGGCTTCGCCGGTGACTACGTCCACGCCATGTGGCTGATGCTGCAGCAGGACAAGCCCGCCGACTACGTTGTCGCCACCGGCCAGACCCACAGCGTCCGCGACTTCGTCGACGCCGCGTTCCGGCACGCTGGGCTCGACGACTGGGAGCGCTTCGTCACCCAGGACCCGAGGTTCTTCCGCCCCGCCGAAGTCGACCTCCTGGTCGGCGACGCGAGCAAGGCGCACACCGAGCTGGGCTGGAAGCCGCAGGTCGACTTCGAATCGCTGGTCTCGATGATGGTCGACCACGATCTACGGATCGAGGCGAAGAAGGCGGGAATCGAAGTCCCGTGATCTCCTACGCGCAGAACGCGGAGGACGTGATCCTGGCCCGGATCTTCCAGGGCCAGGCCACCGGCCGCTACGTCGACATCGGTGCTGGTCACCCGGTCGAAGACTCGGTCACCAAGCACTTCCACGACCTCGGCTGGCGCGGCGTGAACGTCGAGCCGATGCCCTCGCTGGCCGCGGAGCTGACCCGCGCGCGCCCCGGCGACGTCAACCTCGTCGTCGGCGTAGGAGCGAAGCCGGGTGAAGCCACCCTGCACGTGATCGATGGCCAATGGGGCCGCTCCACGCTCGACGACGACCTCGCCAAGTCCTACCGCGAGGAAAACGACTGGCGGCTCCGCGACGTCAAGATCGAGGTCACCACCCTCGCCGACCTGCTCGACAAGTACCCCGGCGACGTCGACTTCCTCAAGATCGACGTCGAGGGCGCCGAACAGGACGTCATCGAAGGCGCAGACTGGACCCGCCACCGCCCCCGCGTCGTCGTGGTCGAAGCCACCGAACCGGGCGTGCCCGTCCCGTCGCACGAAGCCTGGGAGCCGATCCTTCTCGGAGCCGGCTACCGCTGTGGCCTCTTCGACGGCCTCAACCGCTTCTACGCCCAAGCCGACGACACCGAAGCGCTGACTCGCATGGCCGCGCCCGCCAACGTCTTCGACGAGTACGAGCGCTACGAAACGGCCAGCCTGCGCGCCGAACTCAAGACCCTCCAGACGAGCAGACCGGCCGAAGTCGGCTACATCCGCCGCCTGGAGGAGTCCGTCCGCGAAGCCCAGCAAAGGCGCGTCGAGCGCGAAGAAGACGTCCGCAAACTCGAAGACGCGCTCGCCGAAACCCGCCGCGAAACCGCGCGCTCCCAGCGCCACACCGCGGCGCTGGAATGGCGGGTCGCCGAACTCGAAGCGCAGCTGGAGCAGGCTCAGCGGAAGGCGTGAACGATGGCGGTGTAGGTGTCCGACTCGCCCGGCGCCAGCTCCTTGGTCTCGTCCGGGCCCAGGATGACCTCGATGCGGCTGAAGCCCGCCGCCTCACACCAGCCGATCAGGCACTTCATGTTCGGCCGCCACCAGTTCGTCGGGTCGCCGGCGAACTCGTCGTGCGGGAAGCATTCCGCCAGCGCGCGGTCCTCGAACCCGCCGATCCGGTTGGCGTGGGTGGAGATCACCGCGACGCCCTTGGTCACCGAGAACAGCTGGCGGAGCGCGCCGATGGGATCGGCCAGGTGGTAGAGCACCCCGCCGAACAGCACGACGTCGAACTGCCCGATCGGGCTCAGGTCGTCGTTCGAGAAGTCCAGGACGACGTCTTCGACCTTGCTCCCGCGCAGCCGTCGCGCGGTGTTGAAACCGTCCTTGCCGGGAAGGTCCTGCGGGCGCCACACGTGCGGAAGGGTCACCGCGTCCTCGACCCGCTCGTTGTTGGCGCGGCGCTCGGCGACGTACTCCCAGTACTTCGGGAAGTCCACCGACCAGGAGTAGTGGTCGAGTGAAACGACCCTGGCGGCACCGGCTTCCTCGGCGGCGAAGCTGTACCAGCCGTCCCAGGCGCCGATGTCCAGCACCGTGCGGCCGTGCAGGTCCGGGATCTGCAGGTACTTCCATTCGTTCGCGCTGAATTCGGCGCTCTTCGCACCGCTGCTGACGACGCCGTCCCCGACGTCGACCGAATGGAACCAGAAACCGACCTTGTCAACGGCTTCCTGGCGTGCTTCCTTGCTCGGTGAGGTCATCCCCAGTGTTCCTAACTTCGTCGGTTGTCGATAGTTCCAATTCCAATTCGGCGAGGCGCTTGGCCATCACGGCGCCGACCGCCGCCGGGCTGCAGATCTCGCGAACCGCCTCCGCACCACGCGCGCCCAGCTCCCGGCGGCGCTCCTCACTCCCGGCGAGCCACCGCAGCCAGCGCGCCGCCTGCTCGACGTCGGGCTCCGCCCAGAGCTGACCGGGGGTGTACCAGTCGCCGAATTCGGCGCCGAAACGGTGATCCCGCTCGGTGATCGGGCGGATCGAGTAGCCGACGAGGGCCGCCGCGCCTGGCGGCATGAAGTCGACGTTGCCGCCGTACCCGGTCGCGATGACCGGCTTGCCCATGGCCATCGCTTCGGCCATGCCGAGCCCGAAGCCCTCGGAGCGGTGCAGCGACATGTAGACGTCACAAGTGGCTAGGAGACAGTCCATGTCTTCGCGCGACATCTGCCTGCTGAGCAGCGTGCCGTTGACGCTCGCGATGGCCTGGGTCAGATGTGTTGCCAGCTCGGGGAACCGGTCGAGGTCGTTCGCCTTGATGACCAGGTGCGCCGAAACGCCTTGCTCGTCGACCGGGAACGCCCGCCGGAACGCTTCGACGACCGCCCACGGGTTTTTGCGCGCGTCGCTGGAGGACGCGCTGAAGGTGAACATGACCACGAGGCCGTCGTCCGGAAGCCCGAACCTGGCGCGGTCCCCGGTGATGCCGGGGCGTTGCGGGACCACGCTCGGGACCACGGTGATGGGGATGTCGGTCGCCGTGCGGCAGGCGTCGGCGACAAAGTCGGACAGCACCCACAGTTCGTCGATCCGGGGCAGCTGCGCGAGCGCGTACCGCGGCATCTCCGGGAGTTCCCAGGCCCACAACGCGATCGTGTACCGGTCGAGCGCGTCCTCCGGGATCAGCTGGAACTCGTTGACGTTGACCAGCCAGAGGTCCGCCGCGAACTCCTTGCCCCGCCGCAACTCCGCCATTTTTTCCGGCACCGGCACGGACCGGTAGGGAGCCCTGGTGTTGAACTCGGTGTAGGTCAGTTCGACGTCGGTCCCGGCGAGGGCGAGTACATGCCTTCGCGCGGATTCCGAAAGCCCGGTGGTCGCCCGCGCGTCGGCGAACACGTTGACCCCGGGCCGTCGCCCGACCTCGACCACCGGCTGCCGGGCTTCGAGCGCCTGGACGTAAGCCGCCGCGGCGACCGGCCAGGACGCTTGGCGCGCGACAAAATCGCGGGCTTCCAGACCCGCCGCGCGCAACTCCTCCGGCCAGCAGACTCCGCGTTCGAGCGCGGTGTACAACCGCTCCGCTTCCCGCGCCGAGTCCGTCGGGATCTTCCAGCAGAAACCGTCGTCCAGATGCCGGTACTGCGGAAGGTCGCTGGTGATGACCGGGCGACCGGCGCCGAGCGCCCGCATCATCACCGCGCTCGTCTCACCCGCCGTCGGCCAGCGCAGGTTGACCACGGCGTCCGACGCGGTGATCAGCTCCTCGAACTCGTCCTTCTCCGGGGACAGCGCGAGATGCACCGAGTCCGAGACACCGAGCTGCGCGATCATCTGCCGCACCCCGGCCACCACACCCTGGGAACCCGCGTGCCCGGCGATGATCAACCGGGCCTGCGGCCACCGGCGGCGGATCTCGGCGAAGGCCAGCACCGCGACGGTCACCCGCTTGATCCCGACCAGGCTGCCGAACACGCCGAACACGACGTTGCCGTCGTTCCAGTCCAGCCTCGCGCGGATCGCGGTACGGGTGGAGTCGTCGCGGATCGGCGCGCCGGACGGCGCGACGTGGATCGGCACCCCCGGATAACGCGCGCGCAGGAATTCGGCCGAGTGAGGATCGTGGACGAGCACAGCGGAGCTGGCCGTCACGACGCGCCGCTCCAGGCTCAGCGTGCCGTAATCCATCGTCTTGACGCCGTCCACCTCGATGGCGGGCCAGCCGTTGACCAGCGCGGGATCGTCGGGGAAGCCCCAGATCGGGCCGTGCGCGTACCGGACCTCCTCCTTGAACTCCGGAGTGTCGGTACCGCCGAAATAGCCCGCGTGGAAATCCAGCAGGGAGGTGTCGTGCAGCACGGCGATCCCCGGGACGGCCAGCGCCTGTTCGTAGATCCACGAATGGATTCCGGCGTGGTTGCCCAGGTGATAGATGTGCACGGTGTCCGGCGGGAAGTCGAAGTCCGGTCCCACCACCGGAATGCCTTCTGGGGTCTCGGCTTTCTCGGCGTCTTCGGTGACCGCGGTGATTTCGACCAGGCCGGAGAGCGCTTCGAGCAGCTCGAAGCTGTAGTCGGCTATGCCGCTCTGCTGCGGCGGCAGCGGCGTCCACATCGCGTAGCGCATGACGGGCAGCTCACCGCCACGCGATCAGGCGATAGTTGTCGCCAAGTTCGTAATCTTCCGCGGGGGTCCGGATTTCCGTGCGCGCGAAGCCCGCGGACTCCGCCAGGAAACGCAGGAAATCCGGGTGCACGGGTTTCTTGGCGAACGGGTCCAGGTGGAAGTCGGCCGTCTGAGCCACCGGCGTCTCGATGATGAGCGTGCCACCCGGCTGGAGTGCCGCGGCCGCCGAATCCATGAAGCTCGCCAGGGTGACGGGATCCTGCCGTTCGACGAATCGGAACGCCGTCACCGCACCGAGCGACCGCTGGGCGGCCCCCGCGAGCGATTCGAGGGAATCGCCGTCTTCGACCGTCAGGTCAAGGCCCGCACAGTGCCTGCGGACGAGCGAATTGGCGGAGACCGCCCGGTACGGGATACCGGCCGCGCGAAGGACTTCCAGCCATTCGCCCCGCGCCGGTGCCATGTCGAGAACCGCGCCCGTCGCGCCGTTCTCCCGTGCTTCGGTCACCACCGGCAGGAACGAGCCGCGTGCGGCCCGAAGCCCTTCGGAAGAGCCGTCGAGCAGTTCGGACAACGCGAGTTCCAGGAACGAATCCCGGTCCGCGACCTTGTCCGCCACCTCGGGCTTCGGCCTGCCGGGCCGGGCGTCACGAAGTTCGTCGAGGTAGAGATCCAGCTGCGCGTGCCGCAGTCGCACGTCCCTCGCCGCCGAACTCAGGGTGGCGACCTGGTCTTCCATGGCTTTGACCCGCTGCTCGAAGCCGCTGGAGCTTTCAGCCGTCTCAGCCAGGCGCAGGCGAAGATCACCGAGCTGGGATTCCACCCGGCCCAGCGAGGAGTACAGGCGCTGGTTCAACCCGGCCGTCAGGTGCTGATCGCTCTGCCGGAGCACGCTGACCTCGTGCTGAAGCTGCTCGTGGTGCACCAGCGTGCCGCGATCGGTGACCGCGGCGAGGCCCGCTCGTTGCTCCTGCGCGAGTTCTTCGATCGCGCGGAGCGCGTCACGGATCGCGAGGTTCGTTTCGATCTGCCACTTCAGCTGGCGACGCCATAGGAAGCGCAGGGCCAGCCTGCCGAGGAGGTCGGTCCGCCGGAGCGGCAGGTGGAGCTGGTGGTGCTCCTCGAGCCTGGCCAGTGCTTGGGCCACGCGAGTTTCAGGCATTTCTCTTCCATCGGGTCAGTGAGCTGATCAACCGGCGAGCTTTTTGAGGATGTTGTCGAGCGCGGGGGAATCGAGGGCCGAGACAGCCCCGCTGACCAGCGATCTCTCGGCCACTTCGAGCACGACCACGTTGCTCGGCGCGAGCAGGTCACCGATCGCGGCGCCCTCGTCCTTGTCGGCCGTGCTGAGGTGCAGCACCGTCAGGTCGCTGAACGCGGCGGCCAGATACGGCAGGGTCCGGATGGTGAAGGAGTCGCCGATCAGGCCGACCTTGAGCCCGTAGGTCCCCGGGCCGGACGCGGTGTCCAGGTGCAGGGGCGTGGTGAAGTCGGACGGCTCGCTGTGGGTCTGGTCCCGGGTGCCGTCCGGTTCGAGCGAGTAGTGCACACCGCTGGTGTCGCCGGTCCGGCCGATGAGCGGCGGCAGGTCGGCGGGCACCTGCCAGGGCGCGGTCGGGGCGATCTTCCAGTTCGCGCTGATGCCGGCGCGCAGCCGCTCGGCCACCGCCCTGGCCATCAGCACCCCGCCTTCGTCGGACCAGTGCGCGTCCTGCGGGCCGTAGACCGGGGCGCCCAGCTGCGCGCCCCAGGCGTTCAGCTGGCCACGGAGGTCGAGGATGTAGTTCTCGCCGTCGACCGCGCGCCAGAATTCGGTGGTCGTCGCGGCGTGGCAGTCCTTCCCGGCGTATTCGTCGGGAAGGTGCCCGGGCACCATGGTGGTCTTGTCCGGGGCGACGACGACCACGAACTTGCGGCCGGACGCCTCCACCCCGTCGCGCAACCGCCGCAACTGGGCGAAGGTCGTCGCCAGCGGCTTCGCCTGCGCGCAGTGGCTCGCCACGTCCTGGCCCAGGTACATCCAGCCGTCCTTGCCCTCGAGCACGGTCGGGTAGGTCTCGGGGACGGACTGTGTCGGCGGGGACTGGATCGGGCCGCTCTGCTGCTGGGTTTCGTGCTGAAGCGGCGGCGGTTCGCCGAACACCCCGCGGCTCACGGAGTCGGCCGCGTGCACGGCGTCCTCACGGAAGATCAGGTGGTCCGTCGCCCACTGCGAAAGCTGGCTGAAAAACGACCAGCCCTGGCCGAGGCTCGGGAACGGGGTCAGCGCGCGGTTTTCGAACTCGCCGGGCCGGGCGCCGACGGTGTACGAGAGCACGGGGGTGGCGAAGAAAAGCAGCGCGATCACCAAGGCGACAGCCTGTTTGCGGCCGTGCCTCGGCCGGTACAACGAGTGCTCACGCGGAAGCCAGGCCTCGTGGACCGGAAGGAGCGAGGACTTCTTGTCGGCGTGCTTGTCGCTCACGGTCATCGCGACGACCTGACGCGGTCGACGCCCCAGCGAGCCGCCCGGATGCCGAACCGCACAAGGGATCTACGCCGGCGCGCAACAGGTTCCTGGGCCCGGGCTTCCCTGGTTTCCCAGTTCTCGTAGGCCTCACGGAGTCGAGTGCGCATCCACGCGGTCGCGATGTCCATGGACCGGGTACGCAGGATGTGTGCGCGGGCGGCGTCACCACGCCGTCGCGCGTCCGCGGGATCGTCGGCGACCATGCGCATCGCCCGCGCCGCGGCGTCGAGGTCGGGCTCGGCCCACACCGCGTCTTCCTGGTACGGCGGCCAGCCAGGGCCGACCTCGGTCATCGTGTACGGGATCGGCCAGCCGACCGTGTCGTCGAAGAACTCCTTCGTGCTGGAGTAGTCCGTCGCGATGACGGGCATGCCGCGGACCATCGCCTCCGCCACTGTCAGGCCGAAGCCCTCGCTGCGATGGAGGGAGACATACGCGTCGCTACCGGCATACAAGGCGTCGAGCTCGTCGACGCTGAGATACCGCTCCAGCAGTTCGATCCGGTCGTCTTCGCCTACGAGGTAGCGCAACCGCTCCGAGGACGCCGTGTGCAGATGCCCGTTGGTCGCCTTGATGACCAGGCGGACGTCCTCGCGGCCGGGGAACGCGCGCTGGAACGCGGAGACCAGCCCCCACGGGTTCTTGCGGCCGCCGGTGCTGTTGAAGTCGAAGGCGAACAGGAAGCGGACGGGCGCGCCGGACTCCCGGGGCGGGCGGGTGACCGGGCCGGGATCGGCGATCGGCAGCGGGATGACCTTCACCGGCACCGGTGAGTGTTCGGCGATCGCCTTGCGGCAGAACTCGCTGATCGTCCACACCTCGTCGACGTGCGCGAACCCGCTGCGCATGTACTCGGGGAACTCTTCGAGTTCCCACGCCCAAAGCCCGATGCGGTAGCGCCGGTATCCGGCCTCGGGATGGCTGTCGAGCAGCAACTTCGTGAAATCGGAGTTCACCGCGAGGATGGTCACCGGGTATTCGGGGCGACCGGCCGTATCCGGCTCGTCGAGCGCTGTCCGGCACGACTCGGCGAGCGAGTACTCCTCGACCACCGAAACGACCGGGATCCCCGACTCACGCACGATGCGGTGGGCTATCCGGCCCATCTCGCCGAGGCCGAGCTCCGCTGTCAGGTAACCGGCGACGTTGACGCCGAACTCGTGCACGGGCGCGGTGACGGAGGCCGGTTCACCGGGAAGCGCCCACTTCGGGAGCAGGCCCTCGTCGACACCGTGGGTGGCGCACCAGTTCCGGAAGCCGGGGGCGTCGTCACCGAGTGGATGCTTGAACACCGCCTGCAGATCCACCCGGCTCGCCCAGACCTCCATGGCCAGCCGGGTGAGCCCGGCGGCGCGCTCGACCGGCGAGGCGGGCGAGGAAAGCCACTGCCGAAAGGCCAAGCCGTTGTCGTCGCCGAACGGGTGCGCCGGGATCTTCTCCGCGTTCCGGCCGAAGGGGTCGGCCCCGGCCTTCGCCTGATCGGCCTTCAGCCAAGCCGTGTGGAAAAGCCTGCGCATCTGGAGCGTGACGGCAGAGCCGTCCGGGAGCTTGTCGAAGCCGTAGGGCGCAGGCTCATCGGACTCTTGATAGCCCGCGGCGAGCAGTTTCCGCCCGTAGGAATCGCACAACTGCCTCAGTTCGTTGTCGGCGGACAGGCGAATCCTCGGCCGCTCCAGGTTTTCCATGCTGAGCACCCACGGGATTTCAGGGCGGTAGCCGGGAAAATGCATGAACCGAACCGAATTGCCGAGTGCGCGTTCGTGAAGGTTCCAATACGCCAACGCGGCACCGGGATCGCCGGTCACGTGATGCCGGAAAAGACCCGGGATCAGTTCGAACCAATTCTTCGGTTCCGGCTCGGGAATGAGTTTCGCCGGTGGGCGCCGGCGTCGGCATCGATCGGCCCAGAAGTCCAGGAAGGGCAAGGCGCCTTGCCCGGCGGCCAGGAAACCTTCGTTGAAGATCCCGGGCTCTTCACTCGGTTCGAGGCCGTCACGCGGCAGTACGGCGAGAAGGTAGGGCGTCACGACGAGTTCGTGCTCCGCCGCGAGCCCGGTGATGTCCTCGAACGGCGCGAGAACCTGCGTTTCGGGAGCGAGGTAAACGGCGACTTCGCTGCTTTCGAGGAGCCGCCGCAGCACCAAGGGCTTCACCGCGTCGACGAGCTCGTCGGCCGACCGGTAGGTGGCCATCCGCAGGTATTCGTCCGGCTCGAGGCCGAGCCAGTCGTGCCCGGTGACCAGGTAGTCCGGCCGGAGGTCCTGGTCGTCGACACCGTCGACGACCAGGACGACGAACTCATGGCCGGGGTGGTGCTCCAGGTAGCTCTCGGCCAGCACCCGGGCCGCGGCGAGGCGGCCGCGGGTGACTACCGTGCAGCCGGCGACGGCCCCCGGATCATGCACGCCTATCAGTTGCCGACCGGCAGATCCTGCACCTGCGCGGTCAGGATCTCGTCGAACACCTTGCTGATCGAGGCGAGGCTTTCGCCTTCGACGTGGATGCGCACGACCGTGCCCTTGTGGACGTAGTGCGCGCGGATGAGGGCCTTGTTGCTGCCCGAACCCTCCAGCTGGACCACCTTGATGCCGCTGGGCGCGTCACCGGAGTAGGTCTCCATCTTGTACTTGAGCTGCAGGTCGACCAGGGCGTCCCGCGCTGTCGCCGCCGCGTCGGCCGACGTCGTCTCCGATGTGAGGACAACCGCGCTGATCTTCGAGGGGAGGCTGGAAACCGCGAGGCGGGACTTCGACGCGCCCGCGGTCTCGTAGACCTGGTTCTCCTCGTCCGTCAGGACCTTGCGCTCTTCGACCTTGTTGAAAGTGTCGAAGTTGACGACTTCGGCGACCGTGCCCGGCAGAGCCGCGATCTCCAGGTCGTCCTTGGGGCGCGGCGGCGGGGGCGGCGCGACGCTGGACGTCGGCGTGGTCGGCTGCGCGGTGTTGTCCGCCTTGTTGCCGAAGATGAAGTAGCCGCCCACGGCGAGCGCGGCGACGACGACCACGGCGACGATGATGCCGATGACCTTCTTCTTACCGCCCGAAGACGTGGTCTCGAAGGCCTCCGGCCCCTGGCCGACCCAGTCGTGGTTCGACGGCGGCGCCAGCGGGGGGAACTCCGGGCCGCCCCAGGGCGTGCCCGTGTCGGAGCCCTGGCTGTTCCAGTACCCCTGCTCGGAGCCGGGAGCCGGCCGGAAGGCGCCGGAGACGGCCTGCGGCGGGACCCCCGAGACGACCTGCGTGCGGTCGGCGTCGCCACTCGCGTTGGCCTGCCAGTTCGGCTGCCAGCCGCCCGGGGTCACCTGCGTGCGCTCGGCGCCGTCCGCGACCGCGTTGTTGTTGACGACCTGCGTCCGATCGCTCGGGCCCTGCCCGATCGGCGCCTGCTGCTGCGGCTGGCCGCCGGGCGGCGTCGACGGCCGCTGGGCCTCGATCGGCGCGATGATCTGGGTACTTTCCGCCTGATTCGACTCGGCCGGGGGAGTCTGGAGTTCGGGGTTCACCGCCGACGATAGGACGATGTCACGCCGCTGCCGGTAGTCGTCCGCCGAAATTCGGCCATCGGCCAGCTCTTCGTCCAGCCGGCGAAGTTCCTCCTGCCAGGACAAACCTGGCCCCCTTCCATCAAAGTGCGCCCGAGCCCCGCGAACTCAACCCATATTGTGCACGCCGCACCTCGCGCACCGGCTGGCGAGGGTCGATTCGTGACCGGTTCACTCCGGCGGGAGCACCTTCAGTAGTGCTTTGACCGTTTGGTCATGACGTGTCTTCAGGATGGCCTTGTCGGCGGCCATCGGCTGCGAAAGCCCCACGCTGACCACCTTGTCGCCCGACGCGTACCAGGTGGCGTTCCAGCGGGTCTTGCCGTCCGCGCCCGCCGCCGCCAGCTCATCGGACTTGACCGGGGTGAAGCCGGTGTTGATGGCGCTCTTGTAGAGGTAGTCGACCAGCGTTTTCGCCGCTGGCGGGCCGCTGGTGGGCACGACCAGGACCAGGTAACCCCGGGAGCCCTCGGCCGACCCGTTGAAGGCGAGCTGGGTGACGCCGTTGCGGGTGAAGGTGTCGGCGTCGGCCTGGGAGTAGAGGCCCATCTCCAGCCCCTTCGCCACGGTCAGCGACGTCGTGTTGGCCGGGTTCTGCGTACCGGGCAGCTTCGGGAGCGCGGGGATGTCGACCGGTTTGGGTGCGGGGGACGCGACCTGGCTGCTGCTGCTCGGGGCCGAGCTGCTCGGCGACGGCGGCGCGGCGACCACGTCGCCCTTGTCGCGGCTGCTCAGCGCCCACATGCCACCCGCGATGAGGGCGGCCACCAGCAATACGCCGAGGCTGACGAAGAGCCAGACCGGCCGCTGCCGGTCTCTCGGTGGCTCGTACGAGTCCAGGTCGATCGGCCGCGGTTGCTCCGGCGTGTGGCCGGCGGACACCGGCTCGGCTCGCTGCGGCGGCGGTGGCGGCAACACCGCCGGTCGCACGACGGTCGCCGCGTCGTACGGGGACTGCTTCGGCTTCGGATACGGGAGGAAGTCGGTGGGACGCTCGTCGGCCGGGCTCGGGGCCGTCGTCCGGCGATCGGTCTCGAACGGCACCGGCTTGGGCTGTTTCGGCGGGGAAGGCGCCGGTTGTGGCCTCGTGGGCTGCTGCTGGCGTGGCGGCGACTTCGGCTCGACAGGCTTCGGCTCGGCCGAGCCGGGATTCGTGCTCTGCCACACCGGTTGCTGGCCACCGCGCCGCCGCAGCGGGGACGCCACCGGCGACGGCGCCGAGCCACCGGAAGCGCTCGCGAGCAGCTCGTCACGCAGCTTGCGGTGGCGATCGTGGTCGATCGTCCCGTTGGCCAGGTCGACGTCCAGCTGCCGCAGTTCTTCCTGCCAGCCCATCGCGGAACCCCTTACCGGTTCGATGACCCCGGGATGGCCGGGGTGCCCACAGGGTATTTTGCCTGCCGACCAGAGGTTGTTACCCGGGTCTTACGAGAGCTCTGCCAGGCGGTCGTGATGCGTACAGTCGAAGTATGTCGTGGTTTGGCCGGAACAAGACAGTCCTAGTCTCCGCCGAGCGGGCCCTGCCTGGTCGCAGTGTTCCACCGCGGGTGCCCGAGACGCACGCGGTCTTTCCCGGCAGGCGCGTCCAGCCGCCGTTTCCCGCGGGACTGCGCACCGCGGTCTTCGCGCTCGGCTGCTTCTGGGGTGCCGAGCGGCTTTTCTGGGAAACAGAGGGTGTCTACTCGACTGCCGTGGGTTACGCCGGGGGCTTCACCCCGAACCCCACCTACCGGGAGGTCTGCGGCGGCCGGACCGGCCACACCGAAGCCGTCCTGGTGGTCTACGACCCGGCACGGGTTTCGTACGAGACCCTGCTGAAGGTCTTCTGGGAAGGCCACGACCCGACCCAGGGCATGCGTCAGGGCAACGACGTCGGCACCCAGTACCGCTCGGCGATCTACTACGCCGACGACGCCCAGAAGTCCGCCGTCGAGGCCTCCGTCGCCGCCTTCCAGCCCGCCCTGACCGCCGCCGGGCACGGCCGGATCACCACCGAAATCGCCGCGCTCGGCGAGTTCTACTACGCCGAGGACTACCACCAGCAGTACCTGCACAAGGTGCCGAACGGCTACTGCGGTCTCGGCGGCACCGGAGTCTCATGCCCGACCGGTCTCGGTGTCGCGAATGAAGACCGCTGACGGCCATTCTTGATCCGTTTGGCCCCTTTTCCCGTGTGATCTTCGAATGGCTTCCGCTGTGTGTTCACCCTGCGCGAGATACGGGACAAGCGTCGTTCTGCTGATTTCGGTGATTCTTCCGGCCACGGCCTTCGCCATTGTTGTGGGAGCGCCTTGGCAACTTGACGCAAGAGTTGGATGAAATCGCCTGGGGCATTCAAGAGAAGATCGAATCCGGAGAAAGTTCGGAAATCGAGTGCTCGAGGGCGTTTGCGAAGGCTCGTGCCGCTGCCGCAATCGGGTTCGTGTTGGATTTTCTTCGAACTCGTCGTTCGGCTCGATTATGAGGCTTGCCATGCGATTGACGGTGAAGCGGACTTCATGCGCGCCCTTGGCCGGAGCCGGGCGCATCGGCGAACCCCAAGGACCCTCCTGATGACGGCGCCCCGGGTCCACAGCCTGCCCGGACCCCTCGCCGAGCCAGGGTCACCAGCCATCCGAAGTCACCCGAACTGATGTTCGAATTGACACGTCCACCAGGGCGTTTTTGTCGGTCCCCTGCCCTAAAATGGAGGTAACCCAGGGGTGGTCGACCTGGGTTGGGGACCACGCCCTGGGGGTGTTGCGGACACTTCACCCTAGCCCGTCGCGTGCGCGGCGGGAGGGAGAACCGTGGTCCCGGGTTCGGTGTCGCGCGCGGTCGCGGGCGGCATGGGGTACACCGAAGGGGCAGCCGAATGGCCTATGTCACCTTGCCGACGTTCGTCGGCTACAGCACGAGTTCCGGTCCGGCGAGGATGTCGTTCGTCCGGCGGTATCGCCGGCTGTTCGAGAACCCGGAGCGGAGCGCGTTCAACTTCTATCAGCGGGCGACCAGCGCGATCCGGGCCGGGCGGGCGACCGGGATGGACGAGGAGGCCATGCGGGCGTTGATCGACCAGGCCACGCCCAGGTCTTTGCCGCACTACACGGCGGTTTCCGAGGGCTGGCTGCGGTATCTGGGCCGCCGGGCGCCGCAGTTGGTGAACGTCGGGCATGCCCGGTGGCGGTACGGCGACTTCGAGTCGCGGGTCTCGCCGCAGCTCGGCCTGCGGAAGGCGAACGGCCAGGAGTTCGCGACCTGGCTTTACTTCAAGGAGGAGCCGTTGACGCGTGACGGCGCGAATCTGGCGCTGTGGAACATGGAGCAGGTGATGCCCGAACTCATCCCCGGCGCCACGGCGTTGGTCGTCGATGTGCGGCGTGCCAAGGAGTTCACGCTGAACAGTCGCGATCGGGCCCGCATGGGCCCGTGGGTGCGCAGTGAGGCTTCCTCCTTCATGTCGCTCTGGGAGGCGGCGGCGTAGCGGTGCCCCCTGGGTGTCCCTTGTGGACACCCAGGGGATGATGGCGCGCTCCGGGACGTTGTCGCCGGGTCGGGCATCAGATACGGAGCGGGTTCGGTACCGCCGAACGAACTCAGCGGGCTCGTCCGTTCGCGCGACGGACGATGTGCCGTAGAGCAGCCGCCCGTCTTCCTCGGCCAGTGCCGCACGGACGGCGTCAGCGGCAGATCCGATACCCCGGCGTGAAGTGGTTTCGCAACGGGCGCAAACTCAGCTGGACAAGTCCGGCGTCGAATACGAAGCTTTCAAGGTCTTAGCCGGCGCGAAACCTCTGAGGTCGATCGTGAATCCTGCGTGGGAGCAACTGTCCAGAGTCGCTGACGAACCGGCCTGGTACTGGGTCTACGACAAGCTGGGCTTCTGGCCGAGCACCTATCCGAACGCCTGGCCGGGCTTCCGCGAGCCCGAACCGTCCCTCACCTGGGACCTGTCGACGGGCGACGTCGACCGCTCGTCCGCCGAGTTCCGGCTCGGGCCGGACGCGGTCAAGGAAGACGACGTCGCCAGGGTCGCGCTGCAAGCGTTACGCGACTGTGTCCGGCCGGACGAGTGGGTGTGGGTGCTGCACTGGCAGCACCAGTCCTACCGCTTCTGGCCGCACCGCATGGACGACGCCGGTCGCTGGCCGGTGCCGGTCTTCCCGCGGGGCGACTACCACCTGTTCCTCGCGCAGGACTTCCGGTTCGGCACCCTCGGCCATCCCTGGGAGCGCTCGCTCTGCGTGTTCGGCAAGGAGCTGGTCGACGCGGTCGAGAGCCACGGGAACGGCGACCTCTCGACGGTTTTGCGCCGTGACGGGACCGCCCTCGTCTGAGGAAACCCGCTGACCTTAGGCTCATCGGGTGCTCGAATACCACGGCTGGGTCACGCTCCAAGCGACCGACGACGAAACTTCGCTGCTCGAGCGGATCGTCGAGCGGGTGCATCGCGCGGTCCGCGACTTCGGCGAGATCGACCTGGTCGATCTGCGCTGGGTGAACGGCGTGCCGATGCTGCACCTCGGCGGAATGGACAAACACGGCGCGACCATGGCGCCGGAGTTGCTGGAGCTGTTCACCCGGATCGGTGAACTGGCCCCTGGTTCCTACGGGCTCCTGCACGTCTGGGACGACCAGGATCTCCAGAACGACAACGAATTCCGCGTTCACCGCATGGCGCGCGGACAGGTCACGGACTTCTCGGACACGCTGCTTTCCCCGGTGGCGCCCACGATTGTGGATGTCTATCCGGAGTTCGACCAGTAACGGCCAGGACTCGTTTGTTGCCATTCGGATACGCGGGTTTGAGTAGCCGTACTCAAGACAATCCGGCCCCGGTGGCGGACCTTGGATCCATGACAAAAGCAGGCTCCTCTTCGTCCCCGACCACGGCCGCCTTCTTCGCGCAGGCGGCCCTTTCGTTCGGACTGGCGCTCGTGGCGGTCTCGGCGGGCATCGCCTTCCTACCCGTCAACGGCTGGGTGCGCGCGTTCCTCGCCATCGGCATGCTCTACACCGTGACCTCGGCCTTCACCCTCGCGAAGTGCATCCGCGACCGGCAGGAGGACAGCTACCTCGTCAGCCGCGTCGACCAGGCGCGCCTCGACAAGCTGCTCGCCGAGCACGACCCGTTCAAAGAGGCTGTCTGACTTTCGTCGGGGGTGGGCCCGGCCGATCGTCGGATGCCCCGAGAGCCGCCGATTTCTAGGTTTTCCACCATGAAACCCCTGATCATCGGCTTGGTGGTGGGCATCCTCCTGGCCGCGGCCCCCGCCGCGCAAGCTCAGCCACTCGCCGCCGAGCCGACTTCGGCCGCGCTCGACGCCTACCTCGGCAAAGCCATGGACTCCCTGGGCTTGCCGGGCATGTCCGTCGTTGTCACCCACGGCGACAAGGTTGTGCACGCCGCCGGTTACGGCCACGACTCGGCGGGCAGGCCGGTCACGGCGAGCACGCCGATGCGGGTCGCTTCGCTCAGCAAGTCGTTCACCGCCATGGCCGTCATGACCCTCGTCGACGACGGCGAGATCGCGCTGGACGAACCACTTGCCGCGCGACTTCCGGAGTTTCACCTCGCCGAGAAGATCACCGTGCGGCAGTTGCTGAACCAGACGTCCGGCCTGTCCGACACCACCGCCGACATCGGCGCGACCCGGTCGGCGAAGTCGCTCGCCGGGTACGTCTCCACGCTCAACACGGCGACGCTGGCGGCCGATCCCGGCACGCATTGGGAGTACTGCAACGTCAACTACGACGTCGCCGCCCGGCTTGTCGAGGTCGTCACGGGCAAGGCCTTTGGCGACTACCTGGCCGAACACGTCTTCGGCCCGCTCGGCATGACAGGCAGCGCCGACAGCGACCAGATCGTCAAGCCGTCCGAGGGGTACAACTCGCTCTACGGCGCTTGGATCGCGCGCCCCGAGTTACCCGCTTTTCTCAACGGTGGTGGCGCCGGTGGGGTGATCACGAACGCGGCCGACATGGGCAAGTGGCTGATCAGCCAGACCGGGAACGGCAAGCAACTGGTGACCCCGGCCAGCCTGAAAACCATGCACACCCCGTCGGCGGTGAGCGACTACGGCATGGGCTGGGGAGGAGACGGCGACTCGGGACTGCTGGTGCACGCGGGCAACCTGTTCACCTACACCGCCACCGAAGCGATCGCTCCGGCGACCGGCTACGGCTTCGCGGTCATGACCAACAGCGCCGCGCTCTACGACGACACCAACGACGTGCTGATGGGCCTCGTCGCACTGAGCCGCGGCCAAGCACCCGAGATGCCGGGCGGTGGGCGGCAGACGACCGAACTGGTGCTGGGCTTGGTCGGACTCGCCGCGATCGGACTCGGCGTTCTGGGCATCTTGCGGTCGCGCCGCTGGGCCGTCCGGCAGGCCGGGAGTGCGGGCCGGCGGATCGTGCCGCGGCTGATTCCGTTGCTGCTGCCGGTTTTGCTGTTCGTGGCCTACCCGGACTTGGTCTCGTATGTCACGAACGGCCGGACGGTGACCTGGGCCCAGCTCACGTATTTCGCGGCCCCGCTGTCGATCACGTTCCTGATCGTGGCGGCGGCAGGGGTTGTCATCGCGGTCGCACGGCTCCGATCGCTAGTGTCGGCCAGGTGAGAAACGGCGCGGTGCTGGTGGTGATCGCGGGATCCGGTCTGCTCAACGGGTTCAGCCTCGACCACGTCCCGGCTTGGCGGCAGCTTTTGTTCGTGGTGCTGGCCGTGATCGCTTACCTCGATGGGCGGCAGTTGCCGGTGCGGCGGAGCTGGCTGGTCTGGACCACTGTTGTGACGCCTGGACTCGTTTACACCGTGGTCGACTTCTGGACGGGCGTCGGCGCGTTGGCGACGCTCGGCATTTTTGTGGTCCTGCCGTGGTTGGCGGGGGCATTCCGGCGGCAGCAGGCCATGTTGGTCGACGTCGGCCGCCAGCGGGTCGCGCAGCTCGAGCTGGAGCGGGAATTCGTCAAACTCCGCGAGCGTGAACGCATCGCCGCGGACATGCACGACTCGCTCGGCCACGAACTGGCGTTGATCGCGCTGCGCGCCGGGGCGCTGGAGCTGGCCACCGACATGAGCGAGCAGACCCGGGAAGCGGCGGCGCAGCTGCGGATTTCGGCGGTCACCGCGACGGATCGCCTTCGCCGCACGGTCGGGGTGCTGCGGCACGAGTCCGTCGCCGACGAATCGGTCGAGGCGTTGGTGGAGCGCGCGTGTGGCGCCGGGATGACGGTCGCCTTGCACACCGAGGGCAAAAGCTTGCCGCCGCTGATCGACACTGCCGTGCATCGGGTGGTCCAGGAGTCGCTGACCAACGCCGCCCGCCACGCACCCGGAGCGGAAGTGCTTGTGCGCGTTGAAGAATCCGGCGGTTCGGTCATCGTGACGGTGTCGAACACCGCGGCTGACGCGCCGCCGATGTCGGAAGGCGGAAGCGGGATAGCGAGCCTGCGCGAACGGGTCCGGTTGCTGGGCGGCACGCTGTCGGCGGGCCCCGGCGACGGCGGCTTCACCGTGACGGCGTGGTTCCCGTCCGACAGGGACGAGGGACGCCGATGATCCGCGTGGTGCTGGCCGACGACGAAGCCATGATCCGCGCCGGGGTGAAGGCGATCCTGGCCACCGACCCCGGCATCGAGGTGGTCGCCGAGGCCTCCGACGGCCGCGAGGCGATCGAGTTGGTCCGAGGGCATCGGCCGGACGTCGTCCTGCTGGACATCCGCATGCCGCGCCTCGACGGCCTTTCCGCCGCGGCCGAGCTGCGGGTGGCCATGCCGGAGGTCGCCGTGGTCATGCTGACCACGTTCGACGAGGACGAGCACGTCGCCAAGGCGCTCGAAGAGGGCGCCGCGGGCTTCCTGCTCAAGGCCGCCGACCCGCGCGAGCTGATCATCGGCGTCCGGGCGGTCGCCGACGGCGCGGCGTACCTCTCGCCGAGGATCGCGCAAAAAGTCATCGCGCGGCTCGGCGGCGGCAAGCTCACCAAGGCGGGAATCGCGCGCAAGCAGGTCGAGTCGCTGACCGCGCGTGAGCGCGAGGTGCTGGCGCTCGTCGGCCAGGGCCTGTCGAACCAGGCCATCGGACGTGAGCTGTTCGTCTCCGAAGGCACGGTGAAAGCCCACGTCAGTGCCATTTTGCTGCGACTCGGCCTGGAAAACCGCGTCCAGGCCGCGATCATCGCCTACGAGGCAGGCCTGGCGGACTCGTGAGCGCCTCCGCCGGAGCGCTCACGAGCCGTGCTCAGTGCCCGCGCGGGACCCGGGGACGTCCGCCGGGCTCCTGCGTCGGGGGTTTCTGGTCGGTGCCGGGGAAGACCGGCGCCGGCAGATGCGCGGCCTCATAGCGGGACAGCGTGAGCGGGCCACTCGTGTCCGGCAGTGTCGGCGGCTGCGCCTTGTGGTCGTCGAACCGGAACGCCGAGGTCAGGTCCCCGAACGTCTTACGCCGCCACGCGGAGATGTTCGGCTCAGCGACACCGGTGACCTTCTCCAGCAGTCGCAGCACCGAGGTGTGGTCGAAGTTCTGGCTGCACACCCAGCCGCCCGCGGTCCACGGCGAGACGATGATCGCCGGGACGCGGTAGCCCGCGCCGACCGGGAGGCCGTTGCCCGCGGTGCCGCCGGGCGAGGTCTTGGTGACGAACTCGCCAGGGGTGCCGGGCGGCGGCGTCGGCGGGATGACGTGGTCGAACAGGCCGTCGTTCTCGTCGTAGTTCAGGATGAACGCCGTTTTCGCCCAGACGTCCGGGTTGGCCGCGATCGCGTCGATCTTGCTGGCGACGAACGCCGCGCCCTCGGCGGGCGTGTACTGCGGATGTTCGGACGCGGTGCTCGTGCAGATGATCCAGGAAACCGTCGGAAGCTTGTCGTTGCGCGCGTCGTACTCGAACTGGCCCTCGGCGCCGTGCGTGATGCCGTTGAGGGCGAGCGGGGAGTCCTTCGGCGCCTGCTGGAAGCTCGCGAACTGCTCGAGCATGTTGCAGCCGTAGGTGTCGTCCTGCTCGTAGACCTTCCAACTCACGCCCGCTTCCTGCAGCCGCTCCGGGTAGGTCTTCCAGGTGTAGCCGCCCGCCGGGGAGTGGTTGTCCAGGATCGGGCCACCGTTCAGACCCTCGGGGTCGATCGTCCCGGTCATCCACATCATCCGGTTCGGCCAGGTCGGGCCGAGCACCGAGCAGTGGTACGCGTCACACACGGTGAAGGCCTCGGCCAGCGCGAACTGGAACGGCAGGTCGGCGCGGGTGTGGTAGCCCATCACGTACGGGCCGTTCTTGCCGTCGGCCTTGCGGTGCGCCGGCAGCCAGTTGTCCATCTTCCCGCCGTTCAAGGCGTCGTGCTGCACCTGCCAGGCGTGCGACGTCGACGGGATCTTCTGGGCGTTCGTCGAGTGCGTGTCGAGGTGGAACGGCAGCGCGTAGCCCGCCGGGTTCACCGCGTCGGGTTGGTAGAACACGGATTTGCCGTTGGGCAGCTTCGCCGCGTGCGGGTCCTTGAAACCGCGCACGCCGGAGAGCGTGCCGAAGTAGTGGTCGAATGAGCGGTTCTCCTGCATGAGCAGGACAACGTGCTCGATATCGCGCAGCGAACCGTGCCGCGGCGCGCCCTGGGCGAGCGCGCGCTGGACGTTGGGTGGCATCAGGGAGGTGGCGGCCGCCGCGGCGGCGGCACCGGCCGCGGAGCCGAGGAGACGGCGACGTGTCAGTTCGGTCATGGGTCCACCCTGCGTACGTCGCCGGGTCACTCGAAAGAGGCAGCCGGGTAACGTCGGGGAAATAATCCATGAAAGTGCGCACGGAATGGGACATTCCAACAGGAACGGCCGCCGGGTGCCGGTTCCCGAGGGGTGAAACGAAAAATTCCCCTGTGTCCAAAAAGACACCGGGGAATTTTCCTTGCGAGCGGACGACGAGATTCGAACTCGCGACCCTCACCTTGGCAAGGTGATGCGCTACCAGCTGCGCCACGTCCGCACACACACCGTTTGACTGGTGTGATGAGTAGCTTATACGACTCCGCCGGGCGCCCGCGACCACCCCCGGCCGACACTGCCGGGTCACTCCTGGCGCACAAGGGGTGACGGAGGCGGAATAGCTCCGTATGGTGTCCCCAATCGACCGAATGGTTGGTCACTCGGGGAGGAGGTGCCTGGCCGGATGACCGAGCAGGGCACAGTGCCGCAGCAGGCGGCCTCGGGATCCGACGAGCAGGCACTTTTGCTGCGGCTGCGCGGAGGCGAGGACGCCGCTTTCGGTGAGCTCTTCGAGCTGCACGCGGCCGCCGTGCGGCGGCTCGCCCGCAGCATCGCCGCGGACCAGTCCGAGGCCGAGGACATCACGGCCGAGACCTTCTTCCGTGTCCTGCAAGCGATTCGCCGCGGCGCGGGACCCCGTGACTACGTGCGCGCCTACCTGCTGACGGTCGCCCGCCGGGTTTCGTGGGAGTGGCACGGCGCGCGTCGCGATGTGCCGGTCAGCGACGACGAACTGACCTTCCGCGCGGGCGCCGGGGCCGACGCGCACGCGCGCTCCGCCGAGCACACCTTGATCACCACCGCCTTCACCAGCCTCCCGGAGCGTTGGCGGACGGTGCTTTGGCAGACCGAAGTCGAGGGCGAGCAACCGGCGATGGTCGCCCCGCACTTCGGGCTCAGCGCCAACGCCACGGCCGCGCTCGCCCGCCGTGCCCGCCAGGGCCTGCGCGCCGCGTACCTCCAAGCGCATCTCGCGGTGAACCGGAGTTCCGACGGCTGCCGCGCGGTCGTCGAGAAACTCGGCGGCTACACGGCGGGCAGTGTCACGGGCACCGAAGCCCGCCGGATCAGGACCCATCTGCTCGGCTGCACCTCCTGCCGGGCGACCCAGGACGAGCTGCGCGACGTCTGCTCGTCGCTGCGCGCGCACGCCGGGGTCATCGTGCTGCTGGTGCCCGCCGCCGCGATTGGTCTCGGTGGCGGCGGTGGGGCACTGAGCGGCGTCACCGCCGCGGTGAAGAGCCTGGTTCTGGGGTCGAAGGTCAAGGTCGGGCTGGCACTCGCGTCGACGGCCGCCGCCGGCGCGTTCGGGGTCGCCGTCGGGCCCGCGGTCTTCAGTTCCGACTCCTCCCAGACGGTCGGCCTGCAAGGCGGCGTCGCGCCCGAGTTGAAGATCGGGGCGCCGGGTCCGGTCTCCCCGCAGTCATCGAAGGTGACCTTGGGGACAGGGCAGCTGACGGTGCGCGCCGTCCAGCCCGCCGCCCGCGCGGTGCGCCCGGACATCGTCCTGGCGGGTGACGCGGCCGTCGTGCCCGCGGTGGGCTTCCCCGGGCTTCCGGGTAGCGCACCCGCTGGCCCGACCGACATCCCGTCGTATCCGGTTTCGTCTTCGCAATCGTCCGACTCAGGTGATCCGCGGTTGGACACCCCGGGCGACAAGACCACCACAACGCGGGCGGACGACGTCGGCTCGCCGGATTACGGCGTGACTTCGGAGCCCGGCGACACGAAGCCACTTGAGTCGTACGCGCCGACCTGCCACCGAGCGTTCCCCTGGCGGCCGATCCGCCATTGCAAGCCAGCGCACAAGCCGACCAGCGAGCCCGTCCCGTCGACCACCTCCAGTGTCCAGTCGGCGCCGGTCGAGCCCGCGGAGTCCGGGACGGCCGAGCCCGAAACAACACAGTCGCCGGATTCGCCCGAATAGCGGACGCATGGGTCTTCCGGGTTGCTTCCCTCGCGAAAGGGGCCGTGACCACGGTACGGTTGGTTGCGCTCACCGGGAGCGAGTAGGCGCGCAGGAGGAACTCATGAACCGGCGGGTGCTGGGTGACGACGGCCGGACCTGGGTGGTCCGGGCGGACATGGATTGGCGTCAGCCGGCCACCGGCGACGATTTCGACCACGACGTCGCGGCCAGCTACGGCCCCGGTGTCGCGATGGTGGTGGTCACCGCCGTCCTGGCCTTCGTGCTGATCGCGTGGACGCCGACCCGGCTCGTCGTACCCGCTTGGGTGATCTTGGCCTTGCTGCTGGTGGTCCTGTTCTTCCCCTTGCGCTGGATCCTTCGCAGGCCGTGGACGGTGGTCGCCGAGACAGAGGGTGACATGTCCGGAGATCGGCCCGCGGAACGCTGGGTGGGCAAGGTCCGCGGCATGTTCAGCATCCGCGGTGAGGTCGTCAAGATCGCCAAGACCATCCAGAAGCACAACCTGCCGGACTTCGACGGCCCGTTGCATCCGGTCGAATAGCGAACAAGACTGGGCGGCATGCCGGAGCTGCCGGAAGTCGAAGCGCTAGCCCACCACCTGCGTGAACACGCCGTAGGCCGGTCGATCACGCGGATAGACGTGGCGTCGTTGAGCGTGCTCAAGACGTTCGACCCGCCGTACACCGCGCTCAACGGTGTCGAGGTGACGGGTGCCGGGCGCTACGGCAAGCACCTCGACCTCGTCTGTGGTGAGCTGCACCTCGTCACGCACCTGGCGAGGGCCGGATGGCTGCGGTGGTCCGACGCGCTCGCCCAGACGCCGCTGAAGCCCGGGAAGGGCCCGATCTCGTTACGCGTGCATCTCGGCGGGCCCGGTTTCGACCTCACCGAAGCGGGGACGAAAAAAGGCCTCGCGGTCTGGATCGTGCGTGACCCGAAGGAGATCGCGAGCATCGCGCGGCTCGGGCCGGACGCGTTGTCGCTCGATCGGGCGAAACTCGAGGAGTTGTTCGCGGGGAAGACCGCCCGGCTGAAGACGGCGCTGACCGACCAGTCGCTGATCGCCGGGATAGGCAACGCGTACTCCGACGAAATCATGCACACGGCCAAGCTTTCGCCGTATGCCACGCCGGGCAAGCTGGCGCCGGAAGCGCTCGAAAGGCTGGCTGACGCGATACACGAAGTGCTGAACAATGCCGTCCAGCGCTCGGTGGGTCAGTCCGCGGCGCGGCTCAAGGGCGAGAAGCGCTCCGGCCTGCGTGTGCACGCCCGCACCGGGCTCCCGTGCCCGGTCTGCGGCGACACCGTGCGGGAGATCTCGTTCGCCGACAAGTCGTTCCAGTACTGCCCGACCTGCCAGACCGGCGGCAAGCCGTTGGCCGACCGCCGCATGTCCCGCCTGCTCAAGTAGAACGCGCGCGCATTCGGCGTGCGCGGAGTACCGGGCGTTCCGCCAAACGGCTATAACTTCTTGCCAACGAGCCCGCCATAGGGGTGATCGAGGCCGCCGGATCTATAGACTCCACGCTGTGTCTGCCTGGCCACTCGCTCAGATCATTCCGTGGGGGCTCGTCGTTCTGCTCCTGGTCGTGAGCGTCGTGCTGCTCGTCAATTCGCGCCGGCCGGGCCACGTCGTGGAAAACGCGCGGCTCGAAGCCGTGCACGGGCTGTCCAAGGCGACGCCTGACCTGCGCGAAGGCCTCACCGAGGAAGCCGCGGACAAGATCACCACCCAGCTCCTCGACATGCTGAAGTGTGTCGCCGTCGGCATCACCGACGGTGAGGGCACGCTGCTCTCCTGGGACGGCGACGCGAACGACCACTACGTCGACCTCGTCGATTCGATCGGCGCGGCCATCCGCCGCCACCGCCGCGAGGTCGCCGGGCACGACGACATGCCGTGCAACCACCGCGGCACCTGCCGGATGAAAACCGCCGTCATCGTGCCGCTGATCGTCGAGGGCGAGACCGAGGCGGCTCTGATCGTCGTCGGCCGGACCCGCGGCAGGCTGATCGAGATGGCCGACGCGGTCGCGCACTTCGTCTGCACGCAGTTCGAGCTGGCCAGGCTCGACGAGTCCAAGCACCAGCTGCAGCAGTCCGAGATCAAGGCCCTGCGCGCGCAGATCTCGCCCCACTTCGTCTACAACGCGCTGAACACGATCTCGTCGCTGATCCGGACCGACCCCGAAGAAGCCCGCGAACTGCTGATGGAGTTCGCCGACTTCACGCGGTACTCCTTCCGGACGTCGGGCATGTTCACCACATTGAGCGAAGAACTCCGCAACATCGACCGCTACCTGACCATCGAGGCGGCCCGGTTCGGCGGCAGGCTCGAAGTCAGGATGAAGATCGCGCCCGAGGTGCTGGCGGTGGTCGTGCCGTTCCTGATCATCCAGCCGCTCGTCGAGAACGCGGTCAAGCACGGCCTCGCCAACAAGCCCAGCGGCGGCACCGTCACGGTGATCGCGCAGGACTTCGGCGCCGAGGCGCTGATCAGCGTGGAGGACGACGGCATCGGCATGGACCCGTCCCGCCTCGAAGGTTTGCGCAGCTCGCACCGCACGGGCGCGCATGTCGGGCTGGGCAACATCAACCAGCGCATGCAGCAGGTCTTCGGCGGCGACTACGCGCTCATCGTCGAGACCGCGCCGGGCGCGGGCATGAAGGTGACGCTGCGCGTGCCCAAGTTCGTCAACGGCGTGCGGCCGAACATGCCCGATTTCACCAGCGAAGAGCAGGACGGCGAGGGCAGGCCCGCGGTGGGCAACGGCGCCAACGGGAACCACGGCGCCAACGGCGCGCACAGCTCGAACGGTTCACACAGCGGTGTGCTTCCGGCGGCCGGCGGCGGCAAGCACCGCTGAAACCGCTCTGAAACGTCAGTAGGGTGGCGATATGAGCGTGATGGACAAGCTGACCTCCCAGATTCCGATGCTCGGCGAAAAGACCGATCGCGGTGACGTCGTCGCCGTGGTGAAACTGCACGGCGTCATCACGCCGTCGCCGTCGCCGCTGGCCAGGGGTTCGATCAACCTCTCCGCCGTCGAATCCGCGCTCACCAGGGCCTTCGGCCACGACCGGCTCAAGGCGGTCGCGCTGCTGATCAACTCGCCGGGCGGCGCGCCGACGCAGTCCGGCCTGGTCGCGGAGCGCATCCGGCAGCTCGCGGACAAGAAGAACGTCCCGGTGCTGGCGTTCTGCGAGGACGTCGCCGCTTCGGGCGGATACTGGCTCGCCTGCGCGGCCGACGAGATCTACGCGCACCGGACGTCGATGGTCGGCTCGATCGGTGTCATCAGCGGCGGTTTCGGCTTCACCGGGCTTCTTGAGCGCTTCGGCATCGAGCGCCGCCTGCACACCGCGGGCGCCAACAAGTCGCGGCTCGACCCGTTCAGCCCGGAGAAGCCCGAGGACGTCGAGTGGCTGAAGAAGATGCATTCGCAGCTGCACGAATTGTTTGTCGAATGGGTGAAAGAACGCCGCGGGGACCGGTTGGTGACCGATGAAGACCTGTTCACCGGAGACGTCTGGCTCGGCAACAAAGCACTCGAACTCGGGCTCGTCGACGGCCTCGGCAGCCTCCGCGAAGTGATCAGCGAGCGGTACCCCGACGCGAAGATTTCCGTTGCCGACCCCAAAAAACCACTGCTCGCCCGGCTCGGCCTCGGTGCCCCCGCCGCCGCCAGCGCCCTGCTCGACGCCGTCACCCAGAAAGCCGCCTGGTCCCGCTTCGGCCTCTGATCGCGTACTTGTGAGCGTTGCGGCCGGTTAGAACCGGCCGCAACGCTCACAAGTCTGCGCGTCCGGCAAGGCCCACCCTGCCGAAACTGTGGGCATTCACACTCCCTCAAGGGTGATCGGCGTCACGGTCTCACTCGAACGGCGTACAGACATGGTTTAGACCACGGGTGTGTCATAGACCCGGGCTTTGTTGTGACCGGCAACAAAAGCCCGGTATCGGCCGGTTCGGGTTGACGAGGAGGTCACCCATGCCCGTCACAGCTGTCACGCCCACCGCCCCGCCCCGACGCAGACGCTGGTGGACCGCGCTTGGCGCCGTCGCCGGGGCCTTGGTGGTCACCATCCCGCTCACGATGACGGCCCAGGCGTCCGTGCCACCGCCGGAGACGGGCTGGACCACGGTCTTCGCCGACGACTTCACCGGCGCGGCCAACTCCCTGCCCTCGGCCGCTAACTGGATCTACGACACCGGCTTCGGCTACCCGGGCGGTCCCGGCAACTGGGGCACCGGCGAGATCC
>Ga0247768_1000113_pt1 | contig 29585 bp, 28 predicted proteins | sample UWRJL016104C6_FD_179944 | JGI IMG/M metagenome (GOLD analysis project Ga0247768, IMG submission 179944) | Plant litter microbial communities from Arlington Agricultural Research Station in Wisconsin, United States - UWRJ-L016-104C-6 | ecosystem: Environmental > Terrestrial > Plant litter >... | reverse complement strand
GCGCGGTTGATGCCGTCGACCAGCGAGTGGCGGCAGCCGTAGAGGTTGTCGAACTTCGACTTCGTCACCGAGTCGTTGACGTTGATCGCCGGGAACAGCAGCTCGCCGTCGCGGGCCAGCTCGTAGAGGCGGTGCACGCCCGTGGTGGTCTCCTCGGTGACGCCGAGGATGTCCTCGCCGACCTTGGTCCACTTGCCGGGGTGCTCGGCGACGGACTTCTGCAGGAGCGTCAGGAAGATCCGGAACTCCTCGGACTCCGCGTCGGCCGGGTTCGGCACGGCGCCGGCCTTCTCGAACTCGGTGCCCTTGTGGACGAGCATCGTGGCGTCGCCGCCGTCGTCGAGGATCATGTTCGGGCCGAGGTCCGCGTCGCCGCTGAAGCCGGTGAGCGCCTTCTCGGTGCACCACCAGTACTCCTCGAGCGTCTCGCCCTTCCAGGCGAAGACCGGGATGCCCTGGGGATCCTCGGGCGTGCCCTCGGGGCCGACGGCGACGGCGGCCGCGGCGTGGTCCTGGGTCGAGAAGATGTTGCAGGAGACCCAGCGGACCTCGGCGCCGAGCGCGGTGAGCGTCTCGATCAGCACGGCCGTCTGGATCGTCATGTGCAGGGAGCCCATGATGCGGGCGCCCTTGAGGGGCTGCGAGGAGGCGAACTCCTCGCGCGTCTTCATCAGGCCGGGCATCTCGTGCTCGGCAAGACGGATCTCCTTGCGGCCGAACTCGGCCAGGGAGAGATCGGCGACCTTGAAGTCGGTGTGGGTGCGGGCCTCGGTGGCGCTCATGCGGTCTCCGGTGTGGGTTGGGTCTGTCGGGCGCGGACGGCGTGCAGCAGCTTCGAGTGCTTCTCCTGCTCGAAGCTGAGCCAGTCGTCCGCCGGGACGTCCTGCGGACGCTGCGGCTTGGCCTCGAACCACGCCTCCACCGCGTCGCGAAGGGACTGCTCGCGGCGCAGGCGTAGCGCGAAGCCGATGTCACCCAGACCGAGGTCGTAGTCGCCGAGCAGCTCCTTGAGCGTGCGCAGGCGCTGCAGCTCGGCGGCGCCGTACAGGCGGTAGCCGCCGGTGGAGCGCTGGGGCTCGATCAGCCCGTTGCGCTCGATGTAGCGGAGCATGCGGGGTGACCACCCCGTCGTCTCAGCTGCCTCGTGGATGGTGAGGGCGTCCGTCAAGACGACCAACCTTACCACGATCGTGTCAAGGTTTGGGCGCCTGGTGTCAGCCCGCGGCGCGCAGCACGGTCGCGCGGTTCTTGTGGCCGCGCTCGTAGAGGGCGACGACGGCCTTCGTGGCCGGGTCGGCGCCGCGCAGGCGGCTGACGATCGCCGCGGCGGCCTGGCCCGCGTAGCCGTCCCAGGGCTCGGCGACGGTGATCGTCCCGCCGGTGTCGCCGACGTCGTCGGCCGGGCCGAAGGACTCGACGAGCTCGACCTCGTCCTCGAGGTGGCCGGCGTCGGCGACCGGGCGCAGCGGCGTGGGCGGCGGCGGCGGGTCCGCGGCGAGCTCGGCCTCGCGGACGGCGCGGCGGCGCAGCGCGTCCTCGGCCGACGGCGGCGGCGCGCCGTTGGCGCTCGGCGCGGGCGCGGGCGCGGGCGCGGCGGCCACGGGCGGCGCGGCGGCGACCGGCGCGGTCGCCGTGAAGGTCGGGGCCGACGAGGCCGGCGGCGCCGGGGGCGCGGGCGTGAAGCGGTCCTCCTCCTCGTCGCGGCCGAGGACGCGGCGCAGCAGCAGCTCGAGCAGCAGGAAGGGCAGGCGGAAGAGGAGCACCATGCCCTGCGGGTGCCCGGCGGGGCCCGCGCCCATGCGCTACTGGCGGCGGACCGTCTCGCAGCCGGTGACGCGATCGCCCTCGTCGATCTCGGCGACGTCGATCCCGGGCCCGCAGTCGATGCGGTCGCCGGAGCCGTCGGCCGCGGCGTGGACGGTGTCGTCGCCGGACCCCGCCGCGACGACGTCGTCCCCGCGCCCGGGCCGGATGACGTCGGCGCCCGCGCCGCCGCGGATGACGTCGGCGCCGTCGTCGCCCTGCAGGACGTCGTCGCCCGGCCCGCCGTCGAGGAGGTCGGGGCCGCCGCCGCCGTAGATGGTGTCCTCGCCCTCGCCGCCGAGCAGGATGTCGGGCGCGGCGGTGCCGGGATCGCGGTCGCCCCAGAGCAGGTCGTCGCCGCGCGAGCCGTCGAGCACGTCGCCGCCCGCGCCCCCGAGGAGCTTGTCGTCGCGGTCGGTCCCGCGGCTGGCGTCGCCCGCGTCGGCGGTGAGGACCTGGATGCCGGCCTGCGGGTTGCGGGCCGGCGGCTGGGCCTCGACGACGTGCTCGCAGCCGGTGACGTGGCCGCTGCGGACGAGCTGCCGGTCGGCGTAGCCGCCCGCGGCGTTCGCCGGGTCGATCAGCAGCGTGTCGTCGCCGGGGCCGCAGTCGACGCGCAGGTCGCTGCCGCGGTCGTTGGCCTCGAGCGTGTCGTCGCCCGCGCCGCCCGCGAGGTCGTCGCGGCCGGTGCCGCCGGAGACGACGTCGTCGCCGTCGCCGCCGCGCAGGACGTCGGCGCCCGATCCGCCGTCGAGCGTGTCGGCGCCCGCCCCGCCGTCGAGGCGGTCGAGGGCCTCGCCGCCCTGGAGGTCGTCGGCGCCGGCGCCGCCGAGCAGCGTGTCGTGGCCGAAGCCGCCGACGAGCGCGTCGTCCCCGGCGCCGCCCGCGAGGCGGTCGTCGCCCGAGGCGCCCGCGAGCTGGTCGTCGCCCGCGCCGCCGTCGAGGCGGTCGCCGCCGGTGTCGCCGAAGAGGCGGTCGGCGCCCGGGCCGCCGGAGAGCGTGTCGGGCGCCTCGTCGCCGTGCAGGAGGTCGGCGCCGCCGCCGCCGAGCAGCGTGTCGTGGCCGAAGCCGCCCGCGAGCGTGTCGTCGCCCGGCCCGCCGTCGAGGTGGTCGTTGCCGCGTCCGCCGGTCAGGCGGTCGTTGCCGGAGCGGCCGCGCAGGACGTCCACGCCGGGGCCACCGTGCCGGACGACGGGCCGCGCGGTCACGGCCGCGGCGCCCGTGCGCCGGGTGCCGGCGCGCGCCGCGCTCGCGATCGCCGCGCGCGTGGACGCGACGCCCGCCTGCGCAGCCTTGGGCGCCGGGCCCGCCTTGGCCTGCCGGACGACGGTCGCGCAGCCCTTGGCCTTGTCGCGCGCGTCGAGCGTCGCGACGTCGAGGCGGTCGCAGGTCACGACGTCCGGGTCGCCGCCGTCGAAGGCGCCGATGGCGTCGGCGCCCGGGCCGCCCGCGAGCTGGTCGGCGCCGCGGCCGCCGGAGAGGATGTCGTCGCCGCCCGCGCCGTCGAGGCGGTCGGCGCCCGCGCCGCCGGAGAGGACGTTCGGGCCGTCGCCGCCGCGCAGGACGTCGTCGCCGGAGCCGCCCGCGACCTCCTCGACGTCGGTGCCGGCCAGGTCGCCCTCGCCGGCCTCGCCGTCGTCGGCCGCGCCGTCGAGCGTGACGCTCACGCCCGCGGTCCGGGCGCTGTAGTCGACGCGGTCATGGAAGCCCGCGCCGCCGAGCAGGACGTCGGGGCCCGGGCCGCCGTCGAGGCGGTCGTCGCCGCCCGCGCCCTCGAGCGTGTCGGCGCCGGGGCCGCCGACCAGGGTGTCGTCGAACGCGCTGCCGACCACGTGCTCGACCTGCCGGACGTCGTCGCCCTCGCCCGGCGTCCCGTCGTCGCCCTGGTCGTCGAGGAGGACGGAGACGCCCGCGGTCGCCGCGGAGTAGTCCACCGTGTCGATCCCGGGACCGCCGCGCAGGGCGTTCGGGCCCGGGCCGCCGCTGAGGCGGTCGTCGCCCACGCCGCCGACGAGGGTCTCGAGGTCGCCCGCCAGGTCGTCGCCCTCGCCCGCGGCGCCGTCGTCGGGCTGGTCGTCGAGCGAGAGCGCGACGGGCGCGACGCGCGTCGCGTAGGTCGCGGTGTCGCGACCCGCGCCGCCCGCGAGCCCGTCGGCGCCAGCGCCGCCGTCGAGCGTGTCGTCGCCGTCCTCGCCCGCCAGCGCGTCGTCCCCGTCGCCGCCGTCGAGGCGGTCGTTGCCCGCCCCCGCGTGCAGGACGTCGCCGCCGTCGCCGCCGGCGAGCGCGTCGTCCCCGGCGCCCGCGTCGAGCACGTCGTTGCCCGCGCCGCCGGCGAGCGTGTCGTTGTCGTCGCCGCCCGCGAGCGCGTCGCTGCCGTCGCCGCCGTCGAGGCGGTCGGTGCCCGCGCCGCCGTCGAGGCGGTCGTCGCCGGTCCCGCCGCCGAGGCCGTCGTTCCCCGCGCCGCCGGTCAGGACGTCGGCGCCCGCGCCGCCGGAGAGCTGGTCGTTGCCCGTGCCGCCGTCGAGCGCGTCGTCGCCGTCGCCGCCGTCGAGCGCGTCGTTGCCGTCGGCGCCGCCGAGGTCGTCGTCGCCCGCGCCGCCGAGCAGCCGGTCGCCGCCGCGGAGGACGTCGGGTCCGTCGCCGCCGTCGAGCGTGCCGGTGGTCGCGCTGCCCGCGAGGCGGTCGGCGCCGCCCGCGCCGCTGAGCGTCGAGCCCGCGGTGGCGGTGCTCAGCTGGTCGTCGCCCGCGCCGCCGTCGAGCTTCAGGCCGCCGGCGAGCACGTCCCGGCCGTCGCCGCCGGCGAGCGTCGCCGTGGTGGCCGCCGCGCCGGTCGCGGTCAGCGTGTCGTCGCCGTCGCCGCCCGCGAGCGTCGCGTTCGCGGTCGCCGTGCTCAGCCGGTCCGCGCCGGGGCCGCCGTCGAGGCTCGCGCCGCCGGTCAGCGTGTCGTCCCCCGCGCCGCCGCGCACGCGCTCCACGTCGGCGCCCACCGTGTCGCCCTCGCCCGCCTCGCCGCTGCCCGCGCTTGCGCCGGGCGCGACGGCGACCGCCGCCGCGCGCGCCGAGTAGTCCACCATGTCGGTCCCCGGCCCGCCCGCGAACGCGTCCGCCCCCGGCCCGGCGACGAGGCGGTCGTCGCCGTCGCCACCCGCGAAGCGGTCGTCGCCCGGCCCGTCGAGGAGCGTGTCGGCCTCGGGGCCCCCGGTGATCGTGTCGCTCCCCGCGCCGTCGTCGACCGTGACGGGCAGCGTCCCGACGCCGGTCACCGTCAGCCGGTCGTCGCCGTCGCCGAGCTCGACGCTCAGCGCGGCCAGGCGCGGGCAGCGGATCCCCTGCGACGAGCGCGACGCGCAGGGGCCCGAGGGCACGAGCTGGCCCGGGGTCGCGAAGGTGACGTCGACCGTGCTCGCGCCGACCGCGACGCTCACCACGTTGACCTCGCCCGCCGCGGCGACGAGGCGCAGCGTCGTGCCGTCGGCGCCGATCGTCCCGGCGCGCGCGGCCCCGGGCGCGACCGCGCACAGCGCGGCCGCGAGCAGCGGCAGGAGGAGGCGGCGGAGCATGGCGGGGAGCGACGGGAGGAGCCGTCGTCCCCTCGATCGGGTACGTGCGGGTGCCGCTTGACCCGGCCTGGACGCACGGGGTCCGCGCGCCGACCGGCGCGCGCCCCGCCGCTACCGCTCGGCCAGCTGGCGCTTGAGCTGCTCGATCAGCGCGACCGGGCCCGGGTCCACGCCGCGCAGGGCCGCGTGGTAGACCGACACCAGGTCGCCGAGCAGGACCAGCGAGAAGACGCGCTCGACCGACGTGGTCCCGCGCGTCTGCACGCGGAAGGTCCCGGCCGCGGCGTCGCGGATCAGCCCCTCGGTCAGCTCGACGCGGTCCGCGATCCGCGGGTGCGTGTCGCTGTCCTCCAGGAACACGGCGCCGAAGCGGCCCAGCTCGGCCGCGCCGGCCCAACCGACGAGCTCGTTGTGGTCGGCCTCGGGCAGCTCGTGGCAGAACGCCGGGACCTTCGCGTTCTCGTTGAACTGCGTCTTCCAGCGGTAGGCGATCGCGGTCGTCGAGCCCGCGCCGTAGAGCACCGGGACGGTCCCGACCAGGCCGCGCGCGAGCGCCTTGGCCTCGGAGTCCCCGGCGGCCTCGGGGCCCCACTCCACGACGAGCTCCTCGAGGTGCTCGGCCGCGACGTCGATGTCGGAGGCGCAGCGCGGCCCGGCGCCGCAGCGCGCGGCGACCTCCAGGGCGGCGACCGTGATGTAGGCGACCGCGGCGCGCGGCTGCAGCCCGCCCGCGACCGGGATCACCGGCACGCCGTCGGCCCGCGCCAGCTCGGCGAGCTTCCCGCCGCTGGTGGCCACGACGCGCGTGGCGCCGAGCGCGCCCGCGGCCTCGTAGGCGGCCAGGGTCTCCTCGGTGTCGCCCGAGTAGGAGGCGCAGAGGACCGTCGTGTCCGGCGTCGTCCACGGCGGCAGGCCGTAGGCGCGCGCGCTGAGGATCGGCCGCGAGGCCGTGTCGCCCAGCGCGGCGCGCGCGAGCGCGCCGCCCATCGCCGAGCCGCCCATGCCCGCGACGACCAGCCCGGCCGGGCTGTCCCACTCGCTCAGCTGCGCCGACTCGGCCTTCCACAGCGCGTCGCGCAGGTGCTCCGGGATCGCCAGGACGTCGGTGAGCTGGTCGGTCGTGTCGATCCGGCCGATGCTGTCGCGGTCGAGCTCCAGGTTGGTGATCGTCATGCGTGGCCTCTCATCCCCTCGTGCATCCGATGCACGCAGTCCATCAGAACTTGATCGCCCCCGGCGGCAGCTCCGTGTCGGGGAAGACCTTGATGCCCGCCGCGAGCACGTTCCCGGCGCCGATCCGGACGCCCTCGCCGATCACCGCGCCGCCGCGCACGACGGCCCCCTCGGCGATCGTCGCGCCCGGCCCGACGATGCAGTCGGTCAGCACCGCGCCCGCCCCGACGGTGACGCCGTCGAGCACGACGGAGCGCTCGACGCGCGCGCCCTCGCCGATCTGCACGCCCGGGCCGAGGACGACGAGGCTGCCGACGTGCGCGCCCGCCGCGATGCTCACGCCGCTGCCGACGACCGCGGGCGGGACGATGCGGCCGATCGCCTCGACGTCGTCGGCCACCGCGAGGAAGCCGCCGGCGAGGCGCTCGGCGACGCCGGTCTTCACGTTGCCCTCGAGGATGTCGAAGGTGCCCTGGAGGTAGCGCTCGGGGGTGCCGATGTCCATCCAGTAGGCGCCCTCGGCGCGCGAGCCGTGCAGGCCCTCGCCGACGAGGGCGGGCCAGATCGTGCGCTCGATCGAGACGTTGGCGCCGGACTCGATCAGGTCGAGCACCCGGTGCTCGAGCACGTAGATGCCCGCGGAGATGTAATAGCGGTCGACCCCGACGAGCTGCGACGGCGCGGGCTTCTCGAGGAAGCCCGTGACCTGGTGGCGCTCGTCGCAGAGGACCAGGCCGTAGGCCGACGGGTCGTCGACCGGGACCAGGCCGAGCGTGCCGACCGCGCCCGTCGCCTCGTGCTGGGCGAGCTGCGCGCTGATGTCGACGTCGGTGAGCACGTCGCCGTTGAGCATCAGGAAGCGCTCGTCGAGCCCCACCTGCTCGTCGGCGTACTTGAGCGCGCCGGCGGTGCCGCGCGGCTCGGGCTCGACCACGTAGCGCAGCGAGATCCCGAGCGCCGACCCGTCGCCCAGCGCCGCGCGCACCTTCGTGGGCTCGAAGCCGCAGCTGAGGATCACGTCGGTGACCCCGTGGCCGCGCAGCCACTCGAGCATGTACACCAGGAACGGCCGGTCGACCAGCGTGATGACGGGCTTCGGCTGCCGCGACGTCAGCGGTCGCAGGCGCGTGCCCTCTCCCCCGACGAGGATCACCGCCTGCATGCTCACTCAGTGACCCCGGCCGACGCCCTCGTAGACCAGCCCGGCGGCGCGGACCGCCTCGGGGTCGAGCGCGTTGCGGCCGTCGATCAGGAGGTCGCCGGACATCTTCCCGGCCACCGCGGCGAAGTCGAGCTCCTTGAACTCGTCCCACTCGGTGACGAGCACGACCGCGTCGGCGCCGTCGACGGTCTCGAGCGCGCCGGCGGCGAACTCGATCCCGGTGATGAGCTTGCGCGCCTCGTCCTCGGCGATCGGGTCGTAGGCGACGACCGTCGCGCCCGCCGCCTGCAGGCGCGCGCTGAGGACCAGCGAGGTCGCCTCGCGCATGTCGTCGGTGTTCGGCTTGAACGCGAGGCCGAGCAGGCCGACGCGCTTGCCGACGAGCGAGCCGAGGTGCTTCTCGAGCTTGCCCATGACGCGGCGCTTCTGGAGCTCGTTGACCTCGATGACGGCGTTCAGGAGCTGGAAGTGGTAGCCCGAGTTGCCCGCGAGCTGCTTGAGCGCGGTGACGTCCTTCGGGAAGCACGAGCCGCCGAAGCCGAGGCCGGCCTGGAGGAACTTCGGGCCGATGCGGTCGTCCAGGCCCATGCCCTTGGCGACCTCGACGACGTCGGCGCCGGTCGCCTCGCACACGTTGGCGATCTCGTTGATGAAGGAGATCTTCGTGGCCAGGAACGCGTTGGACGCGTGCTTGATCATCTCGGCGCTGTTGATGTCGGTGCGCACGAGCGGGGCGTCGAGCGGCGCGTAGAGCGCGGCGACCGCGTCGCCCGCCCAGTCGCTGTCGTCGCCGATGACGACGCGGTCGGGCTCCAGGAAGTCCTTGACCGCCGAGCCCTCCTTGAGGAACTCGGGGCACGAGACGTAGGAGAACTGCTCCTTGCCGGTCTCGCGGAAGAGGCGCTTGATCGAGTCGCCGGTGCCGGCGGGGACGGTCGACTTCATCACGAGCGCGTGATGGTCGGAGACGGGCATCGAGGCGACGACGGCGTGGACGGCGCTGAGGTCGGCGTCGCCCGAGTAGGTGGGCGGCGTGCCGACGGCCACGAACAGCAGGCGCGCGTGCGCGAGGGCGTCCGCGATGTCGGTGCTGAAGTGCAGCCGCTCGCGGTTCTTGGCGATCAGGTCCTCGAGGCCGGGCTCGTAGATCGGGATCTCGCCCTGCTTCAGGCGCTCGATCTTCGCGGCGTCGATGTCGATGCAGTAGACGTCGCTGCCCAGCTCCGCGAAGCCCGCCGCTGTGACGAGGCCGACGTAGCCGGTGCCGATGACGCCGATGGGTTCCGGGGCTGACATGAAGCGCGAGAGGCTAGCGGAGCGCTTCGCGCAGCCGCGCCCTGGTCAGCGGATTCGCCCGACCGAGCGGGCCAGCGCCGCGCTCGCCCGCCGCGGCGCGGCTCAGCGGATCCTGCCCACGCTGCGGGCGAGGGCCAGCATCTGCTGGTTCCCCAGGCTCGACAGCAGCGTGTTGGAGATCCAGTAGACGGACTTGCCCATGCGCCAGGAGACCAGCCGCAGGCGGCTGCCGTCGTAGAAGAGCTCGTAGTCGCGGCCGCCGAGCTTGCGCCGCTCGCTGGGGTTGTCGAGGATCGGCGGGCCCTCCCAGTTGGTGCCCTCGACCCCGTAGTACTGGCCGAGCAGGGAGGTCTTGAAGACCATCCGGTAGGCGCGGTACTTGTGCCCGCCGCGGTCGAAGATGTCGTAGGCGCGGCTGTGGTCGGGGAGCATCGAGGCCCCGGTGATCGCGGCCTTCGGGTAGTACACCGAGAACGGCAGCTTGGCCGCGAGCTGGACCGCCTCGTCCTCCGCGCCGGTGCCCGCGGTCTGCATGCCGGGCGGTAGCGTGGTCGTCGTGACCGCCTTGTGGCCCTTCTTCTTCGTGGTCGTCGTCTTCGGCGCCGCGGTCTTCGGCGTCGCGACCGGCGCCGCGTTCATGAAGCGCTTGGTCGCCGCGGCGAGGTGCGGCTGCGTGACGGTGACGTAGTCGCCGGTGATGTCGCCGGGGAAGCGGATCTCCTGCACCGGGTTGCGCGCCGACTCGAAGGCGAGCTTGAGCAGCCGGAGGATCGCGGCGCTCGAGGTGATGTCGGTCTGCGTGTAGCGGCCGAAGATCCGCAGCAGGGCCTTGCGGTCGCTGAAGAGCTTGCCGACGCCGATCTGGTCCTTCGCGTCGGCGAGGAACTGCTGCTGGCGCGCGGCGCGGACGAGGTCGGTGTCGAAGTGGCGGTAGCGGACGAAGTCGAGCGCGTCCTGCCCGCAGAGCTTCTGGTAGCCGGCCTTGACGTCGATCGTCGCGTAGTCGCCGCCGCCGCCGAACGGCGGGCTGTTGTCGTTGAAGTAGCGCCGGTCGACGTCGGTGTAGACGCAGCCGAGGCGGTCGACCGCGCGCCGGAAGCCGCCGAAGTTCACGTTGACCACGTGGTTGATCGGGACCGTCCCGAGCAGCGTGCGGATCGTCTTGACCGCGAGCGCGGGACCGCCGATCGCGTAGGCGGCGTTGAGCTTGTCGTTGCCGTGGCCCGGGATGTGGACCTTGAGGTCGCGCGGCAGCGACATCACCGTCGTCGCGCCCTTGGCGGGGTCCAGCCGCAGCAGGATGATCGTGTCGGAGCGGACCGGGTTCTTGGCCTTGATGTCGACGTAGCGCTGGTCGGAGCCCAGCAGCAGGATCGTCTGCGGGCCGCCGGGGTCCACGCCGTCGAGCGGCGCCTTGACGTGCCCCTTCGAGCCGGAGGCGCCGAAGAAGATCGTGGTGTCGTCCTTGATCTCCAGGAGCGCCGCGGTCGCGACGGCGCCCGCGCTGGAGAGCACGACGACGATCGCCGCGAGGGCGAAGCGCTTGTACATGCCCCACGCCAGGCGTGGCGGCCGCTCGTCGGTGGGTGTGGCGCTCAAGAGCCGAGGTGCGTGAAGGAGCCCGCGATGCCGAGCATCTGCGCGTTGGACAGGTTCAGGGTCAGGCTGTTGGAGACCCAGTAGACGGCATCCTTGCGCTTCCAGGCGACGTACCGCAGCCGGCTGCCCGACTGGAAGAGCTGCAGCTTGCGCCCGTTGACCGTCGTCGTGGACGTCGGGTTGGCCAGCAGCGGCGGCGTCATCCAGTCCGTGCCCTGGACGCCGTAGTAGCTGCCCTCCTGGATGTTCTCCATGACGACCAGGCGGTAGGCCTTGTGCGGGTGGCCCGCGCGGTCGCGGATCGTGTAGACCCGCGGCGTCGGGTCGACCGTCGTGCCGTCCTTGACCGTGCTCGCGTAGCGCCCGTTGGGCGTCAGGCGCGTCGGGTAGTAGAGGCGGAAGCCGAGGCGGTGGCTGGCGACCGTGCGGGCGACGAGGTCCTCGCCGGCAGTGCGGGCGCGGACGAGCTTGGCCCGCGCGGCGCGCGCCGTGCCCGACGTGCCCTTCTTCGCCTTCTTCTTGGTGGCCTTCTTCGCCTTCTTGACCTTGGGCGAGGCGTGGAAGAACTCGTCGCGGAGCTTGAGCAGCGTCTGCTCGGAGGCCTCGACGTACTCGCCGGTCTCCGCGTCGCCGCTGTAGACCGGCGGGAACTTGATCTGGGCGACCGGGTGCTTGGCGGAGAACAGCGCGAGCTTCGCGAGCTTGATGACGCCCTTGAGCGAGCGCAGGTCGGAGTCGGTCTGCGTGTTCTTCTGCATGATCTTGATCAGCTTGTCGCGCTCGCCGAGGAGCGCCGAGCTGCTGATCTGGTCCTTCGCCGAGCGCAGGAAGTCCTGCTGGCGCGCGGCGCGCACGATGTCGGAGTCCGCGTGGCGGAAGCGCACGTAGTCGAGCGCGCGCTGGCCGCAGAGCTGCTGGTAGCCGGGCCGCACGTCGATCTCGGCGTAGTGGGCCGAGACGGGCAGGCCGAGGTTCGAGTGGTAGTAGCGCCGGTCGACGTCGGCGTAGACGCAGCCCACGGCGTCGACCGCCTGGCGGAAGCCCTGGAAGTTGACGTTGATGATGTGGTTGATCTTGAAGTCCGCGCCGAAGAGCGACTTGATGGTCTTGGCCGTCAGGTCGGCGCCGCCGAGCGAGTACGCGGCGTTGATCTTGTTGATGCCGTAGCCCGGGATCAGGACCTTGAGGTCGCGCGGGATCGACAGGACCGCCGTGGCCTCCTGGTCGGGGTCCATGCGGATCAGCAGGATCGTGTCCGAGCGCGCCGGGTTGCTGCGCTTCAGCAGCGGGTTGTTCTTCTTGAGGTCGCTGTAGCGGCGGTCGGAGCCGAGGATCATGATCGTCTGCGGCTTGCCGGGCTTGGCCGGCGTGATCTCCTTGGTCTTGACCGGCTCCGGCGCGTCGGCCGGCGGCTTGATCTCCTCCTTGATCTGCAGCAGCGCGCCCGTCGCGGTCGCCCCCGCCGTCAGCAGGACGATCAGCAGCAGCGAGCCGAACGCGCGCGCCAGGAAGCTCAGCCCCTCGCGCGGGGGCCGCTCCTCCTTCGGCAGCCTGCTCAAGCGAGGCCGCCTTCGACGGCGCGGAGCTCCGGGCCGTCGTCGCCCTCGCGCGCCAGCCAGCCGGGGAGCAGCGTGACGAAGTCCGTGAGCGCCTGGCGGTAGCGCTTCAGCGAGGAGATCGAGACCCACTCCTCGGGGCCGTGGTGGCCCGCGCCGACCGGGCCGAACTCGACGGCCGGGATCCCGGCCTCCAGGAACGAGATCGCGTCGGAGGCGCCGTCGCGGCCGATCGAGAGCGCCTCGCCCTCGATCGAGCGGCCGATGCCCTCGCGCAGCGCGCGCACGTACGGGTTCGCGCGCGAGACGACGGCCGGCGAGCGCGTGAAGCACTTCAGGATCTCGAGGTCCGGGATCGCGCGGATCTGGGAGAGGATGTCGCCGGGGTCCTGCGTCGGCAGGTAGCGGATGTCGACGTCCATCGTGCAGCGGTCCGGGACCTTGTTGAAGGCGTCGCCGCCCTCGATCCGCGCGAGGTTGATCGACGGCCGGTCGAAGAGGTCGGAGGACTCGCGGCTGAAGGGCAGCGTCTCGATCCGGCGGAACGCGTCGTGCGCCTTGAGGATCGCGTTGTCGCCGAGCCACGGCGTCGAGCCGTGCGCCGCGACGCCGCTGACCGCCGCGCGGACGGCGAGCACGCCCTTGGCCTGGATGCCGATGTGGAGGTCGGTCGGCTCGCCGGTGAGGGCGAAGTCGCCGCGGTAGCCGCCGGCGACGAGCACGTCGGTCGAGCGGCTCGAGACGTCCTCGGACTCCTCGTCGGGGACGCAGACGAAGCGGACGCGGACGTGCTCGTTGGTCGAGACGTCCTTGAGCGCGCACATCATCGCCGCGAGCGCGCCCTTCATGTCGTAGGCGCCGCGGCCGATGAGCCGGTCGCCCTCGATCCGGGGCTCGAACTGCGAGGCGTAGGCGGGCACCACGTCGAGATGGCCATGCAGGATGACCGTCGGCGCGGCCTCGGAGTTGCGGCCGCCGACGTCGACCATCACGACGGGCAGCCCGTCGTGGTCGACGCTCTTCACCTCGAGCTCGTGCGACTCCAGCCAGCCCTTGACGAACCCGGCGGCGGCGCGGAGGCCGTCGAGGGTCGACGTGTCGTAGGTGATGAGGCGCTCGGCGAGGACCCGTTCGTCCATCCGGCCCAGGGTATCGATCGGGGCGGGTGGGTCGGCCCGGCGAAGTAGGGTCACGGCCATGGCTGGCCGCATCGTGCTGTTCGGAGCCACCGGCTACACCGGGGAGCTCACCGCGCGCGAGCTGGCGGGGATCGGCGAGCGGCCGGTGCTCGCCGCGCGCGACGGCGCGCGCGTGCGCGCGCTCGCCGACGAGCTCGGGGGCCTGGAGTGGGCCGTCGCCGACGTCTCCCGCCCGGAGACCGTGCGCGCGCTGGTGGAGCGCGGCGACGTGCTGGTCTCCTGCGTCGGGCCGTTCCAGCGCTGGGGCGCGCCGGCGGTGGAGGCGGCGATCGACGCGGGCGCGCACTACCTGGACTCGACCGGCGAGACGCCGTTCATCCGGCGGGTCTTCGAGGACTGGGGCCCGCGCGCGGAGGCGGCGGGCTGCGCGCTGCTGACCGCGATGGGCTACGACTGGGTGCCGGGGAACCTCGCGGCGGCGCTGGCGCTCGGCGACGCGCCGGACCCGGCGCGCGCCACGCACGTGGCGGTCGGCTACTTCCTGACGGGCGCGGCGGGGATGAGCGGCGGGACGCGCGCCTCGGCGGCCGGGGTCTTCCTGGAGCCGTCGTTCGCGTGGCGCGGCGGGCGGCTCGTGACCGAGCGCAGCGGCGCGCGGGGCCGCGCGTTCCTCGTCGACGGGCGCGGGCGCAAGGCGGTCTCGGCGGGCTCCTCGGAGCACTTCGGGCTGCCGCAGTCCTTCCCGGCCCTGCAGGAGGTCGACGTCTACCTCGGCTGGTTCGGCTCGGCCTCGGACGCGCTGCGGGCGGTGTCGCTCGGCGTCGCGGTCGCGACGCGCGTGCCGGCGGTGCGCAGCGTCCTCGGCGAGGTCGTCGGCCGGGCGGTCAAGGGCAGCACGGGCGGGCCGGACGCCGAGGCGCGCGCCGCGTCGGGCTCGGTCGTCGTCGCGGAGGCGACCGACGCCGCGGGGACCGTGCTCGGGCGCGCGCACCTGGCCGGCGTCAACGGCTACGACTTCACCGCCGGAATGCTCGCCTGGGGCGCCCGCGCGGCGGCCGCGGGCCGGCTGCGCGGCACCGGCGCGCTCGGCCCGGTGGCCGCGTTCGGGCTCGAGGCGCTGCGCGAGGGCGCCCGGTCGGCGGGCATCGAGCGGCAGGCGCCCGCCTGAGCCCAGCAGCCGCGCGATGCACCGGCGGGTAGTTCGTCACTCGCCGATCAAGCGTCCACTTCGCCACAAGTTCTTCCGTCCGCCTCCGTTCAAGCGAGCATGGACGTGCACGCGGGACTCGAGACATGCACCGGCTGCGGGCGGCCCTTCGTGGAGCCCGTGGCGCTGCTGGACCTCGTCGACGAGGGCCTCTACCTGCTCGCGCTGCACTGCAAGAACTGCGACCTGCTGACCACCGGCGTCCACGAGGACGCCGAGCTGGAGGCGCTCGAGCACGCCGGGGAGCGCGCGCAGGCCGAGATGGAGTCGGCGCTGGAGATCGTCGCGGTCGCGCGCTTCATCGACGACCTCGAGGGCTTCACTCACGCGCTCGACGCGGGCCTCGTCCTGCCCGAGGACTTCTAGGCGCCGCTCAGCAGCTGAGCGTCAGCGGGTGCTTGAGCCGGACCAGCGCGGACCGGACGCCGCCGAGGCGGTAGCGGACGCGGAGGCTCTCGATGCGGCCCGTCGCGCCGGGGCGGCAGCCGTAGCGCGAGAGCCGCAGGACGATCGAGGAGTACGTCGCGTCCTTGGGCTGCAGGACGAACGGCGCGAACGGCTCGCGGCGGCTGACGTCGCCGACGTCGGGCAGCAGGCCGACGTCCTCGAGATGGAGCGCGTAGCCGTGCTCGACGCCCGGCTCGATGCCGAGGACCTCGATGGGGCGGCCGCCGCCGTTGTAGATCGAGGGCCCGACGACGTAGGCCGGGGTCTTGCCGCGGTGGACCGGCGGGGCGCCGTCGGAGCTGTCGCTGAGCGGGTGGTAGACGGCGTAGGCCGTGGCGATCCCGATCGCGAGGACCGGCACGAGGATCCCGGCGGCGAGCGCGCGCTGGCGGCTCAGCCCGAAGGCGAGCGGCTCGGGGCGGGTGGTGCCGTCGGCGCGGTAGACGGTCCAGCGCACGGCGACGGCGGCGAGCGCGGCGGCGCCGCCCGCGGTCAGCATCGTGAAGACCGCGGCGAGGCCGGCGACCAGCAGCGTCAGGCCGGTCCAGGTCCAGGACGGCGAGCCGCCGACGAACGTGCTCAGCCAGTAGCGGACCGTGAGCGTGACGGCCCAGAGCATCGCGATCGCGACCGCGACGTCGGCGAGCGCGGCGCCACTGGTGCCGAGCGCGAAGGGCACGGTGTGCTCGCCAACGGCGTCGGCGGACGCGACGCCGAGGAAGCTCGGCGCCGCCAGCGCGACCGTCCCGAAGAACGCGCCCAGCCAGGCGCCGACGAACACGAAGAAGAAGACCCGGACGTAGCCGGGCCGGCGCGTCGCCTCCTGCGCCTCCCCATCCTGATCGCCGTCCAGGACCTCTGCGACGACGTCACTCACGCGTGACAACTTAGTGGTCAGGACGCTGTCCGGCGAGCGGCCCTGGACCTTCAGGTGGGTCGGCGCTGTACCAGCTCGGACACGTAGGAGCGGTACCGCCGCCGCGCGTCCGCGGCGCCAGCGCCGAGCAGCTCCAGCAGCCGGGCGACGTCCAGCCACGGCGGCGCCGGCGCCCGGCCGGCCACCGCCCCATGGCTCCCCCACGCCCACGCCTCCGGGCTCGCGGCCAGCCCCGCGGCGACCGGGTTGACCGCGATGTACGCCGCGACCGCCCACAGCTGCGGGTCGTCGCGGACGTGCACGGAGCCGAACCGTCCCTCGAAGAGGTGCCCGCGGCGCCCGTGGCGCTTGTTGAAGCGGCTCACGTACTCGCCGTGCACCTGCCGCATGCCCACGCCGAGGTTCTCCGTCGGCGTCTCCAACAGCAGATGCACGTGATTCGACATGAGGCAGTACGCGAGGCACCGCCAGCCGCAATCGATCACCGCGCCGCCGAGCAATGCGAGGTACCGCCGCCGATCGTCGTCGTCGCGATAGACGGCGCAGCCATCGTTCCCGCGAGCGAAGACGTGATGCACGCCGCCCGCAACCTCGATCCGTGCTCTTCTCGGCATGCCCTTATTAGGGCCGCCGGCGCAATTCTCGCCCCCCAAGGGGACTGTCCCCCAACAGTGTTGGGGGACAGTCCCCTCGCGGGGTTCGAGGGGTCTGACCCCCTCGAGGTGGCGGTGGAGCTAGTGCTCCCCGCCGCCCTCGACCAGCTTCAGGAACGCCTCGGTGCGGCGGCGCTCGCGCTCGGCGACGCGGGCGGCCTCGGAGCCGTCCTCGGCCTGCTCGAGCTCGCGCTCGGCGGTCTGGAGCTTCTCGCGCAGCGTGCTCGCGTCGAGCGACGACGGGTCGCTCGCCTCCTCCACCAGGATCAGCACGCGGCCGTCGGAGACCTGCACGTAGCCCTCGCCCTGGGCGAGCCGGACGACGTCCGACTCGCTCTTGTAGAGGCGCAGCTCGGTCGGCTCCAGCATGCCCAGCAGCGGCTGGTGGTTGGCCAGGATGCCGATCGAGCCGACGGTCGTGCGGGTCGAGACCATCTCGACCTCGTCGTTGAAGACCTCGCCCTCGGGGGTGAGGACCTCGGCGGTGAAGGTGGTGCGGGCCATCGGACTTACTTGTCGCCCTTGGCTGCGGCCACCACGTCGTCGATCGTGCCCTTGAGCAGGAACGCCGACTCCGGCAGGTCGTCGTGGTCGCCGGAGAGGATCTCCTGGAACGAGCGGATCGTCTCGGCGATCGGCACGTACGCGCCGTCGATGCCGGTGAACTGCGTCGCGACGTTGAACGGCTGCGACAGGAAGCGCTCGATCTTGCGGGCGCGCTGCACCGTCACCTTGTCGTCGTCGGAGAGCTCGTCGATGCCGAGGATCGCGATGATGTCCTGCAGCTCCTTGTAGCGCTGCAGGATCGACTTGACCTGGTTCGCGACGTTGTAGTGCTCCTCGCCCAGGATGTCGGGCTTGAGGATCGTGGACGTCGAGTCCAACGGGTCGACCGCCGGGTAGATGCCCTTCTCGGAGATCGACCGCGACAGCGTCGTCGTGGCGTTGAGGTGCGCGAACACCGAGGCCGGGGCCGGGTCGGTGAGGTCGTCCGCGGGGACGTAGATCGCCTGCACCGAGGTGACCGAGCCCTTGCGGGTCGACGTGATCCGCTCCTGGAGCTGGCCCATCTCGGACTCCAGCGTCGGCTGGTAGCCCACCTGCGACGGCATGCGGCCGAGAAGCGCCGAGACCTCGGAGCCCGCCTGCACGAAGCGGAAGATGTTGTCGATGAACAGCAGCACGTCCTGGCCCTGGTCGCGGAAGTACTCCGCCATGGTCAGGCCCGTGAGCGCCACGCGCATGCGCGCTCCGGGGGGCTCGTTCATCTGGCCGAAGACCATCATCGTCTTGTCGATGACGCCGGACTCGGTCATCTCCAGCCAGAGGTCGTTGCCCTCGCGGGAGCGCTCGCCCACGCCGCAGAACGCCGACAGGCCGCCGTGCTCGGAGGCGAGGTTGTGGATGAGCTCCTGGATGAGCACCGTCTTGCCCACGCCGGCGCCGCCGAACAGGCCGACCTTGCCGCCCTTGGCGTAGGGCGCGAGCAGGTCGATGACCTTGATGCCGGTCTCGAACATCTCGGTCGTCGGCGTCAGGTTCTCGACCGTCGGCGCGTCGCGGTGGATGCCCCACCGCTCCTTGACCTCGATGGCCTCGCCCTCGTCGATGACGTCGCCGAGCACGTTGAAGATGCGGCCGAGGGTCATCTCGCCGACGGGCACGGAGATCGGGCCGCCGGTGTCCTCGATCTCGAGGCCGCGGGCCAGGCCGTCGGTCGTGTCCATGGCGACCGCGCGGACGCGGTCGTCGCCGAGGTGCTGCTGCACCTCGCAGACCAGCCACTCCGCGCCGGCCTCGCCGGAGACGCCCTCCTCGGCCTTGGCGGCCTCGGGGAGCTTCACGCGGATCGCGTTGTAGATGTTCGGCAGCTTGTCGGGGAACACGGCCTCGATGACGACGCCCTGGATCTCCTCGATGCGGCCGACGTTCTTCTCGCCCGTGTCAGCGCCGGTGGGGCGCTCGGTGGTGCTGGCTTCCATGATCTCTGGTTCTCCTGGAACGTTCTAAGTCTTGATCGGAGGTTAGGTGAGCGCCTCGGCGCCGCCGACGACTTCCATGATCTCCTGCGTGATCTCCGCCTGGCGCACCCGGTTCATCTCCAGCGTGAGGTCGTCGATGACCTCGCCGGCGTTCTCGGAGGCGCTGCGCATCGCGGTCATGCGCGCGCCGTGCTCGGAGGCCGTGGACTCCAGCAGCGCGCGGAAGATCGAGATCTCCACGTAGTCGGGGACGAGGCGCTCGAGGATCGCGGCGGGGTCGGGCTCGTACTCGACGAGCGCGTGGTGGCCGGTCTCGCCCTCCGCGCCCTCCTGCTCGCGCTCGGTGCCCTCGAGGATCGTCGCCTGCTGCAGCGGGAGCAGCGTCTCGCGACGCACCTCCTGCACCAGCGGGGAGACGTAGCCGTTGTAGAAGATCTCGACCTTGTCGACGTTGTCGTCGATGTAGTTGGCCATGAGGTCCTCGGCCACCTCGCGGGCGTTCGCGTAGGCCGGGCGGTCCGTGAAGCCGGTGAAGGCGCCACGGGGCTCGCGGCCGCGGAACGTCAGCGACGAGACGCCGCGGCGGCCGGTCGCCCAGAAGACGACCTCCTTGCCCTGCTCCTCGTACTCCGCCGCCGCGCGGATGCCCGCGCGGATGATCTGCGAGTTGAACGCGCCGGCCAGGCCGCGGTCGGCGGTGACCAGCAGGAGCGCGATCCGCTGCTCGGACTCGTGCTCCTTGAGGATCGGCAGCGAGCCGATCTCCCCGCCCGCCGCCTCGGCCGCCTGCCGCGTCATGCGGCGGATGGCCCCGGCGTAGGGACGCAGGTGCTCGATGCGCTGCTCCGCGCGGCGCAGGCGGGCGGCGGCGACCATCTCCATCGCCCGCGTGATCTTGCGGATGTTCTGGACCGAGGCGATCCGGTTCTTGACGTCGCGCTGCGACATGCGCTACGCGGTGGCCCCGGCCGGCTCGGACTCGGACTCGCCGGACCCGGCCTCGTCGGTGGAGGACGTCTCGGCCTCGGCGGCCGGACGCTCCTTGACGCGGTCGCTCTCGCCCTCCGACAGCGGCTGGCCCTCCTCGTCGAGGTCGTAGCCGAAGTCGTCGGCGTACGTCGAGATGAGGTCCTTGAGCTGCTTCTGGGTCTCGTCGGACCAGTCGCCGCCGGCGATCTTGTCGAGCAGCTCCTGCGACTCGGACCGCGCGCGCTGCGACAGGCCGTCGAGGAACTCGCCGATGCGGTCGACGTCGATGCGGTCGACGAAGCCGTTGGTGGCGGCGTAGACCTGCGCGACCTGGATGCCGACCGGCAGCGGCTCGCGCTCGTTCTGGTTCAGCGTGCGCACGAGGCGCGCGCCGCGGGCCAGGGTGCGCTGCGTGTCCGGGTCCAGGTCGGAGCCGAACTGCGCGAACGCCTCGAGGTCGCGGTACTGCGAGAGCTCGATCTTCAGGCGGCCCGCGACCTTCTTCATCGGGCTGATCTGCGCGTTGCCGCCGACGCGCGACACCGAGATGCCGACGTTGATGGCCGGGCGCACGCCCGCGTTGAAGAGCTTCGGCTCGAGGAAGATCTGCCCGTCGGTGATCGAGATCACGTTCGTCGGGATGTAGGCCGAGACGTCGCCGGCCTGCGTCTCGATGATCGGCAGCGCCGTCATCGACCCGCCGCCGAGCGCGTCGCTCAGCTTGACCGCGCGCTCGAGCAGGCGGCTGTGGAGGTAGAAGACGTCGCCCGGGTACGCCTCGCGGCCCGGCGGGCGGCGCAGCAGCAGCGACATCTGCCGGTAGGCGAACGCGTGCTTGGTGAGGTCGTCGTACGTGACGACGGCGTGGCCGCCCTTGTAGAGGAAGTACTCGGCCATCGCGGCGCCCGCGTACGGGGCCAGGAACTTGATCGGCGCGGCCTCGTCGGCGGCGGCGGCCACGATGATGACCTTGTCGAGCGCGCCGGCCTCGGCGAGCGTCTCGGCGATGCCGACGACCGTCGCCATGCGCTGGCCGATCGCGACGTAGACGAAGACGAGGTCCGAGTCCTTGTTGTTGATGATCGTGTCGATCGCGATCGCCGTCTTGCCGGACTGGCGGTCGCCGATGATCAGCTCGCGCTGGCCACGGCCGATCGGGATCATCGAGTCGACGGCCTTGAGGCCGGTCTGCATCGGCTCGGTGACCGGCTGGCGCTGGACGACGCCCGGGGCCTTGAACTCGGCCGGGCGGCGCTCGGTGACCTCGATGTCGCCCTTGCCGTCGAGCGCGATGCCCAGCGGGGAGACGATGCGGCCGAGCATCTGGTCGCCGACCGGGATGTCGAGGAGGTGACCGGTGCGCTTCACCGTGTCGCCCTCGACGATCTTCTCCCACGGGCCGAACAGCACGGCGCCGACGTTGTCGGACTCGAGGTTCAGCGCGAGGGCCGTCACGTCGTGGGGCAGCTCGAGCATCTCGAACGACATGCAGTTCTCGAGCCCGTGGATGCGGGCGATGCCGTCCGCGACCGACAGGACGGTGCCGACCTCGGTCAGCTCGGCCTGCCCCTGGTCGAGGCCCTCGATGCGGGACTTGAGGATGGAGGTGATCTCGTCGGGCTTGATCTGCATGCGGTTCGGGTTCCTTGGTGTGAGAGCTCGGGACGGTCGCGCTTAGGTGTGCGCGACGCTGCGGCGGAGGTTCTCGAGGCGGTTGCGGATGGAGGCGTCGAGGATGGAGTTCCCGACGCGGACGATCAGGCCACCGAGCACGTCGGGGTCGACCGTGGAGGTCAGCTCGATCTGCTGGCCGGTCTGCTTGCCGATCGCGTCGCCGATGGACTTGACCGTGGCCTCGTCCAGCTCCACCGCGGAGGTGATGGTGACCGGCAGGAGCTTGTTCTCGTGCTCCCACAGCACCTCGTACTCCCGGCGCACGCGGTAGATCGCGGGCACCCGGTGGTTCTCGATCAGCAGCTTGAGGAAGTTCTCGACGATGGGATCGACCCCGTCGAGCAGCTTGTCCAGGCCGGCCTCCTTCTCCTCCGTGGAGAAGTAGGGGGCGAAGAAGAACGTCGAGAGGTCGTGGTTCCCGTCGAGCGCCTCGGCGAACTGGCCGAGCTGCTCGCGGACGACGTCGAGCTTGTCCTGCTCCTGTGCGACCTCGAAGAGGGACCGCGCGTAGACCTGGGCGATCTCCTCCATCTAGCGGCGCTCCCCCAGGGCGGAGAAGTCGAGCTCCGACAGCGCCTCTTCGACGAGGCGACGCTGGTCGTCCTCGTTGAGCGTCTTCCGGGTGACGGCCTCGGTGGCGGCGACGGTGAGGTCGGCCACCTCCTTGCGGATCTCCTGGATGGCGCGGCGCGTCTCGGCCTCGATGTCGCGGCGGGTCTGCTCCAGCAGCTCCTCCCGCGTCTCCTTGGCGGACTCGAGCGACTGGCGCTCGGTGGCCTCCCCCGCCTTGCGGGCGCGGGTGACGATCTCCTCGGCCTGCGCGCGGGCCTCCTTCAGGCGCTCGCGGTACTCGGCCAGGATCTCGTCGGCCTCGGCCTTCGTGCGCTGCGCCGTGTCGATCGACTCCTCGATCAGGTGCTGGCGCTTCTCGAGCGCGGACGAGATGGCCGGGAAGGCCAGCTTGCGCAGGAGCAGGAACGTCACGGCGAAGACGATCAGCGTCCAGATCATCAGCCCGACGTCCGGGCTGACGAGGAAGTTGCTGCTCTTGTCCTTCGCGGCGTCCGCCGCTGCGGTGATGAGGCCGGTCAGCATCCGTGCCTAGCCGAGGAAGAAGGCGATGAGGCCGAAGATGAACGCGTAGAAGACGATCGCCTCGGTCAGCGCGAAGCCGAGCCACTGGATCGAGGTGATCTCGTCGCGCATCTCCGGCTGGCGGGTCACGGACTCGATGACCTTGCCGAAGATGAAGCCGACGCCCACGCCCGGGCCGATGGTGCCGAGGCCGGCGCCGATGCCCAACGCGATCGCCTTGCCGGCCTTGCGGCCGTACTCCTGCGGATCAGCGGCCTGGGCCAGGGTGGTCACCTGGGTGATGACGGACAGGTCCACGGTGTAGCTCCTTGGTTAGTGCTCGGCGGCAACTGCGCCGCCGAGGTAGATCGCGGTAAGGGTGGCGAAGATGAAGGCCTGGAGCGTCGCGACCAGCGCGACCTCGAAGATGAAGAAGGCGACGGCCATGGTGCCGGTCACGAGACCGAGGACCACGGAGCCGAAGATCGAGAGGTTCAGCAGCACGACGAGCCCGCCGCCCATGAACAGGATCAGCAGGTGGCCGGCCAGGATGTTCGCGAAGAGACGAACGGAGAGGCTGACCAGGCGGACGAAGTGCGAGATGACCTCGATCAGGAAGATCGGGCCGGCGGCCGCGCCCTCGACGCCGGCGGGGACCCAGGACTTCAGGTAGCCCACGACGCCCTTGGCCCGGATGCCCTCGACGTGGTAGCTGAACCACACGACGAGCGTGAGCACGAGCGGCACCGAGATGTTCGCCGTGGCGGCGTACAGCGCGAAGGCCGGGATGCGCAGGCCGAAGATGTCGATCTTCTCCTGGCTCGTCGGCAGCGGCAGGTAGCCGAGCATGTTCGAGAACCAGATGAAGAGGAAGAGCGCCCCGATGAAGGGGAACCACTTCGCGGCCATCTTGTCGTCCATGTTGCCGCGCGTGATGTTGTCGCGCATGAGCAGGAACGCGCTCTCGACCGCGGTCTGCACCTTGTTCGGGCGCTCCTGCATCCGCTTGGCGATGTAGATCATCGTGAAGCAGGTGAGGCCCGCGGCCAGCACGAGGTAGAGGACGGCCTTGTTGATGGAGAAGATCCCGAGCGGGATCCACTTCTTCAGCTCGAACTCGTCCTGCGGCCGGTACTCGTCGTTGATGTTCAACGCGAAGGCGCCGGCCGGGCTCGCGAGGAGCACGATCAGCGGGGCGAGGGCGATGGCGATGCGCTTGGTCACGAAGGCAGCTCTCGATGGTTCTCGAACGGGCGGAGGATCAGGGAGACGGTGAAGTAGGCCGTGAAGAGGATGACCACGAGGACGGCGGCGGCCAGGCCAACTGCGTCATCGCTTCCGGCGATCAGGTATGCGCCGAAGATCGTAAGGGCTACGAGCCATCCGCGTCCGATCATCGAGCCCGCGGTCAGTCCGACGACCGTCTTCGGGTCGTCGGAGGCGGCCGCGCGGCGCGCGAGCTGGTCGTTGATCAGACGCTGCAGCAGCCACGCGAACGCGGCCGCGGCGTAGCCGAGCATCGGCCAGCCGGCGATCAGGAAGATCGGGAGCGCGATCGCGAGGATCGCGAGGTCGAGGTACTTGACCACGAGCATCAGCGCAGGGGGCCGCGGTCGGCGCGCGGGCAGGGACGGGCCTGGCGGCCACGGAGGCCCAGCGGCGCCGGCGCGGCGGCGGCGCAGCGGGCGCGGCTCGCGAGGTGGGCGCGGCGGGCGACGGGCCGGCGCAGCCGCGATCGCCGACGCTGTGCGCCGTTCGCGAAGGGGTCGTGGTCGAGGTTCTCGTGGGGCTCGTTCATGGCGTCAGGCCGCGCGGACGCGGGACCCTGATCGATGACGTGGATGCGCTCGCGAACGCTGCTGCGCGGGCGACCCTTCCGGAGGCGGGGACATGTGCCTCCTTGGCGGCAAGCGGGAGCCTAGCGGAGTCGCGGACTTTGTAACAACTTCGTGACACTCGGCTCGAACTGTCTGACGCGCGCACGCGTAAGAGAAGGAGCCCAGGGGGTTAGGGAGCCCTTCTGCCACATGGGATCGCGCGGGGTTGCTGAAGGACATGGGGTTGGCGCGCGGCTGCGCGTCATGAGTCTGACATGGTCGCGCCGTTCGACGCGGTCCGGGGCGGGTCAGGACTCGAGATAACCCCCCGGGGGTATCTGCTACGGTGGCTCCATGGCCACCATCTACGCCGTCGAGGGCATGACCTGCGAGCACTGCGTGCGCTCGGTGACCGAGGAAGTCGCCGAGGTGCCGGGCGTCGCCGAGGTCGAGGTCGACCTCGCCTCCGGGCGGATGGTCGTCCACGGCGCCGGCGTCGACGACGCCGCCGTGCGCGCCGCGGTCGACGAGGCAGGCTACGCCGTCGCCGCATGAGCACGGCGGCGAGCACCGAGCACGTCGAGCTGCAGGTCGCCGGGATGACCTGCGCCTCGTGCGCGAGCAGGATCGAGCGCAAGCTCGGCCGGCTCGAGGGCGTGCGCGCCGCGTCGGTCAACTACGCGACCGAGAAGGCGACGGTGGACTTCGACGCGGGCGCGGTCGCGCCCGAGCAGCTGGTCGCGACGGTCGCGGCCGCGGGGTACGCGGCGACGCTGCCCGCGGCGGCGCCCGGCACGGAGGTCGCCGCCACGGGCGACGACGCGGCCCCGGCCGCCGACGACCTCGCCCCGCTGCGCACGCGCCTGGTCCTCTCCGCCGTCCTCGGCCTGCCGGTGCTGCTGCTGTCGATGATCCCGCCGCTGCAGTTCGACAACTGGCAGTGGCTGGCGCTGCAGCTCGCGACGCCCGTGGCGAGCTGGGGCGCGTGGCCGTTCCACCGCGCCGCGTGGCTGAACCTCCGCCACGGCGCGGCGACCATGGACACGCTGATCAGCGTCGGCGTCCTGGCCGCCTACGGCTGGTCGCTGTACGCGCTCTTCCTCGGCGACGCGGGCATGACCGGGATGACCATGGAGCTGTCCTTCACCGGCTCCGGCGGCGACGAGCTCTACCTCGAGACCGCCTCCGCGGTCACCGTGTTCCTGCTCGCCGGCCGGTACTTCGAGGCGCGCGCCAAGCGCCGCGCGGGCGCCGCGCTCGACGCGCTGCTCGCGCTCGGCGCCAAGGACGTCGCCCTGCTCGACCCCGACGGGACCGAGCGGCTCGTGCCGGTCGCGCGGCTCGCCGTCGGCGACCGCTTCGTCGTGCGCCCGGGCGAGAAGGTCGCGACCGACGGCGTGGTCCTGGAGGGCGCGAGCGCCGTCGACCAGGCGCTGCTCACCGGCGAGTCCGTCCCGGTCGAGAAGGCGCCCGGCGACGAGGTCGCGGGCGCGACCGTCAACGCGGGCGGGCGGCTCGTGGTCCGCGCGACGAAGGTCGGCGCCGACACGGCGCTCGCGCAGATCGCCCGGCTGGTCGCCGACGCGCAGAGCGGCAAGGCGCCGGCGCAGCGGCTCGCGGACCGGATCTCGGCCGTCTTCGTCCCGGCGGTCATCGCGCTGGCGCTCGTCACGCTCGCCGTCCGGCTCGCGGGCGACGGGTCGACGAGCGCGGCGTTCAGCGCCGCGGTCGCCGTGCTCGTCATCGCCTGCCCGTGCGCGCTCGGCCTCGCGACGCCGACCGCGCTGCTCGTCGGCACCGGCCGCGGCGCGCAGCTCGGGCTGCTGATCAAGGGCCCGGAGGTCCTCGAGTCCACGCGGCGGGTCGACACCATCGTCCTGGACAAGACCGGCACGGTGACGACCGGCCGGATGGCGCTGGTCGACGTCGCGCTCGCGGACGGCGAGGAGCGCGCGACCGTGCTGCGGCTCGCCGGCGCGCTGGAGGACGCCTCCGAGCACCCGATCGCGCGGGCGGTCGCGCGGGCCGCGCGCGAGGCCCAAGGCGACGGCGGCGGCCCGCTCCCGCCCGTCGCGTCGTTCGCCAACCGCGCCGGGCTCGGCGTCGAGGGCACCGTCGAGGGCCACGGCGTGCAGGTCGGCCGGCCGGCGCTGATGGCCGACTGGGGCCTCGCGATCCCGGACGCGCTGCAGGACGCGCGGCGCGCCGCCGAGGACGCCGGGCGCACCGCCGTCCTGGTCGCCTGGGACGGCGCCGTGCGCGCCGTGCTGGGCGTGGCCGACACCGTGAAGCCGACGAGCGCCGAGGCGGTCGCGCGGCTGCGCGCCCTCGGCCTCACCCCCGTCCTGCTGACCGGCGACAACGCGGCGACCGCGCGCGCCGTCGCCGCCGAGGTCGGGATCGACGAGGTGATCGCCGAGGTGCTGCCCGCCGGGAAGGCGGACGTCGTCGCGCGGCTCCAGGCGCAGGGCAAGGTGGTGGCCATGGTCGGCGACGGCGTCAACGACGCCCCCGCGCTCGCCCGGGCCGACCTCGGCCTCGCGATCGGGACCGGCACCGACGTCGCGATCGAGGCCTCCGACCTGACGCTCGTCACCGGCGACCTGCGCGGCGCGGCCGCGGCGATCCGCCTCTCGCGCGCGACGCTGCGCACGATCCGCCAGAACCTCGCCTGGGCGTTCGGCTACAACGTCGCGGCGATCCCGCTCGCGGTCGCGGGCCTGCTGAGCCCGCTGGTCGCGGGCGCGGCGATGGCGCTCTCGAGCGTCTCGGTCGTGGCCAACGCGCTGCGGCTGCGCCGCTTCTCCTGAGCGCGAGGTCAGTCCAGCGCCACGTGCGCGAACGTCACGGCGCCGCCGGCGATCCGCGCCTCCCCCATCGTGTGGCGCGGCTGGCGGCGGCGGTCGGTCGGGCTGCCGGGGTTGAAGAGCTGGAAGGCGCCGTCCTCGGAGGTCTCGTGCAGCGGGATGTGGCTGTGGCCGAAGACGACCGCGTCGCAGTCGCCGAACGCGGCGCGCTGGCGCGCGAGCCGGCCCCGCGCCGGGCCCGCGTCGTGGACCATCCCGATCCGCACGCCGGCCGCCTCGACCACGCGCCGCGCGGGCAGGCGCGCGACCACCGCCGGGACGTCGACGTTGCCGTGCACGGCGGCCAGCGGCGGACCTAAGGCCTCCAACATCTCCAGCGTCGCGCCGTCGCTGACGTCGCCCGCGTGGAGGATCAGGTCGGCGGCGCGCAGGCGCGCGAGGCACGCCGCGGGCAGCGCGCGGCGCCCGCGCGGCAGGTGCGTGTCGGAGAGGACGGCGAGCAGCACGCGGACCGCGGCTCAGCCCGGCGGCGGGGGCGGCGGCTTCGCGCCCTGCGACGCGTCGCGGCGGCGCTCGCGCGCCTGGCCCGCGCGCAGCACGTTGCGCACGACCGCCAGCGCGGGCCGCGCCTTGCCGCGCGGGTCGATCAGGCCCGAGTCCCAGTTGTCGCCGCGGACCGCGTTCCAGTGGTAGAGGTAGACCCGCGTGATGCGCCGGCTGAGCGGCACGAGCTCGTCGAAGACCCAGCGCGTCGCGATCGCCGCGTGGGCGGCCGACTCCGGGAAGCCGACCTTCGACTTGTTGCGGCGGTCGACGATGCCGCCGGTCTCGGTGAACCAGATCTGGCCCTTGGCGTGCTTGATCATCGTCCGCGTCCCGCTCGTGCGCAGGCGGTTGGCGTCGATGTAGTTGTGCAGCCCCCAGTAGCGCGGGACGTCACGCGGGCCGAGGTGCCGTTGGAACGCGTCGACCCAGCCGGCCATGTTGGGCATGTCCAGCATCTCGGCGGCCAGGATGGTGCACGTGGGGCACTCCCGCCGCAGCGAGCGGTAGTAGGCCGAGACGAGCTCCGGGCGGTGGCAGGTCGGCTCGCCGCAGTGGTTGGCCTCGTTCCACGTGGCGAACGTGGTGACCCACGGGTAGCGCGCGCGGAAGAGGCGGAAGTCGTACTTGAACCGCGAGGGCGACGGCAGCTGGCGGCGGTTCACGCGCGAGTGGCCGAAGCCGATCAGCGGCGTGACGCCCGCGGCGCGCGCGTCGTCCAGCCACGTGTCGACCTCCTGCTGCTCCCACGGGTGCTCCATCGCGTCCCAGGAGACGGCCAGCCGCGTGTAGGAGACCCCGAGCTTCTGGAAGACCGGGTCGCTGAACATGTCCGGCTTCTGATCGGCGATGCCGACGACCAGCGCGCTCGCCGTGGCGGGAGCGAGCAGGAGCGCCGCCAGCACGCCGAGCAGCAGGCGCTTCACGGCGCCTCGGTCAGCACGGTGTCGTCGTGCGAGTACGGCGGCGAGCAGCAGCAGAGCAGGACGAGCGGCTCGGCGCCCGGGTTCTCGAGCTTGTGCTCGACGCCCGGCGGCAGGACCGCGCAGTCGCCGGGGCCGACGTCGCGCCACTCGCCGGCGACGCGCAGGCGGCCGCGGCCCGCGGTGAAGAAGTAGAGCTCCTCGGAGACCGGGTGGTAGTGCGCGGTCGTGGAGCCGCCCGCCGGGACGGTCGCCTCGGCCAGGCTCTGGTTGCGGGAGGGCAGCGTCGTGCGGCCCGCGATCTCGCGGATCGTCGAGCCGTCGAGCGTCGTGAACGGCTCCCGGTCGTTCAGGTTCCCCAGGTCCATCGCCCTGTGAAGGTACCCGTCGGCGAGGCGGGACGTTCCCGCCCCGCCGCCGGGCTCCGGGGAGTCGAGGGGTCAGGGGATGCGGCTAGGCCAGGGCCCGGCGCGCCGACTCGCGGTCGACGCGCTGGGCGGCCCCGGCCAGGACGCGCGCCACGCGGGCGCGCGCCCGTCTCGGGGGAGGTTCCGCGTGGTCGGCCTGCATCACGTGGCGGGCCGTGGCGCCGGGGCGCGGAGCGGCGGCCTTGACGTAGGCGTCGTGCAACTGGAACTGCATGGTGGTGGTGCTCCTTCGAGTGGATCGGGAAGGGGCCACCGCCGTTGAGACTGCGGGCCTCGGACTGAGGCGAGGAGTCCTGCGGGCGATGGACGCCCGCGGACTGGTGAGAAGGACCTAGCGCGCGAGCGACGACGGAGAGCGGCCACGGGAACCGTGGACGGCCGGAACGGCCGTCTTGGTCATCGTGGGAAGGATGTCTCGTCGAGCGGTGCGCATGTTGGTCCCTCCTCCTTGATGTAGGAGAAGTCCGGAGACCGTATCGCGGCCCCCGGGAAATGGCAAGTACGGCTAACCGGCCTTCACGACGCGCGGACGCCGAGGAGCGCCTGCAGCACCGCGAGCGACGGCCGCGGCTTGTCGTCCGGGCCGATCAGCCCGGAGTCCCACGTGCGGGCGTGGTCGCTCTTGCTGCTGGTGCTGCTCGCGCCGACGCCGGTGTTCCAGTGGTAGATGTAGGCGCGCCGCACGCGCGGGCTGAGCCTGGCCAGCGTCGAGAACACGAACTTGGTGGCCTTGGCCGCGTGCGTGGCGCCGGTGGGGAACTTGATCCCCGAGCCGTTGTTGCGGGAGACGACGCCGCCGGTCTCGGTGAACCAGACGTCGCCCTTGACCGCCTTGAGCAGCGCCCGCGTGCCCTTCGTCGAGCCGCGGTTGGCGTCGACGTAGTTGTGCAGCCCCC
>Ga0247768_1000109_pt1 | contig 30251 bp, 35 predicted proteins | sample UWRJL016104C6_FD_179944 | JGI IMG/M metagenome (GOLD analysis project Ga0247768, IMG submission 179944) | Plant litter microbial communities from Arlington Agricultural Research Station in Wisconsin, United States - UWRJ-L016-104C-6 | ecosystem: Environmental > Terrestrial > Plant litter >... | reverse complement strand
CCTCTGAAGGCACGAGCTCGCTCACGGTCCGACCCTCTGGCAGATCTGGCCGCGTGTCAATCCACTAACCGGTCAAACCACCGAGATACGGGTGCTTTCGTGACTTCTGGAGTTCGTCGCCCTACAACTAGAGAAGTTCTTAATAGGCGGCAATTTTGAGCTTCGAATCAGTAAATGCGGGCGCTGAAGAGGGCGACGGTGCCGACGACCTCGAGCTCGTGCGAGGTGAAGTGGCGGGTTACTCGGCGTCGAGGGCTTCGGCGGTGTCGTGCTCGTTCGACATCACTCCTAGGCGGTTGTTGAGGTTGACGGTGGCTCGGCCTAGGCGGTTGTGGTCGGCTTCAGGGCCGAGGATGGTGCCTCCGAAGAAGGTGCCGCCGGGGGCCAGGGTGGGGCGGGCGTGTTCGAAGGCTGGGCGCTTGTCGGGGATGGTGCCGGGGAGGCAGTGAAGGATGTGGGTCAGGGCTATGGAGTCGTAGCTTTCGGCCGGGAGGTATTGGGCGACCAGGCGCTCTAGCGGGCAGCGCCACAGGTACGGGCTGTTGAAGCCGTAGACGATCGCGTCGTAGGCCGGCAGGAAGAGGCGGCTGTAGATCGCTTGGCCCCGGTAGGCGGGATTCGATCTGGGGACCGCGGCCACGGGCACGACCGTATCGGCGCGACGCCTCTTTGACCGCGACTTCGATCACTCTCGTCTCGATGTCGATTTCTGCCTAGCTCGTTCGTCGTCTGGGTAGAGGCGCGGCTGGAGGAGCCGCCAACGAGCAAAGGAGGAAGAACAATGGGCGCGAGTGTTCTCTATATGTCGATGTCCCTCGATGGGTTCGTTGCCGGGCCTAATGCGAGCTTGGACAACGGGCTTGGGGACGGGGGTGAGCGGCTACACGAGTGGCTCTTCGCCGGTACGCCCAACGAGCATGGCGGCGTGCCGCGCCAGCTCGCCGGCGTCAACGGGCAGGTGATGGACGAGGCGACTGAAACCGGCGCCGTGGTCGCCGGGCGCGGGACCTTCGAGCCGGCTGGGGGCTGGGGCGGCGACCACCACGACGGGGTCCCGATCTTCATCCTCAGCCGCAACCCGGAGGCGAAGGAGGAGCGGTGGCCGCTGGTCACCTATGTCAGCGACGTCGCCGAGGCGATGACCGCAGCCAAGGAGGCCGCGGGCCAGCGCGACGTGCTGGTCCATGGCGCCACCGTCACCCAGCTGGCGCTCGGCGCCGGCGTCCTCGATGAGATCCAGATCCACCTGATCCCCGTCCTGCTCGGCGAAGGCCGGCGCCTCTTCGAGCATCTCGGCGCCGAGCAGATCGAGCTCGAACCGATCCGGGTCCTCGAGGGCGAGGGCGTCACGCACCTCCGCTACCGGGTGGCGTCATGAACGGCGACAGCGGCCGGCGGCTGATCCTCCACATGGGCGTCTCTCTGGACGGCTTCGCCGCTCACCGCGACGGCAGCCTCGACTGGCACATCCCCACCGATGCCGGGCTGCCCGACCACGGAGCCCAGCGCCATCGCATCAACCTCGAGCTGCTCAGCCAGATCGGCCTGATCGTCATGGGCAGCGGCGCCTACGAGGAGTTCCTCACAGGCTGGGAGACTCCGACAGCCCAATGGGGCAGCTGATGAACTCGCTCCCCAAGCTCGTCTTCTCGCAGAGCCTGGCGGCAGTCGATTGGAACAACGCGAGCCTGACCCGGCGCTCGATCGAGGAGGAGATTCCTGAGCGCAAGGCCGAAGCCGGCAAGGACATCGTCGTCTTCGGCGGCGTCCGCATCGCCCACAGCATGATCCGCGCCCGCCTCGTGGACGAGCTCCGCCTCACCGTCCACCCAGTCGCGCTCGGCGAGGGCATGCCGCTGATGCACGGCCTGCCTGACCCGCAGCGCTACGAGATGGTCAGCAACACCGTCTACGCCGACGGCTCCACCAGCCAGGTGCTGCGCCCGCTCTAATTCGCCTCGTCTCGTCACGAGGCGCCTTAGCTGCAGTCGGGCAGTCCGACTCCCACGACTTCGGTCAGCAGGTTCGGCATGACGTGGGACCACGGTATGCCGGGCTTCTGTCGGCCGGTGAAGTCCATAACGAGGCTGATTTGGCCGTCTGGAAGGGGTTCGATACCTACGCCGATGGAGCTGAAATCTGGGGAGAGATAAGAGGTCGTGTCTTGATCGTCTGGGCCTCGGTTGTCAACAAATCCGATTAGAGGGTCGGGGCCGAGGTTCTTCTGCCCTGGTTTCCCGATTTCGAAGAGGCGCTCCCAGGTGCAGCCGACTCCGGCCATCTCTGCCCACACGTTGGTTTCGTTGTAAGGCATGCTCCCTCCGGTCGGTTCGGTGGCAAAGCCGCTGTGGGCCGCAGCACCGAAGTCGGCCCGCTGCTGGGCCACCAACGAAAGGGCGGGATCGTATTGGAGGCTTTTGAGGTGATGCTGAAGGCGCAGGCTGTTGACCTTATTGACGATTTCGAGCCGCACTCGCGCGCGCGCCTCTTCGCTATCCAGCCTGGACTCTCGCTCCGAGTGCGAAGACCAGACGAACGCAGTCGCGACGAATGCAGACAGAGCGAGCGCAACGGCTCCCCAACGCTTCGCATCGCGGATTCTCGAGCTCGCGGCGAGCAACGCGACCCCAAGGGTCAGAAGCGCGTAGCGAAGCGGAAGCAGGAAGAAGGATCCGAGACCGAGGATGCTGCCGAAAAGCGCGATCAGCTGGTCGAGCTCGAAGGAGCGCGGCTTCGGTTGCGCCGGTCCGATCGAATCGCCCGGCTTGCGCGGATCCGTGCCACCGGGGGGCTTCGCGTCGCTTTCTTCGTGGGTTTTCCGAGATGCCGCTAAGCGATCCAGCTCCTCGCGGGTCACCGATAGCTTCGGCGCCCCCGGGTCTTTCCCGGGCTCCGTGTCGGAAGTCAACCGGCAGCCGCCTCAACTCGAACGCGGAATGTGAGAAGGCCGGCGTCGGTGAACGAGGTCCCGAACCGGCCGTCGAGCGCCCAGGAGCCGATCTCCGTGCCTTCCTCCATCAGCGCGTCGGATAGGGGAACCCCCGCGGGAAGATGTTTGGTCCACCAGCGAGCGGAGTCGAACTCATAGCGGAGGACAGTGGGCTCTTCGGCTTGCAGCGTCACCCCATCCCAGACCACGCGGGGCCGCGCGTTGCGGGCGCGGATGTAGCCGAAGACGTCATGACGGGTGTCTGCGGTCAGCGGCACTTCCGCCCTCGCTTCCGTGCCCGTGGCGATTCCGAGGCGACTGCCGAGCCGACCTGCCCAGGCGGCGTTGTTGACGTAGAAGCGGACGAGCACACTCTCTCCGGCCCTCACGGAAAGGGAGTTCTGGAAGCCGCCGGGCTGCTTGACCGCGGCCGGCTTCGCGTCCACGAACGCCCGCTCGTCGCCGTAGTTCGGCGCGTTGACATACGAGTTGAAGACCACATGGTCGGCGCCGTCGCAGGACTTCGGGCGTTTGCACCAGTAGCCCGGCCGCGGGGGTCCCCAGCCCGCCGCCGGTAGCGCCACGGGGCCACCCCCACCTTTGGCCTCCCGGTACGCCGCGCTGGCGCCGGCGATGACGATCGCTGCCAGGAGCGCGCTCCAGAAGGGGTGCATCGAGACGTGCTCCCAGAGGGAAAGTGCTTTTGCACGCAGCCGGCGAGCTGTACCTGGATCAGGTGAGGTCTTCTTCTTTCCCATCACGAAAGAGGGCAGCAGCAGCCGGGCAATCTAACGACTTCGAGTAAGGGGGAAGAGCGGAACGATCAGCCGCTCTGCTACCGCCTGGTTAGAGTGCCGCGCTCGGGGTCGGAAAATAATGCGCCGAGGGCTCGCCAAAATCGCGGATCACCCGAGAACCAGCCTCGTCGTGGGTTTGATCGGTTTGCTCGCAACTCTCGCGGGCCTTGCGCTGGCTCTATCTCCCCCGGAATCTTCGACCGACCCAACGTCGACTCTGAAAGCCGGCGGCCCCGACCCCCGACAGACCCCGCAGTCACCCGATCCTGGCCTTGACCCAGACGCCTCCTGCGCTGACTTCCAGACCACTGCCGGGCCGGGCGAGAGGGACCTGCTGATGGTCGACAGCCCGGGGATAATCGAGGGCGGGAGCGGGAACCTCAGAGCGCGAGTACTCCCCGATGGCGACTTTCAGTCACTCCTGGATGTCTCACTCGGCAACGAAGTCGAAGTCAAGGCACTGCTCCACAACGGGAACTACAGCGCTGCTGACGGACTCTCTGCGTCGGCTTCCATCGCCGGCGATCGCGGGGTCTGCTGGCGGCTGATGCTTACCGTGAAAGTCCCGTCGGCGCCGGGCGAAGAACCGCGGTTAGGACCGGCGCTCATCTTCCTCAGGCACGCCGGGCCGGCGACGCTCGAGTATGTCCCGGGTTCCACCGAGCTCCTGGACGAGCAGAGCCATGTCATCACCGCGGACCTGCCCGATGGAGTGGCCCGGGGTGGGATCGCACTCCCGTACGACGTCCCGGGTGGGACGGCGTACTTCCTTAGCTTCCGGATCCAGGTGAAGCCGGGACGGAGTTCGGTCCTCTAGGCCGCCGGCGGCGACTTGTACGCGAGCAGGGAGACGGTCACCGGGAAGCGTTTGGCCGGGTCCGGGGTGCGGGCGATCACGCCGGGCTGGACCTTCTCGATCTCGTCCCAGGCGGCCGTCACCCGCTCGCGGATCAGCTCCCAGGCCTCATCGTCGAGGTCGAGCCGGAGGTTGACGATCACCGGGTCGTCCTGCGGCATCGTCCCCCCTTCGAGGGCGGCCTGGGCGCGCTCGACGGCTTCGCCAATCGCATTGGCGCAGATGCCGATCTGGGCCTCGTCGGGCAGGCGCAGCCAGTCGTCGCCGTCGATCAGCATCTTCCGGTTGGCGGCGTAGATGTGCTTCGTCGCCCCGCGCACGCTTTCGGTGTCGACGAGCTGGATCGCGTCGTAGCGCTGCAGCACCCGCACGTGGTAGGCGATCAGGTTCAGGCTCTGCTTTTCGCCCCGCTCGCCCAACCGCTGCATCAGGTCATGGGGGCTGCCGGGCCGTTCGTTCAGTAGGGCCAGGAGCTGCGCCCGCAGCGGGTGGGAGAAGACTTTCGCCAGTCGTTCCGGGAGCCGGGGAAGCCGGTGACCCACGCTCTCGCCGTCGCGATTCCTGCCATTGCCGCTCTCCGCCACCGGAAGTCCTCCAAATTGTCGAGGTTCTGTCTGAGCGGTCGAGAGTATTCGCACTTGGAGTTAAACGCAACCCATTACGGGAGTACTGGTCTAGTCGCTCAATTGACCGGTAAGCGCTGCTGACCAACCTTGCGTTGAAGCACAAGTTGTTCAACGCAGGGAAGGGGGTGAGCATCACGATGGTGATCAAGAAGACTGACCCGATCTGCCTGGTGAGCTCGGTCGTCAAGCAGGGCTGATCAGAGAGCGGAAGGGGCGTCGCCGGATGGGCGATCCCCTTCCGCCTTACATTCAGTTGGCCTTGGTCATAGCCGTAGGCAGGCTCGAGACAACGCTGCTCGTAGTCATCCGGTTCACCTCCTTCCCTGGTCCTTTCACCGGGTGAGACCTTGCGAGCGGTCAAACCGCGTCTACACAGGTTGCCGTTCAACTCAGGCTTGCCGGAGTTTGGTGGGGAGGGATACATTGAGTCCAACTTCGCTGACCAAGAAGGCCGGTTGACCCTCGATTCCACACAGCTGGAAGCACCCGATTCCGATCGCCCCTCCTCGGAGTACTCGGTCGTTGCGGTAACCCGGCGGGTCGCGAAGGCGGTCTCCCACCCCCTCCGCGTGCGCATCCTGGCGGCGTTGAACGAGGCCGAGATGGGCCCTGGTGGATTCACCCGCCGTAATCCCGACGTCGATTTGCGAGAGGCGAGCCGCCATTTCCGCCGGCTCCGGGATCTCGGTTGCATCGAGTTGATCGGGCGCAGGCCCGGGAGGGGCAGGGAACAGCTATACCGAGCAGTCCGCCGGGCGATGTTCGATCTCGGCGCCTGGGAAGAGGTGCCTCCCGCCGCGAGGAGCAGCGTCACCGGGGAGGTGCTTTCGACCTTCATGCGGAGGGTCGGGCAGGCGGCGGAAACGGGAACGCTTGACCGCCGCGACGAGAGGTGGGTCAGCTGGACGGCCCTGCAGTTCGATGAGCGAGGGTGGAGCGACTTCCTGGCCTCGGTCGAAGAGGCCTTCGATCGGTCGCTCCAGCTCGGGGTCGATGCCCCGCTGAGGATTACGGAGACCGATGAGGAGGCCGTTCCCGTCACCGTGGGGATGTTCTATTTCGAGAGCCCCCCTGATGAGGACCATCAGGGCGCCCAGCTGCAGCCTTCTGCGCCTCCCGGCTCCTTCGAGAGCACCTTCCTCGGCCTCCGGTCTCCAAAGGCGCTCGCAAGCGAATTAAGGGTCCGCATTCTGGTCGAGCTCAACCGCCGGCCCCTCAGCCCGAAGGGCTTTCAATCCAGGTTCGGCGACTGGCCACTGCAGCACGTGGCGGTCGAGTTCCGCCGTCTCGAGGAGCTGGGTTGCATCCAGCCGATGCCGGTTGAAGCAAGGAGACCCGGGGCGGGCAGAGGCCGACCTGAGCAGCTCTACCGCCCGCTTCGCCGATCCCTCTTCGACGAGGAGACCTGGAGGGAGCTTCCGCCGTCGTTGAGAAGCGATGTCACCGGTATCACCTTCACTACCTTCATCGAACGGGTGGCGGACGCGGCGCGGGCGGAAGTTCTGGACACCCGGCCCGATCGGCACTTCACCTGGTCCGGGCTGCACTACGACCTCCTGGCGTGGCGGGAGATGCTCGGCTGCTTGGAGGACCTCTTTCAGAGGTCGCTGGCGATCCACAAGGAGTCGGCGACGAGGGCAGAGGCAGACCGTGGCGGCCTGATCCCGGTGACGGTTGCCCTCACCTGCTTCGAGTCGCCACGACAGGCAGAAGTGATTTCGGCGGACACCATCGAGAGATACCTGCATCGCTGAATGGGTCGGTTGGCGCGGCGATTTAGTAACAAAAACGGCAGTAGAGATTCCCAAAACCGCGCTTAGACTCCCCAATCGTTCTCAGCATCCTGAGTACACATTTGGATTCGGAACGAGGGGAAATCCAGGGACATGGAGGGGCAAAGGCGACCTGCTCGGCGTAAAGATGCCGAGGGCAAGGACGGGCGATCAAACGACCCGATCGCCGTCAACAACGCCTTCGTCGCCGCCCTCAACCATCCGACCCGCCGCACCCTCCTCAAGCTTTTTCTCAAAACCGAAGCGGCGCTTTCCCCGAAGGAGTTGGCTGAGCTGACCGGGGGCAAGCTGCCGACGATCAGCTACCACGTGCGGGTGCTCGTGGACAAGAACGCGATTGAGCTGGCGGAAGAGGAACCGGTGCGGGGGAGCGTTGCTCACTTCTACCGGCCGACGGCGCTGACGAAGAGCACCCCTTGGGTGCTGCAGAGTCTCGACCTCGAGTCGCCGAAATCCTGAGGCCAGGGCGCTGGCGCCCCCTAGGCCTTGGCGCGCAGCTCGTCGGCGAGGGTGGTGAGCTTGCCGACGCTCGTATCGAGCGCGCCGGCGAGGCGCAGGAGGGTCGTGTAGCTGGGGTTCCTCACCCCGCGCTCGATGCCGCCGACCTGGGTGAGGTCGGTGCCGGCGCCTTCGGCCAGCTGCTCCTGGCTGAGGCCAACCTCGCCGCGGAGGGTACGGACGGCCTCGCCGAGAGCGGCGTGCTCGGGTGACCGGGGCTCTTTGCGACGACGGGGCGGCACAGCGCCTCGCAGCCTCTCGGTTAAAGAACCTCAGGGTTAGAGCATTAATGCTTTAACAGGTTCAACCGGCAGAATTGGCTAAAACAGTCGTCTTCCGGTACTCCTGCGCACAGCGCAGATGGTGGAAGGGGGCGTGCAGGCGCGAGCGCAGCTGCTCGGCCGCCGCCTCACCCTCGGCGTCGAGGCCGGTGACGAGGAAGACCTCGGTTGCCGGATAGGTGCGCAGCTGGTCGGCGATCGTCTGGACGATGTCCTCGTCGCCAATCTTGGCGCTGGCGGCGACGCCGGCGCGAGCCAGCGAGGCAAGGGAGAGGACGAGGCTGCGCTGGGCGCGGTCGCGGCCGGGCCCGACATCGCAGGCCCAGCGGTCGAGGAAGCGGTTGTGGGCGGGGGCGACGACCCGCACCTCCGGCTCGGGTTCGGCGGGATCGAGCGGGGCGGAGGCGGCGGCGATCCGCTCGATCGCGGTCCCGTCCTCGAGCGGCTCGTCCACGACGACGAGCAGATGCTCACGCCGGTCGCCCGCCGCCGGCGGCACGATCGGGTGCAGCGGCGGGTTGCGGACCGCCAGCACGACGATGATGCCGGCGACGATCGAGCCCTCGGCCATCCCCATCCCGGGCCCGCCGACGTAGAAGGCGGCGACGATCGAGACGCAGATCCCGGCCACGATCAGGGGCAGCTTCCATGCGGCTAGTCCCTGATCGCTCATGGGGTTCACGTTAGAGACTCGCGCGCTGGAGTCAATCCCCTTCCTGGGTGACGAGGTCCCGCAGGCTGGCGAAGTCTTCGGCGCAGGCGGGGCAGCCGTCGAGGTGGGCGCGCATGCCGGGGACCCGCGCGTCGGCGGGGTCGCCGGCGACGGACAGCTCGACGTAGCGGTCGAGCTCCTCGAAGCACTGCTCGCAGGTCAGCTCCGGCTCGCTGGGGCCGAGGACCCGGCCGAGTACAGCTTCGCGATTGTCGCCTGCCTTCATGCCTCCTCCTCTCCGCCCGTTCCTACCCGCAAGCCGCGCGAGGCGAGCGCGGCGCGCAGGTTGCGGCGGGCGTCGTGCAGGTTCTTATAGAGAGCGCCGCGGGTCGAGCCGAGACGCTCGGCGAGGACGTCGATCGGGACGCCGTTGAGGGCGACCGCGACCAGGACCTCGCGCTGGCGCTCGCCAAGCCGCTCGATCTCCTCGCGCAGGGCGGCAAAAAGCTCGGCGTCCTCGGCGCCGCGACCGGCAGGGGCACCCGCGTCGGCGAGCGCGCTCCAGGCCTCGTCCTCGAGCGGGATCTCGCGCCCCTGCCAGGCGCGCTTGCGCACCTTCACCGCCGCCTCCAGGAGGGCGAACTTGTAGGCCCAGGTGGTGAAGCGGCTCTCGCCGCGGAACTCGTCGAGCTTGCGCAGGATCGCCATCAGCGCGTCGTCGGCAGCCTGCTGGGCGAGGTCCTCCTGGTCGCCGCCACGCAGGTGCGGCAGCTGGACACCGCGCCGGCCGATCTCAAAGCGCGCCGCCTTCAGCAGCAGGGCGTGCAGCTCGGCGACGGCGGCCTGTCCCTCGGCGCCCTCGGAACGCAGCCGGTCGACCCAGGAGATCTCTGGAGGAGCGGTCATCAATGCGGTCGCCATGGATTGTTAGCGATGCCGCGCGCCAGGTTCTTACCTCCATCGCGTGGTTCCAAATGCACCTATCTCGTGCAAAAGGAACCACGGCTTGAACGCGCCGAGGTAAGACGGGGCTGGTTGGCGACGCAGACGGGACAGAGATCAACTCCGACTTGACCAAGGAGGTCCCATGTCAACCACCGCAACCCTCAACCCGCGCGAGGCGGCGATCGCGCCGACCGTCGGCGAACGCCTCAAGAGCGATCCCGCCTTCCAGGCGTTCACTCTGCTCCGCATCGCCTTCACCGTCGCGCCGATCCTCTTCGGCCTCGACAAGTTCTTCAACGTGATGGTCGATTGGGAGCAGTACCTGGCGCCCTGGATCAACGACATCATCCCCGGCAGCGCCTCGACCGCGATGCACCTGGTCGGCATCGTCGAGATCGCCGCCGGCATCCTCGTCTTCGTCAAGCCGCGGATCGGCGCCTACGTCGTCGCCGCCTGGCTGGCGGGGATCATCCTCGACCTCCTCACTTACTCCGGCTACTACGACATTGCCCTGCGGGATTTCGGCCTGCTGATCGGGGCGCTGGCGCTGGGACGGCTGGCCGGCGTCTATGACAGGAGTTGGCCAGCTAGCCAGTCGTGATACACAGTAGGCATGGGCAGGCGGCGCGGGCGGACGATTGAGAAGGCTGGGCTGATCGGCGGCGCCGTCTCGCTTGGCGTCGCCGGCTCCGCCGCCGCCGTCCTCTGGCACCGGTTGATGCGCCGGCCGCTGCCGCAGGTGAAGGGGACGATCGAAGTCGCGGGCCTGCACGGGCCGGTCAAGGTCCGGCGCGACCGCTGGAGCGTCCCGCACATCGAGTCAGACGTGCGCGAGGACCTCTTTTTCGCCCAGGGTTACTGCCACGCGCAGGAACGGCTCTGGCAGATGGACTTCTACCGGCGCGTGGTCGCCGGCCGGGTGGCGGAGATGGCCGGCGAGGAGGGGCTACCGGTCGACCGCCTGATGCGGACCCTGCAGATCCGGCGGATCGCCCAGCGCGAGGCGACCGAGCTCGACCCCGAGCTGCGGGCGCGGCTGGAGCGCTTCTGCGCCGGCGTCAACCAGGCCGCCGCCGATGCCCGGGCGCTGCCCTTCGAGATGCAGGTACTGCGGCTGGGCTGGGAGCCCTGGACGCCGGTCGACATCCTCAGCCTCGGCAAGCTGCTCGCCTTCGGGCTCTCGACCAACTGGGAGCGGGAGCTGCTGCGCTCCGACATGGTCCGCGAGCTCGGGCCCGAGCTGGCGGCGCGGCTCGACCCGGTTTATCCCGCCGACAACCCGGTCGTCGACCAGACGGCGTTCAGCGGCGAAGGGCTGCCGCTGGTCGAGCAGATTGACGCCGTCCGCCGCTCGATCGGCCTTGCCACCGAGGCCTCGGGCTCGAACAACTGGGCGGTCACGGGGGAGCGCTCGGCCACCGGCACGCCGCTGATCGCCGGTGACCCGCACCTGCCGCCGAGCATGCCGGGGATCTGGTTCGAGGTCGAGCTGCGCCACGACGGCCGCTTCGTCCGCGGCGCCTCGATGCCGGGGATGCCGGGCATCTACATGGGCCAGAACAACGACGTCGCCTGGACGATCACCAACGTGATGGCTGACATCCAGGACCTCTTCGTCGAGCGGATCGAGGGCAAGAACTACCTCTTCGAAGACGAGTGGCGGCCGCTGCAGGTCGAGCGCGAGGAGATCATCGTCAAAGGCGGCGAGCCGGTCGAGCTCGAGGTCCGCAGCACCCACCACGGCCCGATCGTCAACGCCGCGCTCGGCGCCGACGAGGGCGAGCCGCTGGCGCTCGCCTGGCAGACCCTCGCCGAACCGACGGCCTTCCCCGGCATCTTCGAGCTGCTCGAGATCGACTCCGGCCCGGAGCTGGTGGCGAAGCTGGAGGGCCACACCTCGCCCGCCTCGAACATGATCTGGGCCGACCGCAGCGGCTCGATCGGCTACAAGCTGATCGGCCGCCTGCCGATGCGCCGCGGCGGCTCCCCCGACCTGCCGAAGCCCGGCTGGACCGGCGAGTTCGAGTGGGAGGGGACGGTGCCTTACGAGGAGCTGCCGGAGGTGGTCGATCCCGAGAGCGGCTACCTGGTCACCGCCAACAACCGGATCGTCGGCGACGAGTACCCGCACCACATCACCAGCGAATGGCTCGACGGCTACCGCGCCAAGCGGATCGAGGAACTGCTCGAGGCGCGCGAGAAGCACGACCACGACAGCTTCGAGGCGATCCAGACCGACAACTACTCGATCCCCGGGGTCGAGGCGGCGAGTCGCCTCTGCCGCTTGCACCCGCAGGGGCAGCGCGAGCGCAGCGCGATCGAGCGGCTGCGCAGCTGGGACGGGCGGCTCGATCGGGAGACGATCGCCGGGACGATCTACCAGGCCTTCCTGCTGCGGCTGGGGCGCGAAGTGGCGCGGGCGGCGATCGGCGATCGCGACCTCTGCGAGCGCTGGCTCGATCGCAACGACAACGGCTTCACCGCCCACAGCACCTCGCCCTGGCGCTGGCACTCCCACCTGATGTCGCTGTGGGAGGAAGAAGACCCGCGGCTGATCGGCCGCCCCTGGGAGGACCTGGTGCTGGAGGCGCTGGCGGGGGCGCTCGACGACCTCGAAGAGCGCTTCGGCCCCGACCCCGACGGCTGGCGCTGGGGCCGCGTCCACGAGATGAAGTTCCCGCACGCGCTCGGCGACGCCAACCCGCTCTTCGACCGCCTGCTCAACCGCCGCCTCCGCGCCGGCGGCGCCCAGGAGACGGTCAGCCAGATCGCCTACGACCCCAACGACCCCTACAACGCCGTCTGGGCGCCGAGCTGGCGGATGATCGCCGACCCGGCCGACCCCGACAGCTCCCGCTGGCAGATGTTCACCGGTCAGTCCGGCCACCCCGCCAGCCCCCACTACGACGACCTCCAGCCCGACTGGCTGGAAGGCCGCACGCAGCCGATGCGGGGCGAGGGGCCCTGGTCAGAGCTGGAGCTGGTGCCGCCGGTTTGATTTTTGCGGTGTTGCACGGTGCTACACTGGCGCCGTGCCGACGACCAGACCGCGACACATGATCACCGAAACCGAGCCCGTTAAAGCGGCGCTTGAGGAATTGCGCCGCCTGCAGGGGGGAGAAAAGATCGAGTTCGCCGACTTAGTCATCCGTGGAGCCGAAGACAAGATCCGCGAGCTCAGGGCCGAGAGTGAGCCGGCCCGCCAGGCCCGGGAAGACATCGCCGAGTGGATTCGCAGCGGCAATGGACCGGAGATCGACCTTGCGGCGGCGGAAGAGGTCAAGCACTTGGGCCTGGTCGCCAACTACGACGAGTAGGTTGCTGCTGCTGGACAACTCCGCCTGGTCCCGCCTCTTGGTCGGAGGCCTGCCTGAGGACCGCCAGGAGCTCGTCCTCAGCTGGATCGAGGAAGAGCGGTTGGCGGTCTGCCTCCCATTCCTGCTCGAGGCGGGTTACTCGGCTCGTTCTGCGCCCGACCACGGGAAGTTGATGCGCCGTCTCGAGCAACTGCCACGCCTCCCTGTTGACGATGCGGTGGAGCGGGTCGCCCTTGATGCCCAGCGCGAGCTGGCAACGGTCGGCCATCACCGGCTCGCCCCGACGGACTTGGTCATCGCCGCCTGCGCCCACCTGGTCGGCGGCGGGGTGCTGCACTACGACCGCGACTACGACCTGATCTCCACACACACGCGCCTCAGTTTCGAGAGCGTGTGGCTGGCCGAGGCCGGAACGCTGTGAGCCGCGACTTCGGGGCGGTTGCGGGGTTTGGGAGCGGAGTGCGACGCGTTGCCCGACTCCTCTCCTTCTGCCTGGTCCTCCTGGCGCTGACGCCCGCGGCGGCGCAGGCGTTGCCGCGTGGGTTCTTTGGAATCGTGCCGCAGACTTCGATCGGCAAGCGGGATATCGCGCGGATGCGGAGCGGCGGCGTCGACACGATTCGGACGATGGTCTCCTGGGCCTCGATCCAGCCGAACCCGACCAGCGGCTACGACTGGGGCGGCCTCGATCAGCAGGTCGCGCTTGCCGCCGAAGACCATCTCGAAATCCTTCCCTTCCTCTTCGCGACCCCGCACTGGCTCGCCCATGACTTCCGGACGTTGCCGGTCGACAACCGCCGCCAGCGCCAGGCCTGGGCGGAATTCGTCGGCGCCGCGGTCGAACGCTACGGCTCGCGGGGGGAATTCTGGACCGAGCACGGGCCGTCCACGCCGCGGCCGCTGCCGAAGGTGCCGGTCCGCGCCTGGCAGATCTGGAACGAGGAGAACTTCTTCTACTTCGCCAAGCCGCCCTCGCCGACCCGCTACGCGCGCCTGCTGGCGATCACCCACCAGGCGATGCACCGGGCCGACCCGCGCGCCGACCTCGTCCTCGGCGGTCTCTTCGGCAACCCCGGGCAGAACCCGCCGCGCGCCTACGACGCGGTCGACTTCCTCGACCGCCTCTACCGCGTCCGCGGCGTCAAGGCCAACTTCGACGGCGTCGCCCTGCACCCCTACGCCGCCGACACCGGCGTCCTCGCCTCGCTGGTCGAGGGCGTGCGGCGGACGATGGTCCGCCACGGCGACCGCCGCGCCGGCCTCTACCTGACCGAGCTCGGCTGGGGATCCCAGAATGACACCCAGGTCGTCTCCTTCGAGGTCGGCCTCCACGGCCAGGCGCGGGAACTGCGGCAGGCCTACCGCTACCTGCTCGCCCGTCGCCACCGGCTCAACCTCAAGCAGATCGACTGGTTCACCTGGAAAGACCTCGACGGCACCTGCAGCTTCTGCGATTCGACCGGCCTCTTCCGCCGCGGCGGCGCCTTCCGGCCGAAGCCGGCCTGGCACGCCTTCGTCAGCTTCGCCCGCTGAATCAGGCAGGCGTAGCGACGCTGCGCACCAGCTCGACGATCTCCGGCGCCGCCTTCTCCGGTGAGCCGGAGTCGAAGGGCGGGTCGGGGTCGTACTCGATCCCGAGCTGAACCGCCTGCGCAACCTCGGGGCCGAGCTCGCGGGCAACCAGGTGCAGGGCCATGTCGATCCCGGCGGTGACGCCGGCCGCGGTGACGATCTTGCCGTCCTCGACGAAGCGGCCGCCGACCGGCTCGGCGCCGTATTCGCGCAGGGCGTCGAGGACGATCCAGTTGGTGGTCGCGCGACGCCCCTGCAGCAGGCCGGCGGCGCCGAGCAGGAGGGAGCCAGTGCAGACCGAGGTAGTCCATTTGGTCGCGCGGTCGACCTCGCGTAGCCACTCGAGCAGCTCCTCGTCGCGGAGGAGGGGCCGGTTGCCGGCGCCGCCCGGGACCAGAACCAGGTCGGGGGCGGTGACCTCCGTCAGGGCGCGGTCGGCGACGAGGCCGAGGGTGTCGCTCTCGTCGCGCACCGGCCCGCGCTCCTTGGCAACGGTGCGGACGGTCCAGCCGGGGACGTTGCGCATGACTTCGTAAGGGCCGACGGCGTCGAGCGGGGCGAGGCCGTCATAGAGCAGCAGTGCGATTTCCATGAGGTGATCTTGGCGGCTGCGCTGTCATTCCACCAGAGGCAGGAATGACAATGTTCGCTAGATTTCTGCCATGCGCCATCGAGTGGCAATCCTCTGCTTCGACGGGCTGGTCGCCTTTGACCTGACCGCGCCCGCCCAGGCCTTTCAGCTGGCAGCGAAGTCTTCAGGCGCGCCGCTCTACGAGCTTTTCACCTGCTCCCCAGACGGCGAGGCGGTGCAGACGACGAGCGGGTTCTCGGTCGCGCCGGATAGCGACCTCGAGGCGCTGCGGCGGGCGGACACTGTCGTCGTCCCGGGCTACGCCGCGCTCCTCGAAGCGCCGCCGGCGAAAGCGCTCGATGCTCTGCGGGCCGCGTCGGAGCGTGGGGCGCGCCTGCTGTCCGTCTGCACCGGCGCCTTCGGTCTCGCCCACGCCGGCGTCCTCGACGGACGGCGGGCAACCACCCATTGGGCCTGGGCGGGGGAGCTCTCCCGCCGCTTCCCGGCCGTCGCCGTCGATCCCGACGTGCTCTTCGTCGACGAGGGCGACGTCCTCACCTCGGCTGGGCTCAGCGCGGGGATCGATCTCAGCCTGCACGTGATTCGCCGCGACTTCGGGGCCGAGGTTGGCGAGCGGGTCGCCCGCCACATGGTCGCCGCCCCACACCGTGAGGGGGGCCAGGCGCAGTTCTTCAAACCCGAGCTGCCCGCCGCATCGGGTTCGTTGGAGCCGACCCGCCGCTGGGCGCTGGAGCGCCTCGCCGAGCCGCTCGACGTCGCGGCGATGGCCCGCCACGCAGGCGTCAGCCCGCGCACCTTCGCCCGCCGCTTCCGCGCCGAGACCGGGACGACGCCGCTGCAGTGGCTGCTCGCCCAGCGGGTGCTGGAGGCGCGGCGGTTGCTCGAGGCGACCGACCTGCCGGTCGATGCGGTCGCCTGGCGGGTCGGCTTCGGCACCGCCGCCTCGCTCCGCGACCACTTCCGGCGCGCCACCGCAACCACCCCGACCGCCTACCGCCGCTCCTTCCAGCCCGCTTAGGCCTACGCCACACGACTGGTCACTTGAACACAGGATGGTGTGCCTAAATGACCAGGCGGCCGTAGAGTGGGGCCGGTGAGCCGGCGCGACCAGATCAAGCTCAGCGAGGAGGAGCTGCGGGAGCTGCTGGGGGAGGAGCGGATTGCCGTTGTCTCCAGCCTCGGGCTGCGGGGGTGGCCGCACTCGATGCCGCTCTGGTTCGTGCCCCGGGAGGAGACGATCTGGATTTGGACCTATGCGAAGTCGCAGAAGGTTCGCAACCTCGAACGCGATCCGCGGACGACGGTGTTGGTTGAGGCCGGCCGCTCCTACGAGGAGCTGCGGGGCGTGATGATCGAATCCGAGGCGGTGATCCACCGCGATTTCGAGACCGTGCTCGGCTTCGCCGAAGAGCTGACGGTCCGCTACGCGGAGGGGATCTCCACGATCGAGGGCGACGCCAAAGCGGCGCTGGAAGCGCAGGCGCCGAAAAGGGTGGCGATCAGCTTCCCGGCCCTGCGGACCGCGACCTGGGACCACCGCAAGCTCGGCGGCACCTACTAGCGACGCTCTTTAACGGTGCCGGTGGCGGCGGACCGGCTTGATCGTCACCTTGCGGGAGATCGCCGAGAGGTACTTGTCATCCGCCCGAACCGTGGTGCGGAAGCTGGAGCGGCGGTCGATCCGCGGGCGGAAGCGGACCGAGCAGACGCGGTCGAGATAGCGGGTGCCGAGCCTCTGGCGCCCGCGCCAGAGCGTCACCGGGTCGCCGCGGCGGCCCTCGCAGGGACTGACCCATGAGGTGATAAGCCCGCGGCGGTGCCGGCGGACCTTGCGGCTGACCGCGCGGATCGCGATGTAGGAGGGGGATAGCGACTGTTCGGCAGCGGGTTTGTAGATCGGGGTGACGGTGGGGCAAGTGGCGCCTCCCGTCCCCGCGAGTCGGTAGACGGACCCGCCGCCGGAAACGGCGTAAAGCCGCCCCGCCGCGTCTTCCCCAAACGAGTTGAGGTTGTCGACCGTCACGCCCTCCGAGCGATCGGTGGCGGCGGCATACCCGGGACAGAAGGAGCGGATCTGGCCCTCGCAGAGGTCGCCGTAGACGTAGCGCCCGTAGAGGGTCCCGAGGCTTGAGTTCCTGGCGACGTAGCCGCCGATGATCGCGCAGCCGAAGGCGCTCCCGTCGCCGGGGCTCGTGTGGGGGTAGTCGAAGACTGGCGCGACGTACCCACCGACGGGCGGGGATGCGCACTGGGTATCGGTCGCCGGCCCGACCAAACTCCCCTCCATACAGTTCCAGCCGTAGTTGGCGCCCTGGCCCAGCAATGGCGCGGCGGCGAAATCCACCTCCTCGCGCTTTCCCTGGCCGACGTCTCCGATCCAGAGGTCGCCGGTCGCGCGATCGAAGGAAAAACGGAAGGGATTGCGGAGGCCGAGGCTCCAGACTTCCGGTTCCTTCAGGGGCCCCGGCGATGGCAGCCGCAGCAGCTTCCCGAGGTAACTCTCCGGATCCTGGGCGTTGTGCAACTGGTCGTTTTCGCCGCCGCCGTCACCGGTCGCGAAGAAGAGAGCGCCTTCGGGACCGAACTGCAGCTGGCCCCCGTCGTGGTTGCTCCTCTGTTCGTGTGGGATCGGCGGAATCACGTCGCGCAGGCTCGAGAGCGGAGCGCTGCCACCGCTTGCAGTCATTTCGGCAATGTGGATCTCACCGGGTTCCCCTTCTTCACCGGTGTAGTAGAGGAAGAAGCGGCCGCTGATGTCGAAGTCGGGCGCTAGGGCGATCGAGAGCAGCCCGCGCTCCCCTTCGCAGCAGGAAACTTTCGAGCTGATGTCGGCGAACGGTTTCACTTCACCGTTCTGCAGCTGCAGGATGCTTCCCTGTCGCTCGACGACGAAGAGGTTTTCGGCGTTGCCGGGGTCGGAGGTGACGTAGATCGGTTCTTCGAACCCGGAGCCGATCGACTGCAGGGTCAGGGCCTGGGCGCTGGTCGCCCAGAGCATCGCTGCCAGCAGCATCGCCGGTAAGAGTTTTCCCGCTGCCCGAAACACGAGGACAAAGTAGCTAACCCGTCCCCCGCCACCGAGTAGCGGTCGCGGCTCAGCCGGCGCGCAGGGTTCGGCACTGCAGCGGACCGATGTCCGAGCCGAGCACCGCGACGGCGGCGGCGTAGCCGGGGTCGGCCTCGATCGAGGCGATCGCGACCGCGGCGGGCGGGGCGGGGGACCCGAGGCCGGTCCCCAGGCACTTCGAGCGCGCCTCGTGGCGGACCCAGGCCGCGTAGAAGGCGCCCAGCTGCTGGTCGGGATCGGCGGCTCGCACGGCTGCGGCCTCCTCGGCGGGGAGACCCCGCTCCGCCAGGCCGACCAGGTCCTCGCGCGGCTCGACTATCTCGACGTCGATCCCGACCGGGCGGCGTTCAGTCACGACGACCAGCGCCAGGCCGGCGGAATGGGAGAGGTTGAACTGGAGCCTCTCGGCCCCGCTCGTCAGGCGCGGCTTGCCCCGTCCGTCCGTCTCCAGCTCGATCGCCGCCGCCGGTTGGTCGAGGTACCGAGCCAGCGTCCGGCGCAGGGCCCAACGGGCGGCGACCCATCGGCGAGCCGGCTCCCTGCGCAGAAAACTCTCAGCCCGCTGCCGATCCGCCGCCGGCAGCTCCTCCGCCCCCGGCCAGCCGGCTTCGTCGAGCGCCGCGCGCCAGATGTGGACTCCCTCGATCACCCGATCCCAATTGATAGCGTCGCACCCCTTGACTCGCCTCCTGATCACCGGCGGCGCGGGGTTCGTCGGTTCCAACCTCGCCGTCTCGCTCGCCTCCCGGCATCCCGAGTGGGAGGTCCTGGTGCTGGACAACCTCTACCGCAAGGGCTCGGAACTGAACCTGCCGCGGCTGGAGGAGGCCGGCGTCCAGTTCGTCAAAGGCGACGTCCGCGAGCCGGAGGACCTGCAGGCGCTGCCGGAGCTGACGGCGCTGATCGAGTGCTCGGCCGAGCCCTCGGTGATGAGCGGCATCGACGGCGACACCGGCTACCTCGTCCACACCAACCTGACCGGCGCTTATAACTGCCTCGAGCTGGCCCGCCGCGACGGCGCCTTCATGGTCTTCCTCTCGACCAGCCGCGTCTACCCGGTGGCGCCGCAGGTGGAGCTGAACCTGGAGGAGACCGAGACCCGTTTCGAGATCGCCCCCGAGCAGGCGGTGCGCGGGGTGGGGCCGAAGGGGATCTCCGAGGAGTTTCCGCTGGAGGGCGCGCGCACCCTCTACGGCGCCACCAAGCTCGCCGCCGAGATGCTGATTGAGGAGTACCGCGAGGCGCTCGGCGTGCCGGCGGTGATCGACCGCTGCGGGGTGATCGCCGGGCCCTGGCAGATGGGCAAGGTCGACCAGGGGGTATTCACCCACTGGATGCTCGCCCATCGCTTCGGAAACCCGCTCAGCTACATCGGGTTCGGGGGGCATGGCAAGCAGGTGCGGGACCTCCTTCACGTCGAGGACCTGGTCGACCTGGTCGAGCGCCAGCTGCTCGACCCCGAGAGCTGGGACGGGCGCACGGTGAACGTTGGCGGGGGCCGCGAGTGCAGCCTCTCGCTGCGCGAGACGACCGAGATCTGTCAGCGGCTGAGCGGCAACGAGGTGGCGATGACGCCGGTGGAGGAGACGCGTCAGGGGGACGTCCCGATATACCTATCCGACTGCACGAGACTCTTCGGCCTGGACGAGTGGCGGCCGCGGCGGAGCGCCGAACAGGTGCTGGTCGACATCAACGAGTGGATCGCCGCCGACGAGGAGCGCATCGCCCAGGCGCTTGGAATCAACACGTAATCAATGGCCATCGAGAGAAGGAGCAACTGAACGCATGCCGGTCGCGATCATCACTGGTGCCGGGGGCCTGATCGGCTCCGAGGCTGTGGACCATTTCGTCGGCGAGGGCTTCGACGTGATCGGGATCGAGAACGACATGCGGGCGCGCTTCTTCGGCCCCGAGTCTTCGACCTCGCACGTCACTCAGCGCTTGGTCGAGGCCTACCCCTCGCAGTTCCGCTGGGAGAACGCCGACATCCGCGATGCCGGCGAGATCGACCGCATCTTCCGCGAGCAGGCCGGCAAGATCGAGCTGGTCGTCCACACCGCCGCCCAGCCCTCGCACGACTGGGCCGCGAGTGAGCCGCAGACCGACTTCGGCGTCAACGCCAACGGCACCCTGAACATGCTCGAGGCGGCGCGGGCCCACTGCCCCGACGCGCCCTTCGTCCACTGCTCGACCAACAAGGTCTATGGCGATACGCCGAACCGGCTGCCGCTGCAGAGCCTGGAGAAACGGCTCGAGCTGCCGGAGGACCACCCCTACTACAAGGGGATCGACACGAGCATGTCGATCGACTCCTCGACCCACTCGCTGTTCGGCGTCTCAAAGGCGGCGGCCGACCTCCTGGTCCAGGAGTACGGCCGCTACTTCGACATGCCGACCGTGGCCTTCCGCGGCGGCTGCCTGACCGGGCCACAGCACGCCGGCGCCAAGCTGCACGGCTTCCTCGCCTACCTGATGAAGTGCGTCGTCACCGGCACGCCCTACACCGTCTTCGGCTACGAAGGCAAACAGGTCCGCGACAACATCCACAGCGCCGACCTCATTGCCGCCTTCGACACCTTCCGCAAGGCGCCGCGCCCCGCCGCTGTCTACAACATCGGCGGCGGCCGCTTCTCCAACTGCTCGATGCTGGAGGCGATCGATGCCTGCGAGCGGATTGCCGGGCGCGAGCTGCAGTGGGAGATGGGCGAGGAGCCGCGGATCGGCGACCACCGCTGGTGGATCTCCGACCTGGCCCCGTTCGAAGCCGACTACCCCGACTTCAAGCTCCGCTACGGCATCGACGAGATCCTGCAGGAGATGTACGAGCAGAACCTCGAGCGCTGGACCGCCACCCCGGCCTGAGGTGGGTCAGATGGCGGAGGCGATGAAGCTCTCGATAGTGATGCCGGCCCAGAACGAGGAGGGGTCGGTCGGGAAGACGGTGGAAGGCGTGGTCGCCGTGCTCGAGCGCGAGGGGATCGACTACGAGGTCGTCGTCGTCAACGACGATTCCGAAGACTCGACCGAAGCGGTGGTCGCGGCGATGGGGGAGCAGAACCCGCGGATCAGGGTCCACCGCTCCCACAACGAACGCGGCTTCGGCAACGCGATTCGCGCCGGACTCGACGTCTTCACCGGCGACGCCGTGGTGATCGTGATGGCCGATGCCTCCGACAACCCCGAGGACCTCATCCACTACTACCGCGTGCTCGAGCAGGGCTACGACTGCGCCTTCGGCTCCCGCTTCGTCCCCGGTGCCCACGTTTATGACTACCCACGCGTCAAGTACATCGTCAACCGGCTCGCCAACCAGTTCATCCGCATCCTCTTCCGCCATCGCTACAACGACACCACCAACGCCTTCAAGGCCTACCGGCGCGAGGTCATCGAGACGATCCAGCCGTTGCTCTCCAAGCACTTCAACCTCACGGTCGAGATGCCGCTGAAGGCGATTGTCCGCGGCCACACCTACGCCGTCGTCCCGACCAACTGGACCAACCGCACCAGCGGCGTCGCCAAGCTGGCGATGAAAGAGATGGGCAGCCGCTACCTCTTCATCGTCCTCTACGTCTGGCTCGAGATGACGCTGAGCCGCGGGGACTACCGGGCGCAACAGCGCTAGCGACACAGCTGTCAGATGCCGCGATAGCGTCGGCGGCCATGGTGTGGCTTGCGCTCCCCTCGAATCGACTGCCCGTCGGAGGAGCAGGTGGAGGACTGGAGATACGAAAATTTGAGGAATCAAATAGGCCGGGTCGAAAAGGAGCTTCGGAAGGTCGAAGGTCGGGCATACGAGCTCGAGACTTGGAAGATGCGTCTGCCACTGCGGGTTACGTTCGGGATCTTGGTGCTGTACGACGTGGGAGTGTTTGCGTTTGCCATCGCGCGGGCGGTGGCACACTGAATGTGTGCCGGCTCCGTAGCGCGCCGGGTCGGGTTCGTCGGTTCGGTCTACAAGGCGCTGACGCCGATCAAGGCCGCGATGAGCCCGATCAGTGCGACGATGATCGCTACCGCGCTCTTTAACAAGAGCTGATGGAGGCCTTCAAAGCCCTCTTTCATCTCGCGGCGAACTTCTTTGAACTCGCGGTCCACGTGTGCGAAGCCCTCACGCATCTCAGCTTTCGTCTCCGCGATCTCGGCCTTCGTCTGCGCGATCGCGCGATCCGTCCTCTCGAAACCCTTGTCGACCTTCTCGTTGAGGTGGTCGAGGCGCTCGTCGGTCCACTTCTCTTTGGGCGTCATCACCGTCATGGATCCTAGCGTAACTCTTTAGCTGCAACAAAAGGCGCGCAGAAACAAAGAATTGCTGCGCCGCTTCGTGCCGAATCCGTGACTTCAGGGCAGCTCAGCGCGGAACGTCGGTGGTTTCGGTTTCGATAGCGTCAGCGCCGATGGCAGACCGGAGTGCCGGGACGCAGGCGGCCGGCGAGAGTCAGGCTTGGCTTGTGCTTCCCACGTTTAACGAGGCGGGGAATCTCGAGCCGCTGGTCCGCGACGCCGTGGCGAACCTGCCGTCGGGCTCGAAGGTGCTGATCGTCGACGACAACTCTCCCGACGGGACCGGCGAGATCGCCGACCGGCTGGCGGAGGAGCTGCCGGTCGAGGTGCTTCATCGGAGCGGCAAGGAAGGCCTGGCGTCGGCCTACATCGCCGGCTTCAAGTACGTGCTCGCGCGCGGTGCCGAGCTCGTCCTGCAGATGGACGCCGACTTTTCGCACGATCCCCGTGACCTCCGCCGGTTGGTCGAGGCGAGCGAGCGAGCCGACCTGGTGCTGGGCTCGCGCTACGTGCCCGGCGGTGCGGTTGAGGACTGGGGCCCGGCCAGGCGAGCGATCAGCCGCGGCGGCAGCACCTATGCGCGCCTCACCCTGGGGGTGGAGGTCAAGGACCTAACCGGCGGCTTCAAGTGCTTTCATCGCCGCGTCCTCGAGTCGATCGACCTCAACCGGATCTCCTCGCAGGGATACGCCTTCCAGGTGGAGACGACCTACCGGACGCTGCAGGCAGGTTTCCGCGTCCTCGAGATCCCGATCGTCTTCCGAGACCGCCGCGTCGGCAGCTCGAAGATGAGCAGAGCGATCGTCCTCGAGGCCGCCTGGCGCGTTCCCTTGCTGCGCATGCGGTAGTACCGCTAGCTGCTAGAAGGCGTTGCTGCCGATCAGGGCGACGACGATCGCGATCGCTCCGCCGATCAGGATCTGACTCAGACGGTCGAACCGCGCATCCACCTTGTCGAAGCCTTCTTTCATCTCGCGCCGGAGATCCTTGATCCCGCCATCCAAACGACGGAAGCCCGCTTGCATCTCGGCTTCTGTCTCGCGACGGAGCTCCTTGATCTCGGCCTTCGTCTCCGCGATTGCGCGCTCAGTTCTCTCGAAGCCCTTGTCGACCTTCTTGTTGAGGTCGTCGAGCCGCTCATCGGTCCACTTCTCCCTGGGCATCGTCACCGCCATGGATCCTAGCGTAATGTTTTAGCTGTAACGAGTGGCGCGCAGAACAAAGAATTCGCGCGCGGCTTCGTGCCGAATCCGTGACTCAGGCGGGAGGTGGGCCGGTCGGGACCGGCCCACCAGGCCGCATCAGCCCGTCTTGCCGACCTTGATCACGGGCACGATCTCATTAATTGCCTTGATGGTCATGGACTCACCTCCTTCGTTATGACTTCTGACGATGACGCCGCTAGGCGACGCTAAAGCGCTGTAGAACCGTCAAGCAATCGCAAGCCCTTGCAGCGCGCAGATAGGCTCCAATCAGTCGGAGTCTTCAAGGAGATGAAATGCCTGCCTCGGCCAAGAGCTTGCCCTTAACCCACAGACGACTTCTTGCCGGGTCTTGGACGCAAAGGGCATGAAGGAAGGGATGGCCGTCTACGAGCGGTGTCGCCGTGAAATGGACGAGGTCGAGCGGAGGTCGGCCGAACGTCGGCATGAGGATGGGTCGGATGCTCTGCACGTTTCGGCCTGCCTCGGCCTCTTCGCTGTCCCGGCCCCCACTGGAGGATCGTCCAGCGCTTAGCGTTTGACATGCATCTTTGGGGATGTGTATCTCAGGCGATGGCGTGAGCGATCGGCATGGTTACCAACAGGCACTCGGCACCGCGATAAAGGGCGAGCGAGAGCGAAAGAAGCTCAGCGAGGGCACGGTGGCTACCCGGAGCGGCCTGAGTGAGCAGTGGCTCCTGAAGGTAGAGGCTGGTAGGGGCAATCCCACCTGGGGACAGCTTCGGCGGCTTGCCGGCGCTATGGAGGTTCCTCTCCCGGAGCTGATGGAGAGGATCGAACGTTGCGAGGAAGAGCAAGGCGCAGCGCCAGCCTCGGGACAAGAGTCTGTGGGTGAAGGGGGGAAGCGGAAGTGCGCTGGGTCGAGCCGGCCCCGACCAAGACCCGAGGTCCAGCCGCAGGAGGCTCTGGCCAAAGCCCTGAGTCATCCGCTCCGCGCCGAAGCCCTCACCATCCTCGTTCAGCGCACTGCCAGCCCGAAGGAAATCGCCGATGAGCTCGACGAAACGCTCCCCAACGTGAGCTACCACGTTCGCGCCCTCGAGGAACTCGGTTTGATCGAACTGGTCGAAGAGGAAGCGATTCGCGGCTCGGTGGCTCACTTCTATAGAGCCGTGGACCAGGACAGTGCCAGTCCAGCCTGGAAGTGGACCCCGCTCCTGCTCGATGAGGACGGTTGGCGAAAGGTCACCGAGATCCAAGATTCAGCATTTGTGGCGATTCGCCAGGAGCAAGTCGCGGCACAGCGGCGCCTGAAGAGATCACGCCGAAAGAGGGTCAAAGCCATCTTCGGCCTGCTTCTCTTCAAGACTGCTCTGAACTAGAAGGCGCTGCTACCGATCAGGCCCGCGATGATCGCGATTGCCCCACCGATGAGAATCTGACTCAGACGGTCGAACCGGTCGTTCATCTTGTCGAACCCGGCGTACATCTCACGCCGGAGCTCCCGGACCTCGGCCTTCGTCTCCCGGATCTCGGCCTTCGTCTCCGCGATGGCGCGCTCCGTCCTCTCGAAGCCGTCGTCGACCTTCTGGTTGAGGTCGTCGAGCCGCTCATCGGTCCACTTCTCTCTGGGCGTCATCACCACCATGGATCCTAGCGTAATGTTTTAGCTGTAACGAGTGGCGCGCAGAAACAAAGAATTGGCGCGCGGCTTCGTGCCGAATCTGTGCCCCGCAGTCCTTCCAGAAGACCAGCGACTGGTGTAACAACCTCAAGTGATCGGAAGCGTGCTCAGGGGCGTGATAGCAATACGCCTTCGTACCCGGACGACGCCTAGTAGGTGCAGGGAGGCATTAGGCAACCGATGGATGACAGGGCACATTTTCCGCAATTGAGCGATCGTCTTCTCCGGCGCCGGACGGAGATGTGCGAGGCGATCCTTTCGCAGGCGCATCAGGTGGCAGCCGTCCCGGTCGACGATGCCGTCTACATCGAGGGAATGCGCTCCGCGGCCCTTGCAGCTGTGGATTACGGTAGGGACGTCTTCGAAAGACGAGACGGCCTACCACCCGTTCCTGCACAGCTCTTGGCCCAGGCGAGACTCGCGGCTGCGAGTGGGGTGGGCGTGGACAGCGTGATCCGCCGATATGTCAGCGGCAACGCGACCTTCAGCGCAGCGACCGTCGAGGTGGCCCACGAGGCCGGCCTTTCTTCCGAGGCGATCCAGCAGGTCATGAATCTTCAGTCCGAAGCCTTCAATCAGCTGATCTCGGAGGTGACCGACGAGTACGCAAAACAGGTCGACCGCCGCTCGATCTCGAGAGAGAGCCATCGCCTCGACTTGATCGAATCGCTACTCGCGGGCGCACCTGTGAGCAGCAGGGACCTCGACTACGAGCTCGATCAGAGCCACGTCGGCCTCATCACCTCTGCATCTCACCCCAAGGGACTCCTACTTGACCTCGGCCGCCAGCTAGATCGCCAGGTTCTGGTCGCCCAACGCAGCGAGCATGAGATCTGGGCGTGGTTAGGGGGTAAGAAAGTACTGCGGCAAGAGGACCTCGAGCGAGTCCTAGCGCGCTTTTGGCCGAAAGCCCTCCCACTGTCCCTCGGTGAGGACTGCCAGGGTCGAGCTGGCTGGTGCCTCTCCCACCGCCAGGCGCTGAGGTCATGGCCAACGGCCCTTCGGGATCCGGCCACAATCGTGCCTTATCGACACGTAGCCCTGTCGTCGGCGATCCTCCAAGACGATGATTTTGTCTCGTTCCTAGAACAGTCTTACCTCTCGCCCCTGCTGGAAGGACAGGGAGGGAAAGAGTCTCCACTTTGCGAAACGCTTCGCATGTACTTCAGCACGGGCGGTAACGTCGTCTCAACCGCTGCCGCACTTTCTGTGAGTCGCCAGACGGTAACTAATCGACTTCGCCAGACGGAGGAACGGGTCGGGGAGGCAATCTCGAGCTGCCGGGTAGAGCTCGAGTGCGCACTACGGCTCGTCGAGGGAAGGCACGAAGCCAGCCTCTCTCTGCGATCAGCCTGAGGCACCCCTTAGTTTTTAGTAGCCCCTTGGCAAAAAGCAACGTTGCCTTTTGCATGGTGCGTATAGACAGCAGGTGAGGGTGGCGGAAATGCTCTGCCTTCATGAGGAGCCGTCGAACCGCCGGAAGTGTGACCGCAGGACTTGCTGTGGTCGGACTATTCACAATTCACTTGCTTTCAGGCGCCGTAGCCGCACCGCCTTGCGGCCAGGCCCCGACGATTAGCGCCGATGGGCGAACCATCTTTGGGTCGGAGTGCAGCGATCAGATCGTGGTGAAGTCGCCGAAGGTACGCGAAGTACTCGCCGGCGACGGCAACGACGTCATATTTGCGAACCCGGACGTGAAGGTTGTCGACGGGGGCCCAGGAGATGACCTCCTCTACGGCGAGCTGCGGGAAACGGAGTTGACCGAAGGCGAAGGCCCGTTGCCCCCGATGCCTATCTACGGGCGCCGCTCTTCAGTTCAGAGCGGGGCAGAAGGCCCGGTAGCCGTCATCAGCTCGCCCGAAGGGAAGAACTGCAACGGGGTCTGTTACGGCGGGGACGGGAGCCAGGAACTGATCGGCGGGTCCGGTAACGACACGATCTTCGGACAGCGCGGCAACGACATCCTGAGGGGGAACGCGGGCAACGATGCTCTCTATGGCGGTATAGGTGACGAGTCGCTGATCTCGGGTGGCGCTGACAGCGACCTGCTCGCAGGTGGCCTCGGTACCGACGTCCTCAACGGAAACGAAGGCAGCGATCTAGTCCGAGGCGACGGCACGATCGACACCATCAGCGATACCGGGGTCAGCGGAACCGACACGCTCAGCTTTGCGACCGGAGTAGCACCAGGTTTCAGCGGCTCAGTTTCGGTAGCTGGATTCCCCGGTGAAGGCGCGGGAGAAGAGCGCGGAGTCTTCGTGCGCCTCGATGGCGGCCCGTTGCCCTGCGGCAGCTTCGAAGGCGACCCCTTCGAGGCCTGTAATAACGAAGCTCGTTACGGAGGCGGCGGCGATGAGATCGACGTCAGCGGCTTCGAGAACGTCATCGGTTCGCCATTCGCAGACGTCATCTACGGCTCAAGCGCGAACAACAGGATTGATGGCGGAGGCGGCGCTGACGTGCTCGACGGTGGTGGCGGTAACGACAGCCTGTATGGCGGGGCCGATGGTGACTTGATGAAGGGCGGCCCCGGCGAAGACAAAGCCTGGGGACAGGGCAGCGTCGTAGCCAACAACTGCCTTGAAGTCGAGGCACCTAGCGAATGCGGCTCGACCGAAGCTGTCGTTCAACGGGACCGCAGCAAGATCAGTGTCGGCTTCATGGTGAGCGACCTCGCCGGTCTCCAATGGTCTGAGCTCTACCTCACTGGCAGCAACTCCCGCGATGTCGCCAGCGCGAGTTATTACGTCAACGGAAGCGGCGTTGGACACGTGCTCCTCCAACGCAGCGAAACTTCGCCGGCCTGGGACAAAAGCCAGGATGCGACGACCCTCGGTTGTACGTACGAAATTACCTATGTCGACTGTGCCCTGCTGAAGCCGACCGACTCCATCGTCGTATCCGGAATGGGAGGCGACGACGAACTCACTCTGAACATCGGCGAACAGTTCTGGCAGACGACTTCCTCGGTCCTGCTCGGAGGAGAAGGCAATGACGTAATCAGCGGCACCAGCTACACGGAGGACCTGCTCGTCGATGGCCCCGGAAGTTTCGAAGACGTATTGAAGGCTTTGGGTTCTGATGATGCGCTTGTCAACAACCAGGGCAAGGATCGCCTCGAAGGGGGGAGAGGCAATGACCTTCTTCTTTCCGCGGTCAATTGCGAAGGGGACACACTGCAGGGTGCGACCTCGACCGAAAGCGACGGCGAAGCCGTCAACAGCAGTTCATGGGCCAAGTACGAAGGTGGCGGTGTTGTTGCCGACCTGGAATCCAAACGAGCTGGCACCGGCTGGTCGGGCTCGACCGTCGTTTGCGCAAGCGGCGAAACCTCGGCGCTAGGAAACATCGACGACCTCGAGGGGACCAACAACGCCGACGAACTCTTCGGCGACGCCTCCGCCAACAACTTCTACGCCCGCAAAGGGGCCGACAAGGTCTTCGGCCGCGAAGGCAACGACCGCATCGAAGTCGCCGGAGATGGTGCTGGCGACATCGGTGGCGGTGGTGGGCCCAGCACCAAACCAGGAGATGCCTGCGTCATTGACGCCGGGGACGCGATCAACGGCTGCGAGAGCTAGGCGGATGTCCCGTCTGAGCGAAAAACCGACAACCGCAAAGGACTGCAATGACTAGGCGGATAGTTCCAGTACTGCTACTTGGTGCCCTGATTCTCTTGATCGCCACCTCCTCCGCCTCAGCTCTCACCTTTGGAGTGGGTTGGTCTGGAGACCCCGGGAAGAACAGCCAGGAAATGCCTTTGGTTGCTAAGTCCGGCGCTTCCACCTTCCGGGTTCCCTTCGGAGCAGGGAATGACGGCCTCGTCGAAGCAGCGGCGAAAAGCGGCATCACCATCCACGCCGAAGTCTCTAGCGGAGTCAGCTCGCTCCCGACGGCGACGGCACTATCCGACTTCAAGACCTCAGTTCGTCGGGACGTCGAACGCTACGGCCCCGAAGGGCAGTTTTGGAAAGAAAACCCATCTCTCCCGTACCGGCCGATCACCACCTGGGAGGTCTGGAACGAGCCCAACCTCCACGGAATACCGCCGGCCAATTACGGCAAATTCCTCAGCGAAGTCGCGAATGAAATACACGCTGTTTCGAAAGGCTCGACGGACGTCCTCTTTGGAGGCCTGCTGGTCCGCGGGAACAAGGGCGGACTGGAAGGTAACTGGGAAGCTCGTGGTGCCACCAGCTACCGCGGAGCGATGAAATATCTAGAAGAAGCCTACCCATACTTCGGGTCTAATCAAAATGTCACTGGCGTTGCGATCCACCCGTACGAGCTGGACAAAGCCACCTTTTATGTCGAAACCTGGAGTCGGATTGAAGCGTTCAGATACGGGGTGGCGGGCTTTCACACTGCTCTCGCCGGATTGTCAACTGGAACCGAAAAGTCGCTGTGGATCACCGAGGCCGGCTGGCCAGCCGAACATGAATACGGAGTAGGAGAAGGCGAACAAGCCGCTCTCCTCAGGCAGGTCTACGACTACCTGAAGAACAATGAAGCCTGGCTGAACGTCAAGGATCTGCTCTGGTACAACTTCCGCGACAAAACCGATACCGGAGAGATCTGGGATAACTGGTGTGGCTTGCGGGCCCACGACGGGCACTTCCGCTCAGTGTGGACGGCCTTCCAGGAAAAGGCCGGGGTGCCGCAGACGATCCCACAGGCGCCCACTGCCGAAACTCGGGCAGCAGGAAGTATTCAGGACACCGCAGCCACGCTAAACGGAGCAGTCAATTCGGCGGGTCTGCCGACGGCTTATCGGTTCGAATACGGCATGAGTACCAACTACGGTAATACCACGGCTGAGCAGGATGCTGGTGCCGGGGGTAGCGCAGTCGCTGAGAGTGCGGTAGTGGGAAATCTGCAGCCAGGTACCACTTACCATTTTCGATTCATTGCATCTAACGCAGTAGGAACTACCTATGGAAGCGATCGGACCTTCACTACCCTCAGTGATGCACGGGTTGCCTCTATCTTCGATCCGAAGAACGGTTTCACCAGCGCATGGCGAGGCTCAGACGGAAACCTCTACGAGACGGTCGCCGTCAGCGGCAAATGGACCACCTTCAGCCCGACCTGGGGTCAGACTGAAAGCGTCAAAGTGGCCAGCGACCCGGCGCTCGTAATCGACTCGACGAATGGCTTGGTGGCGATCTGGCGCGGGACCGACGGCAACATCTACT
>Ga0247768_1000107_pt1 | contig 30388 bp, 24 predicted proteins | sample UWRJL016104C6_FD_179944 | JGI IMG/M metagenome (GOLD analysis project Ga0247768, IMG submission 179944) | Plant litter microbial communities from Arlington Agricultural Research Station in Wisconsin, United States - UWRJ-L016-104C-6 | ecosystem: Environmental > Terrestrial > Plant litter >... | reverse complement strand
CCCCAACCCCACCCCGTACAGATATCGCATTGCAAGTCCTCCTCTACCTTCATGGCCGACGCTAGCTGCGCGCTTCATTGTTTCTCGTGATTCGGCGAGGCAGCACTGCTCGCGGAGCTCGCGCCGAATAGCAGCTGGCGCAAACGCCGCGCGTACAGGCTGTCCGGCGCTTGCTCGAGCCGTGGCGCGGCACGGCGCTCGGCCTCCTGACGGCGACCCAGCCGAAGCAGAGCTTCGATGGCGATGAATTCGCGCTCGGCGCTCAACTGAGCCGCGGGATGCAGCCGCCGGTGCTGCTCGGTGAGCTCGAGCGCGAGCGCTGGGCTGTCGCCCAGGAAGGAGCGCGCGCTCTCCAGCAGCTTGGCCTCGGCGGCCACGCTCTCGCCGGCCGTGGGCTCGCGGGCGACGCTCTCCCCGCTGGAGTCGGATGACGCGGGCGCGGACGCGGGCGCGCTTGGAATAGCGCGAGCGGCCTTCGGCGCGCGCGGCTCGCTGGGCTCGGCCACGAGCGGCGCTTCGCTCGGCGAGCTTGCCGAGCTGGCCGTGCTCGGCAGGGGCTCGAGGCCTGCCGCCCTCGTCGACCGCGCGCGCGCGGTCCCGGCCAACGGCGAGCGCGCTGCGCGGTCCGCGGGACCATCGAGCGCGCGACTCGCAACGTAGCCACCGGCGGCTGACGCGCCGACCAACGACGCGACCGTGAGCACCTTGCTCGAGCCGCCCAGAGCCTGCAGCAGCTTGCGCCAGAGGTTCACGCCTCCCAGCTTTGCCAGCAAGCCGTGTGACGCCAGCGTCACCGTATACTCGGCTAGCCGTGCGTGCAGCTCCGGCGGCAGCGGCGGGGGTGCGGGCGCTGCGTCGAGGATTTGGCGCAGCTCGGCGCTGGTTCGCGGATCGTCCAGCCAGCGTCGCGGTTCGCTCATCGCGTGACTCCGAGTGCGTGAGCCGATTGCTGATCTTGGCGCTCCAGTCGCTCGAGGGCAAGCAAGAAGGTCTGTCGAGCGCTCGACAGTCGCGAGAACACAGTGCCCTTGGGCACGCCCAGCAGATCGGCGATTTCCTGGCAGCTCAACCCTTCCAGCTCGAACATGACGAGCACCGCGCGCTTGTCGGGCTCGAGGCGATCGAGCGCCTCGCCCAGGCGCCGCCGCCTGTCCCCCGCCAGCGCTACCTCTTCGGGGTTATTCGCCTCGACCAAGTGGTGCGCGCGCTGGTTCGGATCGATCACCTCTTCGCGCCGCCGTCGGCGGCTACGCCGCACCGTGGAGGCGACGCGCACGCAAATTCCCCACAGCCAGGTGGTCAGGCGCGAGCTGCCATCGAACGAGTCCAGGCGGCGATGAACGACGAGCAAGACCTCCTGCAAGGCGTCGGGCAAATCGCCATCGGCCACGCCAGCGCGGGACAGACTGCTCCACAAGAATTGCGCGTTTTGCGCGTAGATCGCGGCCACGTCGAGTTGGGCCTCGTGATTCGGTGAATCCGGCTGTTGCTGGTTGTGCGGTGCCAAACGGAGCCGTGCCTCTTCTATGGCCGGGCACTCCCATTCGCTTCAATCAAAGTGCGAGACCGAGGCCGAAAGCCAAACCGGGCATGAAGGCTGCCTGCACGAACGCTTTTTGTGGGCCTTCGGCTGTTCTGACACGGAACTCCCAGCGCTGAGCGGCCAGCAGGTCGAATAGCCGTGTCTCCAGCCAAAGCGGCCCAACCAGGCGCAAGCGCACACCGCCCTCGAGTCGCAGGGCCAACCACAGGCGATCCCCGGGCTGAGTTGGCAGCGGGGCGTGCACGGTGGTGTGGACCGCTCCGGCTCCGAGCGCCGAGCAAGCAAACCAGCGCAGGCGTTGGTTGGTTAGCCCCACGCAGGCGCCCGCTTCGAAGGCCGTCAGGCCATAACCCACGTCAGCCAGCACGTCGCTCTGACTCGTCTCGGGTAGGTACAGCGCGGACCAGCGCAGGCTGTAACGATCTCGCGTCCCGAGCGGTTGCTGCGCGACCAACTCGACCCCCGCTGCGACTCCAGGCAGTACCCCGTGCACCGCAACGGCTGCGGCCGTGACCGTACTTCTGCTGGCAGGCGCGCTCTCGACGGCCCGAGCGGGCGGGTTCGGCGCAGCTACGGGAACCGGCGCGCTCGGCGTGAGCGACGCGGGCGGGGGCGGAAGGGCATTCGCTGGCGTCGCCACGACGCCAGCGCTTGGCGCCTCTGGCACTGCGACGGCCGGGCTCGGCCCGAGCGGTGACAACTGCAACGTCGGATCGATGATCAGCGCGATGGCCAGCACCATCGCGTCGTCCAACTGATGGCAGTCTCCAACCGGGGCACGCAACTCACGCGTGCCCAAGGTACGTCCTTCGAGATCGCGCTCGAACAACTGCACCGTGTAATAGCCCTCGCTGAGCGCGATGAGCGCTTCGATCCATTGCTTGGCTGGCCCCGTAAATGGATCGCGGCCCATGCGCTGAACCACCTTCTGCGCGAGCGCCGGAGCTGCAATGCAGTCGTTGGCGCTGGCCGCGCGCACGTACGAAAGTCGCGCGCCATTGCTCGAGCTGTCCTGTGCCCGTGCGTGGCGCGCGCATAACCCCAATGTCAATAGCAGTGCCCAGAATGACGCGCGCATCGCGCCCGGACATATCACGGGAACGGCAGGCGACCCTTTGGCCTTTGGCCTGCTGCGCCGCGCTCAGGGACAGGCGGCGAACTGTTTGGTGCCGTCCACGACCTTGTCCGCAGCCGGAGCCACCGTTTCGGTGATGACGTGGTTGTAGATGTCGGTTACGCGAAATTTGAGCGGCGCAGTTCCGTAGTCGATCCCAGAAAGTTCGTAGGTGTTGTAGGCCGAGTGAGGCATCGCGGTCCACTTGCCCGCCACCTGAGCCTCCACCTTGCTGACGACGTTCCGGGCGTTCATTGGCGTGACGGCGAGGTAGTACGCCTTCGTGGCCTTGTCGAAGTAGTACTTGATATTGCCGGTCGGCGTGCAGGGCACGTATTTCCAGGTCACCGCAGGGTTGCTGCCTGCGCCCAGCGCGTCGTTGGCGGCGTTATTGAGATCGATGTGGTGACTGCCCTGCTTGCACCATTGCTCGTTGCCTTTGTACGGACACTCATCGGTGATCTGCACGACTAGCTTCTTGCCGCCGTTCGTGATCTCGACACACGAGCCGCACACGCCGGAGGCGTTCCAGTCGTACTCGTTCATCGCACCGTAGTACTGAGGCAGGGTGCTCGTCGGGTAGTGACAAGCGACCATCGAGGTAGCCAAGCTGTAGTGCGTAACATGCCCGTTGCGTACCTCGGTGTCGGGCTTGCACATCGGGTTCACGCACGCGCCCGAAACACAGGCACCGTCCGCCGCGCACTGAGTGGTGCAGCCGCCGCAGTGTGTCGGGTCGTCTTGCGTGTCGACACAGGCACCCGAACAGAGCATGCCCGTCATGCAGGCGCAGGCGCCGTTGGTGCAGGTCTGTCCCGCGCCGCAAGTGATGGTCGCGCACGGATCCGTTACCGGGCTACCGCCCATGCTGCTGAGCTCGCTTCCGGCCGAGCCGCCGACGCTCGAAACCGGAGCGCCGGCCGCACCTGCGGCAACACTCATTCCGCCGCTTGCCGGAGCGCCGCCACTGCCGCTCGCCCCGACCGAGCTGCCCGCGCCGGCTTTCGCCGGGCCGCCACTGGAATTTACGCCACTCCCGCCAGCGCCAGCCGTGTCGCTCGTGCCGCCAGAGCTGCAGGCGAGCAGCCCGAGCAGCAACAGGGGGGAAAGGACACGGGGGCTCTGCTGCATCAACCAAGAATGAGTACGCATGGCTCAGTCAGTAACTAGCACACGATGTAGGCAGGCTAGGCCGCACGCAGGGCAGGAAAGTCAGCAATAAATTCAGCGAGCCAGTATTTTTCGAATCTCAGCGATCCCGATCTCAATCTGAGCCTGAGCCCGCAGCGCACGTGCGCGCCGTCGCTCGCGTTCGCCGGCGCGGCCCGCCAGCCCACCGAGGTGCTGATCCAGCTCGAGCGAGCGACAGCAACCAGTCGAACCGCGAGCACGCACTTCGCGCGCAAGCGCCGCGCGCTGAGGCTCCGGCGCGCGGCTGGGCGGCACCGGCCCCCCAAACCCAAGTGTCGAGATCCGCGCGCAAATACGCGGCGGGCGTGAGCACCAAAGCGCGCGCGACGCCCGCCCAGCCCGCTGGCGCGACACCCCATCGAAAAGCGGCGACTCGAGATATCGAGTCTGCGACATGCAACCACGAACCCGTACTGAAATGCGATCGGACAGGCGAGAATATAACACCAAAGAGTGGAGTGCGGGTACTGCTGAGGTATGGGCCAATACACGCGTTGGTACGTGCTGGGGTTCGTGCTCTTGGGGTGTGCAGGGCGAGCGCCCGACGAGGAGGCGGTGGTGATGCAGACTCAGGCACTGTCGTGCCGCGGGCACGGTCATGGCCACGACAACGGCCACGACGCTGATCACGATCGGCCTCGGCCCTGTTGGCTGAAACGCGATCCGGCATTTGCCCTACCGATCGCGGCTTGCGAGCGTTCATTGCTCGTGGGCTCGGCAGTCAACGAGGGCGCGCTCGAAAGCGACGCGCCGTACGCCGCGCTGCTAGCACGCGAGCTCAGCTACGTGACGCCAGAAAACTCGATGAAGTGGGGCTCGCTGCAGCCCGTGGACGACAAGCACTGGGATTTCACGCAAGCCGATCGCGTCGTCCTGGCAGCCAAAACGGCGCGGCAATCGATCAAGGGACATACGCTGATTTGGCATCAGCAACTACCGCCCTTCGTCAACGATTCGCTCAGCCAAAAGCAGCTCGAGCGTGCGATCCAGCGCAATATCGAGAAAGTGGTGGGGCGCTACCGCGGACAGCTCCGGGCATGGGACGTCGTGAACGAGGCGATCGCCGACGATGGCAGCTTGCGTGACTCGATCTTCTCGCGCAAGTTGGGCAAAGGCTTCATCGCGGACGCTTTCCGAAGCGCGCACGACGCGGACCCGCAAGCCGATCTCTTCTACAACGACTACGGCATCGAGGTCGCCAACGCGAAGTCCGACGCCGTGCTCGAGCTCGTGCGTGAGCTCAAGCGCAAACGCGTTCCGATCGACGGCGTTGGTTTCCAGATGCACATCGATGCTCGGTTTCCTCCGAGCGAAGCGCAGCTGCTCGAAAACTTCGCGCGTTTCGATCGGCTCGGGCTGTCGATCAACGTGAGTGAGCTGGACGTGCAAGTGAGGAACGTGAGCGGCACACGCGCCGAGAAGCTCGCCCTGCAAAAGCAGATTTACCAGCGCGTGGTTTCGGCCTGCGTCAAGACCGAGGGCTGCGAGGCGGTCACGACCTGGGGCTTCACCGACAAGTACTCGTGGATCGATCAAAGCTTCGGCCCGGATGATCCGCTCGAATTCGACGACGCGCTCGGGCGTAAGCCCGCCTACTACGCCATGGTCGACGGCTTCGTCGGCCTCACGCCGGACGCGGAGGGCGTGGCGCCGAATCTGATCGGCAATGCCAGCTTCGAGGCAGGCACGGACGGCTGGTTCGGCTTCGGCATCCCGAGTATCTCGCTCGATGCGTACGAGCACACGGGTCGCCACGCGGGGCTCGCCGCGGACCGCAGCGACACCTGGCAGGGTCCAGCCATCGACGTGAGCGCGCTGGTACAGCCGGGCTGGGTGTACGACGCATCGGCGTTCGTCTCGATCCGTGGAGCGACGAGCGACGCGGTGCGCCTATCGGCCAAGATCACCTGTCCGGGCGCGGCCTCCGCGTTCAGCACGGTGGCCGCCGACACCGCTCATCAGGACTCGTACAGCCTGCTCTCCGGTGCGCTCAGTGTCCCGCTGTGCGCGCAGCCCGAAGTCATCCTGTACGTCGAGGGGCCAGCGGCCAAGGTAGCGATCCTAGTCGACGACGTGGCGCTGCGCGGACGCTCGGAGCCGCTCGGCCCCAATACCGTCGCCAACGGCGACTTCGAGGCCGGGATTGCCGGCTGGATCGCCTGGGCAGGCACGATTGCGCCGAGCAATGTCACGCACGGCGGCACGGGCAGCGTGCAAGTGAGCAATCGCACCGACACCTGGCAAGGGCCGGTCTATAACCTTTTGCCGAGCGTCACACCGGGCGCAACGTACCAGATCGGGGGCTACGCGCGCGTCAGCGGCGCCGCCAGCGCAGCCGTCGATATCGTCGTGCTTTCGACCTGCGACGGCACGGATAGTTTCACGCAAGTCGCCAAGGCGACCGCCAATGATCAGGGCTACGTCGCCCTGAGTGGCAGCTACCAGGTCCCGGCGTGCAGTCAGCTCAGCCAGCTCGCGCTGTACGTCGAGGGGCCGCCCGCAGGCGTCACGCTGTTGGTCGACGATGTTACGGCCGAGCAGCGGCTGTCCGTGCCCGTGGTGCCGATCCCACCGCCCACTGCCGAACGGAACATCTTGGGCAATGGCGGCTTCGAGCTCGGCAGCAGCGGTTGGGCCGGCTTCGGCGCTTCTGTCGCCCTGACGACTGCACAGGTACACAGCGGTACGTCTGCAGGTGTTGCAAGCGGCCGCACTGACACCTGGCAAGGACCGGCGTATACCGTACCGACCGGCCCAGGCAGCTACGGCGTGAGCGTCTACGCCCAGCAGCTCTCGGGCAGCCCGCTCACGCTCGCGCTGTCGGCCAAGCTCAGCTGTGGCGGCGCCGATTCGTTCACGACCATCGGTTCGGCCAACGTCGACTCGGGCGTTTGGACCAAGCTCTCTGGCACGCTCTCGATTCCGGCCGGTTGCTCCGCGACGGTGGTCTACGTGCAGCAATTCGGCGGCACGGCCTTTCCTGACTTGTATGTGGACGATCTGCTGGCGACCCCGCTCAGCGTCAGCAATTTTTCGGGCAACCCGGGCTTCGAGAGCGGCGTTGGCGGTTGGGGCTCATTCGGTGCGACGATTTCGCAAACGACTGCCTTCGTGCACAGCGGCTCGTTCGCGGGTCTCGCCAGCGGCCGCACGGCGGACTGGCAAGGGATTTCCTTTTCCTATCCGACTGGAGCGGGCAAATACTCGGCGTCGCTGTATGCACTCCAAAACTCGGGCGCCGACTTCCCGCTCCTGCTCTCCGTGAAGCTCACTTGCGGCGGTGTGGACAGCTTCCCTACCGTCGCCGCGGCGGCCGCTGGCAGCGGGACATGGGTTCAATTGACGGGTACTTTCACGGTACCGAGTGGTTGCAGTACTGCGGATCTCTACCTGCACCAAAATGGCGCCTCGGTCTTCCCCGACCTGTACGTCGACGATCTGAGCGCGTTGCCTGTGCCTTGAGGCGATGAAAGCACGCCTTAAGCCGAGAAGCCGCCGAGCGTATGACTTGTGAGGCGATGGTCGGCGGCTGACTTACACGCGTCAGCGCATGCCATCGAGTCCGCTCGACTGCCAAAGTCGTCGCGAACCGTGCATGCAATCAATGCTAAGGTAATCGAATAGTGGAGCTCAACTCGCAACTCGTCGCCCCCGCGCTGACTGGTTTTGCTGCGTTCTTGCTGGCTTGGTTGGCGTTCGGCAAACGCCGCTCCAAGGCGCCGGCGAGCAGCGCGCGCAGCGCCAGTGTCTCTCCCAGTGAAAGAGAGACGGAGCGACCGCCCGCTCCCACTTCCAAGCCCGCGCCCGCGGCGGTCTCCAAGCCCGCGCCCGCGGTCTCCAAGCCCGCGCCCGCGGCGGTCTCCAAACCCGCTCCCGCGGCGGCCTCCAAACCCGCGCCTGCCGCAAACGCCAAGCTCGAATCCGCTCCAGTGTCTAAGCCGAGCGCACCCGTCAAGCCCGATCGGCCTGCGTCCCGCGCGATCGTTTGGGAGTCCTTGCCCGACGAACTGATCGACGAAGACATCACGGTGCTGCATGCCTTCCCGGTCTTCGATGCGGGCGGCGATATCTCGATCGAATCGGCCTCGGTCTCGATCGAGAACGAGACGGAAGAAGACCGAGTGTCGCGCATCGAGCTCAGCTACGAAGAAGATGCCGAGGCCGAGGAAGTCACGGCCGCGTCCGCGCGGATCCTGATCCATGCCGCCGGCGATAGTGACCAGGGCCGCGTGCGCAAGCGCAACGAGGACAGCCTGCTGGTGATGCCCGAGCGTTCGCTGTTCGCGGTCGCAGACGGCATGGGTGGGCATCGCGGCGGAGCGGTTGCGAGCAGCCTCGCCATCGATGCGCTGCAAGACGCCTTCGATCGCGAGGCTTTCGAGGGTCGCGTGCAAGCCAATGGCGACGTCCCGCGGCGAGCGCGCGAGCTGGCGGCAGCCGTGCACATGACCAATGAGTGCGTGCGCTCGATGGCGTTCGCCGATCGCGAGCTTTCCGATATGGGTACCACGTTGGTGGCGGCGCGCTTTTCGCCGAACAAGCAGCGCCTGTACGTCGGCCACGTGGGCGACAGCCGTTGCTACCGTCTACGCCAGGGCAAGCTGCGCCAGCTCACGACCGATCACACGATGGCCTCTTTGGGCGTGACGGGTCCGAGCGCCAACCACCTGTATCAGGCGATCGGCGTGAGCCCGGGTTTGGCCATCGATTTGATCGTCGACAAACCGCGAGACGACGACGTGTACGTGCTCTGTTCCGACGGCCTGTCGAAGATGGTGAGTGACGACGAGCTGCGCGATGTTCTGATCGAGCACGAAGATCTCGAGAGCGCGCTGTACACCTTGATCGAGGCCGCCAACGATCGCGGCGGAAACGACAACGTAACCGTGATCATCATCAAGGTTTTGGCCCGAACCTCCAAGAAGGCAATGGAGACCATTGCCCAACAATCCGTGAGCTGAGCCCACGGGCACTGCGACCGCGCCGAGTGCGGTCGTACCACCGGTGCCGAGGGCGGCCGGCGTGGGGACTGTGCGCACTCATTTTCGACGAGCGAGCGAGTTTGTGCATGGAACCGCGTAGCATGGGGCACTGCTCTAAGAGGATGAGCGCGCGCCTGCACGTTCCATCTGCTTTGTTCGTTCGTGCTTTTTGGAGTGACTACGATGAGCGCTACCCTGCCCCCCGCGGCTGACTTGGATCGACCGAGTGATTTTGCCGAGTTTTGGCGCCACGCGGAGGCAGCGCCCATGATTGCGTCCGTGATGCCGGAAGCGGAAGTCCCGCTGCGGGCGCTGACGCCTGGACAGCACGCGCGTCGCCAACGTTTGCGCCGTGCCGTCGGCGGTGTCGTCTTGGGCTTGCTTGCGTTCACGGCATTGGCGGTCTGCCTGCACGGCACGAAGGATCGCCTGCTCACGAGCAGCAGCGCGGGAGTCGCAGCCAAGCCAGTCGCAGCGGCCTCGCACGAATCACCCCCCTCGCAACCGCCGTCGTCCGCGCCCGTATCGAAGTCAGTAACGATTGCGCAACCGTCCGAAGCCGAGCGAGCCTTGGCTTTGGCGCAGTCGCCTATCGCCACGGTGGCGAGCTTCCAGGCGTGGTCACGGCTCGCAGCTCAGCTGAGCCCCGCAGATCGGCAGCGCGTCGAACATGACCTTTCCCATTTGAGTGTAACGGGTGCTCGGCCAGTGCAGGAAGCCGCGCGGCTCGAGCTCGCCCTATTGTGGCGAGCCACGGCGCGACGCGCGAAAGCGCACAAGGTTCTGGTGAGCCTGGCCCGCACGGCGGAGAACCCCGTGGTGAAGAAGTATGCGCTCGACACGTTGACCGCTGCCTAGCCGGCGTTGCCACTAGCCTGCTGCGCCGATAGTAGCGAGTGATGGTTCGATGTTTTTCGTGGGCCTGCTCGCGCGCTGTGCGGCGCGTGCAGTTCTGATTCGGGCAACAACGATGGCGGCGCTGGCCCTTCCAAGCCGCGATCGGCGGATTCGATCCTCAGGGCGCAGCGGAGCGCGCGTATTCGCCCGCGCGTGTGACGCGATTGCCGAGCGAGCGCAGCCCACGCGTGGCGCGGTCGACGAACCGTAGCGCGGGGGCCTCGATGAAATGGAAGGAGAGCAACGAGATCACGATCAGCGCCGCCCCACTGCCGGCGATCACGCACCAGAACCAGGCGATCGGCAACGCCGCCGCGCGCTGAAAGCCGATCACACGAAAGGTGACGAACAGGACGATGCCCTGCAGCAAGTAAATCCCGTAGGACAGATCGCCGAGCCGTCTGGAAAGCGGGTGACTCAAGATCCCGAACAACGTGTTGCCCGATGCGATCGTGGCAAAGGCCAGCGTGAGCAGGCCCAGCACGTAAAACTCGAACGGCGACGGGAAGTCCGTCCACAGCACGTAGGCCACCGGGAAATGCCAAACGGTGAACACCAACAAGGCCAATACGAAGACGGCACCAAACTTACTGCTTGCCGCCGCCCGTAGCTGCGGTTGCTCGGCGCACAATGCGGCGAACATGCCCGAGCCGAAGGAGAACAGCACGGTCGACTTGGTGAATGGCGAATTGAGCACGAACAGCGAGACGATCACGGCGCTGAGCAGGATGTAGCGGCGCGGGGCCACCGCGGCGCCAATCAGCGGCAATGCCAGGTAAAACAGCCACTCGAAGCGGAGCGTCCAGGTCACGCCCGCAGTGATCAGCCAGGTCGCGGGGTAGGCGTTGAGCGGTGGGCTATCCAAAGCGCAGAACAAGAGCCAATGCAGTACGTTCCGCACGAACAGCGCCGGAGGCTCATGAATGGTGAATCGAGTCTCGACGGCGACGATCACACCGACGATGGCGACGACCACGAAGTACAGCGGCGTGAGCCGCAAGATCCTGGAAACGAAGATGCGCAGCCAGTCGAGCCGGCCTTGCTGATGGGCGCGGATTTTCGAGAAGAACAGGAAGCCGGTGATCATGAAGAACAGCAGCACGCTGCTTTGCCCAAAGTGCATGTACACGTGCGAGGGCGGCAGGCTCCAGGAGTTGCTTCTAACCAGCGCGTACCAAAATGCGGAGTGGTGAAGAAACACGAAGAACGCGAGATAGCCGCGCAAGCCATCGATCGAGCTGACGCGCCCCGAGGTCGCGGGTGCGGGCACGCGATGGGTGCACAGCTTGAGCGTCAACAAGGCGACGACGAGACACAGCACTGCATATACGGGGTTGAACGGATCCGCCGCCATAGACGCGGTCTCAGGCACTCGGCACCTGAAACATCCCCAGCCCAAGAAAGCGACGTACGGCGTGAAGTTGGCTCACCAGTGTCTATCCTAGCTGATCCTAGATAATGTAGCAGGATGCGTGCCACGGCGGACGTTGTCTAGGGCATTGCGGCGCTAAACCCGGCGCTCGGGGCCCGCGGCCCATTCCTCGTTCCCGCGCCTGACCGCGGCTAGCGAGTGCGCTGCGAGTATTCGCTCGGGCAGGCCGGGTCGCGGCGCGGCGGCGCGCGCGCCAGTCGACGAATGACTATCCCCGTCGTCCGAGACAGCGTGTTAAGCCGAGAGAGGGATCCACGACGGGGCGCCATGAGCATCGCACTCGACATTGCCATTTCAGTCGCATTTCTCTTCCTCTCGCTGTCGCTGATCACGACGACGGTGCAGGAGCTGATTGCCTCTGTCTTCAACCTGCGCGCCAAGACACTCTACGACGCCATCGAAGGCATGCTCGGAAAGGGCGCGATCGACGTCAAGACCGAGGGCGGCGAACAACGAGCCACCCCATTGCTGCGCGCTCTGTACGAGCACCCGCTGCTCAAGAATCTGTATCGATCGCCAGCGGTGAAGCACGGCAAGGTCGACAAGTTGCACCTGCCTTCCTACATCAGCAGTGAGGTCTTCGCACATGCGCTGCTCGACGTGCTACGCGGCGACGCCACGGTCTCCGGCGCGATCGGCCTGGACAAGGTCCTCCGCGAGGCTCATGGCACGATCGACAACATCCAGGGCAACCCTCAGCTCCAGCGCACCTTGAAGCTGCTGCTGTCCGACATCGACGCGCGCGTCGTCGCCGGCAACGACTTGGAGAAAAAGGTCAAAGAACGCGTGGAATCGTGGTTCAACGATCGCATGGCGCGGGCCTCGGGCTGGTACAAGCGCAGCGCCCAGGCCTGGGCGCTCGGCCTCGCGTTCGCGACCGCCATTCTGTTCAACGCCGACAGCATCCAGTTCGTGAGCGCGCTGTGGAAAAATAGCGTACTGCGGGATTCAGTGGTTGCGAGCGCGAGCGCTTACCAACATGCCCATGCCGAGGCCCCGGGCGGAGCCACGGGTACGACGACAGACCTCGCACGAGCCGTGGTCGGGCAGGTGCAAGAGCTCGAGTCGTCGCGGCTACCCATCGGCTGGGCTTGGGACTCGAAGCACTCGCTGTGCGCACGAGGCAGCGTCAAAGACACCAGCAAAGACGCGAAAGAAGACGACACGAAGTGCACTCAGGGCTCGACCGGGGATGACGCGCTACTGGTGCTCGGCTGGCTGGTCACGGCATTTGCCGTGAGCCTCGGCTCGAATTTCTGGTTCGATATCTTGAGCAAGGCGCTCAATCTGCGCGGCACGGGCGCTCGCGTTTCGGGCACCGGCAGCGTCAGCGACAAGCAAAGTTAGCGCGCGTTCGGGACGCTCGCGGCGTTCGGCGGCAGCTCGGCCCGCTGCAACATTTTGCAATCTTGTCACGGTAACCGCACTGACACGTACGCCAGATTGCGCGCAGCGAGGGGTCCCGTCGCTGCAGGCAATCTGGCCGAAACCGACGCCACAACTTGACGCGTCCAGGCTGGCCTCATGCGCGGGCGTCCCCGTCACCCAGAAGGGTGCCCGACCCGCGGCGCGGCACCCTTCGCACCAACCCTATCGGAAAAATAGCTCTTATGAAAATTCGATCCGTGATCACGACTGCTTTGGCGACTCTGAGTTTGTCTGGCGTTGCTTTCGCGCAGGCCACCGCCGGCGGCGCGGGAGGGGCGAGCGGCGGTACGGGGGGGACGAGCGGCGGCGCAGGAACTGGGGGCACGGCGGGATACCTGGCAACGGCAGGAAGCGCCGGAAATGGCACGGCCGGCATGGGCGCGACCGGCGGCGCCCTGCCCAGCGTTCCCTATTTCACGAACGTGACCGGCACTCGCTTCCCCCCGGCGGGGTGCAACGATCCCAATAACCCATTCAAGCTCGGCTGCTACACGAGCTTCCTGGTCCTGTCCGACCTCGACGGCGACGGCGATCTCGACATCGTCTTCGCCAACGGCGGTGGCTACTACACGCCGAACGAGACCGACTCGAAGAAAAACACCGTCACGGGTTTGGAATCTTCGACAGTGTACTTCAACGATGGCACCGGCGCGTTCCGCGACGCCACGATGTCCGATTTCGGCGACGCCAAGAGCCGACTGCGCCAAGTCGCGATTGCGGACGTCGACGGCGACGGCGACATGGACCTGTATCAGCCGGGCGGTTACGGGATCGACAACGACAAGCTGTTCATTCAGACCGCGCCCGAGACGTTCGTCGACCAGGCCGCGACGCGGCTGCCAGTCGGACTGAAGTCACGCGCGGGCAGCGCGCATTTCGGCGATCTGGATGGCGACGGGGATTTCGACTTGGTCGTTGGGGATTGGGGCGAGAGCCCGCGCCAATCGCCCGGCAATACACTGGTCTACCTGAACGACGGCAAAGGCGTGTTCGCGCCGCTGCTCGACGTCGTGCCCCCGCCGCTCGAACCCACGATCGGCAAAACGCCAATCGACATGGATCTAGCCGACATCGACGGCGACTTCGATCTCGACATTCTGGTCAATCACCGCAACGGCCAGAGCCGCATCTTCCTGAACGACGGCAGCGCACACTTCAGCGACGGCACGGCCGGCAATTACCCAGCGAAGAAGGGGCCCTACACGTACAACGTAGAGGCATGCGACTTCGACGAGGACGGCGACCTCGATCTTTTGCTCGACAACGCGGGCGGACGCATCGCCGGCATGGGCAATATCTCACAGCTGCTGGTCAACGACGGCAAAGGTAAATTCACGGACGACACCGCCAACCTGGTCACGAATGAGCCGTACGCCGACGACAACGCCCTCAAGTGCGCGGACGTCAACGGGGACGGACACTACGATTTGCTGGTCGCGTCGCTGGAAGTGCCGGAAAAGTTGCTGCTGAACGACGGCACGGGCCATTTCAAGTTCTCCCCGGACGCTTTCCCCAGCATCGTCGATCCCACGCTGGGCATCGACGTGGGCGACCTGAACGGCGACAAGAAGCTCGACGTGATCACCGGCCAAGGCGAAGCCACTCCGCGCGTCGATCTATTCTACTTGGGCAACGAAAACGTCGCGATCGATAGCACTCCGCCCAAGTTCCGCGCCGTCGAAACCCCGCTCGCCGTGATCGGCGCCCCCACGGTGATGCGGCTCGCCGTGCTCGACGGAGTCACCAGCGACACCGGCGAGCACGTCAAATCGGTCTATCTTTCGTACACTGTCAACGGGGGAGCAGCCAAGACCGTGCCCGCGAAGTTCATCGGCGGTGATTTGTTCCGCGCCGTGATCCCGGCACAACCGGACGGCAGCCTGCTCGAGATCACGCCCACGGCCGTCGATCGCGCCGGTCTCGTCGGGCATGCAACCCGCGTGACACTGGCCTTCGGCGTCATCCCCGCGGGTGAAGGCGGCGCCGCGGGTGGCCAAGTCGCCCTGCCCGGCGCTGGCGGTGAAGGCGGCGAGATAATTGGCGGCGAGCCCGATGGCGGCACCGGCCCAAGCAGCGGCGGTTCCGGCGCGACTACCGGCCGCGCGGGCGCCGCGGGCCGCGCGGGCAACGGCGGCACCGCCGTGATCGAGGGTGGCGGCGCAGGCGACGACGGCAGCGCAGGCTCCGCCACGCCGGGCAGTGGTGAAGACGGTTGCGGCTGCTCGCTGGTTGGCCAGCCGCAAAGCGCAGCTCCGCTCTTGGCGAGCCTCGGTCTGGCCTTGCTCGCGTTCCGTCGCAAGCAGAGCAAACCGCGTTGAAGCAGCTGTGTTGATGGTCGAGTTGCGACGCCGAGAGCAGCCCGCCTTCGGCGTCGCGGCCGCCCGGGCTCGCGGCTCAGCCCCCCACTCAGTCTGCAGCGACGGAGCGACCCCGCTGAACTGACGATCTGCCAACGATTTCGGACGCGCGTGACTGGCAGTCTCCCGTCTTGCGAGTGGCGCGTTCGTCCCCAAATGCACCCGTCCTATCGGGTCAAAAAGGGGCAAATTCTCGCGCTCGTTCAAGTTCTCAAACAGGGTGGACGACGCGTTCGCGTACGCAGCTTCGAAGCTTCAACTGGGGCCTTGCGCGCACCACGCGACTCATTCAGCTTTGGGCCAGGTGCTCCCATGGCGCTAGTTGATTCACGACAGGGAACAGTAGTCGTCAACGCACAGCGACGGCTCACACGGACGCCGATGGCTGCGCTGTGGAGCGTGGTCGCGTGTCTCGCGAGTGCCAGTGCTTGCGGCAATAGCGATCAGGCGAACGCAAGCGCAGGCGCAGGCGGGCAGCCCGCTGCAGCCGCCGGCAGCCCCACTGCAAGCGGTGGCGCGGGCGCCACGCCAAGCGGCGCGGGAAGTGGCAATCGAACGAGTGCTGGCGGAGCGGGCAACGCCGAGGGCGGCCGCGCGAGCTCCGCTGGTGAGAGCGGCACACTGGTCGGCGGAAGTTCGGGAGCTGGAAGCAGCGTTGCCGGTAGCCCGGGCGGCGGCGTTGCTGGCGCCGCTGGCGCCGCTGGCGCCGCGCTCGCAAGCTCGGCCCCAGCGAGCTGCGCAACGAGCGGGGACGGGCGCACCACTTGCGGCCCGAACGGCGATGAGAGTTGTTGCTCGAGTCCGCCCGTTACGGGCGGCACCTATTCGCGGACCTACACCAACTCGGGCAGCAGTGCGCAGGGCAAAGCCGATCCCGCCACGCTCAGCAGCTTTCGCTTGGACAAGTACGAGACGACCGTCGCGCGCTTCCGCGAGTACGTGAAGTACCTGGACGGCGGCGGCTCTCCACCCGCCGCCGGCAGCGGCAAGCACACGCACCTCAACGGCGGCAAGGGACTCGCCGATAGCGGCAAATCAGGCTCGTTCGAGCCGGGCTGGGACGCGAGCTGGAGCCGCAGGATCCCGAGCGGCGCGGGCGCCAAGGCCAAATGGAAGAGCGCGCTGACGGGTGGCGGCTGCAAAACCTACGGATCGTGGACCGACCAGCCCGGAAAGAACGAGCTTTTGCCGATCACCTGCACGAGTTGGTACGAGTCGTATGCCTTCTGCATCTGGGATGGTGGTTTCTTGCCGAGCGAAGCCGAATGGAAGTACGCCGCCGCTGGTGGCGATGAGCAGCGCGAGTATCCCTGGGGCTCGACCGCGCCTGGCTCCAACAACGAATACGCGATCTACGATTGCTGCTATCCGGCGGGCAAGTGCAGCGCTGCCAGCGGCAAGGATACGTGCACGGGCCTGGTCAATGCCGCGCCGGTGGGCTTCGCAGCAAAGGGCGTGGGTCGCTATGGGCAGATCGATCTCGTGGGAAACGTCTGGGAGTGGAACCTCGATCGCTTCGCCAACTACGTGAACCCGTGCACGGACTGCGCGAATCTCAGTGCAAACACCACTAATCGCGTGCTGCCGGGCGCCGGCTTTCACTCGGGGACGAGCTTGGGCGGCACCATCTTGTACTCGTACAACCGGAGCTCGGTTTCCTACGACGCAGACAGCTACCGCGGTGACTACGCGGTCGGCCTGCGTTGTGCGCGCTCGCCCTGAAGCAGCGCGCTGGGCACGGCCAGCGCGCTGCTTCGAGCTCTCTCAGTACAGAATGCGCGTGCGCACGTTGGTGGGCAGTACGCCGATGGCCTGCCGCACTTCGTCCGAGACGTCCTGGTTCAAGTCCATGATCAGGTAGCCGATCTCCGGATCGGTCGCGAGCACCTGGCTGTGAATGTTGGCCTTCAGTCGGCTCACGATGCCGTTGATCTCACCGAGCACGCCAGGGACGTTGCGGTGCACGTTGAGGATACGATGCGTGTCCGCTTGGGCCGGCAGCTCGATCTGGGGAAAGTTCACGGCGCCCGTGGTCGCCCCGCCGTTCACGTATCGGATCAGGGCGCTGCCGACCTCGCGCCCGATCGACTCTTGTGCCTCGCTGGTCGAGCCGCCGACGTGCGGCGTCAGAATCACGTTCTTCAAGCCCTGCAGCTCACTCTTGAACGGATCGTCGTTCGACTCCGGTTCCTGCGGAAAGACATCGATCGCGGCTCCACCCAAGTGGCCGCTCTGGAGCGCCTGCGCCAGGGCCGGGATGTCGACCACGCTGCCGCGGCTGGCATTCAACAGATAGCTGCCCTTGCGCATCACGGAAAGCTCGCGAGCGCCGATCATGTTCTTGGTTTGGGCAGTCGCCGGCACGTGCAACGACACGAAGTCGGCCTCAGCGAGCAGCTCGTCCAGCGTGGCGACCGTGCGGTTGTTGCCCATCGGCAGCTTGGACGTGATGTCGAAGAAGATCACGCGGATGCCCATGGCTTCGGCCAGCACGCCCAGCTGACGCCCGATGTGGCCGTAGCCGATGATGCCGAGGGTCTTGTTCCTGACCTCGTTGCAGTCGACCGAAGCCTTGTTCCAAATCCCGGTGTGCACTTCACGCGAGCGATCGGTCATCTTGCGCGAGAGCGCGATGATCTCGCTGATGATCAGCTCTGCGACGCTGCGGGTGTTGGAGAACGGCGCGTTGAACACCGGAACGCCCTGACGATTGGCCGCTGCCAAATCGACTTGGTTGGTGCCGATGCAGAAGCAGCCCACGCCGAGCAGCCGCTTGCCCGCAGCCAGAACGCGGTCCGTCACGTGCGTCTTGCTGCGAATGCCGAGCAGGTGCACGTCGCTGATTTTCTGAATCAGCTCGTCTTCCTTGAGCGCGTGCTTGAGCGCTTCCACCTGGAACTGCTCCGCGGCGAAGAGCTGCTGCGCGCTCTGGTGAATGTTCTCCAGCAAGAGAACTTTGATCTGGTCCTTGGGAAACGAAGTAGCTCGAGGCTCGGCGCCGTTGGTCATCGCCCCAAGCAGTAGACCGAGCGAGGCCCGAGCTCAAATGTCAGCGCCACAAACCGTCCGCCAGCACTGGAATACCGGCAAATATCGGCGATATTGGGGGACGAGCCGAGGGGGGCTAAGCTCGCCGTCCCCCGCCCCCATGAAGTCCCCCCGCCTCGCCCTCGCCCTGCTCAGCGCGCTTGCGCTCGGCTCGGTGCCCCACACCGCCAACGCCTTCACCCACATCGTCGTGCAAGGCGACACCCTCGCCTCGATCGCCGAGAAGTATTACGGCAAGATCCAGTACGAGAAGTTCCTCGTCGACGCCAACCTGCTGGCCGTCGAAGGCGGCTCCCCGATCGTCAAAGGCATGCGCCTCGAGGTGCCCTCGGTCGGTCATCGCGTGGTGAAGAAAGGCGACACTTGGGAGCAACTGGCGGCTCGCTTGCTCGGCGCACCGTACCGCTCCGACGTGCTGTCGATGGCCAACGGCTCCAATCCATGGCTCACGCCGGTGGAAGGCGCCGAGCTGATCGTGCCTTACAATCTGCGCGTGCTCGTTTCGGGTAGCAACGAGACGGTGGTCACGATCGCCTTCAAGTATTACGGCGACATGAACAAGGCTTGGGTGCTCGACCACTACAACGGCTTCAACGGGCACAAGATCCAACCCCATGACGTAGTGCTCGTGCCACTCACGGAATTGCCGCTGACCGAGCTCGGCAAAAAAGCCGCGCAGGAATCAGCGGGCAACACCTGCTCGGAGGCGCTGGGCAGCGTGCGCGACGCGCAGCGCAAGATATCCCAGGAGATCCCGGCGTTGATCGCGGACGTGAAGGGCGGGCGTTACGTGGACGCCGCAGCGCGGGGCAGCCGCTTTCTGGCTTCCGGCGCGCTCACCGAGCCGGAGCAAGCGATCGTCAATCGCCAGTTGCTCGAAGCCTACGTCGCGCTCGACGCAACCGGGCTCGCCACGCAAGCCTGCACGGAGTGGCGCAAGCGCGACAAGAATGCGGCGCTCGACCCGGTCGAGCTCAGTCCGAAGATCATCTCGGCGTGCGCGCGCGGGGGCAATTGAGCGCGCTCCGCAAGGCACTGGACTGGGGTAAGCTCGCACCGCTGCGTCTGCGCGCGAAAACGGTCGCCGACGGCGTCTACGCGGGCGGTCACCGCAGCCGCCGCCGCGGCGCGGGCATCGAATTCGGCGGCCAGCGCAGCTACGTGCCGGGCGATGATCTGCGCTTCATCGATCGCCATGCGCTGCTGCGCCACGGCACATTGCTCGTACGCCAATTCGAGACCGAGACGGATCGCACCTTGTGTTTGCTGGTCGATGCCAGCCTATCGATGAGTTATCGCGGCGAAGGCGCGCCCGGTGCCAAATACGCCTACGCCGCGCTGATCGCCGCCGCCTTGTGCAAGATTGCGCTGGGCGCGGGCGATCGCGTATCGCTCGATTGGTTGGGCGGGGAGCGCACGGTGGAGCTCGCGACGGCCGGCGGGCGCGAGGCGTTCGAGCGCGTGGTCGGCGCGCTCGAGACCGCGCAGCCGAGCGCGGATCTGAAATCGGACTTGCCGGCCTTGGAGCGCGCGGTGGCGCGCGTCGAGCGCCGTGCGGGCCGCGGATCGACCGTGGTGGTGTTGAGTGATCTGCTCGATCTGCCGGCGGGCGCAGAGGTCGCCATCGGCGCGCTGGGCACACGCGGCAAAACGCTGTCCGTAGCGCGTGTGCTCGATCCCAGTGAAGTGGATTTTCCGTTCACTGGTCCGCTTCACCTGCGCGCGCTCGAAGGTGACTCGCGCGTCGAGACCGACGCCGCGGCGGCTCGGCCGCAGTATCTGGCGGCGCTCGAAGCGCAGGCCAGCCACTGGTCGGAGCGGCTGCTCAGCCGTGGCGGCTCGCTGGTGCTGCTGAACAGCGCCGAAGATCCGGTAAAAGCCGTGCGCAAAGTGCTCGATTCCGTGGGTGGCCTGTCGTGAGCTTTCTGGTCGCGGCGGCGCTCGGCGTCGGCTTGTTCGTGGCGATTCCGATCGCGGCGCACTTGCTCAGGCGTGGGCGGGCGCGGGAGCGGGATTTTCCGCCGACTGCGCTGGTGCCAGCGGCGCGCTCCGTGGCACGCGAGCGGGCCACGCTCGAAGATCGCCTGCTGTTGGCGATTCGCGCCTTGCTGATCGCTTGTTTGGCCGTGATCGGGGCGACGCCGTTCGTGCAGTGCTCGCGCTTGTCGTTGACTCGCAGCGCAGGCGCTTCGGTAGCGTTCGCGCTGGTGCTGGATGACTCACACAGCATGCGCGCGCTTGCAGCCGATGGGCCGCGCTTCGAGCGGGCCATGCGCGCGGCGCGTGAGCTGCTGGCGTCGGCGCGTGAGGGCGACGCCATCGCGATCGTGCTCGCAGGCAAGCCGGCGCGGCTGGCGTTGGCCGCGACCACCGATTTGAACGCGGCTCGGCGCGCGCTGCGCGATTTGAGCGAGAGCGATCGCAGTACGGATCTCGAGGCTGCGGTGGGCTTGGCGCGCACGAGCATCGCGAGCGTGCCGCACCACGACAAGCGCGTGGTGCTGCTGAGTGATTTGGCGGGACCAGCGCTGTCCGAGGCCGAAGGCCAGCCGCCGCTCTGGGCGCCGGTGCCGGAGCTTGCGACGCCGCTGGAGAATTGCGCGATTTTTGCGGCGGAGCGGCGAGGTCGGCGGATCGTGGCGCACATCGCCTGCACGTCGCCAGCAGCCGCGGCCGGGCGCGCGGTTTCGCTAGTGGGAGACAAGAGCGGAAAGCCGGTACCACTGATGACACGTGGCGGCGTTCAGGAGCTGGGGCTCGATTTCGATCCGAAGCTTACGCGGGCCGAGCTGGAGCTGAATGGCGGCGATGCGCAGAAGGGCGACGATCGCTGTCCGTTGGCGGCACAGTCCGCGGCTTTAGGGGTGATGGTCGCGGCGGACGTGAGCAATGCTTCGGCCGAAACAGGCGGGCCGCCGGTGCTCGAGCAAGCACTGGGCGCGCTCGAGAGCAGCGCGGCGTTGCATCCGATCGCGCTCTTGCCAGACGACGTGAACGAATATCGGAGCAATGCGTTGCTGCTCCTGGACGATCCGGGCGGTATCACGCCGGAGGCGCGCAGCGCGCTCGGGAGCTTCGTGGAGCAGGGTGGCGTCGCGGTCGCCTTTCTCGGTCCGCGCGTGGAACAGACCCCGCTGGGCGCCACGCTGGAGCCGTTCGTGCACGGCGCGGTGCACTGGGAGTCGAAGGGCAACGGCGACGTGAACGCCGCCTCGCTCGCTTGGCTCGGGCCTGAAGCCAGCAGTCTGCAGGATTTGAACCTGCACGGTCGCGCGGGCTTGAGCACGACCGACCTGCTCGGTGGCCGCATTTTGGCTACTTTCAGCGATGGTCAGGCATTTTTGGCCAAGCGTGAGCTGGGCCGGGGCGCGCTCTTCACGGTCGCGCTCCCCAGCTCCGTGGAGCACGGGAACTTCCCGCTCCGGCCCGCGTTCTTGGCCTTGCTCGATTATTTTTTGAACGAAGCGCGCACGCGCCACGGCGCCGCACAGAGTGTGGCCGGCAGCGAATGGACCTTTCCACTCGGCGCGAGCGTCTCGATCAACGGTCCACGCGGTCCTCTGGCGGTGCGCGAAGCGCCGCGCGCCTCGGGCAGCGCGCACAAAGCGGCGACGCCCACGTTCACCGGTCGCTACACGCTGCGCATCGATGACAAACCGGAAGAGCGCGTGGTCACCGTCGATCCGAGTGAGATCACGACTTTGCCGCAGAAGCCTCCCGAGAGCGCGACGCGAGCGCGCGCCAGTGCCAACGCGGGCAGCGTGGACGCTTCGCCCGAGCTCGGCTTCGTGGCTTTGGCGCTGCTTTCGCTGGAGCTTGGGCTGCGCGTATTTCGACGGCTGACGCGGGAACGGGGGGTCACCTCGGCTGCGCTGCGCAGCTAAGAGCCCAGTGCGCGCACGCTGCTGCCGGCTCCGAGAAATCGAACAAATGCGCGCCCAGCGCGCGCACGTGGTCTTCCGCGCCATGGATGAAGCTCGATTTGCGGACGCCCACCAGCCTGCCAACCACTTCCAGCAGCGCGCGCGTCTTCTTCGATGGCGGCAATGGCAACCCGCGGCCGTCTTTGCGGACCGGCCCGAGCAAGCAAGCCCGCTGGCTTCACCCTGACAGAAAGCCAAAAAACCACGCTGGCTCCCACGCTTGTTCCCTCGCACCGATCTCAGGATGCCCTAGGGTTTGAAGAGCTCGCGCCATTGGGGCACCGAGCAAGGAGCCAGAGCCATGGCACGCTACGAGAACATTCTGGAAACTATCGGAAATACGCCGATTATTCGCCTGAACCGGCTAGCGCCCGCGGGCGTCAACGTGTTCGTCAAAGTCGAGTCGTTCAACCCGCTCGGCTCGGTCAAAGACCGCATGGCTCGGGCGATCATCGAAGACGCCGAGCGAACAGGTGCGCTGCAGCCGGGGCAAACCGTGATCGAGGCGACCAGCGGAAACACCGGCATCGGCTTGGCCATGGTCTGTGCCCAGAAGGGCTACCCACTGGTGGTGACCATGGCCGAGAGCTTCAGCCTCGAGCGCCGCAAGCTGCTGCGCTTTTTGGGCGCGCGGGTCGTGCTCACGCCCGCGGCCGAAAAGGGCTCGGGCATGCTGAACAAGGCCATCGAGCTCAGCGAAAAGCACGGCTGGTTCCTGTGCCGGCAGTTCGAAAACGAGGCCAACGCCGAGGTTCACACGCGCACCACCGCGCGCGAGATCTTGGCCGATTTCGAGGGCGAGCGGATCTACGCCTTCGTCTCGGGCTTCGGCACGGGCGGCACGTTGCTGGGCGTGGCGCGCGGTCTCAAAGCTGCCGACGCTGGCATCCGAGTGATCGCGGCAGAGCCGGACAACGCGCAGCTGCTCGGCAGCGGCATCGCCCAGCCGCGCGACGATGCTGGGCAGCCACTCGGCAGCCACCCGCGCTTCCGCCCGCATTTGATGCAAGGTTGGAGCCCGGACTTCGTGTCGCGCCTCACGGACACCGCCATGAAGGAGAAGCTGGTCGACGCGATCGTACCGGTCGACGGCAACGAAGCGTTGCGCCGCGCCCGGGAGCTCGCGACGCAAGAAGGCATCTTCGTGGGCACGTCCAGCGGCGCCACGCTCGCGGCCGCGCTGCACGTCGCACAGAACGCCCCGCCGGGCAGCAACATCGTGTGTATGTTGCCCGACACGGGCGAACGCTACATGTCGACGCCGCTGTTCGACGGCATCGACTTCGACATGAATGCGGCCGAGCTCGAGCTCTCGCGCTCCACGCCGGGTTATCGCTTCGACAGCGCTCCGGCTGCGCCAGCACCGCCCGCGAATCGGCCCGAGCCGGAAGCGCCGCAGCTCGACGCAGAAGCCGAGCTGTTCGTGACCAACGTGATCGAAGATCATGGCGTCGTGCTGTTCGCTCTCGAATGGTGTGAGTTCTGTTGGGCCGTGCGCAAGCTATTGCGGGCCTTGGGCATTGCTTACAAGAGCGTGGACCTCGACTCGGTGGCGTTCCAGGAGCGCGAGCTGGGCACGAAGATCCGAGCGACCCTGAAGGAACGCTGCGCCTCGCCCACCATTCCTCAGATCTACATCGGGGGCGTGCACGTGGGCGGCTGCATGGACTTGTTCGAGGCCGTCTCCAAAGGCCGCGCCTGGCAACTGCTGGTCGATGCCAACGTGAAGTTCGAGCGAGACGTGAACGTAAATCCGTACAAATTCCTGCCGCAATGGGTACACCCGCGGCAAAGCGCCTGAATCATTCCGCCAATAACGAGCCGAGCCGGACTAAACCCATTGGGAATCGGGTTAGGGGGAAGCATGTCGAGTGATGCAGCCGAGACGGGGGATCTGCAATCGTGGCTGTCGCAGGTCGGTGCGGGGTTGGACGAATACCTGAAATTCGAGCATCCCGACGCACAGCACCCGGGTGCGCGTTGGCGCGAACATTTGGACATCCGACTACCGCACGAGGGCGTCGGCATTCAGCGCGTCGTGCACGAGCTGGTCGAGCACGTCATTCCGAATGGCTCGGCCGTGCCCAAGCCGGGGTTTTGTTCGTTCATCACCACCGGCGGCGCCACCGCTTCGACGCTGGCGTCCACCGCGGCAAGCATTGCCTCGCCGCAACGCTATGGGCTCACCGCGTTCAATTTTCTGGAGGCGCTCTCGCTCGAGTGGCTGGCGGAAATGTTCGGCCTGCAGCAGCGGCAAGGCGTCTACAGCAGCGGTGGCTCGGTAGCCAACCTGTTGGCCCTAGGCGCCGCGCGACAGAGCGCCTTCGAGCGCATCGGCCGCGACCCCGCGGCTGACGGCGTCGATCGGCCGGTCGCGTTGTACGTGAGCACGGAGGCACACCACACCATCCAACGCTCGGCGGGCGTGCTCGGCATCGGCCGCCGAGCCGTGCGCTCAATCGCCTGCGATGTTCAGGGACGCATGCGCGTGGACGAGCTCGAGCGCGCCCTGACTCGAGACGCACGCGCGGGGATACTGCCCCTGGCCGTCGTCGCCAACGTCGGCACCACCAACCGCGGCGCGATCGATCCGTTGCAGTCCATCGCCGAGGTCGCAAAAGCCCGAGGGCTCTGGTTTCACGTCGACGGCGCGTACGGCTTGCCCGGGCTCCTCGATCAGCGAGTGGCGCCACTCTACGCGGGTCTGGAGCACGCGGATTCGGTGATCGTCGACCCGCACAAATGGCTCGGCGCCGCCGTCGGCGTAGCTGCCACCTTCGTGCGCGATCGCGAGCTCTTGCAGCGAGCGTTCACACAGGAACCGGCCGACTACCTCGAAGGTTCCGTGGAGCAAGCCGGCTCGAGCGAGCCCAGCTTTGCCCACTCCTTGGACGATTTCGGCGTGCCCTACTACGACATGGGCGTCGAGCTGAGCGCGCCCAGCCGTGGCGTAGTGGTCTGGGCACTCTTGCGCGAGATAGGCCTGCTCGGCATGACCGCGCGCGTGCGCCGCCACAACGAAATGGCCGCCTACGTGGCGAAGGTCGCTCGGGAGCACCCGAATCTGGAGCTGTTGCAAGAGCCCAGCCTGTCGATTTGCTGCTTTCGCTACGTTGCTCCGAACGTGAAGGACACAGACCTGCTCAACCAACGCCTCCACCGGCGCCTGATCAGGGAAAATCAAAGCATGCCCAGCACCACTCGCGTGAACGGGCAGCTGGCGCTTCGCCCTTGCTTCATCGGCGCACGAACCGAGCTGTCACACGCTCACGCGCTGGTCGCGGATGTCCTGCGTATCGGCCTCGAGCTCTCGGCTGCGTGGGGTTGAGCCGCGCATTTCCGTCGCAGGCGGGCATTGCCCATGGCCTCTGGCTGCGACGCGCATTTTCGTCCGCACTGCCGGGTGAGTGGGTACACTCCGCCGCCGATGGTCAAGGTTCGGAGACCCGCAGGGGTGCTCGTGTTTGCAGCGCTGAGTGCGGTCGCTACGCACGCGCGGGCGCAAACCAGCAGCGAGCCGCGCACCATCGACGCCGCGCGCCGGACGATCAAGGGCAGTACGCGCTTCATCGGCCTGGGCGGCGCGTTCGTGGCCATCGCGGATGATACGCAAGGTGTGTCCAGCAATCCGGCTTCGGCCGCTGTGCGGCTGCCGTATTCGTGGGACGCGTTCGACTACTCCTTTGGTATCGACCTCTCGATCGCCACTTGGCTACCGAAGAATGACATTTACAACGCGCCGGAAAGCACGAGCTCCGGCGGGGGCGGTTCGCTGTTTGGCTCGTTCGCGGTGCTCGCCAACTACCGACACGCGGGCTTCGGGCTGGGGGCAGAAGCGGAGCAGAACGTCGCCAGCCAAGAGACGCAAGGCCTGAGCACCAAGCTGACCGCGAACTTCGGCCTCGTGCGGCCAGTCATGGCCTATGGCTATTTCGACGGGCAGTTGCTGCTCGGCGCCGGCTTGCGCATCGTCGGCTTCAGCTTGGGCGGCGGGCAAGGCGACGTGCCGCTCACCGCGGGCATTGGCTACACCGCGGGCCTGATCGTCAAACCGAAGCTGCAGCAATTTCGTGTCGGGGTCGCGATCGAACAGCCGATCAACGCCGAGATCGCGAGCGAGCCCGGCGCCCCGAAAACCATGGTGCACATCCCGTGGACGGCTGCGTTCGGCTTCGCCTACCAGTTTGGCAGCCGCCGCCTGAACCCCGCCTTCGTAACCGTCAGCGACCGCGCGCGCCGCAACAGCGCCGGACGCAAGCCGACGCCGGCAGATGAAAAAAAAGCCAAACAGGAACTGTTCGAGGCATACCAAAAAGACCAAACCTGGTACCTGCTCGTGAGCACTGAGCTCGCGCTGATCCAAGGCGGCAGTGATCTCGCCCTGGGCAGCAAACACGACTTCAATCGTGCCCTGGTCTCTCCACGCCTCGGTGTGGAGAGCGAGATCATTCCGCACTATCTGCGCCTGCGCGCCGGAACCTACCTCGAGCTTGCGGCGACGGAAGACGGGCACTCGCGCATGCATGGCACAGGCGGCGTCGACATCAAACTGTTCGAATGGAGCATCTTCGGGCTGCTTCAGCCGTTCGACTATTGGCGGCTGTCACTCGCCGCGGACGGCGCCAAATCGTATCTCAATACGTCGTTCAGTATCGGCTTTTGGTACTAGGGTCGCAGCGCGGCTCAAGGCCGCAGCAGCTTGAACGCATGCGCCCAACCCCGGCCCGACATGCCGGGAATACACCACAAGATGCACAGCGGCTCGATCGCGCGAGCGGCCTCGATCGCGCCCAGATCTTCCGTGTCCCAGCCGAACTGTTCGAGCAATTCCTTCACTTCGGCCTTCGCGCCCTGGTTCGTGCCGCAAATGAACATCGTCGGCCGCGTTCCTCCAGCAAGACTCGGCTTGACCATCAAGGGGCTGCCCACACACGAGAACGCCTTGACGAAGTTGGCTTGGGGGGCGCGTTTTTGCAGCCGCTCCATGAGCGATTCTCGAAAGTCGGTGAAGAAACTGAGCACGCCATTCGTTGGCGGCACGTTGTCCGCGATCGGGTTGGTGGTATCGATCACCGTCTTGTCGTTCAACGCGTCGCCGCACTCCGTCACGACGGCTTCGGCAGCGGAGCCTTTGACCGCGAGCACGATCGTTTTTGCCTGCTGAGCGGCTTCGCGCACAGCGGACACCGAAGCCCGGGGCCCTGCAGCCTTCGCCCACTCCGCTAGCTTGCCGGGCTCACGCGTGCCACGAATGACTTCGTGGCCGAGCATCAGATAGCCGTCCGCCAAAACTTGCCCCACGGTACCCGAGCCGATGACAGCGACCTTGGCCATAGGCATAGGTTACCTGATCGAGCAATCCGCTGTCGAGTCGAGCACTGGGCGGTAACAGGCGAGATATCGAGTCGGCTCAACTCAACTCAACTCAACTCGCGTGCTGCATGCAGGCTCGAGCCAGGAGCCGCGCGGCCTTGCGGCGGCCGTCGAACTGCGCGCTGAGATCGAAGCCAAATTCGGCTTGAAACGCAATCCCGGCGGGCGAGCTGAAGTGCCACGAGTAGCCGATGCTGTTCAGCTCGACCACGAACAACTCGCCCGTGTCGGCGTCGCGCACGATGTCGACGCCGAGCACCGGGACGAGTGGCAACGCCGCGCTCGCACGTTCGGCGAGCGCAATCACTGCGGCGTCGTTCGACAGCGAGAAGCGGCAGCCGTGACCCGAGGAGACGATGCTTTGGCCATGAAAGTCCGACCGGTTCGAAAGCGGTTGCCGCGTGGGACTCGCCTCGACGTGCGTCGACCACAGCACCTGGCCGAACAGCGTCGTCACGCGGTAGCTGTGCGGCCAGGGACCGGTGTACACGAACTCCTGAACCACGCGCGGATTGAAGGGGCCTCCGAAGGCCTCGCTGAGCTGCGTGCGCGGTGGTGTCCAGCGGACGTGCGCGCGGCGCTCGATGCGCACGTCCGCGCCGCGTGCGCCGAACTCGGGCTTGGTGACCACGTAAGCTCCGAATTGCTCGAGCGCCGGGGTCTCGCCCGGAAGCAGCCGGACCCAGCGTGGCACCGGCACGCCAATGGCCGCCAGCGCACGATACTCGACGGATTTCGCCACGTGCTGCCCCTGAAGCACCGTGCCGCGCCGCGGGCGCAGGCTTCTGAGCGGGCCGGGCGAGACCGTCAGCGTCGGCAGATCGGGCACCTTTGCCGCCAGATCGGCAGCGCGCGCGTCGTTGACCACGAACACGGCCAGCTCCGGCTCGAGCGCGGCGATCCACTCCGCCAATTGCTCGAAGTCGGCCTGCGAGTTGACGCCCGGATTGCTCACCAATAGCAGCACGCGACGGGCACCAGACACTGCGCGACTCTCGCTACTCCGCGCTGCGCGCGCGCCGTGATGTCTGGTGTGGCCAAGCGAGGCTCAGCTCGCGGCAGATCCCGTCGGCTTCCCCGTCATCATAGACCACGACGCCCTCGGACCAACTGAGCACGCGAGCGGGGCGCGCGCGTTCGTCGGTTTCGTACACGGGGATCACGTGCACGTGATAGTGCGAGTAGGTTTGCGGCAGCTCCACCGCTGCGCCCAAGGTGGCCGTGAACACGCGGGCGGGCTTGAAGACGCCGTCGATGACGCGAGTGGCATCGAACACCAGCCGCTGTAAATCTGCGTAGATCGCCCAGTCCAGGGAGCTTGCGCGCTCGACGTGCTGCTTGGCGACGACCATCAAATGGCCGTATCGGCAGGCGAAACGATCGAGCAGCACGGCCCCGTGCTCGCTCTCGGCGACGAGCATCGAAGCGGCGCCGCCGTTAGCGAGCGCGCACATCACGCAACCGGCTTTGCCCCCCAGCAAGTCGTGCTTGTGCTCGGCCAGCTGCGAAAGCGCAGCCTCCTTGGCGATCACCTTCACCGCTAACCGCCCGGAGTGACCGAAAGCGGCTCGCCTTGCGGCAAGCTGACTCTGAGCGCCGCCACGATGGCGGCGATATTTTCTTTGCTCGGGTAATACAGTTCGCTCGGCAACCCCAGCGCCAGATCGTAGTTGCGCCGCGACCCGCTGAGACCGTAGGGAGGCAAGGTGGACGCACAAACCGCCTCCGCGGCCCACTCCGCTTGCGAAGGAAAGTCCGAGCAGTCGAGCGCCGCCGCGAACGCCTCGAGCGCGGCAATATCGGCCGCTAGCCGAGCCGCAATCTCGGGGGTGGCGAGCGACCAACTCTGCACCATCTGCAGATTGCCCAGCACGAACTCGCGAAACGCGACACCGCCCTGCGAGAAGGTCCCCTCGGAACAGTTGGTGTAGTTGCCATCGACGTCCACCTCGGACTGAAAGTAGATCGCGCCTATACGCTCGGGGCTCGCTGCCGCAGTTTCGATGGCCACGGGCTGATGGTTCGAATCGTAGACGACGAGGCTGCCGGAACCGTAGAAGAAGGCGATCCAAGCTTCGGGGCGCAGAGTGACTTGCAGTAATTGATTGCCGTACGTCTCCCCCGGCCAGCCCATGAGCGTGGCCCATGGGTTCGGCCACGCGAAACGCGCCTTGGCGAACACACGGTCAGCGAGCGTGGTCGCGAGTTGATTGACCAGCCCGCTGCCTTTCGCGCCGTACGCAGCCAATTGCGTCATGGCCAGGCCGCGACCTTTTCCGGGGCTCTCGCTGCGGCTGAAGAGCGGGCCACCCGCGCGCAGCTCCGCCACCTGCTCATCGGTGGTCCACGAGTAGAACACGCGCGGCTTGGCGTTCACCCACACGGCTTGGTCCGCCAGCATATCGCCACCGGGACAGCTCGTGGCCGGCGGCACGGGCAGCACGGGCGGCGGACCGGGGTCTAGCGTGATTGAACCGGCCTGAGCCGAGCCGGCAGCGGCACTGCTTGCGCCACCAGCGCCCGCCACGCCGCTCGCGCCCGCCGCGTCGCCCATCCCACCCCCCGGGCGCCCACCCGATGCCACATTGCCGCAGGCTTGGGCAGCCAGCGCGATGATCGAGGTGATCAACGTGGGACGAAAGCGACGTCGCGAGCGATCAATACGCATTATCATCAAATCTACGGTGGCAGCCGGCTCACGGCAACGCACGCGAGTCAATCAAGCGACTTTGCAGGCCATTCCGACACTCGAACCAGCCAGGTTTTGCTGCAGGGACTCACGATTGGTGACATCTCTCCGCGTGGCAACTGGGCTGCCCCGTGCCTGAGACGTCGAAAAACGGCAGGCGTCCTCGCGCTCCGCGCTGCGGGCGCCCGGCTTCCCAAGCGCTGGCCTGCGGCCAGCGCGGTGCGCCGACGGCGGTGGGAGGCGCTGTTCGAGTGCCAGAGCGCTCTCGACGTCGGGTGCAGCGGCTTCGCGAGTGAGCGCTGCAAGGAGAGAAGGTCGGGCGCGGTACGACGTGGGAACGTCAAGCGTGGCGCGTGACGGCGGGTGGTTCTGGGGCCGCAGCCGAGGGAATGTTTGGGCGACTGGGGAAGT
>Ga0247768_1000106_pt1 | contig 30400 bp, 30 predicted proteins | sample UWRJL016104C6_FD_179944 | JGI IMG/M metagenome (GOLD analysis project Ga0247768, IMG submission 179944) | Plant litter microbial communities from Arlington Agricultural Research Station in Wisconsin, United States - UWRJ-L016-104C-6 | ecosystem: Environmental > Terrestrial > Plant litter >... | reverse complement strand
GCGGCGAAGCTGCTCGGCCGGACGGTCAAGCTGCTCGCCATCTGCGAGCGGGTGAACGCCGACGACGGTGTCGAGTCCGTCTCGGTGCGGGTGCACCCGGTGATGATTCCGCGCTCCCACCAGCTGGCGGGCGTGAGCGGCGCGTTCAACGCGGTCTACGTCGAGGCGGACGCCGCGGGCGAGCTGATGTTCTACGGCCAGGGCGCGGGCGGCGCGCCGACGGCGAGCGCGGTGCTGGGCGACCTCGTCGCGGTGGCCCGCAACCAGGTCCTCGGCGGTCTCGGGCCGCGCGAGTCGGCGCACGCGGCGCTGCCGGTGCGCCCGATGGGACAGACCCCGACGCGCTACCACGTGAGCCTGGACGTCGCCGACGTCGCGGGCGTGCTCGCGCAGGTGGCGCAGGTGTTCGCGGCGCACGACGTCAGCATCGCCGCGGTCCGGCAGCGGGACCGGCGGCCGACGGCGAGCCTCGTCGTGGTCACCCATCTGGCCCCGGACGCGGCACTGCAGGCGACGGTGGACGAGATCGCGAAACTCGACGTGGTGCACGAAGTCGTCAGTGTGATGCGCGTGGAAGGCGAAGACTGAACATGGTGACCCAAGCCTGGCCCGGCATCATCGAGGCGTACTCCGGCCGGATACCCATCCCCGAAGGCGCGAAGGTGATCACCCTCGGCGAGGGCAACACGCCCCTGCTGCTCGCGCCGCACCTGTCCGAGCTGACCGGCTGCACGGTCTATCTGAAGGTCGAGGGCGTCAACCCGACGGGGTCCTTCAAGGACCGCGGGATGACCGTCGCCATCACCCACGCGCTGGCCAGCGGCCTCAAGGCGGTGATCTGCGCGTCGACAGGCAACACCTCGGCCTCGGCGGCGGCCTACGCGGCGAGGGCCGGGCTCACCTGCGCCGTGCTCGTGCCGCAGGGCAAGATCGCGATGGGCAAGCTCGCGCAGGCGGTGCTGCACGGCGCCCGGATCCTTCAGGTCGACGGCAATTTCGACGACTGCCTCGAACTGGCCCGTAAAACCGCGGCGGATTACCCGGTGACCCTCGTGAATTCCGTGAATCCTGTTCGCATTTCCGGGCAGAAATCCGCCGCCTTCGAAATCTGCGACGTGCTCGGCGACGCGCCCGACATCCATTGCCTCCCGGTCGGCAATGCCGGGAACATCACCGCGTATTGGGCCGGTTACTCAGAATACGCGGCCGACGGTGTGGTGAAGAACACCCCGCGCATGTTCGGTTTCCAGGCCGCGGGCGCGGCCCCGCTGGTCCACGGCGCGCCGGTGGCCGACCCGGACACGATCGCGACGGCGATCCGGATCGGCAGCCCGGCTTCCTGGACGGCCGCGGTGACGGCGAAGGAGTCGTCCGACGGTCTCTTCGAGGCGGTCACCGACACGAAGATCCTTGAGGCGTATCGGTTGCTGGCCAGCAAGGAAGGCGTTTTCGTGGAGCCCGCCTCCGCCACGAGCGTCGCCGGCCTGCTGCTCACCGCCGCCGACGGGCGCGTCCCCAAGGGCTCGACGGTCGTCTGCACGGTGACCGGCCACGGCCTCAAGGACCCCGCCACCGCCCTCGAAGGGAACATCGAGGTGGAGCCCCTCGCCGTCGATCCCGGTGCCGTCGCCTCCGCGCTGGAACTCCGGTGAACCTCCGGGTCTCGGTACCGGCGTCCAGCGCGAACCTCGGGCCCGGTTTCGACGCGCTCGGGCTGGCGCTCGGACTGCACGACGTCGTCGAGGTCGTGGTCACCCACACGGGGCTGAAAGTCGAAGTCATCGACGCGGGCGCGGGCGGTGTCGCCGACGTGCCGACCGATGAGACACACCTCGTGGTCAAGGCGTTACGGCGGGCATGCGCGCATCTCGGCCTCCGCCCGCCGGGGCTGCATTTGCGCTGCTACAACAAGATCCCGCACGCGCGGGGGCTCGGATCGTCGGCAGCCGCAGTGGTCTCCGGGGTCGCCGCGGGGTACGCGCTGGCGGACCGCCCGCTGGACGACGACGCGCTGCAACTCGCCGCGGAATTCGAAGGACACGCCGACAACGCCGCCGCCAGCCTGCTCGGGGGTTTTGTCGTCGCCTGGTCCGAGAACGGCCGTTATCGCGCCGAACGGCTGGAAGCGCATTCCGCCATCCGGCCTCTTCTCGCCATTCCCGCACTCCGTTCTTCGACGGACGCGACCCGCGGCTTGCTGCCAAGCCACGTCCCGCATGCCGACGCCGCGTTCACCGCGGGCCGCTCGGCGCTCGCCGTGCTCGCCATGACGGCCAGCCCGGACCTGCTGCTCCCGGCGACGGAAGACAAGCTGCACCAGGACTATCGGGCCTCGGCGTATCCCGCCAGCGCCCGTCTTGTCCGGGACCTCCGGGCACAGGGTGTAGCCGCGACGATCTCCGGCGCGGGCCCGTCGGTGCTGGCACTGACGACCGGCGGAATACTTCCACCAGGTGTCGACGTTGTCGGTTTCGACGTCACGGAGCTGCCGGTTGACGGCGTCGGCGTCCAGGTTGCGGCTCAGTAAAGCGTCCCGCCACGCGGGGGGTGGTTGTTGCACCTTAACCGGGGTCGGTCTACCCTCGGGGGCGTTCGATCACCGTGCGTTTCCGCACCCGGTGCCGGTCCAGGGGGATCAGTCCCGGTCCGCATCTTTCGTTGATCCGTAATCCGTACCGTGCAGTCCGCGGTTCCGGGTTGAGGCAGGCGGGTTCCCGGCAGCGGCGGTGCCGAATTCCGCGTACTCCACTTGGAGCACGCACCTCCCGTGCCGGCGGCTCTCACCGCTGTGTATCGCACGCTTCGGCTGGGCTCTCCGGCATCGGGAAACAAAAGCCGTTTCGCAATTCGGACGCGGACGGCACCCGCTGATCCGCCTGGAGGCGTGGATCGGTCAGGAAGGATATGTGTGAGCAACACCGATCTTTTGAGCGGCGATGTGGACAACCAAGCGGCTTCGTCGACGGAAGAGTCGAACGGCGCCGCCGCACCCAAACGTCGCACAGGCGGGCTTTCCGGCATGGTGATTGCCGAACTGCGCCAACTCGCGGGTGAACTGGGTGTCGGGGAAACCACAGGCATGCGCAAGGGTGACCTGATCGCAGCGATCAGGGAACGCCAAGGCAAGACCAAGAAGCGTGCGGCCGGAACCGCCGAGACGCTGCCCCTCGAGGGCATCGACGGCGGCAAGACCGCCGAGGAGCCGAAGGCACGTGCGCCCCGGGCGGTGGCCAAGACGGCCGTCAAGCCCGTCGAAAAGGCCACGGAAGCGCCGGCCCAGCCCGAGAAGCAGGCCCAGTCCGAGCAGGGCACCACCGCGCAACCGGAGAACCAGCAGCCCGCCGGTGGCTCCGGGGACGCCGCGCAGCCGAGCGAAGAGGGCGGCCGCAACCGCCGCCGTCGGGGCTCCAACCGCGCCGCGGGCAGCCCGGACGCCGGCAACCAGCGCCCGGAGCGCGCCGCCGAACAGCGCGGCGAAGCCCAGCAGGGCGAGCAGCGCAACGAATCGCGTGGCGAGCGCGGCGGCAGGCAGAACGACCGCAACGACCGGGGTGACCGCAACGACCGGGGTGACCGCAACGAGCGCGGCGACCGGGGTGACCGCGGCAATCGCGGTGGCCAGGACGGTTCGCGCAACCAGCGCGGCCAGCAGGACAACCGGGGCGGCCAGAACAACCGGCCGGACACCCGCAACCAGGGCAACCCGCAGGTCGACGACGATGACGAGGAAGGCGGCCGCCGTGGCCGCCGGTTCCGCGACCGCCGCCGCCGTGGCGCCGGTGGTGGCCGGATGGAGTCGGACTCGACCGACACCGCGATCCGCGACGACGACGTCCTGCTTCCCGTCGCCGGGATCCTGGACGTGCTGGACAACTACGCCTTCGTGCGTACCTCCGGCTACCTCGCGGGCCCGAACGACGTGTACGTCTCGCTGTCCCTCGTGCGCAAGTACGGGCTGCGGCGCGGCGACGCGATCACCGGTGTCGTGCGCCAGCCGCGTGACGGCGAGCAGCAGCGGCAGAAGTTCAACCCGCTGGTGCGTGTCGACTCGATCAACGGCCTGGAGCCCGGCGAGGCCAAGAACCGCCCGGACTTCACCAAGCTGACCCCGCTGTACCCGAACGAGCGGCTGCGCCTCGAGACCGAGTCGCACAAGCTCACCACGCGGGTCATCGACCTGGTGATGCCCGTCGGCAAGGGCCAGCGCGCGCTGATCGTCTCGCCGCCGAAGGCCGGTAAGACGACCATCATGCAGGACATCGCGAACGCCATCGCGACGAACAACCCCGAGTGCCACCTGATGGTCGTCCTGGTCGACGAACGTCCGGAAGAGGTCACCGACATGCAGCGGTCGGTGAAGGGCGAGGTCATCGCCTCCACCTTCGACCGCCCGCCGTCAGACCACACCTCGGTCGCCGAGCTCTCCATCGAGCGCGCCAAGCGCCTGGTGGAGATGGGCCTCGACGTGGTCGTCCTGCTCGACTCGATCACCCGTCTGGGCCGCGCGTACAACCTCGCGGCCCCGGCTTCCGGCCGGATCCTGTCCGGTGGTGTCGACTCGACGGCGCTGTTCCCGCCGAAGCGTTTCCTCGGCGCGGCACGCAACATCGAGAACGGCGGCTCGCTGACGATCTTCGCCACCGCGATGGTGGAGACCGGCTCGACCGGTGACACGGTGATCTTCGAGGAGTTCAAGGGCACCGGCAACGCCGAGCTCAAGCTCGACCGCAAGATCGCCGAGCGGCGCGTGTTCCCCGCGGTGGACGTCAACCCGTCCGGTACCCGTAAGGAAGACCTGCTGCTCGCGCCGGATGAGCTCGCGGTGACGCACAAGCTGCACCGGGTGCTGCACGCCCTCGACTCGCAGCAGGCGATCGACCTGCTCATCTCGCGGCTGCGCAAGACCAAGACGAACATCGAGTTCCTGATGCAGGTCTCGAAGACGGCCCTCGGCTCGAACGACGAGGACTAGCAGCTCCACCGGTCCGTGGGGCCGCTCCGAGCGACTCGGAGCGGCCCCTGCGGATCTGGCACACGGGCCGGGAATACCTGGTCACCGGGGCATGTTCAACTCACTGTCAGCCTGTCTGGCAGAATCACCCGCTGAAAGTCCGGCTGCGGTTCACCCCGAAAAATTGGGGACCCGGGGCCACCGAGAGAGGACACCATGAAGAGCGGTATTCACCCCGATTACGTCGCCACCACTGTGACCTGTGGCTGTGGGAACACCTTCACCACGCACAGCACCAAGGCTTCCGGTGAGATCCACACCGAAGTTTGCTCGCAGTGCCACCCGTTCTACACCGGCAAGCAGAAGATTCTGGACACCGGTGGCCGGGTCGCGCGCTTCGAGGCTCGCTACGGCAAGCGCGAGAAGAAGACCGACGCCAAGTAGCTGGCTCGACGGCGCCTACCCGGTTATCGGGTGGGCGCCGTTTTGCTGTTTTGAGCAGAGTGCGGTTCATTTGAGTATTCCGTTTGCCAGGGAAAGGTTTCGGTCGTGGAATCGAGTTCACTCACCGGTCTGCTGAGCGAGTACGCGGAGCTGGAAGAGCAGCTCGCGGACCCGGCCGTGCACGCCGACCAGGCCAACGCGCGCAAGCTGAGCCGCCGCTACGCGCAGCTCGCGCCGATCGCCAAGGTGGTCGCCGAGCTGGACACCGCCCGTGAAGACCTCGCCGCGGCCAAGGAGTTCGCCTCGGAGGACGAGACGTTCGCCGCCGAGGCCGAGGAGATCGCCGCGCGCATCCCCGTGCTCGAAACCCGCCTGACCGAGCTGCTGCTCCCACGTGACCCGCACGACAGCGCCGACGTCGTGATGGAGATCAAGTCCGGTGAAGGCGGCGAGGAGTCCGCGCTGTTCGCCAGTGACCTTCTCCGCATGTACCTGCGCTACGCCGAGCGTCACGGCTGGCGGGCCGAAGTCCTCGACTCCGTCTACTCCGACCTGGGCGGCTACAAGGACGTCACGGTCTCGATCAAGGCCAAGACCCCGAGCGCCGAAGGCGTGTGGGCGCGGCTCAAGTTCGAGGGCGGGGTGCACCGCGTGCAGCGTGTCCCGGCGACGGAGTCCCAGGGCCGCATCCACACTTCGGCCTCCGGCGTGCTCATTTACCCCGAACCGGACGAGGTAGAGGTCGAAATCGATCCGAACGACCTGCGTATCGACGTCTTCCGCTCATCAGGCCCCGGCGGCCAGAGCGTCAACACGACCGACTCGGCCGTCCGGATCACGCACCTGCCGACCGGCATCGTCGTCTCCTGCCAGAACGAGAAGTCGCAGATCCAGAACCGGGCGCGCGCGCTGATCGTGCTGCAGGCCCGGATGCAGGCGCTCGCCGAGGAGGAGGCCGCGGCCAAGGCCTCGGACCAGCGCCGGTCGCAGGTCCGCACGGTCGACCGTTCCGAGCGGGTCCGCACCTACAACTTCGCCGAGAACCGCATCGCGGACCACCGCGTGAACTACAAGGCGTACAACCTGGACCAGGTGCTCGACGGCGACCTCGACGGGGTGCTCAACGCCCTGATCGACGCCGACCGGGAAGAGCGTCTCGCCGCCCAGACCAGCTGACCTCCGTATCCGGTGGAACGATTCGCCACGCGTAATTCGCGTGGCGACTTTTCCTTGCGCGGTAAGGGAAAAATATCGGTGCGGCTTAATGCAATCTTTACCGCTCGAAATGTTTAAAAGCCGGATCGTATTGAAAACATGGGGGCGGACGCGCCCGCCGGAGAGAGTTCACCCGCGAGGGGTGAGCACCTCGATACGCTGGAAGTACGCAGTCGACCCCGACGCGCCGGGTACTCGAACGGGGGATCTTCGCCGGATGTGTCAGGCTGACCGAGTGACGGCTGAGTGAATGAAGGCTGAGTACATGAAGGACGTGCAGTGAAGCGGCAACCGTTGCGCCTGGCGATCATGGAAGCGACCAGGATCCTCACCGACGCCGGCGTCTCGTCGCCGCGGTTCGACGCCGACCTGATCGCCGCGCACGTCCTCGGAGTGGAGCGCAGCCGCCTGCCGATGATCCCGCTGGTCGACCCGCCGGTGGTCGAGGCCATCGGGCAGCTGGTCGCCCAGCGCGCGAAGCGCATCCCGCTGCAGCACCTCACCGGCTGGGCCGCGCTCGGCCACATCACCGTCGACGTCGGCCCCGGGGTGTTCATCCCGCGGCCGGAGACCGAACTGCTGCTCGAATGGGGTATCAGGCTGCTGCGCGGCCGGGAGTACCCGGTCGTCGTCGACCTGTGCACCGGCTCGGGGGCGCTGGCGCTGGCCATCGCGCACGCCGTGCCGCACGCGGTCGTCTACGCCGTCGACATCGACACGCACGCCCTGGCGTGGGCCCGGCACAACGCCGATCTGCGGGTCCAGGAGGGCGACACCCCGATCCGGCTGTACTCCGGCGACATCGCCGACAGCACGATGTTCGCCGAGTTGGACGGCCTCGTCGACCTGGTCCTGTGCAACCCGCCGTACGTGCCGGAAGGGACTTCGGTGCCGCCGGAGGTCGCCGAGCACGACCCGCCCCAGGCGGTGTTCGCCGCGGAGAGCGGGCTGGCGGTCATCCGGCACGCGATCTCGGTTTCGGCGCGCCTGCTGCGCCCCGGTGGCGGCCTCGCGATCGAGCACGACGACACACACGGCTCGGCCGTCCCCGCGCTGGTCCGCGCGCGCCGCGTGCTCACCGACGTCGTCGACCACAACGACCTCACCGGCCGCCCCCGCTTCGTCACCGCCCTGCGCGTCGACTCCTGACCGACCCCCGCGGCCTTGTGAGCGTTCCGGCCGGTTAGAACCGGCCGGAACGCTCACAAGGGGCGTGCAGGGGCTGGGGGAGGCGGCGGAGGGGACGCGACTAGTCTTTCGCGCATGAGCGCGGTTTACGACTGCAGCATGCGGGAATCCAGGGCCGACGGGCTCGCGGCGGCGGCGGGCGCGGTGCGTTCCAGTCGCCTTGTCGTGATGCCCACCGACACCGTGTACGGCATCGGCGCGGACGCCTTCGACGCGGGCGCCGTCCAATCGTTGCTGCGGGCCAAGAACCGCGGCCCGGATCTGCCGGTCGGTGTGCTCGTCGGCTCGTGGTCCACTGTGGACGGCCTGGTGCTCGGTATGCCGCCGCAGGCGCGGAAACTCGTCGAGGCGTTCTGGCCGGGCGATCTGTCCATTGTGCTGCCTCACGCGCCGAGCCTGCAGTGGGACCTCGGGCAGACCCGCGGCACGGTGATGCTGCGGATGCCGCTGCACCCGGTCGCTCTCGAACTGCTTCGCGACGTCGGCCCGATGGCTGTCTCCAGTGCGAACGTCTCCGGCAGGCCCCCGGCGTCGACGGCCGAAGAAGCGCGGGAACAGCTCGGTGAGTCCGTCGCGGTTTACCTCGACGGCGGCTCCAGCGGCGCGCCCGTGCCGTCGACGATGGTGGACCTCACCAGCGGTGACCCGGTGCTGCTTCGCGAAGGCGCGGTGAGCCGGGAAGCGGTCGCCGAGGTGCTGGGTGTCAGTGCTGAATCTCTCGGCTGAGGAAACTCTGAAAGACGTGCCTGACCGCGTGAATGGCATACACGGACCCGCTTTGGCTGGAAGCACACGATCGCGGTGGCAGGGCGCCGATGCGCGAGAACGGGACATCGGCGGCCAAAGAGTGCCCTGGCGACGCGACCGTGTCGCGGGTTCCCGGACAGGCACTGACACCGATCAAGGGGCTTATCGGACGCGCGGTAGCGTTGCGCCCGTGACCCGGATCTGCCAGGCGTAGCGAGCTCGTGCCTCCCACCGTCAACGAGGTCCTCCCGATCAGGGAGTACATCCTCGTCGCCCTCATCTCCGCGGCCGTGACGTACCTGCTCACCGGGGTGGTCCGCCGGTTCGCGATCAAGGTCGGGGCGATCGCGAACCCGCGTGCGCGCGACGTCCACGTGACGCCGATCCCCCGGATGGGTGGCATCGGCATCTACCTCGGGGTGCTGGGCGGGATGGCGCTCGCCCTGCACCTGCCGGTGCTCCGCCGCGGCTTCGACTACTCCTACGACTCCATCGGCGTGCTGATCGCCGCCGGGGTGATCGTCGTCATCGGCGCGCTGGACGACCGGTTCGAGCTCGACGCGTGGACCAAGCTCGCCGGGCAGGTCATGTGCGCCGGGATCCTGGTGATCTTCGGCGTGCAGTGGTTCGTCTTCTGGGTGCCGTGGGGCGGCAAGGACGGTTCGCTGGGCCAGATCCTCGTCCTCGACAAGAACCAGGGCGCGCTGCTGACGGTCATCCTGGTCGTGGTGATGGTCAACGCGATGAACTTCGTCGACGGCCTCGACGGCTTGGCGGGCGGGCTCGGTTTGATCGCCGCGTCGGCGACGGCCGCGTTCTCGCTCGGCCTGCTCGCCAGCTCCCACGGCGACGTCGGCACCCATCCGCCGGCGCTCATCGCCGCGACGCTCGCCGGGGCCTGTCTGGGTTTCCTGCCGTACAACTTCCAGCCCGCGAAGATCTTCATGGGCGACTCCGGCTCGATGATGATCGGGCTGATGCTCGCCTCCGCGAGCACCTCGGCTTCGGGCAAGATCAACTACACCCAGTTCGGCGCTTCCGACGCGCTCGCGCTGCTCTCGCCGCTGCTGGTCGTGGCCGCCGTGCTGTTCGTGCCGTTGCTCGACCTTCTGATGGCGGTCGTGCGCCGCACCCGGCGTGGGGAAAGCCCGTTCGCGGCGGACAAGATGCACCTGCACCACCGGCTGCTCGAGATCGGGCACTCGCAGCGCCGCGCCGTGCTGCTCATCTACTTGTGGGCCGGGCTGCTGGCTTTCGGCGCGGTGTCGGTGACCCTTTTCGACGGTGCCGCCGTGCTGTGGATAGTCGGTTTCGGACTGCTGGTCGCGGTCGCCGTTTCGGTCATCCCTAGACTGAAGTCACGCAATCAGGGAGTTCCGAGATGAGTGAGACCGAAGCCGAACCCACCGCGCAGGCGGCCGAGCCGGGGACCGAACAGGCCGCCGAGCCGGAAAACCCGCACGCGAAGTCCGTACTGAAGCTGGCCGACGCGATGCTCCGGGCCACTTTGGTCTTCGGGGTCGCCACCGTCGTCCTCGCGCTGATCGTGTTCACGATCGTCTTCGGTGTGCACGGTCTCCTCGGCGCTTTGGTGGGCGGGGTCGTCGCCCTCGCGTCCTCCCTCGCGACCATCGCGGTCATGCGGTTCTGCGCCGCGCTGGACCCGATGATGGTGATGGCGATCGTCCTCGGCAGTTATGTCGTGAAGATCCTGATCCTGCTGGGTTTGATGACCCTGCTGCGTGGTGTCGACACGCTCCAGCCGTACGCTCTCGCGATCACGATGCTGGTCACCTTCATGGTCGCCGCCGGTGGTGAGATGCGTGCTTTCAAGCGCACCAAGATCCCGACGATCATCCCCATGTCGAAGTAGCCTTCGGTGTGCTTAGGAGTACGGCTGTACGGCGTCGTCGTATCGGCTGGTAAGGTCCGTTTTGTGGAGGCGCGCCTCGGGCGCGCTCCCGGTGATGAACCCCGATGAGCAGTGTGGCGATCGTGTTCAGCCTCCCTTGCCCCCATCGCGTGGTACCCGTCGTCCGGGAAGCCCGGCTGGGAGCCCCAGCGTGACGGACCGTGAACCCGGTCATCACGTAGCGGGGCAGGCGCTTCCAACTGCCCGAAACGTATCGGGTACGTTAAGTCCAGATCGTGACGATTCCCCCGGCGGAGTGAACGCCGGCCGGGAGAACCGGAAGGAGCCCAGTTGAGGGCGCTGGTACTAGCCGAGGGTGACACGTTCAAGCCGCCCAACGCCGGGGATTTCAAGCTTCCCGCGTTGTTCGGTTCGGGCGATTGGGGCTTCACCAAGCCGGTGTTGCTCGTCGTGCTGTCGGTGGTCATCGTTGCCACATACTTCTTGCTGACCTCGCGCAAGCTCGCGATCGTCCCAGGCAAGAGTCAATTCATCGCTGAGTCCATTTACGACTTCAGCCGTAACAACATCGCCCGGGAACAGATCGGTTCGAAGGACTTCAAGCCCTTCATCCCTCTTGTTCTCACACTGTTCACTTTCGTACTGGTGAACAACATCTTCGGGGTCATCCCCATCATCCAGTTCCCGACGATGTCCCACTTCGGGTTCCCGCTCGCACTCGCGTTGCTGATCGTCTACCCGGTGTACCACTACGTCGGTTTCAAACGGCACGGTTTCACCGGATACCTGAAGAACCAGCTGGCGCCGGCGGGTGTCCCCGGATTCATCCTGCCGCTGTTCGTGGTCATCGAAGCAGCCCAGAAGTTCCTGCTGGCCCCGCTCACCCTGGCGATCCGAGTCTTCGCCGCGATGTTCGCCGGTCACCTGATCCTCCTGGTGTTCACCGCGGGTGGCGAGTTCCTCTTGCTGCACGCTCCCGGAGGGCTGAAGCCCGTTTCGGTCGTGGCCTTCCTCTTCGCACTCGTGATGTCGTTGCTGGAGGCCTTCATCCAGGTCCTGCAGGCGTACATCTTCGCGATCCTGGCGGCCAGCTACATCGGTGCGGCACTCGCTTCCGACCACTGAGTGTCCCCGGGTAACTGATCCGTCCGAGTTACAAACACAAGCCCCGATCCGCGTAGTCGCGGACCGAGTTGGAAGGAAATGCAAGTGAGCAACGTCGTTCTTGCACAGGCCGCCGAGGCCGCTGTCAACCTCAACCCCGGCCTCGCGGCCATCGGTTACGGCCTGGGCGCCATCGGCCCCGGTATCGGTGTCGGGCTGATCTTCGCCGCCGTCATCAACGGCACCGCGCGCCAGCCGGAGGCCCAGGGCAAGCTGATGAACATCGGCTTCACCACCTTCGTGCTTACCGAGGTGCTCGCCCTGATCGGTATCGTCATCTACTTCATCGCCTCCGCTGCCTGAGTTTCACCGCTCATCAGTTAAGGAGACGTCGTGATGAAGACACAGTTGGTGTTGGCCGCGGAAGAAGCGGCACCGAACCCGATCCTTCCGAACTACGCGGAAATGATCATCGGTCTCATCGCCTTCCTTCTGCTGCTCTGGCTGCTCAAGAAGTACGCGGTGCCTCGTTTCGAGGCGATGTACGCGGAGCGGGCGGAGAAGATCGAAGGCGGCATCGAGAAGGCCGAGAAGGCACAGGCCGAGGCCGAAGCCGCGCTGGAGAAGTACAACGCGCAGTTGCAAGAAGCGCGTAGCGAAGCCGCGAAGATCCGTGATGACGCTCGTGCGGAGGCCGAGGAGATCAAAGCGGAGCTGCGGGCCGAGGCTCAGGCCGAGTCCCAGCGGATCGTCGCGCAGGGCCAGGCACAGCTGCAGGCGCAGAAGTCGCAGATCATCGCGGAGCTGCGCGGGGAGCTGGGCCGCAACGCCGTCGAGCTGGCCAGCCGCATCGTCGGCGAGTCGCTCGAGGACGAGGTCCGCCGCCGCGGGACGGTCGACCGGTTCCTGGCCGAGCTCGAGACCACCGGAGCAGGGAAGTAGAGCCAGATGACGCTGCATGCTGCGAGCCGTGAGTCGCTCGCCCTCGCCGAGGCCACCCTCGGCGAGGTCCTGGGTGACGCGGGCACCGACCCGGCGACTGTCGGCGTCGAGCTGCTCTCCGTCGTCGACCTGCTGGGCAGGGAGATCGGACTGCGCCGGGCCGTCAGTGACGGTTCCGCGGATCCGGCCGCCCGCCGTGGCCTGATCAGGTCGCTGCTCGACGGCAAGATCTCCGAACCGGCGCTGACGGTGCTGGACAGCGCCATCGGCGCCCGCTGGTCGAGCCCGCGGGAGCTGCTCGACGGTGTCGAGTCGCTGGGGCGCTCGGCCCTGCTGACCAGCGCGGAGAAAACCGGCAATCTGGACACGGTCGAGGACCAGTTGTTCCGGGTTACCCGTATCGTGGCAGGTGAGCCGGAACTCGAGCGGGCGTTGTCCGATCAGGCGGCGCCCATCGAAGCGAAGCGGAACCTGGTGCGGGGACTGTTCGCCGACCGGCTCGACGTGGTCACCGAGACCCTGATCGAGCAGGCCATCCTGCGCAAGCGGGGTCATGGTGTCGCGGCCGGCCTCGAAGAGCTGGTCAAGCTGACGGCGGAGCGTCGCAAGCGTGAGGTCGCCTACGTGACCAGCGCGACATCGCTTTCGACCGAGCAGCAGGCCCAGCTGGCCACGAAGCTGCGCGGGATCTACGGGCGCGAGATCGCCCTGCACGTCGAGATCGACGCGAACATCGGCGGCGGGCTGATCGTCCGTGTCGGTGAAGAGATCATCGACGGCAGCACGGCGGGCCGCATCGCCGAACTGCGCCGACGCATGGCCGGCTGACCATGCCAGCGAACAAGACTTTGCACACTGACAAGAACGAAGCGAGAGCGGGAACGACATGGCGGAGCTGACGATCTCCTCGGACGAGATCCGCAGTGCGATCGAGAACTACGTCTCGAGTTACGCCCCGGACGTGAGCCGGGAAGAGGTCGGCATCGTCCTCGACGCCGGTGACGGCATCGCCCACGTCGAGGGCCTGCCCTCGGCGATGGCGAACGAGTTGCTCGAGTTCCCCGGCGGGGTGCTCGGCGTCGCCCTCAACCTGGAGGCGCGCTCGATCGGTGCCGTCATCCTCGGTGACTCGGAGACGGTCGAAGAGGGCCAGCAGGTCAAGCGGACCGGCCAGGTTCTCTCCGTGCCGGTCGGCGAGGGCTACCTCGGCCGCGTCGTCGACCCGCTCGGCAAGCCGCTTGACGGCCTCGGCGACATCGAGACCACCGAGCGCCGCCCGCTGGAGGTCAAGGCCGCTTCGGTGGTCGAGCGCCAGCCGGTGTCGGAGCCGCTGCAGACCGGGATCACCGCGATCGACGCGATGACCCCGATCGGGCGCGGCCAGCGCCAGCTGATCATCGGCGACCGCAAGACCGGCAAGACCGCGGTCTGCGTCGACACGATCATCAACCAGAAGGCCAACTGGGAGACCGGGGACGAGAAGCAGCAGGTCCGCTGCATCTACGTCGCCGTCGGCCAGAAGGGCTCCACGATCGCCGCGGTGAAGAAGTCCCTCGAGGACGCCGGCGCCATGGAGTACACCACCATCGTCGCCGCCCCGGCTTCGGACTCGGCCGGGTTCAAGTGGATCGCGCCGTACACCGGTTCGGCCATCGGGCAGCACTGGATGTACGAGGGCAAGCACGTCCTCATCGTCTTCGACGACCTGACCAAGCAGGCCGACGCGTACCGCGCGATTTCGCTTCTGCTGCGCCGCCCGCCGGGCCGTGAAGCCTTCCCCGGCGACGTCTTCTACTTGCACTCCCGCCTTCTCGAGAGGTGCGCCAAGCTCTCCGACGAGCTGGGCGCGGGCTCGCTGACCGGCCTGCCGATCATCGAGACCAAGGCCAACGACGTCTCGGCGTACATCCCGACCAACGTCATCTCGATCACCGACGGCCAGGTCTTCTTCCAGTCGGACCTGTTCAACTCGGGCCAGCGCCCCGCGATCGACGTGGGTATCTCGGTCTCCCGAGTCGGTGGTGCCGCTCAGGTCAAGGCCATGAAGAACGTTTCGGGCTCGCTGCGTATCGACCTTTCGCAGTACCGCGAGCTGGAGTCGTTCGCGGCGTTCGCCTCGGACCTCGACGAGACGTCGAAGGCCCAGCTCGAGCGCGGTGCCCGGCTGTACGAGCTGCTCAAGCAGCCGCAGTACTCGCCGATCCCGGTCGCGGAGCAGGTCGCCATCGTCTACCTGGGCACCAACGGGTTCTTCGACTCGGTCCCGGTCGAGGACGTGCGGCGCTTCAACAGCGAGTTCCTCGCGCACGCCCGCCGCAAGCACGCCGAGATCTTCGACGAGATCACGAAGTCGGGCAAGTTCTCCGACGAAAACGCCAAGGCTCTCGAGAACGCGGTCGAGGAGTTCAAAAAGGACTTCCAGTCCACCGACGGCAGCAGTGTCGTCACGGGCGCCGACGCCGAAGCCATGGACGCCGACAAGGTCGGGCAGGAGACCGTCAAGGTCAACAAGCCCGCGCCGAAGAAGTGACCGGGTAACCCATGGCCGCACAGCTTCGAGAACTTCGTTCCCGGATCAAGGCGACGAAGTCCATCGGCAAGATCACCAAGGCGATGGAGCTCATCGCCACCTCGCGCATCGCCAAGGCGCAGGTCAAGGTCGCCGCTTCCCGGCCGTATGCGGCCGAGATCACCAAGGTGCTCTCGGCCCTGGCCGGTGGGGCGTCCACTTTGGACCACCCGCTGCTGACCGAGCGCGAGAACCCCACGCGGGCCGCCGTGCTCGTGGTGACCAGTGACAAGGGCCTCTGCGGTGGCTACAACGCCAACGTGCTGCGTGAGGCCGAGGGGCTGCTTTCCTTGCTGCGCAAGGAAGGCAAGGAGCCGAAGATCTACGTCATCGGCGCCAAGGGCCTGAACTACTTCAGCTTCCGCGGCCGCGATGTCGCCGGCAGCTGGACGGGCTTCTCCCAGCAGCCCGCCTACACCGACGCGGTCGGCGCCGCGGAAGCGCTTGTCCAGGCTTTCAACGAAGGCGTCGACAACGAAGGTGACGGCCCGGGTGCCGACGGCCTCGAAGGCGTCGACGAGCTGCACATCGTCTACACCGAGTTCCACTCGATGCTCACGCAGAAGCCGGTCGCCAAGCGGGTCGCCCCGCTGGAGGTCGAGTACACCGAAGAGGACGAGCCCAAGCCCTCGGAGATCCTGCCGGCGTACGAGTTCGAGCCCAGTGCCGACAAGTTGCTGGCCGCGCTGCTGCCCAAGTACATCAACACGCGGATCTACTCCGCGTTGCTGGAGTCGGCCGCCTCGGAGCTCGCCGCGAAGCGGACGGCCATGAAGGCCGCCTCCGACAACGCGAACGACCTGGTGAGCAACCTGACGCGCGAGGCGAACCAGGCACGCCAGGCCCAGATCACCCAGGAGATCAGCGAAATCGTCGGGGGCGCCGACGCGCTCGCCGGAGCAGGAAGTGATGAGTAACCGATGACTGCCACAGAATCATTGGCCAAGGGCCGCATCGTCTCGGTGACCGGTCCGGTCGTCGACGTCGAGTTCCCCCGTGGCGCCGTCCCCGAACAGTTCAGCGCGCTCAAGGTCGAGATCGAGTTCGAGCAGCTGCGCAAGACCGTGACCCTCGAGGTGGCCAGCCACCTCGGTGACAACCTCGTCCGCACGATCTCCCTGCAGCCACAGGACGGTCTCGTCCGCGGCGCCGAGGTCACCAACACCGGCGGCCCGATCACGGTCCCGGTCGGCGACAAGGTCAAGGGCCACGTCTACAACGCCCTCGGCGAGTGCCTGGACGTCCCCGGTTACGGTGACGACCTCGAGCGCTGGGGCATCCACCGGAAGCCACCGGCCTTCGACCAGCTCGAGGGCAAGACCGAGATGCTGGAGACCGGCCTCAAGGTCGTCGACCTGCTCACCCCGTACGTCCGCGGTGGCAAGATCGGCCTGTTCGGCGGTGCCGGTGTCGGCAAGACGGTGCTCATCAAGGAGATGATCACCCGAGTCGCCAAGAACTTCGGTGGTACGTCGGTGTTCGCCGGAGTCGGCGAGCGCACCCGTGAGGGCAACGACCTCTTCCTTGAGATGAGCGAGGACGGTGTCATCAACGACACCGCACTCGTCTTCGGCCAGATGGACGAGCCGCCGGGCACCCGTATGCGGGTCGCCCTGTCCGCGCTGACCATGGCGGAGTACTTCCGCGATGTGCAGAACCAGGACGTGCTGCTCTTCATCGACAACATCTTCCGGTTCACCCAGGCCGGTTCCGAGGTGTCGACCCTGCTGGGCCGCATGCCTTCGGCCGTGGGTTACCAGCCGACACTGGCGGACGAGATGGGTGTGCTCCAGGAGCGCATCACCTCGACGCGGGGTAGCTCGATCACCTCGATGCAGGCCGTTTACGTGCCCGCCGACGACTACACCGACCCCGCCCCGGCAGCCACCTTCGCCCACCTGGACGCCACCACGGAGCTTTCGCGGACGGTCTTCCAGAAGGGTATTTTCCCGGCTGTCGACCCGCTGGCCTCGACCTCGACGATCCTCGACCCGGCGATCGTCGGCGAGGAGCACTACCGCGTCGCCTCCGAGGTCATCCGGATCCTCCAGAAGTACAAGGAGCTCCAGGACATCATCGCCATCCTCGGGATGGACGAGCTGTCCGAGGAGGACAAGCTCACGGTCAACCGGGCACGCCGCATCGAGCGTTTCCTGTCGCAGAACATGCTCGTCGCCGAGCAGTTCACCGGGCAGCCGGGCTCCACCGTGCCGCTGTCGGAGACGATCGAGTCGTTCGACCGCATCGCCAAGGGTGACTTCGACAGCTACCCCGAGCAGGCGTTCCTCGGTATCGGTGGCCTCGACGACCTCGAGAAGAAGTACAAGGAAATCACCAAGAAGTAGGGCTTGTGAGGCGGCGGGATCAGTGTCTATTTAGGACTCTGGTCCCGTCGTTTTCATACCGCTGCCCGGACCTATTACACTCGGTACAAGTGACCGAGGTGAGGAGAGCTACGTGGCTGAGATGTCAGTCGAGCTGGTAGCCGTCGAGCGCCGTCTCTGGTCGGGCAAGGCCACCTTCGTGGTGGCCCAGACCACCGAGGGCGAAATCGGCATCATGCCCGGTCACGAGCCCGTACTCGGCCAGTTGGTCGAGGGTGGCGTGGTGAAGGTGACCACCACCGACGGCGAGACGGTCGCGGCCGCGGTCCACGGTGGTTTCCTGTCGGTGACCGGCACCACGGTGAGCGTGCTCGCCGAGAGCGCCGAGCTATCCGACGAGATCGACGTCGACGAGGCGAAAGCGGCCTTGTCGGCGGATGACGAAGCCGAGCGTGCCCGTGCGGGTGCCAGGCTTCGCGCGGCCGGTCAGTCGGTCTGAGGCGAATGACGAGCAGGAGCCGGCCGTGGAAATAACCTTGGTTGCCCTGGCCCTCCTGCTCGTGCTGCTGGTCTTGACTGCCTGGTACTCGCTGCGGTGGGTCCGGATGCGCCGGGGCGGTGGCGTCAGCGTCGCCCTCCGCTGGAGCCCGGACGACGCGCGCGCGGGCTGGCATCTCGGCATCGGCCGCTACGTCGGCGACGACTTCGCCTGGTACCGCGTCTGGAGCCTGCGTACCGGCCCGGACCGGGTTTTCCCCCGGGAGACCATGGAGATCGCCGATCGGCGCGATCCCTCCGGCTCCGAGGCGTACGCCGTCCCCTCCGGCTCCACCGTCCTGCGCTGCGAATCCGGCACGCAAGAGGCGATCGAGATCGCCATGGGCCCCGGTGCCCTCACCGGCTTCCTCTCGTGGCTCGAATCGGCCCCTCCCGGCCGCCGCATCCCCCGCGCCAGCTGACTTCCGTGGAGTCGTGAGTGTTTCGCGGGGTTAGAACCCCGCGAAACACTCACGACCGCCAGCCGGACTAGCGGTCTCCGCCGGGCTTCCAGAGGACGTCGCCGTCGGGGTTCGCGACCCGGCCGAGGATGAACAGCAGATCCGAAAGCCGGTTCAGGTACTTCACCGCCAGCACGTTCGTGCGCTCGGCGTCCGCCTCCACCAGCGCCCAGCCGCTGCGCTCGGCGCGCCGTGAGACCGTCCGCGCCTGGTGCAGGAAGGCCGCGCCCGGGGTGCCACCCGGAAGGATGAACGACGTCAGCTTCGGCACGCGCTCGTTGAACTCGTCGCACCAGCCCTCGAGCCGCTCGATGTAGGCCTCGGTGATCCGCAGCGGCGGGTACGGCGGGTCCTCGACGACAGGGGCGCACAGGTCCGCGCCGACGTCGAACAGGTCGTTCTGGATGGCCTGCAGGACGGCCCTGAGCTCCAGGCTCAGCCCGCCCATGGCGATGGCGAGCCCGATCACCGAGTTCGCCTCGTCGACGTCGGCGTACGCGCCGAGGCGGGGGGCGGTTTTGGACACCCGGGACCCGTCCCCGAGCGCCGTCGTCCCGTTGTCGCCGACCTTCGTGTATACGCGATTGATGCGAACGACCATGTGGGCAACTGTAGCCGCCCACCCGTCTCCCTCCGCCGCCCTCAGCGGGAACGCCTCGCGTTGCTGTTCTCGACCTGCCGCACACCGCTTTCAAGCGTGGAGGCATGATTGGCGCCCATGAGCGAGCACTTCAACGTGCATGGTGGCGCCCGGTTGGTCGGCGAGGTCGACGTGGTCGGGGCTAAGAACAGCGTGCTCAAACTGATGGCCGCGGCACTGCTGGCCGAGGGCACCACGACGATCACGAACTGCCCGCAGATCCTCGATGTCCCCCTGATGGCGGACGTCCTGCGCAGCGTCGGCTGCGAGGTCGAGATCATCGGCGACACGGCCAAGATCACGACGCCGTCGGAGCTGTCCCACCGGGCGGATTCGCCCGCGATGGGCAAGCTGCGGGCGTCGGTCTGCGTGCTGGGGCCGCTGATGGGGCGCCTGAAGCGGGCCGTCGTCGCGCTGCCGGGCGGCGACGCGATCGGTTCGAGGCCACTGGACATGCACCAGAACGGACTGCGAAAGCTGGGCGCGACCAGCACCATCGAGCACGGCTGCGTGGTGGCGAACTCCGACGGGCTGGTCGGCGCGCAGATCTGGCTGGACTTCCCGAGCGTCGGGGCGACCGAAAACATCCTGATGGCGGCCGTGCTCGCCGAGGGCACCACGGTCATCGACAACGCCGCGCGCGAGCCCGAGATCGCCGACATCTGCACGATGCTCACGGAGATGGGCGCGAAGGTCGAGGGCGCGGGCACCTCGACGCTCACCGTCCACGGCGTCGAGTCCCTGCACCCGACCGAGCACCGGGTCATCGGTGACAGGATCGTCGGCGCCACCTGGGCTTTCGCCGCCGCGATGACCCGGGGCGACCTGACCGTCAGCGGGGTCAACCCGCACCACCTCGACCTGGTGCTCGACAAGCTCCGCATCGCCGGCGCCGAGGTGACCACCTTCGACGACAAGGGTTTCCGGATCGTGCAGGCCGAGCGCCCGAAGTCGGTCGACTTCGTGACGCTGCCGTACCCCGGTTTCGCCACCGACCTGCAGCCGTTCGCGGTCGCGCTGTCGGCGGTCTCCGAAGGCACGTCGATGATCACCGAAAACGTCTACGAGGCACGGTTCCGCTTCATCGAGGAGATGGTCCGCCTCGGCGGCGACGCCCGGACCGACGGCCACCACGCCGTCGTGCGCGGGGTCGAAACCCTTTCCAGCGCCCCGGTCTGGGCCTCCGACATCCGCGCGGGCGCCGGGCTTGTCCTCGCCGGCCTGTGCGCCGACGGTGTCACCGAGATCTGGGACGTCTTCCACATCGACCGCGGCTACCCGCATTTCGTGGAGAACCTGAACCGCCTGGGCGCCCGGATCGAGCGGGTCGCCGCCGAACCCGACCGGGCCTAGCGCGCGCCCCAAAACGCCATGAACGGACCGTTCCTCTCAAAAACTGAAATGAACGGTCCGTTCATAGCACGTCACCCCTCGATCGCGAGTGCCGCGCCGAAGCCGATGAGGGCCGTCCCGGTGACACCGTCGAGGGTGCGGCGGACCTTCCGCTTGCCGAGCCAGTCGCGGACCCGGTGCACGAAGAACAGCAGCACCAGCAGCCACAACCCGCCGAGCACGCCGACGGTGTAGGCGAGCAGCAGCGCGGTCCACGTCGTCGTCACGCCGGGGACGAGGAACTGCGGCAGCACCGAAAGGTAGAGCACAAGCACCTTCGGATTGGTGATGTTGGAAAGGAAACCCTCCCGCCAGCGCCGGAACATCCCGGCGCGTTGACGGTTCGGATCCGCCAAACCTTCATAATCGCCGCGCCGCGCGCTCCGCAGCGCCTGAATGCCCAGGTACGCCAGGTAAGCGGCGCCGAGCCATTTGAGCGTGATGAACAGCGGCTGCGATTTCGCGATCACCACACCGAGGCCGAGCGCCGCGGCGGTGCCTTGCACGAGATTTCCCGCGACAATGCCGAGGCTCGCCATCAGGCCGCCGCGAACCCCGCCTGCCAGCGAGTTCTTGAGGACGACCATCGTGTCCGGCCCCGGTGCCAGCACGATCACCACCACGACGACCAGATAGCTGCCGTACACACTCCAAGTCATGATCCGCACGGTAACCCCCGGCCGCGGCGAAGTCCCGCGGTTTTACGTCACAGCGTTGCGGTTCGGGAAAGGCCGCTTCCGGCGCGCTGTCCGGTAGTACCGTTTTCGGGTATGAGGGCGGGGGATATTCGACTTTTGCCGGGAGAGCAGGTGCTGTGGTCCGGGGCGCCACGGTACTTTCCGTTCTTCAATCCGGTGGACAAACTGCTCGGTCCATTCGGAGTAATGATCGGCGGTATCGCGATCGGCGCGGAGATCGTAATTCTCCGTTCCGCGGCACCGCCTTTCTTCGCGACCCTCGGCGCCCTTTTACTGGCCGCCGCTTTATACACGGTGGCAGGAAGACTGCTGGTCAGATGGCTGGCTTTGCGCAAGACGCGGTATGCGGTGACCAACCTGCGGGTGATCGCCGTCAGCGACGGTTTCCGCCACCGGGAGCTGAGCACTTACCTCACCGCGGTGGAGTCGGCGTCCATCCTGCCCGGCCCCGAAGGCACCGGGACGATCGTCTTCGGCGACTTGACCGTCGCCGGGCAGCTCAGAGGCATCCAGGCGAGAGGCGCCCGGGCCAAGGCAGGGCTGTTGACACCGGCTCAGCGGCGTCAGGCCTACTCGTACGCGGCCGCTCTGATGCTCCAGCGGATCGAGGATCCCGAGTACGTGCTCGACCTCATCACCACCCTCCGAGGCCGCTGAGCCCCTCCGGACGTGTCCGATTCCACTGGGCCACCCATGTTACCGACGGGTATGCTCAGCGGGTCGTCCACCGGGAGGTTTGCCGTGCCCTATCCAACGGATCGTGAGCGCGACCGGCCATGGGTGATGCGCACCTACGCGGGTCACTCGTCCGCGGCCGCGTCGAACGAGCTCTACCGCCGCAACCTGGCGAAGGGGCAGACAGGCCTTTCCGTCGCCTTCGACCTGCCCACCCAGACCGGCTACGACGCCGACCACCAGCTGTCGAAGGGCGAGGTCGGCAAGGTCGGCGTGCCCGTCGCCCACATCGGTGACATGCGGCGGCTCTTCGACGGCATCCCGCTCGCCGAGGCCAACACCTCGATGACCATCAACGCGCCCGCGATGTGGCTGCTCGCGCTGTACGTGACCGTCGCGGAGGAGCAGGCCAAGGCCGAGGGCCGCGACATCGACGAGGTCCTCGCGAAGCTCACCGGCACGACCCAGAACGACATCATCAAGGAGTACCTCTCCCGCGGCACGTACATCTTCCCGCCCGCGCCGAGCCTCCGGCTGATCACCGACACGATCGCGTGGACCGTGCACCACGTACCCCGCTGGAACCCGATCAACATCTGCAGCTACCACCTCCAGGAAGCGGGCGCGACGCCGACGCAGGAAGTCGCGTACGCGCTGTGCACCGCGATAGCCGTGCTCGACGCCGTGCGCGACTCGGGTCAGGTCGAAGCGGCCGACATGGCCAAGGTCGTCTCGCGCATCTCGTTCTTCGTCAACGCCGGGGTGCGGTTCGTCGAGGAGATGTCGAAGATGCGCGCGTTCACCGCGCTCTGGGACGAGATCACCCGCGACCGCTACGGCGTGACGGACCCCAAGGCGCGCCGGCTGCGGTACGGCGTCCAGGTCAACTCGCTCGGGCTCACCGAGGCGCAGCCGGAGAACAACGTGCAGCGCATCGTGCTGGAGATGCTCGCGGTTTCGCTGTCGCGCGGCGCCCGTGCGCGCGCGATCCAGCTGCCCGCTTGGAACGAGGCGCTCGGGCTGCCCCGGCCGTGGGACCAGCAGTGGGCGCTGCGCATGCAGCAGGTGCTGGCCTTCGAGACCGATTTGCTGGAGTACGAGGACATTTTCGACGGCTCACACGTGATCCAGGCCAAAGTGGACGAGATCATGGCCGGGGCGCGCGAGGAGATCGACCGTGTGCAGGGCGTCGGCGGGGCCGTCGCGGCCGTCGAGAGTGGATACATGAAGTCGCAGCTGGTCTCCTCGCTCGCGGAGTACCGCCGTGGCATGGAGGACGGCGAGCGGGTGCTCGTCGGTGTCAACAAGTTCGAGACCACCGAGCCGAGCCCATTGCAGGCCGAAGGCCTCAAGTCGATCGAGACCATCGACCCGGCCGTCGAGAAGCAAGCCGTTCTCGCGCTTGAGGAATGGCGTGCGCAACGGGATACCGCCGCCGTCGAGAAGTCTTTGGAGCAGCTCAAAAAGGTCGCAAAGACCACCGAGAACCTCTTTGACGCCACGGTCGAATGCGCCCGCGCGGGGGTGACGACCGGGGAATGGTCGGGCGCGCTGCGTGAGGTGTTCGGCGAATATCGGGCGCCCACCGGGGTTTCCGGCTCGATCTCGCCCGGTGAAGGCAGCGCCGAGCTGCTCCGCGTCCGCGACAGGGTCAAGGCGACCGGTGAGGAACTCGGTCAGCGACTTCGCATCCTGGTCGGCAAGCCGGGTCTCGACGGCCACTCGAACGGCGCCGAGCAGGTCGCCGTCCGAGCCCGCGACGTCGGCTTCGAGGTCGTCTACCAGGGCATCCGGCTCACGCCCGAGCAGATCGTCGCGGCCGCCGTGCAGGAAGGTGTACACGTCGTCGGGCTTTCGGTGCTCTCCGGGTCACACCTGGAAGTCGTGCCCCAGGTCGTCGACGGTCTGCGGGCCGCCGGAGCCGGGGACATCCCGCTGATCGTCGGCGGGATCATCCCGCCGGACGACGAGAAGCTGCTGCTCGAACGCGGTATCGCGCGGGTGTTCACGCCCAAGGACTACGAGCTGACCGACATCATGGACGGCATTGTCTCCCTGATCCGTGAGACCCACGGCCTGCCTAAAGACTCGTGAGCGTTCCGGCCGGTTCTAACCGGCCGGAACGCTCACGAGTCGTGGCGGCTAACTCGCCAGGATTTCCTTGGTGGTCACGACTTTCGCGAAGCCGCCGCCGTGCAGGTTGGTGGCGGTGGCCTGCGACAGCTGGTCGGCGGTGAGCACGGTGCCGTCCGGGCCCGCGAGGTCGAAGGTGAACGTGGCGTCGAGCGCGAACGTCACGTCGTAGCCGAGGTTGCCGCCGACCCGCGCGGTGGTCTCGCAGCAGAAGTTGGTCTGGATCCCGGCGACGACCAGCTTCTTGATGCCGCGCGCCCGCAGCCACGCGTCGAGGTCGACCTCGCCGTGGAACACGGAGTTGACCTTCTTGGTGAACATCAGCTCCGGGCGCACGCCGTCGAGTTCCGGCTTGAACCCATTGCCGGGCTGCCCGGGGCGCAGCGGTGATCCCGGCTGCACCGAGTCGTGGCGGACAAGCACGATCGGCTGGGCGGAAGCGGTCCAGGCGTCGAGGAGCGCCTTGATGTTGGCCTCCGCGCCGGGGTTGTTCCGCGGGCCCCAGAACTCGTCGTCGAATCCCTTTTGCACGTCGATCACGAGCAGCGCTGTTGTGGTCATACGACCGATTCTCGCCGTCTGCCGTGGCTCAGGGGAGTGGCAAAGAAGTCTCGATGCGGTACTTTCCTGCCATGCGAACCGTGAGTGTCCTGGTGCTGCCCGGCAGCCGGGCGTTCGATCTCGCCGTGGTGGGCGAGGTCTGGGGCGTCGACCGGACGGACTCCGGTGTCGGCCCGTTCGAGCTGCGCCTGTGCAGCCCCGGCCGGGTGACGACCGCGGTTCACCCGTTCGGGCAAATTGTCGCTACTCACGGCCTTTCCGGGCTGGACGGCTGTGACCTCGTGCTCGCCCCCGGCCGCGTCGACCCGCACGCCGACGTGCCCGCGTCGGCCGTCCAGGCGCTTCGCAAGGCGCACCGCGACGGCGTGACGGTCGCCGCGTTGTGCTCGGGTGCGTTCACCCTCGCCGCGGCGGGTCTCCTGGACGGGCGTGGCGCGACCACGCACTGGCGGCACCTCGACGAGTTGGAGGCCGCCGCGCCCGCCGCCCGTGTCCACCGTGACGTGCTGTTCGCCGACGAAGGCGACGTGCTGACGTCGGCCGGGGTCGTCGGCGGCCTTGACCTGTGCCTGCACCTCGTCCGCCGGGACCACGGCGCCGACATCGCCGCCGCGCTGGCCCGACGGCTGGTGATGTCCCCGGCCAGGGAAGGCGGGCAGCGCCAGTACGTCGACGCACCGATGCCGCCCCGGCCGTCGCGGCCGGGCATCGCGTCCACAATGGACTGGGCGCTGGGCAGGCTCGGCGAATCGATCGGCGTCGACGACCTCGTCGGGCACGCCGGGATGAGCGCGCGGACGTTCCACCGCGAGTTCACCTCGGCCACCGGCGCCACCCCCGGCCGGTGGCTGCGCGGACAGCGGATCCGTTACGCCCAGCGACTGCTGGAGGCGACCGAACTGCCCGTCGAGCGCGTCGCCGAGCGCGCGGGCCTCGGCACGGCGGCCAACCTGCGACGACGGCTCCACGCCGAACTCGGGGTCGGCCCCGACTCCTACCGCCGAACGTTCCGGCAAACCGCCTTGTGAGCGTTCCCGCCGGTTAGAACCGGCCGCAACGCTCACAAGGCCACGGACTTACCGGTGCGGAGGGCGTAACGTGCGGAAGCATGGACGAGTACGAGCACATCCTCGTCAAGCGCGAGGACGACACCGTCACCATCACGATGAACCGCGCTTCACGCCGGAACTCCCTTTCGTACGAACATCTCTCGGAGCTCTACGACGCCTTCCGGAAGGCCGGGACGACGGACGCGACCGGGATCGTGCTGGCCGGGGCCGGGCCGGTGTTCTCCGCGGGGCACGATTTCGGGGACGTGTCGTCTCGTGACGTGACCGGTGTCCGCGAGTTGCTGCGGCTGTGCACCGACCTGATGCGCACGATCGAGTCCGTGCCGCAGGTGGTGGTCGCGCGGGTGCACGGGCTCGCCACCGCGGCCGGTTGCCAGCTGGTCGCCTCGTGCGACCTCGCCGTCGCGGCGGAATCGGCCGGTTTCGCGCTGCCCGGCGGCAAGGGTGGCTGGTTCTGCCACACCCCGGCCGTGCCGGTCGCCCGGTCGATCGGGCGCAAGCGGCTCATGGAACTCGCGCTGACCGGCGACGTCATCACCGCGGCGACCGCGGTGGACTGGGGCCTGGTCAACAGCGTCGTGCCCGATGACGAACTCGACAAGGCCGTCGCCCACCTGCTCGCCCGCGCGACGCGGGGCAGCCGCGCCAGCAAGTCCATGGGCAAGGTGACGCTCTACGCCCAGCTCGACCGCCCCGAAGCCGACGCCTACGCGATCGCCGTCGAGGTGATGGCCGCGGCCTCCCAGACCCCCGGCGCCCGCGAAGGCATGGCCGCTTTCCTGGAGAAGCGTCCGCCCGAATGGCCCGACTGAGCCCCCGCGAACGCCATGAACGGTCCGTTCATCTCAAAAAACGCCATGAACGGTCCGTTCATGGCGGTCAGCCCCGGGCGAAAAGCTCCAGCAGGAGGTAAGCCGCCATCGACTGGGCGTCGGTGATCATGCCGGTGGCCATCATCTTCTCGACCTGCGGACGGCTGAACCACTCCATCCGCATGTCCTGCTCCTCGATTTCGCGCTCCGGCTCACCGTGGATGAGCTCGGTCGCGAGGAAGACGTGCCCGCGCTGCGAGGAGATCCCGGGCGCGACGTCGAGCATGCCGATCGAGGTCATGGACCCGGCGCGCAGCCCGGTCTCCTCGCGCAACTCACGTGCGGCGAGTTCGGCCGGGGCGACTTCGGCGAGGTCCGGGGCGGTGCCCTGCGGGAACTCCCAGCGGCGCATGCCGATCGGGTAGCGGAACTGCTCGACCAGGCACAGCTTGTCGACGTCCAAAGGAACGACCAGCGCGTACGTCGGCTTGTCGATGACACCGTAGATGCCGTCGGAGCCGTCCGGGCGGCGGATGGCGTCCTCCCGCACGGTCATCCAGTTGTTGCGGTACACCTCGCGGGAACTGACACGTTGGATGGGGTCCACGTGCTCAGTATGCCGAGCCATTGTCTACCCTCGCCGAGTGCGTCTCGTGATCGCTCGTTGCCAGGTCGACTATGCCGGCCGCCTGACCTCCCATCTGCCGATGGCCACCAGGCTCCTGCTCGTCAAGTCGGATGGGTCGGTCTCCATCCACTCGGACGACCGCGCCTACAAGCCGTTGAACTGGATGAGCCCGCCCTGCTGGCTGATCCAGGACGGCAAGACGTGGATCGTCGAGAACAAGGGCGGCGAGAAGCTCGTCATCAGCATCGAAGAGATCTTCCAGGACTACCAGCAGGACCTCGGCGCCGAGCCGGGCCTGGTGAAGGACGGCGTCGAGGCGCACCTGCAGGAGCTGCTCGCGGAGCACATCGTCACCCTCGGCGAGGGTTACACCCTGGTACGGCGCGAGTTCCCGACCCCGATCGGCCCGGTCGACATCATGGCCAGGGACGCCAGCGGCGGCAGTGTCGCGGTCGAAATCAAAAGGCGCGGGGAGATCGACGGCGTCGAGCAGCTCACGAGATATCTCGAACTGCTCAACCGCGACCCGCTGCTCGCCCCCGTTCAGGGTGTTTTCGCCGCGCAGCAGATCAAGCCGCAGGCCCGCACGCTGGCCGAAGATCGCGGAATCCGTTGCCTGACCCTGGACTACGAAGCGTTGCGCGGCATCGACACCAGCGAGTTCCGCCTGTTCTAGACGTGGTCAACCGGGAAGAACGTTCGTGACTGTCGCTGTCAGCTTCGCCTTGGACGACTTCGTCTGGATGAACTCGGTCTCCTGGATCGTCGCGGTCGTACCGGTCATCGAGAAGCTCGCGATCTGCGAGTCCTCGCCACCGGCTCAATCAGCTTGTCAAGTCGTAGGGTCGCGTTCCTGGCCGGGCGCGTAACTCGAATGCCATTTCTTCGCGGCTGAAGTGGGCGATCGGTGTCATTCTTGAGAGATGACTGGCAAAAAGTATGATCATTTGGTCATTGCCTGGATGATCGGCCTGCTCTTTCTCGGCGCCTGCGGCACCCCGTCCTCGGTCGCACCCTCGACGTCGACCACCGCGAAGACCAGCGACAAAACGACGGAGAAGAAGAAGGAACAGATCGTCGTGCCGGATGTCGCGGGGATGAATCATCAGCAGGCGCAGGACACCATGCAGGCCGCGGGGCTCTACAACCTCCGCGAGGTCGACGGCAAGGGGCTCGGCCGGCTGCTGGTCGTGGACAAGAACTGGGTGCAGACCGGGCAGTCCCCGGCGGCGGGGACCAAGGTCGATCCGGACACCGTGATCACGCTGACCGCGGTCAAGAACGACGAGAACTAGAGGCCGCTTCCGTTCAGCCTGCCGACCTCGAAACCTTGCAGTAATGTCCCCGGCGCGGTGTTGGTGTTTCTTGTTGGACTCTGTTGCCTTCAGGAGCGGTGCCTGCCGTCGACATGCGGTTGATTCAGGAGGTGGGTCGGGTGGTACACGTCCTTGCCGAAGCGAACCTGCGACTTGACGCGAGCCCTATTGACTACGTGCTTCTCGCGTTCTACTTCGTCCTGGTACTCGGAATCGGTTACCTCGCCAGAAGGCAGGTTTCGAGCAGTCTGGACTTCTTCCTATCCGGGCGGTCGCTGCCGGCTTGGGTCACCGGGCTCGCGTTCATTTCGGCGAACCTCGGCGCGGTCGAGGTCATGGGCATGTCGGCCAACGGCGCCGAGTACGGGCTGCCGACGGTCCATTATTTCTGGATCGGCGCGATCCCGGCGATGTTGTTCCTCGGCATCGTGATGATGCCGTTCTACTACGGCTCGAAGGTGCGCAGTGTCCCGGAGTTCATGCGCCGCCGCTTCGGGAAACCGGCGCACCTGGTCAACGGCATCAGCTTCGCGACCGCGCAGATCCTCATCGCCGGCGCGAACCTGTTCCTGCTGGCGAGCGTGGTCAACCTGCTGCTCGGCTGGCCGCTGTGGGTTTCGATCATCGTCGCGGCGGCCATCGTGCTTTCGTACACCGCACTCGGCGGGCTGTCCGCGGCCATCTACAACGAGGTGCTGCAGTTCTTCGTGATCGTCGCCGCGCTGCTGCCGCTGACGATCGTCGGCCTGGTCAAGGTCGGCGGCTGGCAGGGCCTGGTCGACAAGGTCACCGGCAGCCCCGGCGGCACCGCGCAGCTCCACTCTTGGCCCGGTGACAACCTGACCGGCTTCGGCAACAGCTTCCTTTCGGTGCTGGGCATCGTCTTCGGTCTCGGGTTCGTGCTTTCCTTCGGGTACTGGACGACGAACTTCGTCGAAGTCCAGCGCGCGATGGCGTCGAAGAGCATGTCGGCCGCGCGCCGGACGCCGATCATCGGCGCGTTCCCGAAGATGCTGGTGCCGTTCATCGTGATCATCCCCGGCATGATCGCCGCGGTCACGGTTTCGGAGTACATCAAGGACAAGCCGGACCTGCTCGCGGGCAAGGACGGCTCGACCGGCGTCACCTTCAACAACGCGCTCCTGCTGCTGATGCGCGACCTGCTGCCGAACGGGATGCTCGGTGTCGCGATCGCGGGCCTGCTGGCGTCGTTCATGGCCGGGATGGCGGCCAACCTGAGCGCCTTCAACACGGTGTTCACCTACGACATCTGGCAGACCTACATCAAGAAGGACAAGCCGGACGGCTACTACCTGCGGCTCGGCCGGATCGTCACCGCGGCGGGCACGATCCTCGCGATCGGCACCGCGTTCATCGCGTCGAACTCCGGCAACATCCTGGACTACCTGCAGGACCTGTTCTCGTTCTTCAACGCCCCGCTGTTCGCGACCTTCATCCTCGGCATGTTCTGGAAGCGGATGACGGCGACGGCCGGTTGGGTCGGGCTGGTGCTCGGGACGCTCTCCGCGGTGCTGGTCTGGAGCCTGTCGAAGGCCGGGGTCATCGGGCTGACCGGGCAGGGCATCAGCTTCGTCGCGGCCGGTACGGCGTTTGTCATCGACATCGTCTTCAGCGTGGTCATCTCGCTCGCGACCAGGCCCAAGCCGGACGAGGAACTGGTCGGCCTGGTGTACTCGCTGACGCCGAAGGAAACCCGGACGCACTCCGACACCGGCGAGAACGCGGGCTGGTACCGCAAGCCGACCCTGCTGGCGGGCATCGTCCTGATCCTCACCATCGGCCTGAACATCCTGTTCTAGGAAGGACCAGTCATGAGCACGGAATCTTCCGCCAAGCCGCGCAAGGCCGGGGCGTTCGACATCCGGCTGATCATCGCGCTGCTGCTCGGGGTGTACGGCCTGGTGCTGACGATCATGGGCATCGGGTTCACCTCGGACACCGAGCTCGCGAAGGCCGCCGACGTCAACATCAACCTGTGGGCCGGGATAGGCATGCTCGTCGTGGCCGGGCTTTTTGTCCTGTGGGCCCGGTTGCGCCCGCTGCTCGTCCCGCCGCCGTCGGAGTCCGATGAGGACACCCCGGCCGACACCGTCAAGACC
>Ga0247768_1000102_pt1 | contig 30964 bp, 29 predicted proteins | sample UWRJL016104C6_FD_179944 | JGI IMG/M metagenome (GOLD analysis project Ga0247768, IMG submission 179944) | Plant litter microbial communities from Arlington Agricultural Research Station in Wisconsin, United States - UWRJ-L016-104C-6 | ecosystem: Environmental > Terrestrial > Plant litter >... | reverse complement strand
GAAGCAAGGACGTCGGCCGGTATACTTTCAGTGTCGAAATTCGCGCGATACGCCACAGGATTCTTCAGCGCGTCCGGTCCCGCATGATCGAAAGACGGCCGTTCCCCGCCATTCTGGAGAAATTCAGGTTTCTCGTTGGAAACAGCCGGGTTATGTCCGTTACTTACGGACGATTCCGAGTAAGACGGAAGAGTTGCCTGCGACCCACGCCGACCGCCAGAGTCGCTGCCGGAGTCGCCACGGTTGGCTCCGAAACCAATGTCAGAGAGTTTCTCACTGAGCGAAGGTTCTTTGGATCCAGCACTGTTTCCACCCTTTTCGTCGGCCGAGCCGCCCGAGATCTTGGTGGAATCGTGGTACTTTCCCATGGCAGCTAAAATGCCGGCCCACATATTTCCAGTGCCGCCCGTGGCAAGATTCACCAAAGGATTGCTCAGCGCTACCATGCCCACCTGGCCGGCGGCATAACCGCCCAGGCCAAGAGCATGCAAATAGCCCGGGACTTTTGCCTTGACCTCCTTGACGGTCAATAGCGGATCTTTCTCGCCATTGCGCAGACTCTTGCTGAGTCCCTTGATCGCCGCGCCAGTAAATGCCTTGGCCGCGCCGTGGAACAGACCGAATGCCGCACCACCGATCGCGCCACCGATCGCCGAGTTCTTGAGGGACTCCCAGTCGAATTCGTCCCGCGAGCCCCCGGCCATCTGGATGGCCTGAATGCCACCGTCGAGGCCGGCCATGAACGCCGCGCCACCGGCGGCGTACTTTCCTACCGTCAGGCCGAGTTTCATCGCCCCCGAGGCGACCTGCTTGAAGGTGAGCGCGGCGATCTTGTCCAACACCGCCTTCAAGATCATGCGGAGCGTCACCTGCGCCGCAGCCTCGACAGCGGGGACCATGAAGGCCCCGAAGATCGATGCGATCAGCTCGACGACGGTGGCGAGCGCCAGCGCCGCCATCGCGATCAGCATGATCTTCGCCTTTTGGATATCCGCCGCAGTGGCTTTTGTCTCTTTGGCGAACTCGCGCGCGGATTCGACTATTTTCCCCAGCGTGTCGATCAAGTCGCCGTCGAGGAAGTCGACGACTTCCGACGCCATCACGCCATGCATCGAACGTTTGATGTCGCGGACGGCCGTCTGCGTATCTTCCTCAGTATCCTCGAGTGCGTCGGCGAAGTCCGACCACGCGCCACCGATCGCCTTGAGTCCGCCCTCGCTGCCCTCCGGCCATTCTATGCCCAGGACGACCTTGAAGAATTTCTGCAGACTCGCAGGCAAATGAGTAGTCTCGTCTGCACCACTCATTCGTTTTCGCCTTCTTACGGAATCGATGGATCTCGGGTCGATGGTTATATCTGATGGAGCGTGAACCTGATCTACAAATCAGGAACAGACGACACCGGACTCAGCCTGAGCCGGTCGATTTGTCCATCTCCACGGCGCTATCATGGTCAACGCTCTGAAATTCAGCCGAAGATTTATCAAGATCGCCGGTGAGCTGGCCAATACTGTCGATAACTTCGCGCGAACCGGAAGTGGAGTCAGCCGCGGGCTTCACGTATTTATTGGCGAAACCCTTACCGATATCGTCGGTACCCCAGCATCCGTCGTGCTGGTCTAGCGTCTCGGTGAGTTTACTGAAGGCGGAGTTCAGCCGATCGCCGGACGCGCGCAGTCTGCTGGTGGCCTGGGCCAACCCCACTGGGTCAAGGTAGAATTCATCAGCCATTTTTACGCTCCCCGTCCTGTTTACGGTTCGCGCGCCCCACGACGGGGGCGCCGCCGAGGCTGTCAAGCCCCTCCATCATCGGGGCGATCAGCGAGTTGATCATCTCCAGCGGATCGACTTTACCGGTGGCGAGCCCCTGGAGGTCCATACCCGCGATGCTGCTCTTTCCCATCACCTTGTTCACTTTTTCCATGCTCTCCGCCCGCCCGCGCTGCAGTGTCTCGACGATGCCGCTGGCGAGTTTAGCCGGGGCGAGGGTCCGGTACTTCGAAGTGTTGAACACCAATTCGATCAGTTCACCACGCCCGTCGAAGGTCATCGAGAACGACTGGTCCTTCGCACGCACGGTCGTGCGCTCCTCATCCCAGACCTTCCCCAGCTCACCGATCTTGCGTCGTTCAGCTTCCAGGGTCGCTATCGCGTCGTCGAGCAGTTGATCGGAATCGCGGTCACTAGCGTCCATCGTCATCTCCTTCGCTCCAACATCCTCGCCACGATTTCTTCCGGAGTTTCCAGTTGCTGAGGTTCGACACGCGCCAGTTCCGGTTTGCCGAGCGCCGCGGGAGCACCGTTCGCGTAGTCCCAGACTTCGCGATCAGGCCCTGGCACTATCGCGGGGTTTCGTTCGCTCCGCTCCTGTTGCCCGCCCATACCCCCCATCATCGGGCTGCACCCCATCGGAGCGCTGTGGTTCGGCGCAGTGGGAGCGACAGCCGAACTGGGCGTGCCCGAGGTCATCGGGTACGCGCCGGGCGAAGCCGAACTCGACTTGTCCGACAAGGGGTGGACGGGGTACACGGCCTGCGGAGCGCCACTCTCGCCGGCGGCCCCACCGTCGAGGCTGGGAACGTGCATGCCGCGCTCGGCGGAGATGACATGCGCAGGTGGAGGGGCAGGCTGCGCCGCGACGGCGCTGGCCGCCGGGTCCGAAACAGGGGCATGGTGCGCACCGCTCACCACCGCACCCGAATGCTGCGCCACGGCGGCAGCGCTGGCAGTCGCATCCGAAACAGGGGCATGATGCGCACCGCTCACCACCGCACCCGAATGCTGCGCCGACGAAACGGCGTCCGCAGCAGGTAGGACAGGCACAACAGGTTTGACAGGTTCGACCGGAGTCGCAGAGTTGACAGGATCCGAGGCGACGGTCTGAGGAACGCGGGCCGGCTCGGACGCGACGGAGATCGGCTTCTGCCGCCCGTGCTTGCTCGATCCGTCACCGGCATGGTCCTCATGCTCGGGTTTGGTGGCCTTCTTCAGTCTGCCGGCCGGGCCGGGCCGCTCGCGGGGTGCGCCCGTCACTTCCGGCCGCCCACCGGCCGAGAGCGCCTGAGCCTGCTGGCCGGCCGCCTCGATCAATTCATCCTCGACGTCCTTCGGCACGTCTACGCCGAACCGCCCCGACGGAGGCGTGTTCTTCACAGCGTGCCTTCCGAGGACCAAAGGCGACTCAGCCCGCTCGCCTGCACCCCTGATCAATTCATCCTCGACGTCCTTCGCCATGACTGCGAAATCCGGGCCCTGCCCCACCACCGCCGGAACAGCGTGCCTTCGCTCTCCGAATGTTGGAGGCGTTGCCGGAGCCATGTCGAAAGTTCCGATGCCGGCTGGGTAACCGCGGCCGATGGTCAGGTCGCCGTGGTAAGAGGCCGGTCCGGGGCCTGTACCGGCGAACACGACGTCCGCGCCACCGGTCAAGGTCCTCACCGGCCTCGCACCGGTCAGGACAGCCGGAGGGAGACCGATCGGCACATCGCCGGTAGGGGGTGGGGTGTTGCGCTCGACACTGGTCGAGCCACCGGACGTGCCGTCGTCGCCGAGGGGACCGTCGACCACCTCTTTGCCCGGCGGGTTGCCGGTTTCGGGAAGCGGGGTGATGCCGATGCCGATGTCCCGGTAGGCCGTGCACAGGTCGTGCATGATCTGCAGCGCGAGTTGCTGATTCCCCTGCGCGACAGCCTCGGGGGGTGGTGCGCCCGGCGCGGGAATCGTCGTTGCCTGCTGTGTTTGCTGCGCCTGGAGATCCTTGAGGCGCTGCTGACTCGTGGCCAGCGCGTCCCCGGCCTGCCGCAGTCGAGTGCCGTAGCCCGGGTTCTGCATCAATTGCAACACGGTCGTGATGGTGGAGGAGACGCCCTGCGTCAGGTTCTCGAAGCTCTCCGAGATCTGGCCAGTCCAGGCTTCCTGTACCAGGCGCGATTCGTGGCGGAAGGCGTCGAGCACTTCCTGCAACCGCCAGGCGGCGTGGTCGAAATCCTGGGCCTGCTGATAAAAAGTCTCTGGGCTGATCTCGTTGATCAGCTGCGCCAGTTGATCAACGGTCAGATTCTCCAGCGCGGGATCGATGATCGGTGGCGCGGAGTCCGAGAAAACGTCGACCATGGGTCAGCCCCGGCCCAGCACTGGAGACGGCGGGGTGTCCGAATCTTCGTCCCAGGCCCCGTTGTCGGCCTGCATCCAGATCTGCGGCTCCCGTTCCTTGTTCTGCTGGCCGCCACCTCCGCCACCCATACCGCCGCCACCACCCATCGGACCACCACCGGCGCCCGCCATCTGCTGCGCGTTCGCGGGAACGCCGGTCTCCATGTTGGTTTGGGCCGAGGCAAGGGGCGTCATCGGTGCACTGAGTCCTCGCTGCCCAGCGACATCGGTGTCGAATTGGGCCACGGGAATCCGCTCCCCCGGCCCCGTGTGGGTTACGCCGTCTCCAGCGGCTCCGCCGCCACCGCCGCCAATGCCACCGAGCGCGGCCGACTTGGCAGCGTCCAACCCGCCATGCCCGGCCCCCGCGCCGGCTCCGGCGGTGGCCGGCCCACCGTTGGAGAGGAAGTCTTCCATGGGCGATTTCGTACCGGGGTCGCCAGTGGTTGGTACGTCGTCGATCTTGTCGATGGCCCTCTCCGCGGCCCCCTTCGCGTCTTGCAGAGCCTGGGTCTCCGCCGGGGTGTCGCCCGGGTGGGCCAGAGAGTCGAACGCTTTGGCTGTGGTGGCTTTCGCGTCGTCGACGGCCTGCTGATGCCCCGGGTCGTGGGGATCAATCGTGTTGTTGAGACCGTCGATGGCCTTGTCTGCGATGGCCCTGGCGTTGGCAAGGGCCGGACTGTCGGCCGCCATGTGAAGACTGTCGAACGCGTTGTCAGTGGCCTTCTTGGCCTCGTCTACCGGGCCCGTGCCAACGGGGCCGCCCGATTCGGTGTCCGGCTTGAGGGCATCGATCGCAGCGTCCGCGGCTTTCTTCGCGTCGTCGAGCGCTTGCTTCTGGATCGGGTCTGCGGTCTTGCTGGACAGATCGTCGATCGCAGCGTCCGCGGCTTTCTTCGCGTCGTCCAGCGCATGCTGGGTCACCGACCCCGTGCCGGATCCTGTACCGGATCCTGTACCGGAACCCGTACCGCCATCGAGACTGTCGATCGCATCGCCCGCGGCGTTCTTCGCCGCATTAAGAGCACTCTGCCTGGCCGCATCGGCGCCACCATCACTGCCGCTACCGCTACCAGGACCACCCGACGACGTGGCAGGGATCCGGCTCGCCAGGCCGCTGCCGCTGCCGCTGTCGGCGCCGGCGCCAGTGCCGAGACTGTCGATCGCATCGCCCGCGGCGTTCTTCGCCGCATTAAGAGCACTCTGCCTTGCCGCATCGGCGCCACCATCACTGCCGCTACCGCTACCAGGACCACCCGACGACGTAGCAGGCACTCCGCTACTACCACTGCCACCGCCGGTGCCAGTGCCACCGCCAGTGCCACCGCCAGTGCCAGTGCCACCGCCAGTGCCGGTGCCACCATCGGTGCCGAGACTGTCGATCGCATCGCCTGCGGCGTTCTTCGCCGCATCAAGCGCACCCTGCCTGGCCGCGCCGGTGCCACCATCGCTACCAGAGCCACCCGACGACGTGGCAGGCACCCGGCTCGCAAGGCCGGGGCCACTGCCGGTATCACCGGTGCCGCTGCCACTGCCGCCGCCGCTAGCACCAGTGCCAGTGCCAGTATCACCGGTGCCGCTAGCACCAGTGCCGAGACTGTCTATCGCGTCGCCTGCGGCGTTCTTCGCCGAATCGAGCGCGCCCTGCCTGGCCGCATCGGCGCCACCATCACTGCCGCTACCAGGACCACCCGACGACGTAGCGGGTACTCCGCTACTACCGCTACTACCGCTGCCACTGTCGCCGCCGGAGCCACTGCCGCCGCCGGCACCGAGACTGTCTATCGCGTTGTCCGCGGCCTTCTTGGCCGAGTTCGAACCGTTCTGTTGGCTGCTCGAGCCCGAGTCGCCGCCACTGCCACTGCCACTGCCAACGGGTATGCGTTGTCCAGCGGGAGTCTGCGGATCTGCCGTGTTCGCAGCGCTGCTGCTTTCGCTGCCACTTCCAGAACCGCTCCCGCTGCCACTGCCAGTCCCACTACCACTGTCAGAGCTAGAGCCACTACCAGTCCCACTGCCAGAGCCACTGCCACTGTCAGAGCTAGAGCCACTACCGGAGCCACTACCAGTCCCACTACCACTGCCACTGCCAGAGCCACTACCGGAGCCACTGCCAGTCCCACTACCAGAGCCACTGCCACTACCAGAGCCACTACCACTACCGCTGCCAGAGCCACTACCACCATCGATAATGTGCAGCGGAGCGAGATCCTGTCCGCGGTTGGTGTACTGTGAACCCAGACCGTTCAACAACTCTTGCAGTCTTTTGATCAGCGCAATCTCGTAAGCTGCTCTTACGTCTTCGAGGTCTCGCTGGAGAGCGGCCGAACTGCTGGCTATTTGGGCGGACGTCTGATTAGCCATGTCAGCTATCCCAGCCTGCGCAACCTTTTCCGCGGCATTCTTCCGATCGGCATGCGATGCCTCGACCGTATCCCACCAGGCCGCCGCAAATGCCTGGATGCTATGACCGATACCGTCCATAGTCGAGCCGAACTGCTTGCCAGACAAGGTTTGGTAAACTTCTTCGCTATTCTTAAGGAGGTTGGTCGCGTACTTGTGGAACTCATCGCCCGCCTCACCGATAAGCGAGTCTTGCAGGGCTTTGATCTGAGTCCCGATATCAGTGTTGATCTGGCCTAGCGTTTGCGTGGCCTTGTTGACAATCTCCCCAAACGCGTACCATGCCTCAGCGGGAGGAGAACTGCTTAAACTGCCGCCGTCCGTTATATCGCTTACAGCCGGGCCGATCTGCGTCCATTCAGTGTACTGGCTGGCGTTTACCGCCGGCGCGGAAGCGTTATACACACCAGGGAGCGACGAATCGGACATGGCAGAAAATCCTCACCGAGAGAAATGGCCGACCGTCCGGCGGCACGGAACATGGCAGGAAAGCAGAAAATTCTTGAAATATTTGCCTGGAATTCTACATCCCAATGGGACCTTTTGGTCAGCTCGCCAATTGCACGAGTGCTTAGTAGAATGCCGCCGGCTCGTAGTCGGGCTCTTGCTCTGCGGGCTCATCTGAAGACTGAGGATCTTCTTTAGGAGTCTGCGGGGTCGACGAATTGCTCTGGAAGGTACGCGGTTCACCAGGAGCCGTCGGACCCGAACCACCCTGGACAGAGCGCGGTTCACCAGGAGCCGTCGGACCCGAACCACCCTGGACAGAGCGCGGTTCACCAGGAGCCGTCGGACCCGAACCGCTCCGGAGGGTGCGTGGCTCACCAGCGGTCGTGGGAGCCGAATCGCCCTGAGAAGCCTGCGAAATATCGTCAGTGACGTGCTTCTCCATGTCGGTAATGCTCGACTTGATCTGCTCGGCGTTGTCGCCGTCGGCATTATCGAAATCGGTAGCGATCGTCGTCAGCGCCGTCTGCATATCCGCCAGAGCGATCTTGAGGTGTTCCGCGTGCAGGACAATGCCGTCGACGCGGTCCTGTACGATCTTCTCCAGCCACGTCGCGAGATCGAAACTCCCGGCGTTCGGCACGGTCACCTTGAGAGCGCTGAACGGCGCCATGTCATCCATAATGGACCCGAGTTTCCCGGCCGCCGCCTTGATAGCTTCGGCGTCATACTTCGTGGTCACAAGAACAGCTCCTTCATCAGATCGCCGCGCCGTCGTCGAACCGAGAGATGTCGTCAGCGATGTATGCCTGCAAGTCGTCGATGCTCGCGCCGATCTTCTTGGCGTTGTCACCGTCGGCGTTTTCGAAATCGGTCGCGATCGTCGTCAGCGTTGTCCGCATGTCTTCGAAAGCGACCTTAAGATGTTCCGCGTGTGCGACAACATCGTTGCGTCGGGCCTGCAAGACCCGCTCCAGCCACATCGCGAGATCGAAACTCCCGGCGTTCGGCACGGCCGCCTTGAGAGCGGTGAACGGCGCCATGTCATCCATAATGGACCCAAGTTTCCCGGCCGCCGCCTTGATAGCTTCGGCGTCATACTTCGTAGACATGAGAACAACTCCTTGACCGAACTGTGCACCAAGCGATTTACGACGAGTGATCACCTCTCGGCAACCATGGACCAGGCGGACAAAACAGTGTGCCGAGCCCGATCTGGAGCGACCCGGCACACTGTCCGTGCCACTTAGACGGAGCTGGCGCCATGGCGGTCCTGCTGCTTCATCCGATCCGCAGCTTCGGCCAGTGCCCTGTTGAGGTTGTTGAGGTTGTCGCGGTTGCTATTGAGATCGTTCCTGAGGTCGTTGGCCAGGGAGTTATAGGCCTCCGCAGTGGATCCCTCCCAGTCCAGCATGATGCGCTTGACGTCGTCCTCGAGGCCATTTGTCTGCTCCTCGATCTCCGTAGCCTTTTTGCTCATCATCTGCACACACTCTTCAATGACGTTGTAGTCATATGTAATAGTTCCGTCAGCCACAGCGCAGATCCTTTCAAAGTAAATTGGTAAAGAAATACAGCGAACTCAGACGCCCAGGAAGTTTCCGGTTTCCATCGGAATATTGTTGATGGCAGACGTGTTCTCCTGGTCGGTCCCGTCCTGATTGGCTGCCTCACGACGGATGTTCTCGGCCATGGTGTTCAGATGTGCAAGCACAGACTTCCGGACGGATTCCACCCAGTTGTCGCAGGTTGTGCTCAATGCCCGGGTCGCACTGCTCGTGCTAGCGGCGAGAGTGGCGTCAACCTGCGCCTTCAGCTGATCGAGCTGCTGGCTGATGTTCTGCGCAGTATCTTCGTGCCGGGTCGCCTGCGCATTGATCGTCTCGACATTGAGCTGTGTTGAATGTCCCACTTAATGCCTCCTGCTAATAGTATTTACGTGTGGTCGAGCTTGGATCAGCCACGCCGGTAGCCTGGCTACTTCTCAAAGGGTAGGTTTCCCGGACCGGCGAAAAAGACCCGATGCCCTGCGGTCGGCGGACCGGAGGAGAACCCCTCAGGAGAAATCCGGCGGACGTCACGGCTTTGCCGCCTGCCCCTGCAAGGCGCCCGCCGTACTGAGCAACGGGCCGGTGGGCAGCAGGGCGAGCAGTTCCGCCGGTACGCGCACGACAGAGGACTCGGAGTAGCCAAGCGCAGCCAGCACGTCGGCGCTCGCGAGCGGGTACTTCATACCGACCTCGGTGATGAGGTACGCCGCACCGGGAGTCGCGCCGGGAGCGGGCAAGTCCCTGGCCAGTACCCCGCTGCCCACCGGAATCGCCACCCGGTCGACTACGGTCCCGGCCGTATGCGGGGCGACCGCGACGGCGACCGCGTTGACGTCCGCCAATGGCAGAACCTCCGCGGTCACATTCAGCTCACCGTTCGCGGCAGGACCGAAACGGAGACACGGCAACGAATTCGGCGGCGGGGTTATCACTTCGGGCGGTACCGGTGGCAGACCGCCAGCGAGGTCGACCCCGGCCGAGGTCGCCACGCCCGAAAGACCAGCCGGTCCCACTTGGATCGGCTGGACCGCCCTGTTCGGATACGCCTGCTGGGTGGACGGTGCGGCCAGCAGCAGGGCCGCACCGGTCCGGCTCAGTGATGCCACTCCATCCCTACGGACGACGTAGAGCTGGTCGGAGCCGATCGCCGGGTTGCGCACCTCGTAGACCTGGCCGACCAGGCTTTGGTGCCCGTCGATCCACGGGCCCGGCTGACCAGCACCTGGGATCTCCGGCACCGCGATGTCCGATCCCTGCGGGATCGGGTTCAACCAGCCCACCGTGACAGCTGACGGTCGAGTATCACCGTATCCCAGTGTCGTGAGCACCGTGCGATCGGACAGTCGGTGCCGTTTTCCCTGCCACAGCAGGTAAATTGCACGGTCTGGTGTGGACACGAGCAGCGCTTGCCGATCGGACAGCGCCGGTCTGGCAGGCTGCGCCAGCAGCAGGGTCGTGGTGGGGGCGGCTGATCCGGTTGTATTTTCATCAGGCTGGGCACAAACTGTCCATGGACCGACGTCGAGCTGAGCGGCGGCCGGCAGTGCGTCCGGCGCGCCGACGATGCCGATCGGTTGGCCGACCGGTGTGCCTGCCAGTGATTTCTGGGACACCGAAATGACCTGGCCACTACCGGACTTCCCGGTGGCCAGCCTGGCCGACGAGTAGTTGATCACCGGCCGCAGCTGTCCGTCGAGGTAGATGTACCGGGCACCGCTGGTCTTGTCCATCACAATCGCCCCGGCCTGACGCCATGACGTGTCCCCACCAGGGACAAAAATACCGTAGATACCGAATATCGCCATCAGCAGGACGGCCAGCATGAATCCCAGCACGGTGCCGGCGTTCAGTCGCCTGTTCGGTGCCTGCAGCACATCGGGTTTGCCATGCGTCACGGCGGCGGCCAACCGGCCCACCACGAAGAAGTAAGCCTGTACCTGATCCTTGCGGGACTGCATCAGCCGGCCAATCCCCGCATCGTGGCATACACGCCCAGCACCTGCAGCAAAATCGGGACAATCGCGATGGCGTTCAGCGATTCCAGGATTTCCACTGCGCGGCCCCAATACGGCCGAAGCCGCCTTCCCGGTAGCCGCTCACTGCACAACAGCAGCAGGATACCGGTGGCGAACACCGGCAGGAAAACGACAAGCAGCCTGCCAAGCGAGCTCTGCTCGGCGCCGATGTGCATCAGGTTTGTTGTCACTGACAAGAACGCGGGGGTCAGCATCGCCCATCGCTGCACCAGATTGCCGGGATGGCGAGCGCGCAGGAGCAGCAACGAGGCGATTACTAACGAGAGCGCCGTGGACCAGCCTTGGCCCGCCACGGCCAGCATCGGCAGCAGTACCGACTGGGCGGCGCCCAATCCGACGTGCAGTGCAGTGGAGTAACCCACAGTGGCCGCGCCTCGTTCTACCACGAACTTGTGCGGCACCGGCTCGATTTCTTCGGTGAGCTCGTCTGCGGCGCCTGGCAGCATCGGCAGGGTCAGCCCGGAGAGCCGGAACGCCGCCGAAGGCACGAAAATCCCGATGATCAGGGAGATCACCAGGCCGGTGGCTGCGGCCTGCGATGCCGTGGCCGGGCTCAGCGAACCGATGAGCCCAGTGATCGCCAAGGCCACGGCGACCGCCACCGCGCCGGCAAACAGCAGCGCCGCATCAGCGACCGCGACCACTCCGATCGCCAGTGCTAGCAGCCCACCGACGGCACCGCCGGTAAGCTCGATCATCGGCGTGGCGACGGGGTCCAGCGTCATCACCAGCAGCACGCCACCGAGCGCCGCGTAACAGGCGGCGGCGCCCGCCAGTATAGTCGCCACCTGGGAATCAGCCGCTCCCCTGGCGACCAGCGCGCTCGCGCCCAGCAGCAACATGGCGATGCCGCAGGCCAGCAAGGCCTGGGCTACACCCAATCCCACGCCGGGCAACTCGATCAGGCCGAGCAGTAGCGCCACACCTGCCGCGATCCTGAGCATCCAGCGGGTACGCGCCGGGTTCCACGCTCCGGGATGGTCGCGCACCTGCTCGCCGACGCCGTCGACGAGATCGTCGAAGTCGATCGCCGCGAGCTGATCCGTACGCGGCCGCAAATAGACGGTCTCACCGTCGAGCAAATTGAGCTCGGCTAATGTGCGATCCTCGTCCAGCGGTGCTTCACCGAGCCGCTGCAAGACCCAGCCTTCGTGGTCCGCCCCCTGTTCGACCCATTCGGCGCCGAATTGGGGCAGAATCGCGGGCAGTAGGTCAGCCAGCGGCACCTCGGCCGGCAATGCTACGTCAGTTGCCTGTTTTCCGAGAACGAACCTTATCCTCCCGGATGTCGTTTTGCGATGCTGCGTCTGCTCTTCCATGTGGTGTCCAGGTCCTTCCTGCCAGGGCTAGAGACCGTGAACCAGGGGCCGATAATAGCGTCGTATGGCACGAGACGCTCGTTCTCAAGCCTGCCACCGCGAAAGAGGGGAAGTCCACTCACCGACGGCGGGGCCCTGACGTCGCTCATTCATGTACCCCTGGTAATCCATACGCACCTGGGGCAGTCATTTGGTGCGCGGTATCCGATGCCTCAGCGTTCGCTGTGCGAGGACGTCATACTCTAACAAACCAGCGAAAATTACCCTTTCGGGAAACATTTTATCTACAAAAGGGCATCGAGTCGAGGTCGCTAATCTGACGGTGAGCCCTGTCGGCGGAACATTTCTGATACATATCCCTTTTGGTCAACCTCTTGACCGGGACGCGGTCAGGGCGGCACACCCGGCCCGATCATTCGAACACCGCATGTTTCCAAGGACGAGCCGTGGCTTCCCCGATGTCGTTGTGCCATGCTGTATCCGCTCTTCCATGTGAAGTTCAGGTCCTTCCTGCCAGGGCTAACGACCTGAAACAGCCCTGAAAACAGGGGAAGTCCACTCACCGAGGGAGAGCTTGTGAGCACGGTCCTGTTCGCTCGTCGGGCGCGGCGTCCCAAACCGACCGCGCCGGCCGCCGAAGTCGAGATCCAGGAACCACCCGCGGTGCCGGAAGATGCCGGAGGCGGGATCAGCTCGGTGCTGATGTACGCGCCGATGGGGCTCGGCTCGATGGCCATGGTGATGATGTTCGTCCGGCCGGGTTCCGGGGCGCTGTCCTACGTTGGCGGGGGCATGATGGTGGTCTCGGTGGTCGGCATGCTCATCACGCAGTTGATGCGCCCCTCGGTGACCCACAAGCAGAAGCTGCACGGGGACCGGCGTGACTACATTCGCTACCTGGCCCAGCTCCGCAGCCGGGTGCGCAAGTCCCTCGCCGCTCAGCAAAGCGCGGCGCGCTGGATCCACCCAGACCCCCACGCGCTCTGGTCGATCGCTCTGGGTTACCGGTTGTGGGAACGCAGGCCCGCGCACGACGACTTCGGCGAAGTCCGGCTAGGACTGGGTACACAGCGCTCCACGCTCAAGCTGTCGCCGCCGAACACCAAGCCGATCGAGGACCTCGAACCACTCTCGGCGCACGCGCTGCGCCGGTTCCTGCGGGCCTATTCCACCCTGAACGACGCGCCGATAGCGGTGTACCTGCGGGGTTTCGGGCAGATCCAGTTCAGCGGTGAAGACCGGGCCGTGCTGGGCCTGGTGCGGGCCATGCTGGCCCAGTTCGCCACAGCACACGCGCCGGGTGACGTCCGGATCGCGGTCTGCGCCGACGACGAGAAGACGGACCGCTGGGACTGGCTGAAGTGGCTGCCACACAATCAGGACCCAGACAGCCGGGACGCCGCCGGGGCCCGGCGGCTCGTCACCGACGGCATCAGCGAGGCCGAGCTGCTGCTCGGCGGGCCGGCGTTCACCGGCAGGCCACGATTCGAGGCCGATACACCGATCACGGGGTCGGAGCCGTTCGTGATCCTCATCCTGGACGGTGTCGTAATTCCAGAGGACCACCGGGCCGCCGACGAGGGCTACCGCAACGCTGTGGTGCTCGACGTGTCCGGATCACTGCCATGGCAGCAACGACCGGGGGTGCTGTTCCTCGAAGTGGAGGCGGACGAGGCGAAGACTGTGTCCTTCGACCGGCTCGGGAAGCCGCATAGCAGCCCGCTCTGCCGACCGGACCTCCTGAGCGAGACCTCGGCCGCCGCGCTGGCCAGGACCATGGCCAGATTCCGGGTCGGCGAAGCGTCCGAGGACGACGAAGAGCCGATGGCCGCGGACTACGACCTCGCAGGTCTGCTCGGGCTCGGCGACGTCGCCACGTTCGAACCGACGAAGTACCGCCACGAGCGGATGACCAGCAAGCGGCGGCTGCGAGTGCCCATCGGTATCGCAGGCGCGGGAAGCCCACTAGAGCTGGATATCAAGGAGGCCGCCGAAGACGGGATGGGTCCGCACGGCCTGTGCATCGGCGCCACCGGTTCGGGTAAGAGCGAGCTGCTGCGCACGCTGGTGCTCGCCCTGGCGACCACGCATTCCTCTGAGGATCTCAACTTCGTGCTCGTCGACTTCAAGGGGGGCGCGGCGTTCCTCGGGTTCGACCAGTTGCCCCACACCTCCGCGGTGATCACCAACCTGGCCGAAGAACTGGAACTTGTCGACCGGATGCAGGACGCGCTGACCGGTGAGCTCAACCGTCGCCAAGAACACCTGCGCGCCGCCGGCAACTACGCTTCACGCCGGGACTACGAAGCCGCGCGGGCACAGGGCGTGCCGCTGGAGCCCATGCCTGCCCTGTTCATCGTGGTGGACGAGTTCAGCGAAATGCTCTCCAGCAAGCCCGAGTTCATCGACGTGTTCGCCATGATCGGCCGCCTCGGGCGGAGTCTGGGCGTGCACATGCTGCTGGCCTCGCAAAGACTCGACGAAGGCCGAATTCACAAGGTCGAGACGCATCTGTCGTATCGAATCGGCCTGCGCACCTTCTCCGCCATGGAGAGCCGTAGCGTGATCGGGGTCCCGGATGCCTACGAACTGCCGAATAGCCCTGGCAACGGCTACCTGCGGCCCGATACGCAGACCTTGGTTCGGTTCAAGGGTGCGTTCTCCTCTGCACCGTATCGGGCGAAGCGGCGCCGCAGCGGGCTCGAATCGGTCGAGCAGCATGTTATGCCGTTCGGCACCCGCTACATCGAACCGCCTGCGTTAATCGAACCCGACCCCGAACCCGAACCTGAACCCGAGGGCGATCAGAAGGAAGCCATCGAGACCATGCTCGATGTGCTCCTCACCCGACTGTGTGACGTCGGTCCGCGCGCACATCAGGTCTGGCTGCCGCCATTGAAGAAATCCGCCACGCTCGACCAGCTCCTCCCGCCACTGGTGGACCACCCCGAGCTCGGTCCGCGACCGGTTGGCGACCTGCTGACGGCCGACCTCAACGTGCCAGTGGGCCTTATCGACCTGCCCGCGCAGCAACGACGGGAACTGCTGACGGCCGACTTGGCTGGTGCCAAGGGAAACGTGGCGGTGGTTGGCGGGCCGCAAAGCGGCAAGAGCACCATGCTGCGTACTCTGATCGCCGGGCTCGCGTTGACGCACACCGCCGCCGAGGTCCAGTTCTACTGCCTCGACTTCGGCGGCACGCTCACCGCGCTGGCCAAGCTTCCTCATGTCGGCAGTATCGCTAACCGGCTGGACCGCGACCGGGTGACCCGGACCGTGCTGGAGGTCACCAATCTGATGGCCCGCCGTGAGGGGATCTTCGCCGAGCACAACATCGACTCGATGGCCAGCTACCGGCGGGCCCGTCAACAGGGCAAATACGCCGACATCGACCCGTACGGCGACGTGTTTCTGGTGGTTGACGGCTGGTATACGGTCCGCGCCGACTTCGAGGACGTCGAGGAGCGGTTCACCGAGCTAGCCGCCCGTGGGCTGAGCTTCGGCATCCACCTTGTGATTGCGACCAACCGCTGGTCGGAGATGCGGCCTTGGTTGCGCGATGTGATGGGCACCCGGTTCGAGCTGAAGCTGGGTGACCCGGTCGATTCCGAGATCAATAGCAGGTTCGCGGCGACGGTGCCGGCCATTCCCGGCCGCGGCATCACGCCGGACCGCCTGCACTTCCTCGCCGCGCTGCCCCGTATCGACGGCTACAGCGGCACCGACGACCTCGCTGACGCCACGGTGGAACTCTCCGAAGCGCTCGCTTTGCCGACCGCGCCCGTAGCGCCCAAGGTACGACTGCTGCCGCACACGCTTTCGGTGACCGAACTACCGGGACCGACCTCACCTGGGCCCACCGCGGAAATGCGGGTGCCCCTTGGTATCGAGGACGTCGAGCTCGCACCGCAGTGGCATGACTTCGATGCCAGCCCGCACCTGCTGATCTACGGCGACGCCGAGACTGGCAAGACCAACCTGCTGCGGCACATCGCGCGTTCGGTCGTGGCACACCATAGTTCGTCCGAAGCGCGGGTAATGTTCGGCGACTTCCGCCGCGAACTGCACGACTCGATCCCGGTAGAAAACCAACTCGAGTACGCGGTGGGAGCTGAAGCGCTCGCCAAGTCGATAGCGGGTGCCGCGGGGGTGATCACGAAGCGGATACCGGGGCCGGAGATCAGCCCGAGCCGGCTGCACAAGCGCGACTGGTGGCAAGGCGGGCGGCTGTACATCATCATCGACGACTTCGAACTGGCCGAGTCGTCCGGTAGCGCCGGCCCGCTGGCACCGCTGCTACCAGTACTCCCCCAGGCCGCCGATGTCGGCGTGCACGTCATCATCGCGCGCAGCACAGCGGGCGCTAGCCGATCTATGGGCAACCCGGCCATCCGGCGAATGTGGGAGCTGGGCACCCCCGCTCTGCTGCTGTCTTGCCCGAAAACCGAAGGCGCATTCCTCGGCAACCTGAAACCACGTGTCCTTCCCACCGGACGGGCACAGTTCATCAACCGCCGCCGCGCAGTCCGCCTGGTACAGACCCCGCTGGTCGAAGCACCATCGAAAGTCATCCAAGACTGAACGAAAGATACCTGACGAGTAGCTGAGGAGAAAATGCACTGAGTCCATACCGGCGATTACCGGGAATATGTGCCCGAAAAGTGGCAGCAGTCGCAATGTGAAAGCCTGGCGGCGCATCGCAGTCGGGCAGGGAAACTGACACAGGCCCTGGTCCTCACCGTCGCGATCCACGGAATGACTTTCCGTATCAGACTATCCAAAAGGACAATTATTGCGCACCTGACCTGATGAAGGAGTCAGTTAACGGTGGTCGCCGAACCGTTGTGTTTCCGCCTCGACGGGTGCACCGTACGCCGCTATTTGAAATCGACGTGTCCTCTCAGAGGACCGCGGGAGGAGGTTCAGTATGACCAAGGAGCAATCATTGACCGACCTGGCAGCTGAAATCCGTGCCGACCACCGCCGTGAGCTCGCCCAACTGATCACTCCAGGAGACCCACTGGCGTCATCCTTCCTACGAAGCGTGCTCTACTGTCTTGCGACCAAAGACGGGCACCCTGCTCCAGCGTTGCTCGGGGAACTCGGCGTGTGGATCTGCGCTTTCACCGATCAAGTACTCCTCGACACATACCGAGCCGCGACTGGTGCTCCTTGGTTGACCAGCGCGAGGTACGTCGGCAACGAACTGACCCGGCTTGCAGTCACCCAGCCTGTCCCCACCGGTGTCTTGATCAACCCATCACCATGTCGCGGCGTTGGAGCGGGCCAGTCTTTGCCACTACCTCCCGAGACGCTCGCACGGCTTCGCGACGGTGCATCACCCGCCGACGTCACCGGATCGTGCTCACTTCGGTGACCGGACTACCGGGACCGATCTCACCTGGGTCTACCGCGGAATTGCGGGTGCCCCTTGATAAGGAACCCGAGCGCGGGGCCTTCTATGAACGCGGCCGGTACGAATGCCGAGCAAGATCGCATGCCACGTGCGCTGGTCGACCACGGGTGGCGAAGGTCCCGGGTTTCGGCGTTGTGTGCACGCAGGCACGCGCCTGGCCGACGTGCCGAGCAATTCTGCGCCATTCCAAGGATTGACAGCCTTCATGGGTTGCCTGATCAGCCACATTTCGTCGCGGTTCATTTCCACACCGCCGGAGAGCGCATCGTGCCGGAACCGGGATGTAAAGCTAGCGGTGACAACAGGCCAGGAAGAACAGAAGCAAGGAACACGCACGCCGACCACCATCGACGCCGGACTCTGTCACGTGTAATAGCTCAGTCATCTTGCCCGAATGTACATTTGACTATTCGTAGGGTCGCGGTGGGCCTACTGTCGGGTTGAGTAGTCGCGACGAACGTGAAGTCGCTCGGCAGCTTCAGCTCCGTCCTAGGAGGTACTGCAATGACGTTTGTCACCGGTGAGGGCATCACGGAACTGGCCGTCAAGCGGTGGGCGACGGCGAGTCCGCCCCGGCTGGCGGACTTGATGACCGGACTCGTCCGCCACCTCCACCAGTACGTAGAGGAGGTCGGACTCACCGAGGAAGAGCTTTGGGACGGGTTCGATTGGCTCGAGGAGGCAGGCGCTTTCAAGGGCGGGCGCCGCGAAGTCGTCTTGGCATCCTTGGTGTTCGGGGTGAACGCGAAGGTCGTCGAATCCACCAGCCGGTGCTCACCCCGCACCCCGGCCACACCACCTGGCCCCCGGGAGGTATTCGACGCGCCGGAGGTTCCGTTCGGATACGACGTTTCGCGCGGAATCGCAGGCGAACCGCTGTATATCGTCGGGCGAGTAGTGGACCAGGATGAGGAACCGGTCCGGGATGCAGTCTTGTTCGCCTGGCTCCCCGATGCCGGAGGCATCTATCACGAGGATGCGTTACGCGGGAAGTACCGGACCAGGGAGGACGGCAGCTACTGTATCCGCGCCATAGTGCCGACCGGCTATTCGGTGCCGTTGGACGGACCGGTGGGCCGGCTCCTGAGCCGTACCACCATCAGTCCGTGGCGACCGTCGCATATCCACTTCCTGATCGACGAAAGCGGGTTCGAGAGGGTCAACACCGAACTCTTCCCTGAAGGGGGTGCCTACGTCGACACCGACGCGGGCCTTATTACCAAGAAGGCTCTCGTCGTGCCGTTCGTCGAACATCCGGCAGGGACGACCCCGGACGGCGGATCCATCGATCGTCCGTACCGGCGAGCGGACTACGACTTCGTCCTGCAGCGCAAGTCCTGATCACTCCGACCGTTGCCTTGCGGCATTCCCCGCCAGTAGCCCGGCAGTGAGGATAGGAACGTATCGTGATCACTTTGACCGATATCGCGTATGTGCGCTCCGGCGTCGCCGACTTACCGGAAGCCGTCCGATTCGCCACCGAGATTGTGGGGCTCGAGGCTGTCGCCTCGGGCGAGCCTGGCGTCGTACATCTGCGGGCTGATCAGCGGCACCATTCCCTCACTTTCGTAGAAGGCCCCTCGGGAGTGCTTTCGTCCGGCTTCACCGTCGCTGACTACGACGCCTTGGACGACGCCGAGACTCAGCTGGAACAGCGCGGAATACGAGTCGACCGGGGCGATGCGGCAGGCGCGCGTTCACGCGCCGTCGGCGACTACATCGGCTTCGACGACCCCTTCGGAAATCGCGTCGAACTGGCGGTGGCGCAGCGATTATCGGCTGAGCCTGTCTGCCTGACGCGCCCCTCCGGCATCACCGAGTTCGGTCATCTCTGTCTGGACGCGCCGAATGCGCGCGAGGCGCACCGGTTCTGGTCGACGGTGTTCAGTGCCCGAGCCTCGGACTGGGTCGGCGAGTCGGTGTGCCTGATGCGGATCGACGCACTACACCACAAGTTCGCCATCTTCAGCGGTGACGAACCCGGGTTGTGTCACATCGACTTTCAGGTCTCTTCCCTGGACGACGTGTTCCGTAACTGGCACTTCCTCGTGGAACGAGGGGTCGAGGTCCTCCTGGGGCCTGGCCGTCACCCCACATCGGGATCGGTGTTCGTCTACTTTCGCGGACCTGAGGGCCTGACCTACGAATATGCTACCGGGACTCGTCTCATCGAGGATGAATCGAGTTGGCGGCCCAGAGTGTTCGACCCTGGACAACCATCGTCCATCGATATGTGGCGCGGACCGATCCAGCCGCTGAGCCGCCAGAAGCAAGTGCCGGCCGGCGAGCCCGCGGCGGGCGCGCCGCCGAAGCATGAAAAAGTGAACGCCCCGCTTCCGGCGCCGCGGCTGTAACGGTGCCGATGATTCACCCCACGGCACCTCGATTCGGTGGCCCTTTCGAACGCCGGGCGATTTCGGTACTACGGCCGAGCTGTTGGCGGTCCGGGAGGATCGGATGACCGATGCGATGGCTACGAAGGTCGTTTCCACAGCAGCACAACGAGTCTCGTACCCCAAGGTCGGCGCCGTCGACGAATGGGCCGCAGCACTTGACGGCGGTACCCCGGCCGGGGCGGTTCCTCCGCTGGCAGTCTTCACGAACACGTGATGGATCACGCTGGTCACCCGGCACGCCCGCTATCTGTGACGATGTCCACCGATCAATGCTTTTCCTGAGGCCGGAGTCCCCATGAGAAGAGGCCAAGTGCGCGATAACACGACGCAGACCGACGTGGTGGTGATCGGCGGAGGCCCGGTCGGCATGACAGTCGCGGCATTGCTGGGCGCTCGCCGGGTTCGGGTTCAGGTGCTCGAACGCAACGAGGCCACCAGCGACGAACCCAAGGCCATCAGCATCGACGACGAGGCGCTACGGATATACCAGTCGATCGGTCTGGCCGGCCGATTGCTGCGAATCATCGTTCCGGGCACCGGCACCCGTTATTACGACCGGATGGGAAATCCGCTGTTCCAGGCCCGGGCCGAACAGCCTCGCCGGTACGGCTACCCGTTCAAGAACCCTTTCGCCCAACCCGATCTGGAACGCGAGCTGGCGCAGCACCTACAGGGCCTCCCGACGGCATCACTACGGATGGGCGACGAGGTGACCGCATTGAGCCAGGATGCGGACGGCGTACTGGTGCGATCCTCCAGCGGACCGGTGCGAGCACGGTACGCACTTGCCTGTGATGGCGGTCGTTCGGCGGTGCGTGAACAACTCGGCATCACCATGACAGGACGCAGCTATCCGGAAGTCTGGCTGGTCGTAGATGTGCTCGGCGACTACCACGACGAACGTTACGGCATGCACCATGCCGACCCTGTCCGGCCGCGGGTGGTGATTCCCGGAAGCGGCGGCCGTTGCCGCTACGAATTCCGGTTGTATGCCGGTGAAGGCGAAGCCGGGGTGCCGCCGGGCTTTGAACTGGTACGGCGGTTGCTGGCGCCCTATCGTGATATCACTGACGAACAGATCGAGCGGGCGGTCACCTATCGGTTCCATGCCCTCATCGCCGATCGATGGCGATGTGGAAACGTGTTCCTGCTCGGCGATGCTGCCCACCTGATGCCTCCGTTCGCCGCGCAGGGCCTCAACTCCGGACTCCGCGATGCGGCGAACCTCGCGTGGAAGATCGCTGATGTGCTCTCCGGTCGCCTGACCGACGCGGCACTGGATTCCTATGAGTCCGAACGCAAGCCGCACGTCGTGGCTACGGTGGCGTTGTCGGAGCGGATGCGCCGAGTGGTGATGACTACGAATCCCCGCTACGCGGCGCGGCGAGACGATCATCTGCGACGCCTTCTAGAGACTCCGCGGGGGCAGGATTTCTTCACCTATATGCGGTATCGACCGCAACACGCCTATTCGTCCGGTCTGCTTGCCGAATCGGCAGCACCGGTCGGAACGATGATCGGACAGCCGGAGGTGTTCGACGCGGCCGAAGGACGCATCCTTCTACTGGACGAGGTTCTCGGAGCGGGCTGGGTGTTCCTCGGGATCGGCGTGGACGCAGTGCAGCTGGCTTCCGAGGCGGAATACATAGCCGAGCTGCGGCCGGCACTGGTTCAGGTCGCGGCGGCGGGGTGTACTCCCGGCCCGTCGCCCGACGGCGTCACGGCGATCGAGGACATCGACGGGCGGCTTGACGCCGATCTTGCCGCCTACCAAAGGTCCTGTGTTTTACTACGGCCGGATCGCTTCATCGCCGCGTCCTGGGCTCCTGGCGAGGTACCGGAATTGACATCCGCGCTTTGCCTTGCCACACCCCGGAATGACGTCACCGATGCCGCCAAAGGGCGACATGACCACGCCCGGATTCGTTCCCGAGAAAAAGCGCAAGCTTGTGCCCCGCGCTGAGTGCGTCGACTACATCATCGTTGGCGGCGGGGTGGCCGGCCCGGTCCTGGCCGCCCGGCTGGCCAGCCGCTCCGAAGCGGAAGTCGTTCTGTTTGAGGCAGGCGGGCGGATGACCCAACGGAAAAGCCTGGCGCCCGCGTTGTGGCCCCTCACCCTGGGGAGCGCGATCGACTGGCAATACCGGACCGCTGACCAGCCCGGCTTGGGCGGCCGGGCGATTGCCTGGCCGCGAGGCAAGGTGCTCGGCGGTTCGGCGGCGCTCAATCTCGGCGGCTGGATCCGCGGCACAAGCGCCGACTATGACGCGTGGGCCGAGTTCGGCGGTCCCGGATGGTCTTGGCGGACACTGCTACCGCTATATCGGCGCGCCGAAGACTCCAGCCGTGGTCCTGCTTCCTGGCGCGGGCAAGGCGGCCCGGTCCGATTGCAGCCGGCACGCCCAGGGGCAGCGCTGTATCAGGCCGTCGAAACCGCCGTCGAGGAAGCCGGCTACGGCGGGAGAACCGATGCCAACGGCCCACATCCCTTTGGCAGTGACGCCAAGGAGATGACGTTCGTCGACGGCGTGCGAATCACTCCGGCCTCGGGCTATCTTGGCCTGGTCGCCGACCGTGGCAATCTCCGGGTTCACACCAGCGCCTTCGTTCGGACAATCACGTTCGACGGCCCCCGGGCGATCGGTGTCACCGTCCAGACGCCCAACGGCGTGCGTGAATTGCGGGCTCGTCGTGAAGTGATTCTGACCGCCGGAACGATCGGGACACCGCATCTGCTGCTGCGCTCCGGAGTCGGACCGGCTGACCATCTAAGGGAATTCGGAATCCCCGTGCGCATGGACTTGCCAGGTGTCGGGGCCAATCTGCATGACCACTTGCAAGTCCCGTTTTCCGCTGTCGCTCCCCCCGAGCTGACCGATTTGCCGCCGGCAATCGCCACCCCGGAGAACCTGCGCAGGTGGGAGACCACGCGTGGGGGTCCCTTACGCGACTTGGCCGGTACTGGAGTCGCGTTCATCCGCACCGACGAGGCACTGACCACCCCCGACATCGAACTGCTCATCGCCACCGGACAGGGCCGCGGCCCCGCCCCGGATCGCGCTGGATATCGATTGGCACCGGTTTTGTTGCAGCCGCGCAGCCGCGGTTCCCTGCGGCTGGCGTCCGCTGATCCGGCGGCGGCGCCGATTCTCGACCCTGGTTACTTGAGCGATCCGGCGGACATCCTCACCCTGATCGCCGGATTGCGCGCTGCGCTGAGAATTTCGCGGCAACCCGCACTGCGACCGTGGACGGCAAAACGCAGCTTGGATCCCGAAGCCACCAATACCGAACTGGCAACTTATATCCGCGCGAATGCCGATACCGTCTTTCACCCCGTCGGTACCGCCCGCCTCGGCGTCGATGACGACCCGTACGGTGTAGTCGACGCGGAGTTGAAGGTACGCGGAGTTGAAGGCTTGCGCGTCGCCGATCTCTCGGCAGCACCTGTGATCACCCGCGGCCACACCATGGCCCCGGCCGTGGTGATCGCCGAACGCGCCGCTGACCTCGTCGCGGGCCCGGCCGACTGTTCCCATCGCGCACGCACGTCAAGCGGTCCAGCCCAATTCGGGGATTTTTATGGCAATGTCATCGACTAATCGGGCAGACTTGCCCACAAAAACACTCGATGGAGAGTTCAGTCGGCGACAATAACTGCGCAGATGCCCGCGCGCTGCCGTTTTGCAAAGCGACCTGCGCGACCCGAGTAAGTGCCGAAAGGACTCCTTCGTGTCTACTCGCCTTCGCTTCGACAACATCAGCCTCCGCGACTCCGGTGGCAACTCGAAAACCTCGGTACCGGCCCGGAGACGCCGGACCCGGTGCCGCTCCATGAGAATACGACTCGCTGACTCGGCGTGGCCTGTTCACTCATGGCGATCCATTCGACATGCCGAACCAGGTCAGATCGTGGATTTGTCCGGCAAAGGTGCGTACTGCGGTCAGGCGGGGGCATGAACCGCTCGACGCTTCTCGCGATAGATGACTACGGGTTCGACTTACCCACACGCTCGATGCCGAGAATTGTAGGCACCGGTGTCGCCGTACCGGCGATATCGTATTCTCAGGACGAGATACTTCAGCGGTACGCGGTCGCGGATCCGCGGATCCGCTCGATTTTTACCAATGGTGCCATCGAGCGACGTTCACTTGTTCTCCCCCCGCTGAATACTGCCGGTTCCCCGGTTGTCGAGTCGCAGGGTGAACTACTCAAAAAGCACAAAACGGCAGGAACAGCGCTTGGATGCGAAGCTGTCATCAACTGTCTCAAAAAAGCGGGAGTTTCTCTGTCGGAAGTGCGATATCTGTGCTGTGTCACATCCACAGGATTTCTGACGCCGGGATTCTCTGCGTTGCTGATCAATGAATTGGGCCTGGATCCGCACTGCGTTCGGCTCGATATCGTGGGAATGGGCTGCAACGCCGGATTGAACGCGCTGTCCGCTGCGGCCGGGTGGACAGCCACCCATCCCGGAGAGCTCGCCCTGCTCGTCTGCATCGAAGTGTGCTCGGCAGCCTATGTCTTCGACGGCAGCCTGCGCACAGCGGTCGTCAACAGTCTCTTCGGCGATGGAGCCGCCGCAGTGGCATTGCGGCAGCCGGTACGGCCGGCTGAAGCCGCCTCCGCCGAGACTCGCTCCGCAGACGGCGCGGGTCCGGCTATCCTGGGATTCTCCAGTTTGATCCTGCCAGAGGCGATCGACGCCATGCGCTACGACTGGGACGACGCCCACGGAAAATTCAGTTTCTATCTGGACCCGGACATACCATATGTAGTCGGCGCACATGCCGAATACGCAGTGGACCGACTCCTGAATTCGGCCGGCGTTCGACGTTCCGATATCTCGCACTGGGTACTGCACTCCGGAGGAAAGAAGGTGATCGACGCGGTCCGGGTGAACCTCGGGCTGACCCGTCATGATCTCCGACATACCACGGGCGTGCTGCGGAACCGGGGCAACGTCTCCAGCGGATCCTTTCTGTTCTCGCTGGACCGTCTGGCCGAAGAGAAAACCGCCCGGCCGGGAGACCTGGGCGTGCTCATGACGATGGGTCCCGGATCGACCATCGAGACAGCACTGACACGTTGGTGAAAGGAAAGGCGTAAGCGATGGAGAGGACGGAAAAGGCACGGCTCGAGCTCTGTATCGACGGCACGAAGCCGTTACCCGAGCTGACCAAGATGGTGAACGCGGCCTGTGACGACCTGGCCACAGACCAGGACGGGGACTGCGTGATCTTCACCATTGACCCGGCACCGGCGGTTCAGCCGACCTGGCCGGGAGAGGAGGACATTCACATGGTACGCCGATGGGAGCACGCGGTTCGTCGACTCGAACGCCTGAATACGCTTAGCGCCGTGCTGGTGCGAGGTATCTGTTTCGGCCCCGGGCTGGACATTCTGCTCGCGGCCGATCTTCGAATGGCTATGCCGGGTGCTCGACTGCTCTTCTCGGCTGAGGGCGGACTCGTCTGGCCAGGTATGTCATTGCACCGGCTGGCACGCCAGTGTGGTACCGCGCGCGCCAGGCAAGTGATGACCTGGCTTCCGGAAGTGCCCGCCGAAGTTGCCACTGCGTGGGGACTCGTCGATGCCGTTGTCGCCGACGCTGTCGACGCCACGAATCTGATCGCGGCGCGCACAGCCGGACTCTCCAGCCACGAGTTCGCCATCCGCCGACAACTTGTGCAGGAAGCCTCAACGGCGGAATTCGATGACGCGCTCGGAGTTCACCTTGCTGCCTGCGATCGAGAATTGAGGCGACTGCGTGACCACCGATGAGGCCGGCCCGGCTGTGTCAGCGTCGCCCGATTCGTTCGACCTCACCGGCGATTTAGGCCAAGATGCGCGAAGTTTGACCCGATATGTGCGGACTCACGAAAGCCTGTTCGGTGAACTCCCGGCCAAGCCTGATCGGACCGCCCGCCAGCAACGCCGGGCAAACAACACACTGGAGATCTGCCGGACGGCTCGTCGCGCGTTTCTCGACCGGCACACTGACGCCGTCTACGACGTTTTAACCGATCATCACGTCAAGTATCTGCGCCTGGCGGATCTTGTCGATGCGGCGGCGGTTCATTTTCCCGGGCTCGTGCCGGACCAGATCACGATTGACTACGAACGTCGGCAGATACAGTCCGAGAAGGAAGGTTTCGAGATCGACCAGGCCGTTCTGTGCGCTGCCGTGTTGCGTTCGTGGCGGTCGGGACTGCATCTGATAGACGCAATGCGTCTGCCGACGCCTCGCGCGTTGGAGTTCGCGGACCGATTCCGTCATACCGGTCGTGTTGAACTGGCCTCTGTTCACCTTGAGCGCGTCGGATCAGCGGCTCAGGTGACTTTTCGCAACGATCATTGCCTCAACGCCGAGGACGATCAGCTCATTGCCGATCTCGAAACCGCCGTAGACTTGGTCTTGCTGGACCCCGACGTCCGCGTAGGAGTCCTCCGAGGCGGAGTAAGCAAGGTTCCACGGTATGCAGGGAAACGCGTCTTCAGCGCAGGTATCAACCTGAAGGACCTCCGTAACGGCGCCATCTCGTTCATCGGGTTCCTGCTCGGTCGGGAACTTGGATATATCAACAAGATCGTTCGAGGACTGCTCGTCGACCGGCCCAGCGGGCGATCGTCGTCAAAGGTCGTGGAGAAACCGTGGATCGCCGCAGTTGACACGTTTGCCATTGGCGGCGGCATGCAGCTGGCACTCGCTGTCGACTATGTGATCTCCGACAACAGTGCGTATTTCAGTCTTCCGGCCGCCGAAGAGGGCATTGTTCCGGGGCTGGCGAACCTGCGGCTGCCCCGGGTGGCAGGCAGCCGCCTCGCCCGCCGCATAATCCTGGGCGGTCTGCGCGTGGCAGCGACCGACCCAGAGGCCGGAGTCCTGTGTGATGAGGTCGTGCCTGCCGCGGAGATGGATATCGCTATCGAACGCGCGGCACGCGGTCTTGCCTCACCCGCCGTCAAAGCGAACCGGCGCATGTTGTCACTCGGTGAAGAGCCGGTCGATGCCTATCGTGAATACCTGGCCGAGTTCGCCCTTGTACAAGCGGAACGGATATACAGCCCGGACGTCCTCGCCAAAATCGAACGACGCTGGCAGCTCTCGTTGCAGCGGCACGGGGTCGAATGAGCAGCAGCGTGTGACCGTGGTCTTGAGCGGATTCCGGGGTCGATATCGCCGTTCATCTTCCCTGCCAGCGCGGCGGCCGCTTGGCCGCGAACGCCGCCGGGCCTTCGACCGCATCAGCGCTGTTACTTCTTCGCTGCTCGCAGGAGTACTCGGCGACGAAGGCTTCGGGAAGTGGTTTGTCCAGTGACCTCCACACAGCTTGCCGCGCCGCTCGCACGGCGAGCGGCGCGGCGGCGAGAATGTCCGCGAGCCACGCCTGCGTACACTCCTCCAATGACTCGGGAACCACGACCTCGTTGACCAATCCCCATGCGGCTGCTTGCGCCGCGCTGATGATCCGTCCGGTCAGCGCGTATCCGAGAGCGATCCGCGGCGGAATCTGCCGCGGCAACCGGAATAGCCCGCCGGCTCCGGCAATCAGGCCGAGCTTTACTTCGGGTAGCGCGAACTGCGCGTCGTTCGCAGCGATGACGAGGTCACAAGCCAGGACGAGCTCGAATCCGCCACCGAGCGCGTAACCGCGAACCTGGGCGATCAAGGGCTTGGTGAGATCGAAGCGATCGGTCAATCGAGGCGCCCCGGGCTTGCCAACACTGCCAAAGGTGGATATCGGCGACTCCTTGTCAGCGTTGCGCCGGGCCAGCTCCTTGAGGTCCTGGCCGACCGAAAAAGCGCGATCACCGGCACCAGCGACGACTGCGACCCAAACCTCCCCATCGCGTTCGATCTCGTTCCAGATCTCAAGTAATTCTTCATGCATCCGTATGTCCATGGCGTTCAGCACATCCGGACGATTCAGCGTGACTCGTGCGACATGACCGTCCACTTCGTATCGGACGCGTGTGAAAGAGTTCGGATCGAACATGTCTGGTTTCTCCAGCCTCGATCTTCCAATATGGGTTGCGGGTTCGAGTGGCTCTGTTGTAGCGAGGTTGGGGCTGGATCCGTTGTTTGAGCGACAGCGAGGTGATCACGATCCAGATGTGCCGTTTACCTCCTCAACCGCCGTGGCGCCCTAATGTTCTGTGAAGTGCATCGCAGCCCATACAAGTGGAGACAAGTTACTCCAAGCCATGGCGATGGGCTGGGTTCCGTGATGCTACCCAGCCGGGTCGTTGCTCAGCTTGATCGGGTTCCTGTCTGGGTCACGCGATGGAGACTGTAGATCGTGCCGCGTGCACTGGTATGGCGAACCGAGCATGCTCGAGGGCACGGCTGCTCGGGCAGGAGCAGCACCAGGTCGTCCACAACGAAGCACAGCCCACCGGTAGCGGGAAAGAATGACATCCGTGGATGTCTCCGGTGTCCTGCCCCATAACACGTAGGTCGATTTTGCTATGACCGAAGGTGATGCCGTCCGCCCCTCGCCAAAGGTCACGGCCTCCATACCCAGCACCCGTGTGTAGAAGTCGATCGTGGCGTCCTGGTCTGCGCCGATCAGCGCCAGGTGGTCAAGGCGGTCCAGGCGCATGGGACTGATCCTTCCGGACGCCATCTGGCGCGTGCGGCCACGGCACGAAGTGTCGACATCACTGCCGGCGCGAGTCCGGTCAGGTCCACTTGATACCACGACTCGCAACAGCAGTGAACCAAAGTTGTCGTAACGATGATCATCAGGACTGCTGCCATCGCCGGTGAACCACTCGTATGCGGCCCACTCACCGTCCTCGGCCGCATCGCTGAGGTACAGCAGCCAGCAGACGCCGGGACCGCCATCGTCTTGTGCGATCAACACACTCCTCTTGAGCATCTGGCGAATACCGTCGTCGAGAGCGAAGCTCGAGGCTTCGTCGACATAGCCAGAGCCGTTGCTAGCCAACAGGAAGTTTTCGGTAAGTCGGCGACAGTCGAGTGCTGAGTCGCTCTTCAGCGTCCACGCTAGCGGGCCCGCAGCCAATCCATCCCTTACGTGGGACGTGGCTCCAGGCGAACGATCCGGCCTCATTCTCCTCGAGCACGTGCAACAAACTCAAGTCATCCAGGAACTTCGAGCTGTAGTCACGCAGAGACATGCACCAATCGGCCGACGTTACAGGCACGTGCACACTCATAAGCACTTTCATAGCCGCAGCTGGCCGTTGCTGGTAGCGCACAAGCCCAACATGGGACGATTCGGCAGGAATCTGTGCGTCAAAAGGGCAAGGTCAGATCCAAAGACGGGTTGTCAGCTACCGAAGACACAAGTGACGTGCTGACCGCAGCCGGGAAATGCCTCCAGCTTGAGACTAATCATGACCGCTTAGCCGTGCGGCAATAAAGAAACCGCACATCACACAAGATGAACATGCCACATGTGACGGGACTCTGCAGTTCACCGTGGGACTCGGTGACAGGAGGTCAGCCGGCGTGCTCGTCGCGGTTGTCGTAGGCGTGGTGGGCGGCGAGCACCTCCGGCAGGTGCTGCATCGACCACTCGGTGAGCGCCTTCAGTGGCACCCGAAGGGTTTCGGCCAGTGGGGTCAGCCTGTACTCCACGCGCACCGGCACTGCCGGGTAGACCGTTCGTTGGACCAGGCCGTCGCGTTCGAGGGCGCGCAGGGTTTGGGTGAGCATCTTCTCGCTCACCCCTGACAGCCGGTTGCGCAGCTGGGTGAACCGGCACGGCCCCTCTTTGCCGAGCTCGCCCAGCACCAGGATCGACCACTTGTCGCCGATCCGGTCGAGCAGGTCTCGTGACGGGCAGCCGCGCTCGTACGGATCCCACGACGTTGTCATCCTGGTCACAGCCTTGTCGGTCGCCACCACACCCACCTCGTCCCTTTCCAGTGGGTGGCTACCTTACCAAAAGGTGGCTACTTCCCAGTGGTAAGCCACGGAGTCATCGTGGACCCGTGCCGCGGAAGGGCCGCGGCGGAAAAGAGATCGCACGTGTCCATCGTCGTCACCGGAGCCACCGGCCAGCTGGGCCGGCTCACCGTCGAGGCCTTGCTGCGGCGTGGAGTTCCCGCCTCGGGGATCATCGCGACCGGCAGGAACCTCGACGCGCTCAAGGACCTGGCCGACCGCGGCGTCGTGGTGCGCCGGGCCGACTTCGCCGACCCGGACAGCCTCGCGGCCGCATTGGCCGGTGCCGAGAAACTGCTCCTGATCTCGGCTTCGTTCCCCGTGGACGAGCGCGTCGCCCACCATCGGCGTGCCATCGACGCCGCGCTGGCCGCGGGAGTGTCCTCAGTGGTGTACACGAGCATGACGCACGCCGACACGGCCACCACAATCCTCGCCGCGACCCATCGCGCCACCGAGGAGTACCTGCGGGAACGTGACGTCCCCCATGTGTTGCTGCGCAACAGCTGGTACTTGGAGAACTACACCGAACTGCTGCCTATGGTCCGTCAGCACGGCGAGGTCATCGGAGCCGCGGGCCAGGGAAAGGTCAGCGCCGCAGCCCGCGCCGATTACGCCGAAGCCGCCGCGGCCGTGCTGACCACCGACGGCCACATCGGTGCGGTGTACGAGCTGGGTGGCGACAACGCGTTCACCCTCAGCGAGTTCGCGGCCACGGTCGCGGCAGCTACCGGGACCCCGATCGCCTACATCGATCTGTCGGCGGACGAGCTCGCGGCGGCACTGATCGGCGCGGGGCTGCCCGCCGAGCTGGCGAACGTCCTCGCCGACGCGGACCTGGGCCTGGGTCGCGGGGAGCTGTTCACCGAATCCGGCGACCTGCACCGCCTGCTCGGCCGCTCGACCACCTCCCTGCCCACCGCGGTCGCCGACGCGCTGCGCTGACCAGCCGTACTTCCTCTTCGACTCAACCGGAAAGGTCCAGCACGATGTCCACCCGCACCACCCGGCGGCACACGCTGCTCACCCTCACCACGACGGCTGCCGCCCTGATCGCCCTCGCCGCTCCCGCCACCGCCCACGAGGGCAGCGGCCACGCGATCACGATCGACGGCGGCAACGCCTTCCCCGAAAGCGTCACGGCCGACCACCAGTACGTCTACGCCACCAGCATCGGCGACGGCACCGTCTATCGCGGGCACACCGGGGCGAAGAAGCTCGACCCCTTCCTGCCAGGCGGCCAAGACGGCCGGACCCAGGCCACCGGGGTCAAGATCACCGGAGACCGCCTACTGGTCGCCGGTGCCTTCACCGGGCGCTTCTTC
>Ga0247768_1000098_pt1 | contig 32249 bp, 19 predicted proteins | sample UWRJL016104C6_FD_179944 | JGI IMG/M metagenome (GOLD analysis project Ga0247768, IMG submission 179944) | Plant litter microbial communities from Arlington Agricultural Research Station in Wisconsin, United States - UWRJ-L016-104C-6 | ecosystem: Environmental > Terrestrial > Plant litter >... | reverse complement strand
AGATGTTGATACAAGAGCTTATTTTACAGCCGCTACATTAATTATAGCAGTACCTACTGGTATTAAAATATTTTCATGATTAGCTACTTGTTACGGAGGTTCTTTAAAATTAACACCATCTATGTTATTTGCATTAGGTTTTGTATTTATGTTTACAATTGGAGGATTAAGTGGAGTTGTTTTAGCTAATGCTTCATTAGATATTGCATTTCATGATACTTACTATGTTGTTGCTCATTTCCATTACGTATTAAGTATGGGTGCAGTATTTGCACTATTTAGTGGATGATACTATTGAGTACCAAAAATATTAGGTTTAAATTATAACATAACATTATCAAAAGTACAATTTTGAATATTATTTATAGGAGTTAATCTTACATTTTTCCCTCAACATTTTTTAGGTTTACAAGGAATGCCTCGTAGAATTAGTGATTATCCTGATGCATACGCAGGATGAAACATAATTAGTAGTTTCGGATCTATAATTAGCGTAGTAGCCACAGGATTATTTTTATATATTGTTTATAAACAATGTGTAACTGGTACAGCTGTAAGTAGAAATCCCTGATTAACACCACAGTTTTATACAGATGCTTTACAAGCTAATTTAAATAGAAGTTATCCTAGTATAGAATGAGGTTTAAATAGCCCACCTAAACCTCACGCGTTTACAAGCTTACCATTACAAAGCGGATTTTTATCTAAATTAAAAGAACGTTTTACAATTAAGAGTTTTCTTTTAATTTTAATATCCGGAATTGCGGTTTTTACAAGTAAATCATTGTTTTTTGGACTATTTGAGAATGTAACAATAACTATTGCAGCTGGTGCTAGTATACTAGCATTCCTAACTAAAAATGTTACAGGAGCATTTGTGGATCAATATATCTTTATGTCTAATAATACACCCCTAAAAATAAACAATTCATTAGATAAATTGTCTATTTTAGCAATGGATAATGGTGAAGGTAGTTCTTCTAATAATCAAGGTAGTTCTTCTAATAATCAAGGTAGTTCTTCTAATAATCAGGGTAGTTCTTCTAATAATCAAAGTAGTTCTTCTGATAACGGTGAAGGTAGTTCTTCTAATAATCAACAACCTAATATTCCCTTTCCTAAACCCCTTTTAAGTACTTTTTCTAACGATTCTTTAGAGAATATACGTGATCATATGGAAGATACACTAGAATCATCTACTAACGTTGATGAATTAGCTACTGCACAACGACAAATAAATGCTATAGATCAGGAACTTACTGAAAGAATGATTGCTGAAAGAATGAATAATGAAGCTAGTTCATCTAGTGAAGAAGATAATACTAATCCAGCTGATAATGGCGAAGGTAGTTCTACAGCTCCTAATACTTCACATGATACACCTGTAAGTTCTGAAGCTTCAGGAGCTGCTACTCAGGGACTTCGTGGATCAACAGATGAAAGATTGAGAAGAGAACAGGAATATTATAAAGAAATAGCAAAAAATGCGCCAACAGGATCTAAGGCACAGGCGGACGCATTTGGTGCAGCAGGATTTCGTGGTCATATTTTAGATGAAAGAGCTAAATATGGTACTCAAATACTTTCTGAAGACCAAATTGAAGAGAGATACAGAACAGCCCCATCTAAACCTTCATACACTGGAAAAGGAAAAGGAGTAGATAGAGGATAAATACTAATTTATACTATAAATAATATTTATCAGATTTAAAAAAAAATTTACAGAAAATTCTTATAATAATAATAAGATATTTATTTTATTATTATTATAATTCTTATTAGCTCAATGGCAGAGCAGAATACTTCTAATATTCCGATTTTAGTTCGAATCTAAAATAAGAATAAATTATAATAATTATTTTATTATTAATTTTTATTAAAATATTATAAAATAATATTTTAAACATTTAAAATGATATACACACCAACCTTAATATCTATAATAGAGGTATTATTAGTACTTGTTCCAGCTTTATTAGGAGTAGCTTATGTAACAGTGGCAGAAAGAAAAACAATGGCTAGTATGCAAAGAAGACTAGGGCCAAATACTGTAGGGTATTATGGTTTATTACAAGCTTTTGCAGATGCATTAAAACTTATACTAAAGGAATATATAGCACCTACACAAGCTAATATGATTTTATTTTTTTTAGGACCAATTATTACGTTAATTTTTGCATTACTAGGTTATGGAGTAGTACCTTATGCTCCAGGATTAGCTATTAGTGATTTTAATTTAGGTATATTATATATGTTAGCCGTTTCTTCCTTAGCAACATATGGTATTCTATTAGCAGGATGAAGTGCTAATAGTAAATATGCATTCTTAGGGTCTCTTAGAAGTACAGCTCAATTAATTAGTTATGAACTAGTATTAAGTTCTGCTATTTTATTAGTAATTTTTTTAACAGGTAATTTAAATTTAACTGCTAATATAGAATCTCAAAGAGCTATTTGATTTATATTACCCTTATTTCCTATATTTATCATATTTTTCATAGGATCTATTGCTGAAACTAATAGAGCTCCTTTTGATTTAGCAGAAGCAGAATCAGAATTAGTTAGTGGTTTTATGACGGAGCACGCTGCAGTAATATTTGTATTTTTTTTCTTAGCTGAATATGCTAGTATAGTTTTAATGTGTGTATTAACAAGTATATTGTTTATAGGAGGTTACTTATTAATAGATTATACTCAAATCTTTATTATTCTTCATGAAATTCTATTTAATTTATTTTTTATAAATTCAATATACTTATTACAATGTTACTTAGAGAACATATTTTCTAGTTATATTATAGAAGGATTATTTTATGGGTTATGTTTAGGTTTAAAAAGTTCGATAATGGTATTTATATTTATTTGAGCTAGAGCATCTTTCCCTAGAATACGTTTTGATCAGTTAATGGAATTTTGTTGAACAGTATTATTACCAATTGTATTTGCTTTTATAATATTAATACCTTGTATTTTATACAACTTAAATATTTTACCTATTAATATTCATCTATTTTAATTATTTATACGTAAATAAGATTAAATCATAATATTGTTTAATTATGATGTAAATTTTTTGTTAAAAATATTTTGGGAATATTTTTGTTTTTTATAAGATAATGTTATTATCTTGTTTATTATTAATACCTATTATAGGTATATTCTTAATTTCTAGTAGTGTTTCTTATGAATCTGAAAAATCAAAAATTCAGTACTATAAATATATTGCACTTACAACTTCTATAATTAATTTAATTGTATCTTTAATAATTTATATATTATTTGATTTTAGTAGTAATCAGTTTCAATTTGTACAAGAAGATTATGATTTAAGTTTATTTAATCTATATTTAGGTATAGATGGAATTTCAATATATTTTGTATTATTAACAACAATAATAATGCCTATAGCAATATTATCTAATTGAAACTCGATAACTGATAATATAAAAGCTTATTTAATAATAATGTTATTATTAGAAACATTATTATTAGGAGTCTTTTTAGTTTCAGATATTTTACTATTTTATATATTTTTTGAAAGTATATTGCCCCCTTTATTTTTATTAATAGGTTTATTTGGATCTAATAATAAAGTCAGAGCTAGTTTCTATATATTTTTATATACCCTTTGAGGATCTTTATTTTTATTATTATCTATCTTAACTATATCATCTATAATGGGTACTACAGATTTCGATGCTTTATTTAAAACTAATTTTGATTATACTACTCAATTAGTTTTATTTTGCGGTATATTTATAGCTTTTGCTGTAAAAACTCCTACAATATTTTTAAATAACTGATTACTAAAAGCTCATGTAGAATCACCTTTAGGTGGAAGTATAGTTCTTGCAGCTATAGTTTTAAAATTAAGTTTATATGGTATATTTAGATTAATTTTACCTATATTACCAAAAGCTTTTTTAGATTGTAGTTACATAGTATACGTTATAGGAGTAATTACTATTATATACGCTAGCTTTAGTACACTAAGAACTATAGATATTAAAGAATTGATAGCTTATAGTTCTGTATCTCATGCGGCAGTTTATTTAATAGGTGCATTTACAAACACAATAGAAGGAATAGAAGGAAGTATACTTTTAGGATTAGCTCACGGATTTGTTTCTAGCGGTTTATTTATTTGTGCTGGTGGTGTATTATATGACAGATCTGGTACTAGATCTATTTATTTTTACAAAGGTGTTGCACAAATAATGCCTTTATTTTCTATAATATTCTTTATATTATGTTTAGGTAATTGTGGTGCTCCTTTAACTTTAAATTTTATAGGTGAATTTATGTCATTATACGGAGCTTTTGAAAAATTATCTTTTTTAGGTCTTATGGCTAGTTCTTCTATTATTCTTTCAGCTGCTTATACTATATATATGTTTAATAGAATAACATTTGGAGGTACTTTTAGTAAATTTTTTGAAGATAATGTTAATGATGTAACAAAAAGAGAATTTTTTATATTATTTATATTAGTTTTATTTACTATAATATTTGGAATATATCCTACTTTTATATTAAACGGTTTACACTATTCTGTAGGAAGTTTAATATATTATATATAAGATATTCACATCTAACCTTTGAAAATCTGTACCAAAAAAACCTTTCGTTTAAAAATTTTAACGTCACTACTCTATATTTTAAGTATTAAAATAAAGATAAACAATGCCTCAATTAGTTCCTTTTTATTTTATAAATGAAGTAACTTTCACATTTGCAATTATAATAATTACAGTATATTTTTTATCTAAATATATATTACCAAGATTTGTTCGTTTATTCTTATCTCGTATTTTTATATCAAAACTTTTTGATAATTCAACAAATAAAATATAAATTTTATTTATATAACCTCAATATTTAAGATTATATATAAGATTATTAAGGTTTATAACTTATATTTAAAGTAAAACAATGTATACTTTAAATTCAAATAATTTTAATCAAGGAATTTCTAGTCCTTTAGATCAGTTTGAAGTAAGAGATTTATTATTTATAGACATTCCTATATTAGAAAATTTACATATTTCCTTAACAAACATAGGATTTTTTTTAACAATAGGGGCTTTATATCTTATTATATTAAATATATCAAGTACAAACTTCAATAAATTAGTAAGTAATGAATGATCTATAAGTCAAGAATCTATGTATGCTACCATACATAGCCTAGTAATAAACCAAATAAACCCAAGAATAGGTCAAATTTACTTTCCATTTCTTTATACTTTATTTATTTTTATTTTAATAAATAATTTAATAGGATTAATTCCATATAGTTTTGCATCAACTAGTCATTTTGTATTAACATTTGCTCTTAGCTTTACTATAGTTTTAGGTGTAACAATATTAGGATTTCAAAAACATGGTTTAAAATTTTTCTCTCTTTTTGTACCAGCAGGTTGTCCTCTAGCTTTATTACCTTTATTAGTAATGATAGAATTAATATCTTATCTTGCTCGTAATATTTCTTTAGGGTTAAGATTAGCAGCCAATATAACAGCAGGGCATATGCTATTAAGTATATTAAGCGGTTTTGTTTATAATATAATGAATGCTGGAATTTTATACATGATATTAGCATTAGTACCTTTAGCTTTTATTATTGCCTTTGCAGGATTAGAATTAGGTATTGCTTTAATTCAAGCACAAGTATTTGTAACTTTAACTGGAGCTTACATAAAAGACGGATTAGATTTACATTAATTAAAAGAAAAATTTTTAACATATAAATCTTATAAGGGGTCAAAAATCAAATAAATATAATAATTTAAGGAAAGTCTAAGGTTATATTCTATATATAATATAAATAAAAATTTTAGGTATTTAGTAGAAAATAACAAAAATTTTTAAATAGTTTAATATTTACAATAAAATTTTTATGAACTTAAAACCCTATAGATAACTTTTTTTTAGAAAGATAATTTACAAGATTTAGCTTATTTTGATCCTATAGAAAAAATTTAGTATAAACTTTTTAGTGATGTAAATGATAACAATTACATCAAATTTAATGATGAGTTTGGTGATGGCTCTGAATGAACGCTGTCCAAATGCTTGACACATGCTAATCGAACGTTTAATTTACTGTATTATTTATAATACAGTATATAATTTTATTTATAAAATTATATTATATTCAAAAAATTTTGAATATTTTTATTAAAAGTGGTGAACAGGTGAGTATTAGATTATCAACCTACCTTAGAGTGAAGGATGAAATCCTTCATATTAAAAAAAGGATAAAATAAAAATATCCGCTCTAAGAGGACCCGATATATCATAGAGATAGGTAGTTGTTAAGGTAATGACTTAACAAGCTTATGATTCTCTTAGTTGAAACTGAAATGGTTGATCAACCACATTGGGGATGAAAAAATCCCAAGGCAAGACAAGTACAGCAGTGGGGAATCTTGGTCAATGGCCTAACGGCTGAACTGGTAACTTGGATGATAAAATAAAAATTAATGAATAAATAAAGTTATTATTAATTTAATAATAATAAATTCATAATTAATAATTATAATATATGATATCGTCATATATATATCTAACTATATAATTGATAATGACAATATATATATTTGTCTCGACCAAATTGCGTGCCAGCAGTCGCGGCAATACGCAAGAGACTAGTGTTATTCATCTTAAATAGGTTTAAAGGGTACCCAGGCAGTAAAAATACCAGAAATGGGATTATTTTACTAGAGTTTAATATAAGGAGGTCGTACTGAGAGGAAGAGAGATAAAATTCCGTCATACCAACGGGACTGATAAAGGCGAAAGCAACCTTTTATGTAAAAACTGACGCTGAAGGACGAAGGCACATAGAACAAAAAGGATTAGATACCCAAGTAGTCGTAGCAGAGAATGATGAATGTCATAGATTAGATAATTATTTAGTCTATAAATGAAAGTGTAAGCATTTCACCTCAAGAGTAACGTGGCAACGCGGGAACTGAAATCACTAGACCGTTTCTAACACCAGCAGTGAAGTATGTTGTTTAATTCGATGATCCACGAAAAACCTTACCACAATTTGTATTAATATAACAAGAGTTGCACGGCTGTTTTCAGTTAATGTTGTGAAATCGTGGCTACGGCCATGGAACAAGCATAATCCCTAGCTTTATTTATAAATTTTAGTATTATAAAGCTTTCCGTACTACAAAAAGTGTAATAGAAAAGGGGCTAAGACAAGTCATCATGGCCCTAATATTGTGGGCTACAGATGTGCCACATGTTCCTAAACAAAGAGAAGCAAAAATGTGAATTTAAGCTAATCTCAAAAAATAGGATACAATAACGAAAATGGATCGTAGTCTGAAATTCGACTACGTGAATAAGTAATTGCTAGTAATCGTAAATCATTATGTTACGGTGAATATAACCTTGGATTGGTACTAACCACTCGTCACATGCTGAAATGGAATATATGCAATAAGTTTGCTCTTCTATTATATTTTAAGTAAATTTTTAGGTTTTAGATGTTATAATAGGATTCTTCGTATGTGTGATTCTGATTAGTGTTAAGTCGAAATACGGTTCGTGTAGTGGAAGTTGCACGGGATTAATTAATTTTAACTTTAAAAACTTATATAATATAAATATTATATATTAAGGAGAGTTCCTTTATTGGCAAGAAGGGCTAAACTGTAAATTTAGTAACAAAAATTGTTTTAAGAGTTCGAATCTCTTGTCTCCTAAAAGCTCCTATAGCTCAATGGTAGAGCATTTTACTGTTAATATTAAGATAAATGTTCGATTCATTTTAGGTGCGTAACAATAAAAATTTTTTTAGATTTAAGCAATTTCATAATATTTAATTAATTTTTATTGACTACATTACTACTATAATAAGAAGTTATTTTCAAGATCATCCTTTTCATTTAGTATCTCCATCTCCTTGACCTTTTAATACAACTATATCTTTATTTGTTTTAACAATTAGTGCAGCTTTGTCTATGCATAGTTTTTCTTATTTACATAATATATTGTATTTAGGTTTAATAGGTGTTATTTTTTCAATGTTTTTTTGATTTAGAGATATTATAAGTGAAGCAAGTTTTTTAGGTAATCATACTTTAGCTGTTCAAAAAGGATTACACCTAGGTTTTATATTATTTATAATATCTGAAGCTTTATTTTTTATGGCTATCTTTTGAGCATTTTTTCATAGCGCTTTAACACCAACTGTAGAATTAGGAGCTCAATGACCACCTATAGGTATAGAACCTATTAATCCTTTTGAATTACCTTTATTAAATACAGTATTATTATTATCAAGTGGAGCTACAGTTACTTATTCTCACCATGCTTTAATAAAAGGAGACAGAGAAGGTACATTATATGGTGCTATAGCCACAATAATATTAGCTATTGCATTTACAGGATTCCAAGGGATAGAATATAGTGTATCTTCCTTTACTATAAGTGATGGTGTTTTTGGTACATGTTTCTTTTTTGGTACAGGTTTTCATGGATTACATGTTATAATCGGAACCATTTTTTTAATTATAGCATTATTTCGTGTTTATTTATATCATTTTACAGATAATCATCATTTAGGGTTCGAAGCTGGAATATTATATTGACATTTTGTAGATGTAATTTGACTTTTCTTATATGTATCTATATACTATTGAGGATCTTAAAAGAAAATAATAAATTATAGATAAGGGATTTTGGTATAACGGTTATTACATATGACTTTTAATCATTAAAATATTGGTTCGAATCCAATAGGTCCTATATTATATTTATAATAAAAATTAGAATTAATAACTTAATAGATAGAGATCTTCCCTGTCACGGAAGGAGGTGCCGGTTTGATTCCGGTTTAATTCGTTAATTAGGAAAAGTTGCTATAGGTAGGGTAAGATATTTGCTAAATATTATGTTTTTACATTTGGGCGTTCGAATCGCCTCTTTTCCGAAATATATATATATAAGAATATAGTTTAATGGCAAAACAATGAGCTTCAACCTCAAAATTTTTAGTTCAAGTCTAAATATTCTTGATTAAATAGTATTATTACTATTAATATTAGCGGTTATCGTTTAATGGTAGGATGTCTGTCTTCCAAATAGATTGTATCGGTTCGATTCCGATTAACCGTAATAAACAAATCAGCATATGAATTTAAACTTGAATATTATAAAAATATCAACCTTAATATTTAGGCTATTAATATAATTAAATATGAATAATTTAATTCTTATATACGAAAATATTACAAATGGATATCGAGATGAAATCTTAAATGTTTTTTATTTACTTATAATTATATGTGGTATATTCACTATTACTATGAAAAATCCTATAATTTCTGTATTATTTTTAATAGGATTATTTTCTAGTATAGCTTCTTATTTAATACTAATAGGATTAAGTTTTATAGGTTTATCTTACATAATTGTTTATGTAGGAGCTGTTTCTATTTTATTTTTATTTATTTTAATGTTAATAAATATAAGAATAAGTGAATTACAGAATAATACCAGTAATAGTATTCCTTTAATTCTTATTCTTATAGTAATATTTTGTAATCCATTATTAAAATTATTACCTTTTAATACTATAATACTAAATGATAACAGTAGTTTTATAATGAATATGGAAATTAATATTAAAAATATTTTATTTGTAGTTAGTAATGTATGAGACGGATATTTAACAGAATTTGATCATATAACAAGTATAGGTAATATTATGTATACAAACTACAACATATGATTAATAATAACTAGTTTTATATTATTATTAGCAATGATAGGAGCAATTGTTATAACAATGAAACAGAATGATTAACTATATATAACTAAAAATTTTAAATAAAAGAAATTAACTCAGTGGTAGAGTGGCTGTTTTACAAGCAGATTGTCAAGGGTTCAACTCCCTTATTTCTTATTTAATTTTATTAATGCTTTAAAAATTATATTTTTTCAACATATTTGCATATTTAACTTTAAATATCCAAATATTTGTAATTTCAATAATTTTTAGGATATAACTAAAGACAGGTATTTAAATAAAAGAAATATTATAAAGAGCATGAATTAGTATTCAAAAAGATTCTCTAACTCAATTGGTAGAGTGCATTATTGATAATAATGTCGTTCTGCGTTCAAATCGCAGGAGAATTAAAAGAAATATGGGTGAGTGGTTTATACCGTGTATTTAGAGCATACATAAAAATTATATTTTTCAAGGGTTCGAATCCCTTTATTTCTGCATTATTATCAATTATAATATAAAGGACAATTATCTTAATGGTAAAGAGGTATTTTTGAATGATATTGGGTTTTATAACCTTTGTAGGTTCGAGTCCTTCATTGTCCGTTTAATAATCAAAATTGAAAAAAAGTCTCTTTTTTTTCGATAATAAGAAAAATGTAACATTTTTTACTAAAATATAACAATATTTTAAATTCATATTGTAAACAGACTTTAATTTAGTAGTAAAATCCTGCCTTTGGGAGGCAGTTTCCCTAGTGCGAATCTAGGAAGTCTGAAAAAAAATTATTTTTTTTACTAAACAATGTTATAATTAAATATCGTACATTAATAAATATTAATATAAACGAATATTTTTTTATATAATATTATATGTAATAGAAATATATCTGTCTGATATGACAGAAATATATCTATCTGATATGATAGAAATTTTCTAGAAATAGTATATAAAGAGACTATTAGATGATAAAATAGCTATATATTAAAGGATAATAATATGATACTTTATTATGTTAAAGTATTCTTAATCCTAAGAGAAATCAAATAATAAACGAAGTGAATTGAAATATCTTATTAACTTCAGGAAAAGAAATCGAAAGAGATTCCATGATTAATGTGAATAAAAATGGAGAAGTCTATATAATAAGTAAATTAGTAATAAAACTGTTTGAATATTATGGGGAACCTTCCTCAAAGACTAAATATAATATATAAGCGATAGAGCAAGTACCGTGAGGGAAAATTGTACAATAGTAGTTTTATAAGTAGCTCAAGTAAAAAAAAACAAGAGCGTACCTTTTGCATAATGGGTCACCAAGTTAACATTGGATGTGAGCTATAATAGCGTAGTTAAACCAATCATAAAAAGAAAATGATAAATATCTAAAGTTAGACCCGAAGCTTAATGATCTTACTATAATCAGGATTATAAAAGTCCGAACGGGTTATCGTTGTAAAGATATCCGAAGAATTATGGTAAGTAAGTGAAAGACAAGACTGATTAAGTTAGCTGGTTTTCTGCGAAACCTATAACAGTAGGCAATTTAAGTTACATCTTAGCAGGTATAGAACTCCATCTCAGACAAGATGTATAATTATATTAAAAATATAATTACATTTTATTTTGTATACATCGGGGGACCTTTAAAGTTTTATCGGCGAGCTTGTAGACTCAAAATGGCAAAGATGAATCTTGAATTATCGGACATAGAATGATAAGGTTGTATGTCAAAAGGGAAACAGCCCAGAACAAAAGTTAAGGTTCCAAAATTATTATTAAGTGAAATTAAGAAGGTTTTTATGTAAGTCAATAAGGAAATGGGCCTAGGGGCAGCCAGTATTTAAAGATCTCGTACCAGAGCACTTATTAAGTATTAAAAGCATCTAAAATTTAACGGATCTAAATAATATACCGAAACTTTGTCCACTTTTTACAATAATTTTTTATTACAATTAGTGGGGTAGCAGAACGTTGAGTAAATAAAGATATTTTTTTAGTAAAAAAATAGAAAAGTATAACTCAAGTGATAATGGTGGCATGAGTAACAAAAAAAGAATTTCATTATAGTTTAAATGTAGGTAAGTCCTTATTTAATATAATGCAGGTTCTCGCCTTAAGCTTATGGATATAAATTAAGTAACGGCCTCTAAGTTTTTAACCTGAAGGTTAAAACGATGAGAAAATCTCCTTATTATTTAAGACAACGTTTAAAGTGTAAAACGTGCTGGAAAAATTTAGTAAGAACATTAAATATTAATGTAATTGACCGTACCTAGGAACTACGACATGTAAGCTAGTATAGAATACGAAGGCGTTAATGAGATAACAATCATAAAGGAACTCGGCAAATTGACTACCGTAACTTAGGGATAAGGAGGGCTCATAGTCTTGATTAATACCAAGTAAATGAGAAGAAGCATAGAATAATGTTGTACGACTGTTTAATTAAAACAAAGCACTTTGCTAAGATGATAAATCTATGTATTGAGTGTGATCTCTGCCCGATCTCGGCTGGTTAACAGAATTAACTAAATTGTATAAAGTTTGGTTTTTACGGAACCCCCGAGCAATGGCGGCCTTAACGTGAGGGTCCTAAGGTAGCGGAATACCTTGGCCGTTAAATGCGGTCTTGCATGAATGATGTAACGATACGACAGCTGTCTCTATGATTGACTCAGTGAAATTATAATAACTGTGCAGATACAGTTTACCTCTAGTTAGACGAGAAGACCCTATGCAGCTTTACTGTTACTACTTATTAAATATAATTAAGGCAAATATTAGTAATAAGGTAATCGATAAAATAAAAATGTAAAACCTTTATTTGTTTATTATATTATTTACTGAAAAAGGACAGTTGCTAGGAGACAGTTTATGTGGGGCTCCGACCCCCTAAAAAGTAGAGGGGAGTGTCTATTAGAAGAATACATTCTTGTTTTTTTTTATAATTTATAAAAAAAAATATATAGGATTCTAAATTAGAATATAATAAAAAATACTCACAATATTAGAGTAAAATACAAAGTAGGATTTTCAATATAGGGAAAATATTGGTGATCAATAAAAATATTATGAAATTATAAAAAATAAAATTTATACTTAGCTCTAATATTATTAATAGTTATAATTTAATTTTTAAATTATAATAATGATAAAAAGACTATAAAAGCTTAACGGCTAAATCTTGCTTTACTGTTTGATTACCAACAAATCTTACAGTCGCGTAAGCGGGGCATACGATCACGAGATACAAAAAGGAAAGGTCTTGGATTATAGGAAAAGCTACGCTAGGGATGTTTGTCCTTTAGTATATAAAATTATACTAAAAATATTATTGGGTTAATTTCAAAAATTACTTAATATATAAGTGAATTTGAAGCGAAATTTATCTTAACATTTTAATAGATAAAATCGTTCAACGACTATAAGGTGAGAAATGTTAACAATAATCCTTTATTAAATCCCAACTTTTTATTATAAATATATAATATATAACTATATCATTACAACTTGAATAATACGTATAAAAAAGATATTATCTCTCAAAAAAATATCTTAATAAAAAACATTAATACTAAAAATAGATTAGTACCATTTAATGTAAAAGTAAATTATGTAGGAAATATTAAATATTTTCCTGCTGATTCTAAAGAATGGAAAAATAAAATTTATTTATATAATAATAACAATTACATTAAAAATTTATTAATATATGATATGAATATATATATATTAATAAAAAAGTATTTTGACATGTTTTTAAAACAAAGACTTATAACTAAAAATTATATATCTCATAAAATGCATCGTTCATCTTTAAATAAGATATATATTAGTAGACCTGAAATAAAACATACAAATTCTAAAGCAATTATTACAATATATACCTATAATAGAGAATATTTTTCCCTTTCAAAAAATATAGAAAATAATGTAAAAAAAAATATAATAAAAATATTAAATATTATTAAAAAAGTAATAATAAAGTTAGAAACAATTTTTATTAATAAAACTATTTTTAGAAATAAGAACAATTTTTTTAAATATTTTTTTATTTTTAAAAATATTTTGAAATTAAAGATTCTTAAAAAATTAAATTATATTAGAAGAAATAAATATAAACTTAATCTTAATCAATATAAATTTAAGGATATATTTTTATCTAAATTAGGTACTTTAATTGCTAAATTTTATAATAAAAATATAGAATTTAATATAATTAACTTAAAATCTATTAGACTTAATTCTGATATATTTACAGAATACTTAAGATTAAAATTAAGAAAAAAAAGACGTAATGTTTTAAAAAGAATGAATTTTATAGTAGATAAAGTACAATTACCTAATATTAATTCAATAATAGAAAGAGCTCGTTTACCTAAAAATATAGATTTTAATCTATTAGAAAATAAATATAAAAATATTAATTTAAATTCGATAGTAAATGAAAAAAGTTTAAATGAAATATTAAATGATTTTTACAAAAAAGTACAAAAAAATACTATATTTAATCTAATTAAATATAAAAAAATTGGAGGTATAAAATTAGAAATTAAAGGTAGATTAACTAAACGTTATAGAGCAGATAGAGCAGTTTATAAAGTAAAAATAAAAGGAGGATTAAGAAATATTGATTCTTGTTATAAAGGTTTATCTACTGTAAATTTTAGAGGTTATTCTAATTCAAGTATGGAATATTCTATTAAAAAAGGAAAACGTCGTATAGGATCTTTTGCTATAAAAGGTTGAATTAATGGTAAATAAATAATTAATATATATATATATAATAAAAAGAAGAAATAGTCTGAACCATTTTATGAGAAATGGAAAAAATAACAAGTTGAACAGGCTAATTTACGCAAGAGTGTGCAAAATGAGTGCGTGGTTTGGCACCTCGATGTCGGCTTAACTTATCCTCATGGATGCAGGACCTATGTAGGGTACGACTGTTCGTCGATTAAAAAGTTACACGAGCTGGGTTAAATACGTCGTGAGACAGTATGGTTTCTATCTACTAGAGGGAATTAGAATATAATAAAGAACATCCTTGTACGAAAGGAACCTGGGAATCATTGGTATTTCCGAAGGGAGATATACAGTTTTATTAATCTATGGTTTACCTGTTGTTTATATGCCCAGATATTAATTTAAATACAATTTTATATTGTATAGGGATATTACTTTCACTAAGGTAAGTATATAGTATAGGCACGGCAGGAAAGCTAAGTTAGTTAAAATTAAGTACTGAAAGCATATAAGTACGAAATTTACTTTAAAATATTTCTTAAATATATGTAATATAATATTACATAAATAGGTTTAGTTTGTAAGATTTTTAAATTTTAGATACTAAATACTAATTTTATAAATAACAAAAACTTAAAAAGAAACATATCTTTAGCCTGATTAGCATAAAAGTAATGCAATTGTTTTGTAATCAATAGAAGCAAGTGCAATACTTGCATTGGGCTTAGGATTAGTAGTCAAGCGGTAAGACATAACCTTTTCAATGTTATCATCACGGGTTCGAATCCCGTCTAGTCTAATTTATATACTAGAGGTTATAACTTAATTGGTAAAGTATACTGCTCATAACAGTAAATATAAGTGTTCAAGTCACTTTAGCCTTAAATGCGGATTAATGTAATAGTTAACATAATTGATTCATAACCAATATATAAAGGTGCAAATCCTTTGTCCGCCTAGTCCGAATGCTGAAATTGGTAGACAGTGCAAACTTAAATTTTGTTGGTTTTATACCATGAACGTTCGAGTCGTTTTTCGGATAAGGGGGTATAATTTAATTGGTAAAATAGTGGTTTTGCATATCACAATCTCAGGATCGTTCCCTGATATCTCCAACGCTTGAAAAGCTCAATGGTTGAGCGGAACACTGAAAATGTTTAGGTTGTAAGTTCAAATCTTATTTTAAGCAAAGGGTAGTGATGAAATTGGTATACATGAATGGTTTAGGTCCATTTGATTTAATAGATCTTATCCGTTCGAATCGGATTTACCTTATAATATGTTGTAGACTAATGGGTAAGTCATAAATTTTTGATATTTACTATTGAGTGTTCGAATCACTCCAGCATAAAAGTTATTTAGGTGGATATAGTTCAATAGGTAGAGCGATTGTATGTGGCACAGTAAGTTCTCTGTTCAAATCAGAGTATCCTCCCTTTTTAGCCCGAATAGTTTAAAGGTAAAACCTTAATTTCATATATTAAAGATGAGAATTCGATTTTCTCTTCAGGCTTTTTACAGTCACAATCTTTTTAATGATATTAATTTCTATATTATCATTATTAATTTCTAATGCCGTCACTTTAAGACGAGATATGTCCATTCTTTTTAATAGGATTACTATTATAGCTTTAACTTTTTCTATTTTACATGATATTACTAACTTATTTATATTAAGTAAAGGAATAGGTATACATGGAGGATTGCTTTACATAACTAATATTACACAAATTTTTCATATTTTTATTTTTTTAATTAGTATCTTGATATTACAATTAACTAGTTTTTATCCTAGGAAAATATGAGTATCTGATTGTTCTTCCTTAAATAATATATTATTTAATAATTTTATTTATTATAGAACAAAGTTTATTAATAAAATGGGAGAACATTTAAAAATTATAGAATATCCTTTGATTTTATTATTTATAATAACTGGAGCTGTTTTTTTAATATCTACTAATGATTTGATTTCTATATTTCTTTCTATAGAATTACAAAGTTATGGTTTATATTTATTAAGTACTATTTACAGAAACTCTGAGTTATCTACTACAGGGGGATTAATTTATTTTTTACTAGGAGGTTTAAGTTCTTGTTTTATTTTATTAGGTACTGCTTTATTATATGCAAATTCAGGTACTACTAATATAGATGGGTTTTATATAATAACTAGTATAGGTGATATTCATAATACTGAAATTTTATATAAAACTTATTATATTAGTTTTTCTTTACTTATATTTAGTATAGGATTTTTATTTAAAGTAAGTGCTGCTCCATTCCATTTTTGATCTCCTGATGTTTATGATGCAATACCTACAATTGTTACTACTTTTGTAGCAATCATAGCTAAAATATCTATTTTTATATTTTTATTGGAATTAGTTTATTATACTAGTAATTATTTTCATGATTTGAATTGAACTTTTAGTTTATTAATTAGTTCTTTTTTTTCATTAATAGTAGGAACTATTGTTGGTTTAACTCAATTTAGAATTAAAAGATTATTTGCTTATAGTACTATTTCTCATGTAGGGTTTATATTATTAGCTTTAAGTATTTCTAGTATAGAATCAATTCAAGCATTTATATTTTATTTATTACAATATTCAATTAGTAATTTAAATGCATTTATAATTTTAATTGCTATAGGATTTTCTATGTATTATTACATTAATGATAATAAAGAATATAAAGATTTATTAGATAAAAATAATTCTCCTATACAATTGATTAGTCAATTAAGAGGTTATTTCTATATAAATCCTATATTATCATTAAGTTTAATCATAACAATATTTTCATTTGTAGGTATACCTCCGTTAATAGGATTTTTTGCTAAACAGATGGTTTTAAGTGCTGCTTTAGATAAAGGTTATTTTTTTTTATCTATAATAGCTATACTTACTAGTGTAATAGGTGCAGCATATTATTTAAATATAATAAAAGAAATTTATTTTTATTTACCTCAATACAAAATAAATCCTTTATTAAAAGATTTAGATTTTAAAGGAAGCTTTTATAATAAACAAAATAAATTAATTAAAACTATTAAATATCAATATAAAGACTTAACTATAAATAGTATAATGGCTATAATAATATCTATATTGACTTTAATAATTCTATTATTTATTTTTATAAACAAAGAATGATTAAGTATGGGTACCATATTGGTACAAATTTTATTTAACTATTAAATGAGTAGTATGACAATATTTATTTTACTTATATGTATAATAGCAATATTATTTTTAATAATTAATTTGGTATTTGCTCCTCATAATCCTTATCAAGAAAAATATTCTATATTTGAATGTGGATTTCATAGTTTTTTAGGTCAAAATAGAACACAGTTTGGTGTTAAATTTTTTATTTATGCTCTTATATATCTTCTTTTAGATTTAGAAATATTATTAATATTTCCATTTGCATTAAGTACATATATTAATAATGCATATGGTTTATTAATAGCTTTAATTTTCATTATTATTGTAACTATAGGATTTATATTTGAATTAGGTAAAGGTGCCTTAAAAATAGATTCAAGACAAAATAGTAATAATATAGAGAAAATTAATACATTAAATATATCTCATATAAGTAATATTTCTCAAAGTTCCACTTCTATTTCGGATAAAAAGATTGTACTTGAAAGTAGTATTATCCCATTTAAATCTATAACTTTAAAAGGTGTGATTAAAGTTATCCTTATATCAATAATTGTATATTATCTTAAACCTTATATTCATAGTATATTCCATCATTTTATAGATGATTTATTAACATTACATGTTTTATCTAGTGTTATATCGCTTATAATTAGTCTATCATGTCATGATATGTATGATTATATAATTAAAGATATCAATTTATTAGAAAAAACAAATATATCTAATATTAATTATATGGAACGAGGAGAATCCTCAAAAGGAGGATCTACTAATACAGGAGAATCCTCGAAAACGGGAGAAGCTTCGAAAGTAGGTGAATCGTCCAAAAGTACAGGTCGTGTTATTACCGATTCAGATTATGAATCTGAATCGGATTCCTCAACCAAAAAAGTCCCTTCTGATTCTTATCAATCTGACAGAGAAGATAATGAAGAAGATGTTAGCAAATTAGTTAATAGTAATTTACCAGAATTTGAGAAAACCTTAAAACATCTAACTAATGAAGAATTAGTTGAAACTATCAATACTATAGATATTATGAGAACTGAATATTATAATAGTAAGGTTCCCAGTGCTAAAACACAAATAGATATTTTAAATACTAAAGAAGATTTAGTTGCAAAACAAATATCAGAAAACTTCAGTACTACAGATTCAGAGTCTAAAGGAAAGGAAGTAGATACTAATAATAACAAGGACAGAAAAGGAAAAGGAAAAGAAATAGACCAATAGAAATAAAAAAAATAGTTCTTATTGGCTAATGTATGTTAATTTAATGGTAAAATATAATACTACGGTTATTATAACATAAGTTCGAATCTTATACATACTTGGGTCCGATACTATTTTTTTATTGTTTTCTATAATTTTTATTATAAAATAAACTAATATTATGGTATTACATGTTACTTATATAATATTAATTATACATTTTTTAATGTTATCAATTTTTTAGAAAATAATAGTAGTAGTAATAATACTAACTAGAATAACAATGGTAAAAATAAATATAGAAATATTTAGTTTATAAATGAATTCTATCAAATTTAACATATTTAGATAAAAAAAAATGAGAATATTAAAAAGTAATTCTTTGTTAAAATTAGTTAATTCTTATATAGTTGATACATCACAACCAAGTAATATAAGTTACTTATGAAATTTTGGTTCTTTATTATTAGTTTGTTTAGTTATACAAGTTATAACAGGTGTTACTTTAGCTATGCATTACAGTCCAAATATTATGGAAGCATTTAATTCAATAGAACATATTATGAGAGATGTAAATAATGGATGATTAATACGTTATTTACATAGTAATACAGCATCAGCATTTTTTTTCTTGGTATATTTACATATTGGAAGAGGTATATATTATGGATCTTATAGATCTCCTAGAACTTTAGTTTGAATTATCGGTACAGTAATACTTATAGCTATGATGGGTACAGGTTTTCTAGGATATGTTTTACCATATGGACAAATGTCTTTATGAGGTGCAACTGTTATTACTAATCTTATAAGTGCTATACCGTGAATTGGACAAGATATTGTTGAATTCATTTGAGGAGGTTTTTCAGTAAATAATGCAACTTTAAATAGATTTTTTGCTTTACATTTTGTTTTACCCTTTATTTTAATTGCATTAGTTTTAATGCATTTAATTGCTCTTCATGAAACAGCTGGATCAGGTAATCCTGTAGGTATATCAGGTACTTATGATAGAATACCTTTTGCTCCTTATTATTTATTTAAGGATTTAATTACAATTTTTATTTTTATTATAGGTTTAAGCACATTTGTTTTCTTTATGCCTAATATGTTAGGAGATAGCGAAAATTATATAATGGCAAATCCTATGCAAACTCCCGCTGCTATTGTTCCCGAGTGATATCTTTTACCTTTTTATGCAATATTAAGATCTATACCTAATAAATTATTAGGAGTTATTGCAATGTTTTGCGCGTTAGTTAGTATACTAACATTACCAGCACTATACTTTAGTAAATTAAGAGGATTTCAATTTAGACCTTTTAGTAAAATAGCTTTTTATATATTTGTTATAGACTTTTTAGCTTTAATGAAATTAGGGTCTGCTCACGTAGAAGATCCTTTTGTAGTGGTAGGACAAATATCTACAGCTCTATTTTTTATATCTTTTTTAATATTTATATTATTAGGATTTATTGGAAATACTTTACCTTATTTAAATTCAAGTACTAAAAATATATAAATTTATATGACCACGTTAATTGAGTCAATTCCTATATAAAAAATATTAATTTTCAGAAAAAAATTTTTTTTATGAAAGGATTATGATGTAAAAGGTTTACACTTTGATTGCAAATCATAAGTCTGAGGTTCAATTCCTCCATAATTCTATAAGTATTTATTGTTAAGTTTTCAATATAATACTATTTGCTATACCTGAATAAGTATGTTTCTCTAGTAGAATAATTATATTATTAATATAGACGAAGAAGAGATTTCTGAAATAAAAAAAAATTCAAATAAAAAAGAAGTTCACGTCTGTATGAAGTATAATAAAAATCTTGAATATTCGTCTAATTTAAATTCATCTATATCTATGTATAAAGAAAGATGAATGTTTTCTACTAACGCAAAAGATATTGGTACACTATATTTAATATTTGCACTTTTTTCTGGATTAATAGGTACAGCGTTTTCTGTATTAATAAGAATGGAATTAAGTGGACCGGGAGTTCAATATATTGCAGATAATCAATTATATAACAGTATTATAACAGCTCATGCTTTATTTATGATATTTTTTATGGTTATGCCTGCATTAATAGGAGGTTTTGGTAATTTTCTATTACCTTTAATGGTAGGTGGACCGGATATGGCTTATCCAAGACTTAATAACATAAGTTTTTGATTATTACCTGTTAGTTTATTGCTATTAGTATTTTCTTCTTGTATAGAAGGAGGTGCTGGTACAGGTTGAACTATATATCCTCCATTATCTGGAATACAAAGTCATAGTGGGCCTAGTGTAGATTTAGCTATTTTTGCTTTACATTTATCCGGAGTAAGTAGTTTATTAGGTGCTATAAACTTTATTAGTACTCTGATAAATATGAGAGCTCCTGGTATTAAATTACACGGTTTGACTTTATTTGGATGAGCTGTATTAATTACAGCTGTATTATTATTATTATCTTTACCTGTATTAGCAGGAGGAATAACAATGGTATTAACAGATAGAAATTTTAATACTTCATTCTTTGAAACAGCAGGAGGAGGTGATCCTATATTATTTCAACATTTATTTTGATTCTTTGGTCATCCAGAAGTATATATATTAATTGTACCAGGTTTTGGTATAATTAGTACAACAATAGCTGCAAACTCTAATAAGAGTATTTTCGGTTATATTGGTATGGTATATGCTATGATGTCTATTGGAATATTAGGATTTATTGTTTGAAGTCACCATATGTATACAGTTGGTTTAGATGTTGATACAAGAGCTTATTTTACAGCAGCTACATTAATTATAGCTGTACCTACTGGTATTAAAATATTTTCATGATTAGCTACATGTTATGGAGGTTCTTTAAAATTAACACCTTCAATGTTATTTGCATTAGGTTTTGTATTTATGTTTACGATTGGAGGTTTAAGTGGTGTTGTTTTAGCTAACGCATCACTAGATATTGCATTCCATGATACTTATTACGTAGTTGCTCATTTTCACTACGTATTAAGTATGGGTGCTGTGTTTGCCTTATTTAGTGGATGATATTATTGAGTACCTAAAATATTAGGTTTAAATTATAATTTAGGATTATCAACAGTACAATTCTGAATACTTTTCATAGGTGTTAATCTTACATTTTTTCCTCAACATTTTCTAGGTTTACAAGGAATGCCTCGTAGAATCAGCGATTATCCTGATGCATATACAGGTTGAAATTTAATTAGTAGTTTTGGATCTATTATTAGTGTAATAGCTACAGTATTATTTCTACAAATTGTTTATAAACAATTAATTGAAGGAAAACCTGCAGGAAAATATCCTTGACTAACTCCTCAATTTTATACTGATGCTTTACAAGCTAATTTAAATAGAAGTTATCCTAGCATAGAATGAGGTTTAAACAGTCCACCTAAACCTCATGCATTTACAAGTTTACCATTGCAAAGTTTGTTTTTTAACTAAATTTAATAAACAAAAATTTTTATTTTACTTATATTTAAAATGATACATTAAGCATTTTATTAATTATGCCTTAATTGGGTTTAATTATTAAGTATTTTATATTAACTGCTTTGGATTAAGAATTTATTAAATTACCTACCCGCCACTTCAAATAAATCAGAAAATTTATTAGATAACTTTAATTTAACTAAAAATAAAGTTTATAATAATAAAAAAGGGTAATTTTAAAATAAAAGATAAAGAAATCCATAAAGATTAAATAATAACTAATTATAATAAATAATTATAGTATATACTATAATTATTTTTATTTCTTATTAGCTTAAAGGTAAAGCCGGATACTTCTAATATCCTGATTTTAGTTCGAATCTAAAATAAGAATCTAGAATAAAAGAATTTTTCTTTTGATTTTTAAACATATTTACCTATCTAATTAATTAATATATATTAACTTTAAAACATGAATTACAAAAAAAATATATCAAACATTATTATATTTAATATAAGTCCACCAAAGCCTCATAAATTTAGTACAGAAATATATAACTCTACTATAGATATATCTCAGATTATAATAGAAATAAATACATTGTTACCTCAACTATCAGATTTTATAAATCAATTTCATAATTTAGTATCTCAATCAAACATTAATGTAATAACAGATTCAGCTGGCAATTTAAGCATAGACGTACCTAGTAATATGCCTGATAAGGAGGCAACTAAGATTAGTACTCGATTAGGTATAATTGATCGTTTAATAACTACACGAGGTCAAGAACTAAATGATTTATTTCAAAAAGGATTAGAAACAGAAAAACATATCAAAATCGAAAATTCTAATTATACTTCACAATTATTAGAAAAAATAGAGGAATTTAAAAAATTGAATGATTCATATAAACATTAATAAAATAGTAGTATATACCCATATATTATATAATAACTTATCGTAATTTACAATAAAAACAAATTTATATTTTATCGAAAATTTATAACTCTTTTTCATTTATTAATAATTTAAAATGACACATATATCAACAATAATCTCTATAGTAGAAGTAGTGTTAGTACTTGTTCCAGTTTTATTAGGAGTAGCATACGTAACAGTGGCAGAAAGAAAAACAATGGCCAGTATGCAAAGAAGATTAGGGCCTAATAGTGTGGGATATTATGGACTTTTACAAGCATTCGCTGATGCATTAAAATTAATCTTGAAAGAGTATGTAGCTCCAACACAAGCTAATTTAATTTTATTTTTTCTAGGGCCAGTCATTACATTAATTTTTGCTTTATTAGGTTATGGAGTAGTACCTTATGCACCTGGATTTTCAATTAGTGATTTTAATTTAGGTATATTATATACTTTAGCCGTATCTTCTATAGCAACTTATGGTATACTATTAGCAGGATGAAGTGCCAATAGCAAGTATGCATTTTTAGGATCTCTTAGAAGTACAGCTCAATTAATCAGTTATGAACTTGTATTAAGTTCAGCTATTTTATTAGTAATTTTTTTAACAGGAAATTTAAATTTAACTGTTAATATTGAATCTCAAAGAACTATTTGATTTATATTACCTTTATTTCCTATATTTATAATATTTTTCATAGGATCTGTAGCTGAAACAAATAGAGCTCCTTTTGATTTAGCAGAAGCTGAATCAGAATTAGTTAGTGGATTTATGACTGAACATGCTGCTGTTATATTCGTATTCTTTTTTTTAGCAGAATATGCTAGTATAGTTTTAATGTGTATATTAACAAGTATTTTGTTTATAGGAGGTTATTTATTCATAGATTACACACAAATCTTTACTATTCTTGATCAAATTCTTTTCAATTTATTTTTTATAGATTCAATTTATTTATTACAATCTTATTTAGAAAATATATATTATAATTATATTATAGAAGGAATATATTATGCATTATGTTTAGGTTTGAAAAGTTCAATAATGATATTTATATTTATTTGAGCTAGAGCTTCTTTTCCTAGAATACGATTTGATCAGTTAATGGCTTTTTGTTGAACTATATTGTTACCTATTGTATTTGCTTTTATTATATTAATACCTTGTATTATATATAATTTTAATATTTTACCTATTAATATATATTTATTATAAATAAATAGATATATATATATATCATAAAATTTTTTATTGATGTTAATTTTTTTTTCACCCTTTAGGAATAATATTTTTTTTTAATAAGATAATGTTATTATCTTGTTTATTATTAATACCTATAATAGGTATATTTTTAATTTCAAGCCATGTTTCTTATCAATCTGAAAAGTCAAAAATAGTATATTATAAATACATTACATTATCAACTTCAATTCTTAATTTAATTATATCTTTAATAATATATATACTATTTGATTTTAGTAATAATCAATTTCAATTTGTACAAGAAGATTATGATTTAAGTTTATTTAATATTTATCTAGGTGTAGATGGTATTTCAATTTATTTCGTATTACTTACAACAATAATAATGCCTATTGCAATATTATCTAATTGAAATTCTATAACTGATAATGTTAAATCTTATTTAATAATAATGTTATTATTAGAAACATTATTATTAGGAGTATTTTTAGTTTCAGATATATTATTATTTTACATATTTTTTGAGAGTATATTACCCCCTTTATTTTTATTAATAGGTTTGTTTGGGTCAAATAATAAAGTTAGAGCAAGTTTTTATATATTTTTATATACACTTTGAGGATCTTTATTTTTATTATTATCTATTTTAACAATATCATCTATAATGGGTACTACTGATTTTGATGCTTTATTTAAAACTAATTTTGATTACACTACTCAATTATTTTTATTTTGTGGTATATTTATAGCTTTTGCTGTAAAAACTCCAACTATTTTTTTAAATAATTGATTATTAAGAGCTCATGTAGAATCTCCTTTAGGTGGTAGTATTATACTTGCAGGTATTGTTTTAAAATTAAGTTTATACGGTATATTTAGATTAATTCTACCTATATTACCTAAAGCTTTTTTAGATTGTAGCTATATAGTATATGTTGTAGGAGTAATTACCATTATATATGCTAGTTTTAGTACATTAAGAACTATAGATATTAAAGAATTAATAGCTTATAGTTCAGTATCTCATGCAGCAGTTTATTTAATAGGAGCATTTACTAATACAATTGAAGGAATAGAAGGTAGTATACTTTTAGGTTTAGCTCATGGGTTTGTTTCTAGTGGTTTATTTATTTGTGCAGGTGGTGTATTATATGATAGATCTGGAACTAGATCTATTTATTTTTATAAAGGAATAGCTCAAATAATGCCTTTATTTTCTATAATTTTTTTTATATTGTGTTTAGGTAATTGCGGTGCTCCATTAACATTAAACTTTATAGGTGAATTCATGTCATTATACGGAGTATTTGAAAAATTATCCTTCTTAGGTTTAATGGCTAGTTCATCCATTGTATTTTCAGCCGCTTATACTATTTATATGTTTAATAGAATAGCATTCGGTGGTGCTTTTAGTAAATTTTTCGAAGACAACATAAATGATGTAACAAAAAGAGAATTTTTTATATTATTTATATTAGTATTATTTACTATTATTTTTGGTATATACCCTACTTTTATATTAAATGGATTACATTATTCTGTAGGAAGTTTAATATATTATATTTAATTAAATAAGAATTAATTCTTATTAAAATATGTTAATTTAAGGGTAAAATATAATATTACGGTTATTATAATATAAGTTCAAATCTTATACATATCATAATAAAAAAATTTCTTTTTACAAGTTGCCCATATAAGAATAAAATAGCCCCTTAAATATTGATGTTATGCATAGAAAAATAAAAAATAAATACTCGTATATATATATAACTAATTAGAAATTAACCAAATTAATTTTCATATAAATTTAGATGCCCCCAATGCTTGGGGTACTTATTTTCAAGATAGTGCTACTCCTCAAATGGAAGGCCTGATTGAATTACATGATAATATTATGTATTATCTAGTGATAATATTATTTGGTGTAGGATGAATATTATTATCTATAATTAAAAATTATATTAACACAAAATCTCCTATATCACATAAATATTTAAATCATGGGACATTAATAGAACTAATTTGAACTATAACTCCTGCTATAATATTAATTTTAATAGCCTTTCCTTCTTTCAAATTATTGTATTTAATGGATGAAGTTAATGATCCTTCCATGTCAATATTAGCTGAGGGTCATCAATGATATTGAAGTTATCAATATCCTGATTTTTTAAATACTGATAACGAATCTATAGAATTTGATTCATATATCATACCTGATTCAGACTTAGAAGAAGGAGGATTAAGAATGTTAGAAGTAGATAACAGAATTATTATTCCAGAATTAACACATATTAGATTTATTATTACAGCAGGTGATGTTATACATTCTTTTGCCTGTAATTCTTTAGGAATTAAAGGAGATGCCTATCCAGGTAGATTAAATCAAGCTTCAGTATTTGTTAATAGAGAAGGAGTTTTCTATGGTCAATGCTCAGAAATTTGCGGTATACTTCATAGTTCAATGCCTATTGTAATAGAATCAGTAAGTTTAGAAAAATTTCTTACTTGATTAGATGAACAATAAAATTCATACTTTCTTTTAACGCAAAAAATTATATTAAAGGATATATTAGCTTGTAAGCTAATATATTTTGAATAAAAATTTGTACAATAATAAATTATATGAGTATAACTTTAATACTTTTTTTAATAGGAATATTAGGTTTTGTCTTAAATAGAAAAAATATAATATTAATGCTTATTTCTATAGAAATAATGCTTTTATCTATTACATTCCTAATATTGATAAGTTCACTTAATATTGATGATATAATAGGACAAACTTATGCTATATATATAATTGTGGTTGCTGGAGCTGAATCTGCAATAGGTTTAGGTATCTTAGTAGCTTTTTATAGATTAAGAGGAAGTATTGCTATAGAATATAAATAATGTATTTAAGTATAATAATCTTACCTTTATTAGGATGTATAGTTTCTGGTTTTTTTGGTAGAAAAGCTGGTGTTACAGGAGCACAAATATTAACATCTTTAAACATAATAATTACAGTAATATTATCTATAATAGCTTTTATTGAAATAGGTTTTAATAACATTCCTGTTTTAATAAGTTTATTTAAATGAATAGTTACAGAAGAATTTAATATTCTTTGAATTTTCCAATTTGACAGTTTAACAGTATCTATGTTAATACCTGTATTAATAATAAGTTCTTTAGTACATATATATTCCATAGGATATATGAATAATGATCCTCATAATCAAAGATTTTTCAGTTATTTAAGTTTATTTACTTTTATGATGATAATACTTGTAACTGCTAATAATTATTTACTAATGTTTGTAGGATGAGAAGGTGTAGGAGTTTGTTCTTATCTTTTAGTAAATTTCTGATTTACTAGAATAGCAGCTAATCAAAGTTCTATATCTGCTTTTTTAACAAATAGAGTAGGAGATTGTTTTTTAACAATAGGAATGTTCACTATATTATGATCATTAGGTAGTTTAGATTATAATATAGTTTTTTCATTAGTTCCTTATATTAATGAAAATATTGTTATTATAATAGGAATTTGTTTATTAATAGGTGCAATGGCTAAAAGTTCCCAAGTAGGTCTTCATGTATGATTACCTATGGCTATGGAAGGTCCTACACCTGTATCAGCATTGATACATGCTGCTACTATGGTTACTGCTGGTGTATATTTATTAATGCGTTCATCTTCTTTAATAGAATATAGCTCGACTATTTTATTATTATGTTTATGATTAGGTGCTATAACAACAGTATTTAGTTCTCTTGTTGGTTTATTTCAACAAGATATTAAAAAAGTTATTGCATACTCTACAATGAGTCAATTAGGAATGATGGTTATTGCAGTAGGATTATCTTCTTATAATATTGCTTTATTTCATTTAATTAATCATGCTTTTTATAAAGGATTATTATTTTTAGGAGCAGGAGCAGTAATACATGCTATAGCTGATAATCAAGATTTTAGAAAATACGGAGGATTAATATCTTTTTTACCTTTAAGCTATTCAGTTATTTTAATAGCTAGTTTAAGCTTAATAGCTTTCCCTTTTATGACAGGATTTTATAGTAAAGATTTTTTATTAGAATCCGCTTATGGTCAATATTCTTTTAATAGTACAGCAGTTTACGTTATAGCCGTTATAGGTGCAGTTTTTACAACTTTATATTCCGTTAAAGTTCTTTATTTAACATTTATAAGTAGTCCTAATGGATCCATAACTTATTATAAATATGTACATGAAAATGATATATTTATTAGTTTACCTTTAGTAATTTTAGCTATATTTTCTATAATATTTGGATTTTTAACTAAAGAAATATTTATAGGATTAGGTTCAAATTTCTTTTCAGATAATAGTATTTTTATTCACCCTATCCATGAATTAACTATTGATACAGAATTTACAATATCTCCTTTATTAAAGTTATTACCTTTTTTTTTTAGTATTTCTTTTATAACTTTAGCTTTAATATATTCAGAATTTTTATCCGAATTACTAGTGAATTTAAAATTATCTAAATTAGGTTATTATATTTTTGGTTTATTAAATCAAAGATTTTTAATAGAGTTATTTTATAATACTTATATTACAAACTTAATTTTAAACTTAGGAGGTCAAACTACTAAAGTTTTAGATAAGGGTAGTATAGAATTATTAGGACCTTCCGGTCTAGAAAAAGGATTAGTTAAATTAAGTAAAAATATAAATAGCTTAAGCACAAGTATTATACCTATATATGGTATATATATATTAACAGGTTTTATTTTTTACACTATTATTATACTATTCTATAATTTTATTATACTATTATTTTTATTATTAATCTTGTCTTTATTAATCACTTTACCAAGAAACTCTTAAGATATATTTACAAAAAAGGATATAACCATAAAAAATTATGATTATATTCAAAATACATCCCACTTTCACATTAATGTAATACATTAATATGTTATATTTAAATATCCTATATATAAACACTTTGTTTAAAAACTCTACTACTTAATTAAAAGTATAATAGAACAAAAATTAAAAAAAAAATGCCACAATTAGTTCCTTTTTATTTTATAAATGAAGTAACATTTACATTTATTATTATAGTAACTACTATATATTTTTTATCTAAATACATATTACCTAGATTCGTTCGTTTATTTTTATCTCGTACTTTTATATCAAAACTTTTTAATAATTAAATTCTAATATATAAAATACATAGATTATATGATGACATACTATTATTAGAAGGACTATTCATAAATTTTTCAAAAATAATACTATTATTCAAATAAATTTTTATAAAATATCTTGTTTTATTAACACTAAAATAGAGAAAAATTTATATTTCTTATTCTAAAATTAAAAAAAAACGTTAAAAAGATAAAAAACTTTATATGTTAATTATGTATATAAGTTATTAAGGTTAATTTATTCACATAATAATACAAATTATGTTAACATACGATTCACAATTAAATAATTTTAATCCTGAAATTTCTAGCCCCCTAAATCAATTTGAAATTAGAGATTTATTTTTTTTAGATATTCCTGTTTTAGAAAATTTACACATTTCTATAACAAACATAGCATTTTTTTTAATTATAGGATTTTTTTTTATTACTGTATTAAATATATTAAGTACAAATTTTAATAAATTAGTTAGTAATGAATGATCTATAAGTCAAGAATCTTTATATGCAACTATACATAGTATAGTTACAAATCAAATAAATTCAAAATCAGGACAAATTTACTTTCCATTTATTTATACTTTATTTATTTTTATTTTAATTAATAATTTAATAGGTATGATTCCTTATAGTTTTGCATCTACAAGTCATTTTATCTTAACATTCGCTCTTAGTTTTACTATAGTTCTAGGTGCAACAATACTAGGATTTCAAAAACATAATTTAAAATTCTTTTCTCTTTTTGTACCTGCAGGTTGCCCTTTAGGTTTGTTACCTTTATTAGTATTAATTGAATTAATATCTTATCTTGCCCGTAATATTTCATTAGGTTTAAGATTAGCTGCAAATATAACAGCTGGACATATGTTATTAAACATATTAAGCGGATTTGTTTATAATATAATGAACGCTGGAATTCTATATATAATATTAGCATTAATACCATTAGCTTTTATTATAGCATTCTCCGGATTAGAATTAGGAATAGCTTTAATTCAAGCACAAGTATTTGTAGTTTTAACTTCTTCTTATATAAAAGACGGATTAGATTTACATTAATAAAAAAAAATTTTTTTTATTGAAGTTAGGGATAAAACGAAATAAATATAACTATTTAAGGAAAGTCTAAAGTTTATAATATATATATTTACATAATATCAATAAAAATACAAGGTGTTAAGGAGAAAATAATAAAAATTTTTAAAATAATTAAATATTTAAAATTAAAAATTTTTATTAAAAAACAAGCCTATATATACTTTTATTTAGAAAGAGACAATTAAACAAGACCCAGCTTATTTTAATCCTAACAAAAAATTTTTTAGAAATAGTAGTGATGTAAATCACATCTCAAAAAAAAATTAACATAAAAAAATTTTTTATATAATAAAAGATTTGATTTACATAAAAAAGATGAGTTTGGTGATGGCTCTGAATGAACGCTGTCCAAATGCTTGACACATGCTAATCGAACGTTTAATATTACTGTATCTTAGTATACTGTATATAATACTATTTATAGAATTATATAGTATAAAAAAATTTTTTTATATGATTATTAAAAGTGGTGAACAGGTGAGTATTAGATTATTAACCTACCTTAAAGTGAAGGAGAAATCCTTCATATTAATAAAAAGGACATTATATTTAAAACTTCGGTTTTAACCCTACCAGAACTCGGATTTAAAATATCCGAGGGTGCAAAATTATAGGATTTTATATCTTTAATAGGGAAGCGCAAAAATATAAGATTTTACATCTTATTTCTGGAATATGTCCGCTTTAAGAGGACCCGATATATCATAGAGATAGGTAGTTGTTAAGGTAATAACTTAACAAGCTTAGGATTCTCTTAGTCGAAACTGAAACGGTTGATCGACCACATTGGGGATGAAAAAATCCCAAGGCAATATAGGTACAGCAGTGGGGAATCTTGGTCAATGGCCTAACGGCTGAACTGGTAACTTGGATGATAGAATTTAAATTAATAAATTGCTTATTAATATAATAAAAAATTTATAATTATATTAAATATAATGTAGTGTCATTTAACACATGTATATCTAACTATATTATTGATAATGACAATATATATATTTGTCTCGACTAAATTGCGTGCCAGCAGTCGCGGCAATACGCAAGAGACTAGTGTTATTCATCTTAAATAGGTTTAAAGGGTACCCAGGCAGTAAAAATACCAGAAATGGAATTATTTTACTAGAGTTTGATATAAGGAGGTCGTACTGAGAGGAAGAGAGATAAAATTCTGTCATACCAACGGGACTGATAAAGGCGAAAGCAACCTTTTATGTAAAAACTGACGCTGAAGGACGAAGGCACATAGAACAAAAAGGATTAGGTACCCAAGTAGTCGTAGCAGAGAATGATAAATGTCATAGGTTAGATAAAAAAGTATAGCCTATAATTTATAGGTTATACTAAAGTTTAGTCTATAAATGAAAGTGTAAGCATTTCACCTCAAGAGTAACGTGGCAACGCGGGAACTGAAATCACTAGACCGTTTCTAACACCAGCAGTGAAGTATGTTGTTTAATTCGATGATCCACGAAA
>Ga0247768_1000096_pt1 | contig 32543 bp, 35 predicted proteins | sample UWRJL016104C6_FD_179944 | JGI IMG/M metagenome (GOLD analysis project Ga0247768, IMG submission 179944) | Plant litter microbial communities from Arlington Agricultural Research Station in Wisconsin, United States - UWRJ-L016-104C-6 | ecosystem: Environmental > Terrestrial > Plant litter >... | reverse complement strand
GCCGTTCTCGGTGACCCAGGGGCCGTTCTCGCCGTGCACGGTCCGGATCGCGGTGACCATGGTGCTGGCCACCGCCGTCGCGGCGAGCGGCGTGAAGGCGCCGAGCGTCAGCAGCGCGCCGCCGCCCGCCTCGGCGATGCCGGCCGCGAGCGCGTTGCGCTTGCCCGGCCGCAGGCCGAGCTGCTCGAAGAACCCGGCCGTCCCCTCGATGCCGTGCCCGCCGAACCAGCCGAACAGCTTCTGCGCGCCGTGCCCGACGAAGAGGGGCCCGACGACGCCGCGGATTGCCACTGTGCCGATGTTCATGATGTCGGTGCTGCCCGCGGACGCGCAGGGGCGAACCCCATCGCGTGATCATCTTGCGAGACTGCCGGGCGTGCGCCGGCCGATCGGCATCCTCGCGGGCACCACCGCGACCCTCGCGACCGCCCTCGCGCTGAGCGCCTGCGGGCAGACCGACGACACCCTCAACTTCGGCTCGTTCACCGACTGCGCGAAGGTCGGGACGCCGGTGGTGACCAACGACCCGGTCGGCGACCAGCGCACGAGCGCGGGCGTCAAGGCGAGCGCCGAGCCCAAGGGCGACCTGCTGCGCCTGCGCGTGGCCCGGCGGACCGGCGAGCTCTGCGCGGAGTTCGAGGCCGACGCGCCGATCCGCCCCTACGCCGCCTACGTGCTGACGATGCGCCCACAGGGCACCGACACGCCGGTCGTCCAGCTCGAGGCCAGCGTGCTCGCCGGCCAGGCGCCCGAGGTCCTGCTCGACGCCTCCGGCACCGGCCGGAGCTTCCGCAAGATCAAGGCCACCGTGGGCATCAGCGGGCACCGGATCTCGATCCTCGTCGCCCGCGCGCCGTTCGACGCGGCGGGCGTCGGCGCGATCTTCCGCTCCTTCCGGTTCCAGGCCCGGAGCGCCGTCGCGGCCGAGGGGAAGGGCCGGCTGACCGACTGCCTGCCCGTCTGCGAGTGACGCAGCGCGCTGCGCAATTGGTGGACGTTCGCCCTACGCAACGGTCGTAAACCTGTGCAAGACGCGGGCCCGAGGCTCCAGTTGGCCTCCGGCGCGGTCGACCACCAGGCTTGTGGACCAGCAGCACGGAGACATCAGCGTCGCCCCGCGGTCGTGGCTCTGCCCCGAGCCCGCGGATCGCGTCCGCGCGGTCGACATGGAGGAGCGGCTGCGGCCGTTCCGGCGCGCCTCGTTCGTGGTCCTCGCCGTCGCGCTCCTGCTCTCCGGCCACTGGGTCGGCTGGTGGACGCTGATCCCGCTGGCCACGGCCGTCATCGGCTTCCAGCTCGTCGACCGCCAGCTGGCGACCGCGCCGCAGCCGGAGCTGACGATCGCCTCGGCGTGGATGATCTCCGAGCTCGCGATCGCGGGCAGCGTCGCGCTCACCGGCGGGCCGCGCAGCCCCGCGCTCGCCTGGCTCGTGATCCCGCTCGTGACGCTCCCCGCGCGCTTCACCAGCCGCGCGGTCGCCGTCGGCGTGGGCGTCTGCTCGGTGCTGCTGCTGGTGACGACCTTCGGCGTCGACACGCCCTACATCCTGGACCACCCCGACTCCATCATCATGCCCGTCGGCCTGCTCGGCGCGGTCGCGCTGCTCTCCTCGGCGCTCATGAAGTCCGACCTCGAGCACCGCAGCTCGTCGGTCATCGACCCGCTGACCGGGATGCTCAACCGCAACGCGCTGCAGACCCGGATCGCGGAGCTCGTCCAGCAGGCGGCGATCCTGCGCGAGCCGGTCGCCCTGATCGTCGGCGACCTCGACAACTTCAAGGCCATCAACGACGGCCACGGCCATGCCGCGGGCGACGTCGTCCTCAAGGACGTGGCCTACCGGATGCGCAAGGCGCTCCGCGCCTACGACCTCGCCTACCGGCTCGGCGGCGAGGAGTTCCTGATCGTGCTCCCGGGCGCCGACGGCGCGACCGCGGCCGACGTCGCCGAGCAGCTCCGCGCGGCGATCGCCGACGACCCGATCGCGGGCCTGCTCGTCACGATCTCCTTCGGCGTGAGCGCGTCGGACCCCGGCGAGTTCGAGTACGACGCGATCTTCGCCGAGGCGGACCTCGCGCTCTACCGCTCCAAGCAGGACGGGCGCAACCGCGTGCGCGTCAACGCGTCGCACGAGCGTCCGGCGGGCACGCCGCGCGAGCTCCCGCTCGCCGCCTAGGCGCCGCGCCTACTCGGTGATCTCGAGCCGCTTGTCCGGCCCGACGCGGAGCGAGCGCCGGCCGGCGAAGAGCTCGAGCAGCTCGGTGCCGACCACCGCGCGGCGCCAGCCCTGCAGCGTCCGGACGTCCGGCTCGCCGCCGCCCTCGCGGACCGCGGTGACGATCTTCTGGAGGTCGGCGCGCGCGGCGATCAGCTCGTAGGCGAGCTCGGACTCCATCGCGCGGGTCCGGACGAGCGCCTCGCCGAGCGCGATCAGCGGCGCGTCCTCGGCGTCGGGCTGGGAGGGGCGGACGCCCTCGACGGCGATCGGCTCGCGCTCGCGGCCACGGGCGACCGCCTCGACGATCGCCTTGCCGCGGCGGTGCAGCGTCGCGTCGTTGAGGCCGCGGATCTGGCGCAGGCGGTCGACCGACTGCGGGCGGCGCTTGGCGATCTCGATCAGCGCGGCGTCGTGGAGGATCGACGAGACCGGGCGGTCGCCCTCGCGCGCGGCGTCCTCGCGCCACTCGACCAGCTCGCGCGCGACCGCGCGCTGGGGCGGGTCGAGCGAGTTGACGCGCGGCAGCTTGCCGAAGACGACGTCGAGGTCGCGCTTGTCGTCGATCGCCTCGAACGCGCGGCACTCCTCGCGGGCCCACTCGAGGCGGTCGAGCCCGGTGAGGCGGTCCTGCAGCGCGGTCGCGAGCTGGAGCAGGTGCAGGACGTCCTCGCGCGCGTAGCCGAGCTGCTCCTCGGTCAGCGGTCGGTCGTCCCAGCGCGTGAACGAGGCGGACTTGCGCAGCTTGACGCCGAGCATCTCCTTCAACAACGGCTCGTAGCCGAGCTGGGCGCGCATGCCGGCGAAGCCCGCGGCGACCTGGGTGTCGAAGACGTTGCGGACCGGCGCGCCCCAGTCGCGGCGCAGCAGCGCCACGTCCTGGCGGGCGGCGTGCAGGACGACCTCGATCGCGGGGTCCGCGAGCACCTCGGCCAGCGGCGCGGGATCGTAGTCCTCGGTCAGCGGGTCGAGCACGATGACCTCGGCGCCGCCCTCGCCGTCGTCGAGGGCGATCTGCGCGAGGCAGAGCAGGGGCTGGTAGCGCCCCTCGCCCATGAACTCCGTGTCGATGCCGAGGCGCCCGGTCTCCCGGGCGCGCGCGGCGATGTCTGCGGTCGACCACGCCATGGGCGCGCACGCTATCCGGTCAGACCCCCGGGAGCGGTCCGCTCGGCGGCGGCGTGAAGCGATCCGGGTCGAAGCGGGCGACCAGCGCGTCGGCGCCCGGACGCTCGCCGGGCTCCGCCAGGCCGACCGAGACGGCGAGGCGGGCGCGGACCTCGGCGGCGCTCTCGCCCTGCTCGAGGCGGTCGGCGAGCGTGACGGCGCCGTGGCGCTTGGCCAGCCGCGCGCCGTCGTGGCCGAGCACGAGCGGGACGTGCGCGAACGACGGCTCCGGCAGGCCCAGCCGCGCGGCGAGCCAGAGCTGGCGCGGGGCGGAGTCCAGGAGGTCGTCGCCGCGCACGACCTCGCCGACGTCCTGCGCGCCGTCGTCGACGACGACGGCCAGGTTGTAGGCGAACGCGCCGTCGTTGCGGCGGACGACGAAGTCGTCGACGGTGCCCTCCTGCGGGCCGTGGAGGCGGTCGGCGAAGGCGACGCGCGCCGCGCCGGCGGCGACCCGCAGCGCGGGCGGGCGGCCGGAGGCCTCGCGCTCGGCGCGCTCCGCGGCGCTCAGCCGCCGGCACGTCCCCGGGTAGTGGCCCTCGGGCAGCGGGCCGTGCGGGGCCGACGACGCCTCGCGGATCTCGGCGCGCGTGCACCAGCAGGGGTAGAGCGCGCCGTCGGCGTCGAGCTGCGCGAGCGCCGCCGCGTAGCGCGGGAGGCGCTCGGACTGCCGCACGACCGCGCCGTCCCAGTCCAGGCCGATCGCCGCGATGTCCGCGAGCTGCTCGCGCTCGAAGTGCGGGCGCACGCGGCCGGCGTCGAGATCCTCGATCCGCAGCAGGAACTCCGCGCCCTGGGCGCGCGCGAAGAGCCACGCGAGCAGCGCGGTGCGCAGGTTGCCGAGGTGCAGCGTGCCGGTGGGCGAGGGGGCGAAGCGCCCGGTGCGGTTCAGCCGAAGACCTCCGCGAAGCCCTCGCGCCACGTGCGCGGCGCCCAGCCGTCGAGGGCGGCGCGCGCCTTGCCGTTGGCGCTGCCGGGCAGGGTGGTGGCGTAGTGGACGACGGCGTCGCCCGCCAGGCGGCGCGCGAGCCAGGCCGGGACGCGGCGCGGCGGCTTGGCGCCGAGGAGCCGCGCGGCCTCGGGGATCCACTCGCGCGCGGCCGCGGGCGCGTCGTCGGCGATGTTGTAGATGCCGGGCGCGCCGTGGGTCACGGCGCGCGCCGTCGCGTCGACCGCGTCGTCGACGTGCAGGAACGACATGCGGCCCTCGCCGCCGCCGATGATCGGGAAGCGCCGCTTGCGGATGAGCTCGCCCATGGTGCCGTCCTTGTCGTACCACGTGCCCGGCCCGTAGAAGAAGCCGTAGCGCAGGACGAGGCCCTCGAGCCCGGGCACGCCGAGCGTCGCGGCCTCGAGCTCGCCGACGGTGGCCATGTTGTCGCGGAACTCCTCCGGCGCGTCGAGGAAGAGCGGCGCGCGCTCGTCGTGGACCGGCCGCCCGTCGGGCCGCGTGACGAACGCGATCGACTGCACGAGCGCCCGGCGCGCCCCCGCCTCGGCGGCCGCGGCGAGCAGCGTCGGGACCGTCTCGCGGCGCAGGCGGTTGGTCAGCGCGAGCGCCGCGGCCATCTGCTTGGGGTCGGCCTGCGCCGGAAGGGCGGTCAGCTGGTGGACGACGACCTCGGGCTCGGCGGCGAGCACGGCCGCGCGCAGCGCGTCCGCGTCGAGCGCGTCGAGCACGGCCGCCTCGGCGCCGCGCTCGCGCAGGGCGCGCGCCCGCGCCTCGTCGCGCGTGGTGCCGACGACCGCGTGCCCGCCGGCGAGCAGCCGGTCGACCAGCGGGCGGCCGATCGCGCCCGCCGCGCCCGCCACGAAGACCCTCATCGGCCGGCCTCCGCGCGCGCCGACTCGCGGTAGAGCCCGCCGAGGACGACCGCGCCGAGCGCGAGCGAGACGAGGTCGAGCGGCCCGACCCAGCCGGGGTCGCCGTCGCCGACGTCGACCAGGTGGTTCAGCGCGTGCAGCGCGAACTGCAGGCCGACGAGCGCGAGCGCGGGCGCGCGCCAGGACGGCCGGCCGGCGGCGACCGCCAGCACGATCGCCGAGGCGAGGTAGAACGCGGCCATGTCGCGCAGGTCGTGCTCGTTGCGCGGGCCGAAGTCGGCGATCGCGTCGTAGAAGGCCCGCGGCGCGAGCGCCAGCGCGAGCCCGGTGACGAGCTGGATCCCGGCGACCGCGAGGACGCCGGCCCGCAGCGCGCCGCCGCGCGCGCGGGCCGTGGGGGAGGAGGCGAGGTGCTGCATGGGCCCGACGCTACTGCGCCACCGGTCCGCCCGACAGGTCCGGTCCGGCACGGTCTCACCGGACCGGTCGGGCGGCACGGGCGGCGGGCGCGCACGGCACGACGGCGGCGAGCCGCTACGCTCGCGGGCTCGTGAGCGCCAACGAAGAGATCGACGAGACCGCCGAGCCCGTGCCGTGCACCGTGTGCCGCGGCACCGGCACGCTGATCTCCAACCTCGGCGGCTCGCCGTCCAACGTGGACTGCGCGTGGTGCGAGGGCACGGGCGTCTTCCTGCCCGACCACGACGCTCAGGCGGCGCGCAGGGCCGCGGCGGGCGACGCGCCGGAGGGCCCCGCGGAGCCCGCTGGGCCCTAGCCGCTCACCGCCCCCGGCGAGCGCGCCAGGCGCGCACACCGTAGCCCGCGAGGATCCCGCCGGCCAGCAGCGCGACGCTGCCCGCGCCGACCAGCACCACCAGGCCCGGCTGGCCGCCCTCGCCCGCCGCGCGCCGCTCGCCCGCGTAGCCGAGCGCGAAGATCCCGGCGACCAGCAGCGGCGCGAGCCACGGTGACCACCACGGAACGCTCCGGCTCGCGCTCACCGCGGCGGTGACGGCGAAGACGACGAGGGCGACCACCACGATGCCCATGGGCTCAGGCCTTCGGCCGCATCAGCAGCGTTCGTCGAACCGATCCGAGGACCACGCCTTCGCGCTCAGGCGGCCAGGGGGATCACCGGCGGGTGTGCCGATGCCGATGCGTCGCCTTCCAGCTTCGCACCGCTCGCCGCCGCCGGCTCGCGGTGCTCGCCGAAGAGCCCGACCAGGGCGAACGGCGCGAACCACGCGATGTAGAAGTAGAACCAGTGGCCGGCCGGGAGCTCGAGCGCGATCATGATCGCGCCCGCCAGCGCCGCCACCTGCGCGAGCGACCGGCGCCCGCGCGGCAGCACGGCGACCAGCAGCGCGATCCCGACCGCCAGGACCTGCAGCGCGGTCTGCGTCCAGCCGATGCCCGGGTCCATCGCCCACAGCGAGAAGTCGGGCGAGCGGCTGAGCTGGAACCCCAGCGTGCAGTTCCACAGCGCGCGCAGGCCGCCGGCGGGGACGTTCATCGCGAACGCGAACGCGAAGACCCCGACGCAGGCCGCGCCGGCGCGCAGCCACGCGCGGCGATCCCCGCCGTCGCGGCCGCGCGCGACGAGCAGCAGCAGCGCGCCGGGGAAGAACTTGGTGGCCGCGGCGAGGCCGAGCAGCGCGCCGCGCGCGCCCGCCGAGCGCAGCGCCAGCAGCGCGGCGACCATCAGCAGCGCCACGAGCCCGTCGTTGGTGTTCTGCATCACCCCGAGCAGGGTGAACGGGAACGCCGCCCACGCCCACGCCAGCGCCAGCCCCAGCCGCCGGCCCTCGGGCCCCGCGCGCATCTGCGAGCCCAGCAGGAACAGGCCCACGAGCGTCAGCAAGTCGAAGGTCAGCGTCGCCGCGTGCGCGGCGGGCAGCCCGTCCCACTCGCCCTTCCACGGGAACGCCAGCTCGAACGGGACGTAGGCGAGGTAGTTGATCGGCCCGTAGGTGTCGCCGTGGATGTCGTTGTCGGTGTAGAGCTCCTGCTTGTGAGCGAGGCGGTCGGCGCCCACCACCGACGCGTAGCCGACGTCGATGACCTTGCCGTCGGCGACGTTGAGCGCCACCCGCGCGCCGAAGAGGGCCACGACGCCAACCAGCAGCGCCACCGTCGGCAGCACCGGCACGAGCCGGCCGCGGCGCGCGCGCGGACGCAGGCCCGCGGCGAGCAGGCGCGCCAGCAGGTACGCGAGCGGGGGGTAGAAGAGCAGGACGGCCGCCTCGGGGCGGCCGTGCTCGTAGAGCAGGTAGGACGCGCAGAAGGAGAGCAGGACGAGCAGGTCGAGGTGCAGCAGCCGTCGCAGCCGGCGCGGATCGACGAACGGCGCGAGGAAGAGCAGCCCGAAGAGCGCGAGCAGCCACGGCTGCCGGAACGTCTGGTCGAAGTTCCCCTCCGCGAAGGAGCCGCCGGCGGCGAGGCCGGTCCGGACCTGACGCACGGTGCCGTCGGCCCCGAGCGTGACCAGCGCCAGCGGGCGGTCGCCCTTGCCCAGCAGCGTGACGTTCCACTGCTCGGTGCCCCAGATCAGCACGTCGAGCTTCGCCGTGGGATGCCGGCGCTGCTGCGCGCGCATCTGCGGCACGCGGCTCGCGATCGCCTTCACCTCGCGCGCGCTCGTGGAGAACCCGGGCGGGACCTGCGTCTCGGTCGCCGGCACGCTGACCGGCGGTCCGACCGAGGCCCCGGCCGCCTGCGCCGCCGCGGGCAGCGCGAGCGCGGTCACCGTCACGAGCAGGGAGATGAGCCGCGGAACGCGCATGTCCCACAGATCGGCGTCCCCCAGGAACCCTTGAGCGCCGCGCTTGAAACGGAACTTGAGCCTTCTGGGGTCCTCACCGTAGTACAGGCGTCCAGAGATCGGCCTTCGATGCGCAAGCCGGACCACATCCGGCCGATCAGTCTGATTGTGCGGTGACGGACCACCGGGCGACTGACGGGGCTTGCTGCCAAGACCTACCCCCGGTCGGGAAACCACAGGGACGTCGACCCTCCGCACGAGAAGGCCAAAACCCAGATCTCACAGGAGGGATCGTCTTGCTTCAGCGCTTCAAGAACGAGGACGAGGGCTTTACGCTCATCGAGCTCCTCGTCGTCATCCTGATCATCGGCATCCTCGCCGCGATCGCCCTGCCGAGCTTCCTCGGCCAGCAGAAGAAGGCCCAGGACTCCTCGGCCAAGTCGGACGCCCGCAACGCCGTCACGCAGCTCGAGTCGTGCTACGCCGACCAGCAGACGTACGTCGGCTGCACGCTGACCGGCTCCGGCCTCAACGTCGGCACCGGTGCCGGCCAGGTCGACATCGGCACGCCGACGATCTCGGCGTACACGATCACCGCCACGTCGAAGTCCGGCAAGGTCTTCACGATCACGAAGGACGCCACCACCGGTGTCCTGACGCGCGCCTGCGGCACCAGCTGCACCTGGTAGCCATCGCATCGATCTGACGCACCGACGGGGCGGGCCTTCCAGCCCGCCCCGTCCGCGTTCCGGTGCCCGCCCCCACCTTCGGAGACCTTCAGGGAGGTCACGACCATGCTCCACACCATCACGCACGACGAAGAGGGGTTCACGCTCATCGAGCTCCTCGTCGTCATCCTGATCATCGGCATCCTCGCCGCGATCGCTCTGCCGAGCTTCCTCGGCCAGCAGAAGAAGGCCCAGGACTCCTCGGCCAAGTCGGACGCCCGCAACGCGGTGACGCAGATGGAGTCGTGCTACGCCGACGCGCAGACCTACGTGGGCTGCTCGCTGACCGGCACCGGCCTCACCGTCGGCACGACGGCCGGCACCGTGAACAACGGCACGCCGACCATCTCCGCCTACACCATCACCGCCACGTCGAAGTCCGGCAAGGTCTTCACGATCACCAAGGACGCCACCACCGGCGTCCTGACCCGCGCCTGCGGGACCGGCTGCACCTGGTAGCGCCCGGAGGGGCGGGCATCCGCCCGCCCCGTCCGGCCACCTCGCCTGTGTCGCACCTCTGACCCTGCGCGCCCCCCACGCCGCGACCACCCTCCGGAAGGTCCGACATCACCATGCTTCGCCACCGCCTCCACGACGACGAGGGCTTCACGCTCATCGAGCTCCTCGTCGTGATCCTGATCATCGGGATCCTCGCCGCCATCGCCCTGCCGAGCTTCCTCGGCCAGCAGCAGAAGGCCCAGGACACGAGCGCCAAGTCCAACGCCCGCTCGATGGTGAGCCAGGTCGAGTCCTGCTACGCCGACACGACCGACTACACCAAGTGCACGTCCGCGCTCATGGACCCCACGGGGCTGCCGATCGGCAGCGGCCAGGGCCAGGTCGACGTCAGCATCACCGACGCGAGCACCTACACGGTCACCGCCAAGTCGAAGTCGGGCGGCTCCTTCATGATCTCCCGGAGCTCGTCGGCGCCGCTCTCGCGCACCTGCAGCGGCGGCTCCAAGGGCTGCAACGGCGGTACCTGGTAACCAGGCCGGTCAAGCGGGCGGGGGATCCTGCCGATCATCGTGACCGATGGCCCCCGCACTCGCACCAGCCGCGCTCTTCGGCCTCCTCATCGGCTCGTTCCTGAACGTCGTCGCGTGGCGCCTGCCGCGCGGCGAGTCGCTGATCAAGCCCCGCTCGAAGTGCCCGGGCTGCGGAACGCAGCTCAAGGCCTACGACAACATCCCGCTCTTCTCCTGGCTGGTCCTCCGCGGCCGCTGCCGGGGATGCGGTGAGAAGATCTCCGCGCGCTACCCGGTCGTCGAGGCCGTCACCGCCGCGCTCTACGTCCTGGTCGTGGCCCTGAAGTGGGGCGACGCGCTGCAGCTGGCCCTGGGCCTCGTGCTCGTCACGTTCCTGGTGCCGATCGCGGTCATCGACCTCGACCTCAGGATCATCCCCAACAAGCTCACCGCGCCCGCCGCCGTGCTCGCCGTCGCCCTCGGCGCCGTGCTCGAGCCGTCCTACCTGCCCGAGCAGCTCGCGGCCGGCGCCGGCGCCCTCATCTTCTTCCTGCTGCCCACCCTGGTCCACCAGAAGGGCATGGGGATGGGCGACGTCAAGCTCGTCGCCGTCCTCGGGCTCTACCTCGGCCGCGCCGTCGCTCCCGCGATCTTCATCGCCCTGATCCTCGGCGTCGTCGTCGGCGCCGCGATCATCGCGATGAAGGGCGTCTCCGAGGGCCGCCGCACGAAGGTGCCGTTCGGGCCGTTCCTGGCGATCGGCGCGCTCATCGCGTTCTTCGTCGGCGACGACCTCGTCTCCAGCTACACGGACCGCTTCTGAGCGGACGCGAGATCACCCTCGCCGCTCAAGAGCGCCTGCTCTTGGACGAACAACCGAGGGTGTCGGGGCGTGTGCTTCAGGCATCGCCGATCCCCGCCGACCCACTGCTCTGAACATGGCCAAGCGCGCAACCACCATCGTCGGACTCGAGATCGAGCCCTCCGCCGTCCACGCCGCATCCGTGACCGTCAACGGTCACGTGTCGGTGAAGGCCGCGGCGGTCGTCCAGCTGGAGACCGGCATCGTCCGCGACGGCGAGGTGAACGACGTCGACGCCCTCGCCGACGCCCTGCGCCTCCTGTACCGCGAGAACAAGGGTCTCGACAAGAAGGTCCGCATCGGCATCGCGAACCAGAAGATCGTCGTCCGCGTCCTGGAGCTGCCTCCGCTGGACGACCCCAAGGAGCTGGAGGCCGCCGTGCGCTTCCAGGCCCAGGACCAGATCCCGATGCCGCTGCACTCGGCGGTGCTGGACTTCCAGCCGCTCGACATCGTCGAGACCGAGAACGGCCCGCGCCAGCGGATCCTCATCGTCGCGGCCCGCCGCGACATGATCGACCGCGTCATGGACGCCTGCAAGGCGGCCGGCCTCAAGCCCGAGGGCATCGACCTCTCCGCCTTCGCCATGATCCGCGCGCTCTACCAGGCGCCGCCGGAGGGCGAGACGGCCGAGCCGGTGCTCTACCTCTCCGTCGGCGGCCTCACGAACCTCGCGGTCGCCGAGGGCACCACCTGCCTCTTCACCCGCGTCGTCGGCGGCGGCCTCGAGGCCATCGCCGTCGAGCTCGCCGAGCGCAAGGCGCTCACGCTCGAGCACGCCCGCGGCTGGCTGCGCCACGTCGGCCTGGTCATGCCGCTCAGCGAGATCGAGTCCGACGACCAGGACGAGATCGCCGAGGAGGCGCGCACCGTCCTGCTCGACGGCGTCCGCCGGATGGGCGGCGAGATCCGCAACTCCCTCGACTTCCACCACGCGCAGGAGGGCATGAGCCTGCGCGTCCAGCGCGCGGTCCTGACCGGCGCCGCGGCCACCGTGCCCGGCTTCGACGACGCGCTCGCCGCCGAGCTCGGCCTCCCGGTCGTCTCCGGGACGATCGACGGCACGCTCGACGGCGTGGATCCGCACCTGCTCACGATCGCGGCCGGCCTGGCCGTCGAGGAGGCCCCGCACGCATGAGGGCTGTCAACCTCATCCCCAGCGAACAGCAGCGCGGCGCCGGTGGCGCCGCCGGCAAGTCCGGTGGTGGCGCGTACATCCTGCTGGGGGCGCTCGCCCTCATGATCGTCCTCGCCGCGGCCTACGTCACGGCCGGCAAGTCGGTCACCGACAAGCAGGCCAAGCTCGCGTCCATCACGCAGCAGGCGACGGCCGCCGAGGCCAAGTCGCAGGAGCTGACCAGCTACACCAAGTTCGCGTCGATCCGCTCCAAGCGCATCGACACGGTCGCGCAGCTCGCGGCCAGCCGCTTCGACTGGGCCCACGCCCTGCGCGAGGTCGCCCGCACGCTGCCCACCAACGCCTGGCTGACCACGCTCACCGCGACGACCACGCCCGGCGTGAGCGTCGGCGGCGCGGGCGGCAGCCTGCGCGGCGCGCTCAACGTGCCGGCGATCCAGATCCAGGGCTGCACGACCAGCCAGGCCTCCGTGGCCAAGCTGATCGCGAGCCTGCGCCTGATCGACGGCGTCCAGCAGGTCGCGCTCGAGGACTCCACCAAGGGGACCCAGACCGCGGCCAGCGCCGCCGGCTCCGGCACGACGACCGACGTCGGCTCCGCCGGCTCCGGCACCGACTGCCGCGGCGGCCACGCCAAGTACCCCATCTTCAACGTGGACGTGTTCTTCGAGGACACGACGGGCGCCGCGGCCGCCGCGACGACCGCGGGCAGCACCACCACCGCCTCGGCGACCTCCGCCGTCCCGGCCAGCACCACCGCCCCGGGCTCCACCGCCTCGACCACCGCTCCGGCCGCCACGGCCGTCACGGGAGTGACCAGCAAGTGACCACCCGAGACCGCACCGTCCTGATCGTCGTCGGGATCCTCGCCCTGCTGGGCGGGTTCTGGTTCCTCGCGATCAGCCCCAAGCGCAAGGAGGCCGCGGACGTGACCACCAAGGTGGCCGCCGCGCAGTCCCGCCTGGACACCGCGCAGGCCAGCGCCGCGAGCGCCGAGGCCGCGCGCGTCAAGTACGCCGCCGACTACGCGACCGTCGCCCGCCTGGGCAAGGCCGTCCCGGTCGACCCCGACGTGCCGTCGCTGGTCTACCAGCTCTCGCACGCGGCGAAGGTCAACCACGTGGACTTCCGCGCGATCAAGATCACCGGCGCCGCCTCGCCCGCCGCCGCGCCCGTCGGCGCCGCCGCGGCCGTCGCCTCGGCGAACGGCAACACGTCGGCCACGGCCTCGACGCCCGCGGCCACCGTCACGGCGGCGCTGCCGCCCGGCGCGGTCGTCGGCACCGCGGGCTTCCCGACGATGCCGTTCTCGTTCGACTTCAGCGGCTCGTTCTTCAACATGCAGCGGTTCCTCAAGTCGATCGGCGGCTTCACGTCGGTCGACGGCAAGACCATCAACGTCAAGGGCCGCCTGCTCACGGTCGACGGCATCGGCCTCAAGGCCGGCGTCAACGGCTTCCCCGACGTCGACGCCACCGTCGCCGTCACGTCCTACCTCCTGCCCGCCGACGAGGGCCTGACCGCCGGCGCGACGCCGGCGACCCCGGCGACGACGGGCACCGCGTCCACGGCCACCGCCAGCCTGATCGGGAGTGACCGATGAGCTTCCTCAAGAACGTCCTGCACGACCTCGTCGAGAAGCGCCTGTGGCCCGTGGCCATCGCGCTCGTCGCCGCCCTGGTGGCGGTGCCGATCCTGCTCGGCGGCAGCTCGCCGGAGGCCGCGACCCCGGTCGACGTCGCCGCGGCGACCACGACCAACGGCCTGGCCAACCACCGCGACGTCGCGCGTGAGCAGGTCATCAGCCTCGAGGAGCAGGCCGCGGGCAAGGTCGAGCGCAAGGGCAAGGTCCTGGACCCGTTCGTCCAGCACCACCAGCCGAAGCCGGCCAAGCTCGTGAGCACCGCCGCCAAGACGGTCTCCAGCGCGCTCAGCGGCGCGACGACGACCACGTCGACCGGCGGCGGGACCGGCGGGACGAGCGACACGACGACCACCACGACGTCCGCGCCCACGCCGACGACCACCACGCCCACGACGACGACCAAGAAGCCCGACAGCACCTCGGTCGACGCCTACCGCGTGAAGCTGAGCTTCGGCGAGGTCGGCGCGCAGAAGAGCTACGACAACGTCGCGCGCCTCACGCCGCTGCCGTCCTCCGACAACCCGTTCTTCGTCTACCTGGGCCTGGCCGACGACCAGAAGTCCGCGGTCTTCCTCATCAACGCCGACGCCGTGCCCAACGGCGACGGCCACTGCACGCCCTCGCCGTCCGACTGCCAGCAGATCACGCTGAAGGCCGGCGACACCGAGTTCTTCGACCTCCAGTCCGGCACCGCCGGCGTGGTCCAGTACCAGCTCGACCTGAAGTCGATCCACAAGTACAAGGCGGCGACCAAGGCCAGCGCGGCCAAGGCCCACGCCCGTGAGTCCAAGGCCGGGCGCGAGGCGCTGCGCCAGCTGGTGGCCGACGACCCGACCGCGCTGTCGAGCTGGGACTACTCCAAGAGCCTCGGGCTGCTGGTCCAGAAGGACCCGGCCACGACGCCGGACGTCGCCAACGTGCCCTCGTCGATCGCCGACGAGGCCGCCGGGGCGGCGGTCGGCCAGACCTCCACGGTCCTGACCGTCCCGACCGCGCCGTAGGCGCTCAGCGGCGGCCGGCGGCCGCCTCATAGACTTCGGCGCCGAATGGCGCTGAACTTGATCACCGCAGGGGAGTCCCACGGGCCGGGCCTGACGACCATCGTCGAGGGCCTGCCCGCCGGACTCGAGCTCGACCAGGAGCTGGTCGACCGCGACATGGCCCGGCGGCAGCTGGGCCACGGCCGCGGCGGGCGGATGAAGATCGAGAAGGACCACGCCAACGTCACGGCCGGCGTCCGCCACGGCAGGACGCTCGGCGGCCCGATCGCGCTCCAGGTCCCCAACCGCGACTACGCGAACTGGGAGGAGCGGATGAACCCGTGGCCGGTCGAGGCGGAGATCCCCGAGGTCCACCTCCCGCGCCCGGGCCACGCCGACCTCGTCGGGGTGCAGAAGTACCGCTTCAGCGACGTGCGCAACGTCCTGGAGCGCGCCAGCGCGCGCGAGACCGCGGCGCGCGTCGCGGGCGGCGCGCTGTGCAAGGCGTTCCTGCGCGCGGTCGGCGTCGAGGTCCGCTCGCACGTCGTGCAGATCGGCGACGTCCACGCGGCGCCGCGCGTGACGCCCGTGACGGTGGCGGACTTCGAGGGCGTCGACGACGACAAGGTCCGCTGCCTGGACCCCGAGGCGTCGAAGGCGATGGTCGCCCACATCAACGTGCAGCGGAAGGCCAACGAGTCGATCGGCGGCGTCTTCGAGGTCATCGCCTTCGGGCTCGTGCCCGGCCTCGGCTCGCACGTCTCCTGGGAGGAGCGCCTCGACGGCCGCGTCGCCTCGGCGCTCTGCTCGATCCAGGCGGCGAAGGGCATCGCGTTCGGCGACGGGTTCGACCTCGCGGGCGCGCCCGGCTCGAAGTCGCACGACGAGATCTTCTGGTCGCAGGAGCGCGGGTACTTCCGCGAGACCAACCACGCGGGCGGCCTCGAGGGCGGGATGACGACCGGCCTGCCGCTCGTCGCGCGCGTCGCGATGAAGCCGATCCCGACGCTGACCAAGCCGCTGCGCTCGGTCGACATCGAGTCCCACGAGCCCGCGCAGGCGCTGCGTGAGCGCACCGACTCCTGCGTCGTCCCGGCGGCGGGCGTCGTCGGCGAGGCGATGCTCGCCTACGTGATGGCCGACGCCTACCGGCGCAAGTTCGGCGGCGACCACATCGACGACGTGCGCGAGGCCGTCGACCGGTACGTCGAGCGGATCGCGTGGCGCGGCTGACCGTCGTCATCGGCTTCATGGGCGCGGGGAAGACCACCCTCGCCCGGGAGCTGGCGCAGGCGCGCGGCGTGCGCCACCTCGACACCGACGCGCTGCTCGTCGAGCGCCTCGGCGCGTCGATCCCGGAGGTCTTCGCGCGCGACGGGGAGGCCGCCTTCCGCGCGGCCGAGGAGGAGACGGTCCTCGCGGTGCTCGACGGCGTCCCGGGCGAGGACGCGGTGATCTCGCTCGGCGGCGGCTCGGTGCTCGCCCCGCGCGTGCAGGAGGCGCTGCGCGCCCACACCACGGTCATGCTCGACGTCCCGCTCGAGACCGCGTGGGCGCGCGCGGCGGGCCCCGACCGGCCGCTGGCCCGCGACCGCGACGGGTTCGCGGCGCTGTTCGCCGAGCGCCAGGCGCTCTACCTCGCGCTGGCCGACGCGCACCTGCCGCAGGTCGACCCGGGGGTGATCGTGCGCGCCGACGGCGCGCTGCGCGCGCTGGCGCAGGCGCCCGCGGGCACCCGCATGGCCTGGGCCTCGGCGGCCTCCGGCGAGTACCCCGTGTTCGTCGGGCGCGGCGTGCTCGCGCTCGCCGGCGCGCTGCCGGGCCTCGAGGGCCGCGCGTTCGGCGTGACCGACTCCGCGGTCGCCGAGCACCACCTCGCGCCGCTCACCGCCGCGCTCTCCGGCCTGGTGGAGATCCCGCCGGGGGAGGAGGAGAAGACGCTCGCGACGGCCGAGCGCGTCTGGCACGCGCTCGTCGCGCAGGGCGTCACCCGCGCAGATCACCTGATCGCTCTGGGCGGCGGCGTGGTGGGGGACCTCGCGGGGTTCTGCGCGGCGACCTTCCAGCGCGGCATCCCGATCGTGCAGGCGCCGACGACCATCGTCTCGCAGGTCGACTCGGCCTACGGCGGCAAGACCGGCGTCGACCTCCCGCAGGCCAAGAACTACGTCGGCGCCTACCACCAGCCCTCCGCCGTCCTGGCCGACACCACCACCTTGGCGACGCTCCCGCCGGAGGAGCACGCGGCGGGCTACGCGGAGGTCGTCAAGACCGCGCTGATCGCGGGCGGCCCGCTGTGGGAGCACGTCGCCGCGGGCGGCCCGGTCGACGACGCGACGATCCTGGCCTGCGCGCGCACGAAGCTCGCCGTCGTCGCCGCCGACGAGCGCGACGGCGGCCGCCGCCAGGTGCTCAACCTCGGCCACACCGTCGGCCACGCGCTGGAGACCTCGCTCGGCTACGGGACGCTGCGCCACGGCGAGGCGGTCGGCCTCGGCCTGCTCGCCGCGCTGCGGCTCTCCGGCCTCTCGGACCTGCGCGGCCAGGTCGAGGCGCTGCTGGCCGACGCCGGGCTGCCCACGCGCCTCGATGCCGCGAGCGGCGCCGACCCCGACGCGGTCCTCGCCGCGACGCGCCTGGACAAGAAGCGCACGACCACCGCGCGGACGCCGTTCGTGCTCGTCCGCGGCCCGGGCGACGTCGTCCACGGCCAGGACGTCGCCGACGACGACGTCGCGCTCGCCGTGCGAGAGTTGCTCGCCTGATGAGCACGCGCAACCGCGTCGACATCCTCCACGGCGTCAACCTCGACATGCTCGGGCGACGGCCGGTCTCGCACTACGGGCGGCTGACCTTCGACCAGCTCGAGCAGCAGATCGGCGTCTTCGCCCACGAGCTCGACCTCGAGCCGCGGTTCTTCCAGACCAACCACGAGGGGCAGCTCGTCGAGCACCTGCACCGCGTCGAGGGCCTGGCCGACGGCATCATCATCAACCCCGGCGCGTGGACGCACTACGCGTGGGCGATCCGCGACGCGCTCGAGATCGCCGCGCTCCCCGCCGTCGAGGTGCACCTCTCCGACGTCGACGCGCGCGAGGAGTTCCGCCGCGTCTCCGTCATCCGCGACCTCTGCGTCGCCACCGTCAAGGGGGAGGGCGTCGATGGGTATCGCACCGCCCTCGCCCGCCTCAAGCAGGAGCTGGACTTGTGAGCACCGCCATGGACCGTCCCGACCGCGTCGCCGCGCTGCTCGCCGAGCGGGAGCTCGACGCGCTGCTGGTCACCGACCTCGTCAACGTGCGCTGGCTGACGGGCTTCACGGGGTCCAACGGCCTCGCGCTCGTGGGGCCGGGCGAGCAGCGGCTCTTCCTCACGGACTTCCGCTACCTCACGCAGTCGGCCGAGCAGGTCGACGCCGGCTGGCAGCGCGACATCGCCGCCGAGATCCTGCCCGCCGCCGCGGTCTCGGTCGGCGTGCCCGAGGGCGGGACGCTCCGCCTCGGCTTCGACGACGCGCACCTGTCGGTCAAGGACCACGGGACGCTCGCCGCGCGCGTCTCCGGCGGCGTCGAGCTCGTCGCCGCGGGCGGCCTGGTCGAGGAGCTGCGGCTGGTCAAGGACGCGGGCGAGCTGGAGAAGATCCGCGCCGCCGCGAAGCTCGCCGACGCCGCGCTGACCGAGGTCCTGGGGCGCGGCCTGGCGGGCCGCACCGAGCGCGACGTCGCGCTCGACCTCGAGATGACGATGCGCCGGGCCGGCGCCGAGGCCGTCTCGTTCCCGCCGATCGTCGCCTCCGGCACCCACAGCGCGCTGCCGCACGCCGAGCCGCGCGACGTCGAGATCCCGGCGGGCACGCTCGTGACGATCGACTGGGGCGCGATGCTCGACGGCTACGCGTCGGACTGCACGCGCACCTACGCGACCGGCGAGCTCGACCCGCGCGACCGCGAGATCTACGAGCTCGTGCTGGAGGCGCAGCGCACCTCGCTCGCCGCGGTGCGGGCGGGCGCGGGCGGGCGCGAGGTCGACGCGGTCGCGCGCGACATCATCACCGCCGCGGGCCACGGGGAGCACTTCGGCCACGGCCTCGGCCACGGCGTCGGCGCCGAGGTCCACGAGGGCCCGCGGCTCTCGCAGCGCTCCGACTCGACGCTCGCGGTCGGGCAGGTCGTCACGGTCGAGCCGGGCGTCTACGTGCCGGGCGCCGTTGGCGTGCGGATCGAAGACCTCGCGGTCGTCACCGAGGACGGCGTCGAGGTGCTGACCGGGCTGCCCAAGGAGCTGCAGGTCATCGGCTGACCCGGGCGCGCGCGGCGGCTCAACCCCGCCGCGGGCGCGCCGATCACGGTGATGTGGAGACGTCCACGCCACATCCCGCGCGCCATCGCCGGGCCCTCGTCCTCGTGGGGCTCTGGCTCGCCGTCTTCGAGCTCAACGAGCTGCTCGGCGTCGCGCCGCTGGACGGGATCCTCTTCGGCCGCACGAGCCACCTCGTCGTCGACTTCGGCTCCGGCCTGCTCTGCGCGGCCGCGGCGTGGCGCCAGCGCGGGCCCGACCGGCTCGGCTGGCTGCTGATCGCGGCGGGGATCCTGTGCTGGGCCGCGGGCGACGTGTACTGGACGACGGTGCTGCTCGACGAGGAGAGCATCCCCGTGCCCTCGCCGGCCGACTTCGGCTACCTCGCCTTCCCGCTGCTCGCCTTCGCCGGGCTGGCGCGCGTGCTGGGCTCGCGCGTCCACGGCGCGCCGTGGCGGCTGTGGGTCGACGGCGTCACCGCCGCGCTGGCCACCGCGGCCGTGGCCGCGGCCATCGTCGTGCCGAGCATCGTCGACCTCATCGGCGGCGACTGGAAGTCGGTCGCGACGAACGCCGCCTACCCGCTCAGCGACCTGATCCTGCTCGGCGTCGTCGTCGGCGCGATGGCCGTCCGCGGCTGGCGGCTGGACCGCACGTGGGGGCTCGCCGCCGCGGGCATCGTCTCGTTCTGGGCCGCGGACTCGCACTACCTCGTCGCGGTCGCCAAGGGCGGCGGCGGGTTCCCGGACCCGTGGAACGCGGGCTGGGACCTCGCGTTCCTGCTGCTCGCCTGCGCCGCCACGGCGCCCGCGCGCGCCGTGGTCGCGGTGCCGAGCCGCAGCCGGCGCGGCGCGATCCTCCCGCTCGTCTTCGGCGCGATGGCGCTCGGCGTCCTCGTCTACGCGGGCCTGGGCGCGGTCACGCCGGTCGCGGTCGTCCTGGCCGGGCTGGCGCTCCTCGCCGTCGGCGCCCGGCTCAGCATCGCCTTCCGCGACCACGCCGCGATGCTGGAGGCCAGCCGCCGCGAGGCGCTGACCGACGCGCTCACCGGCCTCGGCAACCGCCGCGCGCTCATCGGCGACCTCGAGCGGATGCTGCCCGCGGCGACCGAGGACGACGTGGTCGTGCTCGCGCTCTTCGACCTCGACGGCTTCAAGCACTACAACGACTGCTACGGCCATCCGGCCGGCGACGACCTGCTCGTCCGCCTCGGCGGCAACCTCGCCCGCCGCGTCGCCTCGCACGGCCGCGCGTACCGGATGGGCGGTGACGAGTTCTGCGCGCTCCTGCGCCCGGGGCTCGCGCGGCCCGCGCTGGTCGCCGCGCACGCGGCGGCCGCGCTGCGCGAGCGCGGCGAGGGCTTCGACATCGGCTCCTCGCACGGCTTCGTGATCGCGCCGGCCGAGGTCGACGACCCCGCCGAGGCGCTGCGGCTCGCCGACCAGCGGATGTACGCGCAGAAGCACGGCGGCCGCCCCTCGGCGGGCTCGCAGTCGCGCGACGTCCTGCTGCGCGCGCTGGCCGAGCGCAACCCGGACCTCGGCGAGCACCTCTCGACGGTCGCCGAGCTGGCGGTCGCGGTCGCGGTCACGTTGGGGTTGTCGCCCGCCGAGGTCGAGCAGGTCCGCCACGCGGCCGACCTGCACGACGTCGGCAAGGTCGCGATCCCGGACGCGATCCTCGACAAGCCCGGCCCGCTCGACGACGACGAGTGGGTCTTCATGCGCCGCCACACGATCATCGGCGAGCGGATCGTCTCCGCCGCGCCCGCGCTGCGCGACGTCGCCACGCTCGTGCGCGCGAGCCACGAGCGCCACGACGGCCGCGGCTACCCGGACGGGCTGGCCGGCGAGGAGATCCCGCTGGGCGCCCGCATCGTCGCGGTCTGCGACTCGTTCGACGCGATGGTCGCCGACCGCCCTTACCGCGCGGCGCTGCCGTACGACGTGGCGCTGGCGGAGCTCGCCCGCTGCGCGGGCTCGCAGTTCGACCCGCGCGTGGTGGCGGCGTTCCGCGCGGCGCTGGCGGAGCTCGCGGAGCGCGACGCGCTGCCGCGGGCGGCGTAGGGCCGGCGGCGGGCGGGCGCCCGGCGCGGGCGCGCTCGGCCCCGCAGCGCCCGACCCGCCATCCTTCCCCGCCGTGGACCACGACCCCGGACGCACCCACTGGCTCAAGGCCATCGGCCACGCGCGCGGCCCGCTCCCCGAGGCGTGGCTGGCCGACGAGCGCGGCGCGGCGCGGCTCGCGCGCACGGGCTTCCCGCGGCGGCCGCGGATGGTCGAGGGCGACCGGCTCGTGTTGTACGCCTCGGTCTGGAAGCGGGTCTTCGGGATCGTCGAGGTCACCGGCCTCCCGACCGACGGCTCGGGCTCGGCACGCTGGCCGTGGACGGTGCCGATCGAGGCGCTGGTCGTCGTCCCGCACCTGGAGAGCGCTCCGCCGATCGAGGCGATCGGCGTCGCTCCGCGGTCGATGAGCCAGCAGTCGCACATCCGCCTGACGGAGCGGCAGTACGCGCTGGCCGTCGAGGCCATTGGCGAGGTGGCGCGCTGACGCTAGGCTCGCGGCCGTGTCGCAGCAGCTCCCGCGCCCGCAGCTCGCCGCACGGTCCCGGGCGCCGCGGACGTCCTGCTCGACCAGCTCGGCGAGGCGGGGGAGGCCGTCGGCGCCGAGACCGCGGCGCAGGTGCTGGTGGACGACCTCGCGCGGCTGTTGGTCGAGCCGCTCGTCCTGGTCCTCGACGACGTCGAGCGCGTCGCGGGCGCGCCCGCCGCGATGGCCGTCCTGGGCACGCTGCTCGAGGGCGCGGGCGGGCCGCTGCGGCTCGTCGTCGCCGCCCGCCGCCGGCCGCCGCTGAAGCTCGCCAAGCTCACCGCCGCCGGGCTCGTCACCGAGCTGGGGGAGGCCGACCTCGTCTTCACCGCGGAGGAGTGCGCAGCGGTCCTCGAGGCGCGCCACGGCCGGCCCGCCACCGACGCCGAGGTCGAGGCCACCATGTCGCGCACGCTCGGCTGGCCGCTCGGCGTCGCGCTCGGCGCCGACCGCGCCGACGGCGCCTCGATCGAGCAGTTCCTGGTCGAGGAGGTCCTCGACGCGCTCGCGCCGCGGACCCGCCGCACGCTGCTCGACTCCGCGGTCGTCGACGAGCTCTGCCCGGGGATCCTCGCCGCGCTGGAGGTCACGCCGGCGGCGCTGGAGGAGGCGGCGCGCCTCGGCCTCGCGCTGCGCCCGGTCGCCGGGACCCCGGGCGCGACCGCGTGGCACCCGCTCGTGCGCGAGGCGCTCCACGCGCGCTGGCTCGCCGAGGTCGACGCCGCCGGCCGCGTCGCGCTGCTGGAGCGCGCCGCCGCCCAGCTCGCGGTCGAGGGCCGCCACGCCGAGGCGGTCGAGGCGTGGCTCGACGCGGACCGCGGCGACCAGGCGCTCGGCCTGATGCTCGGCGACGCGCCGACGCTCGTCCGCGCCTCGCCGGAGCTGCTGCGCGCCTGGCTCGCGCGGCTGCCCGACGCGGTGCGCGCGACGCCCGGCGCGCGCCTGCTCGACGGCCTGCTGCTGATCGCCGAGGGCCGGCTCGGCGACGCGGTCGACGTCCTCCACGACGCGGCGCTCGGGCTCGAGGCCGCGGGCGCGCAGGAGGCGGCCGACGCCGCCTGCGCCGCGCTGCTCGAGGCCTCCTACTGGTCCGGCCGGCTCGGCGAGGTCGAGCGCGTCGGTCGCCGCTACGAGGATCCGCGGGCGCTCGCGGGCCGGCCCGTCGCCCTGCTCGCCTCCGCCTGGACCGCGATCCTCCACGCCGCCCGCGGCGAGGCGGAGGCCGCGACGAGCCTCCGCGCCGGGATCCTCGCGCAGGCCGGGAGCGAGTCCGGCGCCCAGGTCGCGCGCATCGCCGACGGCTTCCTGCTCTTCCCGGCGGGCCGCCACGAGCAGGTCCTGCGCGAGTTCGGCTCGGTCCAGCACGTCCTCGACCAGCCCGAGCAGGTGCTGTACGTCCTGGCGATCTCGGCCTTCGCCCACGTCGACGTCGGCCGCGTGGAGGAGACGCTGGCGTTCAACGAGCGGCTGACCGCCGAGGTCCAGCGGACCGGGACGCTGCCGTTCGTCGGCTCGCTCGGGCCGGTCCTGCGCAGCTGGGCGCTCGCGCTCGCGGGCCGCCACCGCGAGGCGGACGAGATCGTGGCCGGGATGGCCGGCGGCGGCGCCCCGCCCGACATCTGGGCGATGGCGTGGGTCCCGGCGACCGTCGCGATGACGGCGGCCGCGCGCGGCGACGCCGAGACCGCCCGCGGCGCCGCCGGGCTCGCGCTCGCGCAGATCCCGCGGATGCCGATCATGTTCGCCGACTTCCTCGTCTGCTCGCTGGCGCCCGCGCTCGCGGAGATCGGCGACCACGGCCGCGCCCGCGAGCTCCTGGAGGGTGCGCTCGCCCGCGTCGAGGCGAGCTTCGGCCACGAGGCCGCGAGCTACCACGTGGCGCGACTGCTGGTCCAGCGCGCCTGGGTCCGCGAGCAGCAGGGCGAGCTCGCCGGCGCGCGCGCCGACGTCGTGGAGGCCTTCGCGCGCGTCGCGCCCGAGGCCGCCGAGCACCTCGTGCGCGCCGAGTGGCCGCGCCTGCGCGCGCTGCTGTGGGACCTGCTCGCGAGCGGCGAGCTGCCCGCGGCGGCCGCCGTCGGCCATCTCGCCCGCGCGTTCGGCGACGGCCCGGACCTGCTCGCGCTCGCCGCGCATCCCGCCGCGGCGGTCCGCGTCGCCGTCGCGCCCGCGGTCGCCGCCTCCGGCCATCCGGACGCGGCCGCCGCCGCCAAGGCGCTCGCCGCCGACGCGGACCCCGCGGTCGCCGCGGCGGCCGCCGGCGCGCTCGCCCGCGTCCGCCGCCGCCCGCCCGCCCGCACGTTCACGCTGCTCGGCGGCTTCGGCCTGCGCCGCGGCGCGTGGGAGGTCGACGAGCGCACCTGGGGCCGCCCGACGGTCGTCCGCCTCGTGCGCTTCCTGCTCGTCCACCGCGGCGCGCCCGTTCCCGAGGAGCGGATCCTCGAGGCGCTGTGGCCCGACCGGCCCGCCGACAAGGCGCGCTCGGCGCTGCAGGTCGCGGTCTCCCGCGCGCGCCAGGTCGTGGACCCGCCGGGCGCCGAGGCCAGCGCGATCCGCTCCGGCGACCGGTCCTACGCGCTGGAGCTCGACGAGCGCGACCTCGTCGACGCCGAGCGCTTCGCCGCCGTCGCGACCGACGCGCTGGCCCGCGCGGCGCCCGCGCGCCAGGGCGCGCTCGAGGCGGCGGTCGCGCTGTGGACAGGGACGCCGCTGCCCGAGGAGGAGTACGCCGACTGGGCGCGCCCGTGGCGCGAGGAGCTCGAGGCGCTCCTGCACCGCGTGCTCGCCGCGCTGGCCGAGGAGCACCGCGCCGCGGGCGACGAGCTCGCCGTCGCCGCCGTCGCGCGCCGGCTCGTCGCGCTCGACCCGACCGACGAGGGCGCGCACCGCATGCTGATCACCGCCCACGCGCGGACCGGCCGGCGCTCGCTGGCGCTGCGGCAGTACCTGGAGTGCCGGCGGCTGCTCGTCGAGGGCGTCGGCCTGGAGCCCGACGACGACACGACGGGGCTCCAGCGCCGCGTGCTCGCGGGCATGGCGGTCTGACCCGGAGAACCCGCGCGTTTGCAGGCACTTCCCGCCGCGGCAAGCGTCCGGCAAGTCCCGTCGGGCACGGTTCCCACCATGACCGCTCCCTCCCCAAGCGCGATCCCCACCGTCGCCCTCCCCGGCACCGGCGAGCCGCGCTGGTACCGCGACCGCCTCGTCGACCTCCGCCTCACCGGCGCCCGGACCGGCGACCGCCTCTCGATCGTCGAGCTGGAGATGCCCGCGGGCGCCTCGACGCCGCTGCACCGCCAGCCCTACGACGACGAGACGCTCTACGTCCTGGTCGGCGAGCTGACCGTCCACCTCGACGGCGAGGAGCAGGCGGTCGGCCCCGGCGGCATCGTCTTCATCCCGCGCGAGACGCCGCACGCCCTGCTCGCCACCGCGGCCACCCGGCTCTTGGTCATCGGCGTCCCGGCGGGGCAGGAGCGCTACTTCCGGGCGCTCAGCGTCCCTGCGCCCTCGCGCGAGCTCCCGCCGCCACCGACCGGCGAGCCGCACCCCGCGGCCGCCATCGCGCTGCAGCAGACCGCGTTCCTCAACGGGGTCGAGCTGCTCGGCGAGCCGCCGTTCGCCGTCGCCGCCTGAGGCGACCTGGCCCTTTGGCGCACGGAATTCCGCTGCATCGGGCACCATGTCGGCATGGCCATCCTGGAACTGGTGCAGCCGCAGCCCGACTGGATGGGCGCGCTGGGCGTCGCCCTCACCCGTCCGCCCGGCGTCCCCGAGCGTCGCGCGGGCGAGGATCCGTGGAGCCCGGCGGGCGAGCGGCCGCGCCGCATCTCCGACGACCTCGCGTGGTTCCGCCAGGCGCTCGACGACCCGGCCGGGGCCGGCCTGAAGCCCCTCGACGAGACCGCGACGGTCGCCGCGTGGGAGAGCGCCGACGACGAGCTCGTCGCCCGCCTCGCGCGCCTCGACGCCCGCGGCATCCTCGACGCCGCGGGCTTCCTGCTGCACGACCCGGACCCGGCGCTGCTCTAGCGGCCGCATCCCTAGGATGCGCCGAATGCCCGAGCAGCCGCGCATCGTCGTCCACCTCCTGCCGCCGTCGCACCCGTGCGCGACGGTCGAGGCCGCGCTCAAGCTGAAGGGGTTGGAGTACGAGCGCGTCGAGCTGCAGGCCGGCCGCCATCCGGAGGAGATGGAGCGCCTCTACGGCGAGGGCCACCGCACGGTGCCGGGCGCGATGTTCGGCGACGAGCCGGTGCACGGGTCGGTCGCGATCCTCGAGCGCCTCGAGCAGCTCGCCCCCGAGCCCGCGCTCTACCCCGACGCGCTCGGCGACGCCGTCGCCGAGGCCGAGCGCTGGGGCGACGAGGAGCTGCAGGACCTCGGCCGCCGCCTGCCGTGGGGCGCGTTGCACTTCCGCCCCGAGTCGATGGGGACCTTCGGCGGCGCGGGCGCGCTCGACCCGCCGGGCACCGACTTCGCGATGCGCTACATCCACGCCTCGTGGAAGTACCACAAGATCACCGCGGTCCGGCTGGCCGAGGACCTCGCGGGCCTGCCGGAGAAGCTCGACCGCATCGACGGCTACGTCGCCGACGGGATCCTGGCGGGTGAGGAGCCCAACGCGGCCGACCTCCAGATCGGCGCGACGCTCTCCGTCCTGCTCACCGTCGGCGACGTCCAGCCGATGATCGAGGCGCGCCCGGCCGTGCAGGTCGCCCGCAAGTGGTTCGACGACCGGCCGGGGCTCGTCCCGGCGGGCGCGTTCCCGGCGGGCTGGGTCCCGGGCTGGCGCTAAGGCGTCAGGCCGGCGTGCCGAGCAGCGCGGCCAGGACGGCGCGCAGCCGCTCGGCGTCGCCGCGCAGCCCCGCGGCCGCGTCGTTGTAGAGGAACGCCTCGGTGAGGCGGACGATCGCGTAGGCCAGCGTCGGCAGCTCGGCGGCCGGGGCGTAGCGCCCGGCCGCGGCCTCGCCGCCGAGCAGCGCCGCGGTCCGCGCGACCCACGCGGGCTGCACGACGCCGGCGCTGGAGGTGAGGATCCGCAGCGCCGCCTCGCGCTCGTGCTCGAGGAAGCGCCGCAGGCCCTCGTCGGCGGCGAGCGTGCGCACGACGCCGTCGAAGGCGTCGAGCAGGCCCGCCGCGCCGCGGCCCTCCGCGGTCGTCCGCGCCTGCGCGTAGACGGGCTCGGAGGCGAAGACGATCGCCTCGCCGATCAGCCCCTCGCGCGTCCCGAACCAGCGGTGCGCGGTCGCGCGCGCCACGCCGACGTCGCCGACGACGGCCTGGACGTCGATGCGCTCGCCGCGCCGGATGCGCCGCGCGGCGGCGCGCACGACGTCCTCGCGCGTCGCGGCGGCGGTGCGACTCACGCCGCGAGGGAGGCCGGCGGACGAGCGGGGCGGTCCTCGGCGTGCAGTCCGCTCACGTGATCGTCATGCCCCCGTCGACCGGGAGGACCTGGCCCGTGATGTAGCCCGCGCCCGGCGAGGCGAGGAAGACGACGGTCGCCGCCAGCTCGCGGGCGTCGCCGGTGCGCCCGGCGGGGATCCGGAACTTCATCATCTCGAGGTACTCCGGCGGGTACTGGTCGGTCATCTCGGAGGCGAAGAAGCCGGGCGCGATCGAGTTCACGCGGATGCCCTTGCGCCCGGTCCACTGCTGGGCGAGGTCGCGCGTGAGGCCGTTGAGCCCCGCCTTGCTCGCCGCGTAGGCCGCCTGCGGCAGGCCCGCGGTCGTGATCCCGAGCACGGAGGAGATGTTGATGATGCTGCTCCCGGCCTCCATCACGCGCCCGGCGGCCTGGGCCATCCAGTAGGCGCCGTTCAGGTTCAGGTCGATGACGTCGCGGAACTGCTCGGGCGTCTCGCGCGTGGCCGGGACCGCGGTCCCGACGCCGGCGTTGTTGACCAGGATGTCGACGCGGCCGAACGCGGCCATCGCGGCCTCGACCAGCGCGGTGCACGCCTCGGGGTCGACGACGTCGGTGGCGACGGCGATGGCGCGGCGACCGGTCGCCTCGACCTTCGCCTTGGTCTCCTCGAGGCGCTCGACGCGGCGCGCGCCGAGGGCGACGTCGGCGCCGGCCTCCGCGAGCGCGACGGCGAACGCGACGCCGAGGCCGGACGAGGCGCCGGTGACGACGGCGACCTTGCCGTCGAGGCGGAAGGCGTCGAGGACGGGGGACAGCGTGGGCTCGGACATGCGGCGCAGCATACGCCGCAATGCGACAGTCGTCCCCGACTGTCGCTTTCCCTCAGCGCGCGCCGCGGATCAGCGACGGGAGCTTCAGCAGCAGCTTCGGGACGCCGTGGCGCGAGCGGGCGATGGCCCGGTCGACCTGCCCGGCGACCTCCGGGCCGTGGACCGGCGGGCCGTGGCCGACGAGCAGGTGCTCCGGGCCGAAGCCCTTGAGGCCGTTCGGCGGCAGCAGGCGCAGCATGGGGTGGACGCCGACGGGCTCGCCGAGCGCGAACGCGTCGTTGGTCCCCAGCGCCTCGGCCACGATCAGCGCCCTGCGCGCGGGCCACCAGAGCGCGGTCTCGCGCCACAGCCGGTTGTGGATCACGCGGTGCGCGGTGAACGGCGTGTCCGGCAGCTGGTCGGGGACGCGCAGGTGCGGGACCTCGAGCCGCGCGGCCAGCGGCGAGCAGTCGCGGTCGTGGCGGTCCAGGAGCTGGATGACGCCGGCGGCCGGCCCGAGCGCGGCGGCGCGCGTCAAGGCCTCGTCGTCGGCGACCGGGTCGATCAGCCAGACGCGCCCGTCCTCGTCGCGCAGCGCGTGCGATCCGCGCTCCATCGCGTCGTCCATCACCCAGGTGAGTCCGAGCTCGTGCTCGAGGATCCGCGGCATCGATCGAACCTACCCGGTGATCCGATCGCGCTCCCCTCGCGAAGGAAGACGTGAACCCCCGACCTTCAGGAGGGCCCTCGTGCCCATCGGCTTCCCCGAAATGCTCGTCATCCTCGTCATCGCGCTCGTCGTCCTCGGCCCGAAGAAGCTCCCCGAGGCCGGCAAGTCGCTCGGCAAGGGCATGCGCGAGTTCAAGGACAGCCTCTCCGGCGAGTCCTCCCACGACGAGCCGAAGCGCGTCTCCACCCCCGAGTGAGGCGCGTGTAAGGGCTCCCGAATTAGGGAACCCGACATGCGCGCTTAGGCTCGCCTAAGATGCGCGCATGCTCCCGACGTTCGTCATCGGCCTCCGCGAGGGGGTCGAGGCCGCGCTCATCGTCTCGATCATCGCGACGTTCCTCCGCCAGGAGGGACGAGGCGACGCGCTTCGATGGGTCTGGGCGGGCGTCGTCGCGGCCGCCGCGATCTGCCTGGCCGTCGGCGTCCTGCTGGACGTCGTCGACCAGGAGCTGCCGCAGCGCCAGCAGGAGGGGCTCGAGACCGTCATCGGCGCGGTCGCCGTCGGCATCGTCACCTTCATGGTGGTCTGGATGCGGCGGCACGCGGCCGGGATGTCCGCCCACCTGCGCGAGAGCGCGGCCAGCGCGCTGAAGGAGGGCTCGGTCAAGGCCCTCGTCGGCATGGCCTTCTTCGCGGTGATCCGCGAGGGCCTCGAGACGGTCGTCTTCCTCCTCGCCGTCTTCCAGAACTCGGACGACCCGGGCACCGCCGGCGTCGGCGCCGTCCTCGGCATCGTGGCCGCGATCGCGATCGGCTTCGCGCTCTACCGCGGCGGGATCAAGCTCAACCTCCAGCGCTTCTTCCGCTTCACCGGCCTCGTGCTGGCGCTCGTCGCCGCCGGGCTGGTCGCCAGCACGCTGCACACCGCCCACGAGGCGGGCTGGATCAACTTCGGCCAAGGCCAGGCGCTGGATCTCACCTGGCTCGTCGTGCCGGGCACGTGGACCGCCGCGCTGCTCACCGGGATGCTCGGCCTGCAGCCCACCCCGACGACCATCGAGGTCATCGGCTACCTCGTCTACGCCATCCCCGCCGTCGTCTACATCCTGATGCCGGCGCGCAAGAAGCCCTCCAAGGAGCGAAGCATGAAGAACGCCGCCGTCGCGGCCCTCGTCGTCCTCTCCGCCGCGCTGCTGCTCGCAGCCTGCGGCTCGGACGACAAGAGCAGTGGGAGCAAGAGCTCCGGCAGCAAGCAGGTCGCGATCAAGCTGACCGACGCCGGGTGCGAGCCCGCGTCGCTCAAGCTCAGCTCGGGGCCCACGGAGTTCAAGGTCACCAACGGGGGGACCGGCCGCGTGAGCGAGTTCGAGGTCCTCTCGGGCTCCCGCATCCTCGGCGAGAAGGAGAACCTCGTCGCCGGGCTGTCGGGCTCGTTCACCATCAACCTGAAGCCGGGCCAGTACTCGATGTCCTGCCCGGGCGGGAAGACGGCGGCCACGGGCATCCTGAACGTCGGCGGCGCGACCGTCGCCGCGACGGGCGCGAACGACCCGCTGCTGAAGTCGGCGACCGAGTCGTACCGCAGCTACGTGGAGAGCAAGTCCGCGATCCTGGTCGACCGCACCGAGAAGTTCGTCGCCGCGATCAAGGCCGGCGACGTCGCCGAGGCCAAGACGCAGTTCGCCGCGGCCCGCGCGCCGTACGAGACGATCGAGCCGGTCGCCGAGTCCTTCGGCAACCTCGACCCCGAGATCGACGCGCGCGTCAACGACGTCGAGAAGGGGACGCCCTGGACGGGCTTCCACAAGATCGAGCAGGGCCTCTGGGTCAAGAACAGCACGAAGGGCCTGACCCCGATCGCCGACAAGCTGCTCGCCGACGTCAAGCGCCTGCAGGCCAAGACCAAGGGCCTGAGCTACCAGCCCGAGGAGCTCGCCAACGGCGCCAACGGCCTGCTGGACGAGGTCTCGGCGTCGAAGATCACGGGCGAGGAGGACCGGTACTCGCACACCGACCTCTCCGACTTCGAGGCCAACGTCGAGGGCTCGGAGACCGCGTTCGGCCTCCTCGCGCCGGCGCTGCGCAAGAGCGACTCGGCGCTCGCGACGACGATCGCCGGCCGCTTCGACGCCGTCAACGCGGCGCTCGCGAAGCTCAAGCAGGGCGACGCGTTCCCGTCCTACGACACGGTCGACAAGGCCCAGCGCCGCGAGCTGAGCCAGCTCGTCAACGCGCTCGCCGAGCCGCTGTCGAAGGTCGCCTCGAAGCTCACGGCCTAACCGGAACCTCACGCGACCCGGCACATGCGGCGGCTAGGATCGCCGCATGTGCGCGGGCTGTGCGATGACGGCGATGGCGGGGGCCAGCGGGGTCCGGTCCTGGCTCCAGACGCGGGGGTGGAGCTTCATGACCCCGGAGCGGCTGCGACGGGTGACGGTCGCGGTGTTCGCGATCGCGACCGTCGTCTCGACGGTCGGGCTGTCCGGCTCCACCTGAGCGGGCGTCGATACCCTTGGTGGGAATGAGTCCCACCGGGCACGATCACGGGGTCGCGGCCGCCGACGGCTGGTCCGTCCGCGCGACCGAGGCGCTGGCCGGCGCGGGCTACCGCCGCGGCGGCGCGCGCGCCGCGCTGATCGGGCTGCTGGACGCGCAGCGCTGCGCGCTGAGCGCGGCGGAGATCGAGGAGGCGCTGCGCGCCGGCGCGGGCGGCGGGCGCCCAGTGGCGCGGGCGTCCATCTACCGGATCCTCGAGGAGCTCGAGGGCCTGAAGCTCGTGACGCGCGTCGAGGTGGGCCAGGGGCTGGCGCGCTTCGAGGCCGCCCGCGAGGAAGGTCATCACCATCACATGGTCTGCGACGCGTGCGGGATCGTGATCCCCTTCGAGGACGTGGAGCTGGAGCGGTCGATCCAGCGGCTGGCCGAGCGCGTGACGTTCACGGTGGCCGAGCACGACGTCGTCCTGCACGGGGCGTGCGGGGAGTGCGCGGCGTCGGCCTGAGGCGCTACGCCGCGTCCGCCGCCGCCGCTTCGCGCCCCCGCAGCACGCCGCCCACCGCGAGCGCCAGCGCGTAGGCGCCCACGATCACCGCCGCGATCGACGCGCCCGCCGCCGTCGAGGCGTAGTAGGACAAGTACAGGCCGCCGCAGCCCGCGGCCACCGCGACGCCCGCCGCCACGGCCATCATCGCGGGCATCCGCCGCGTCACCGCCCGGGCGCAGGCCGCCGGGCCGACGAGCACGGCGACCACCAGCAGGTTCCCCAGCCCCTGCACGGCGACCAGCAGCGCGGCGGCCACCAGCAGCAGCAGCGCCACGTCGACGACACCCGGGCGCACGCCCAGCGCGGAGGCGTTCAGCCGGTCGAACCCCACCAGCAGCAGCCGGCCGTGGAGCAGCGACAGCGCGATCAGCACGCCGGCCGCCAGGCCGCCCGCCAGCGCGAGGTCCACGTCGCTCACGCCGAGCACGTCGCCGAACAGCAGCTCGCCCAGCCCCGCGGGCGTCTCAGGGGAGAGCGCGAGCAGCGCGCCCAGCCCCAGCAGCCCGGTCACGACCACCGCGACCGCCGTGTCGCGCCCGACCGCGGGCGTCCGGGCCGCGGCGGCGATCGCGACGGCGGCGACCGCCAGGCCCAGGGCGCCGCCCAGGATCAGCGGGATGCCCGCCAGCGCCGCGAGCACCAGCCCGGGCAGCAGCGCGTGGGCGAGCGACTCGGTGGAGTAGCTCAAGTTGTAGAAGATGATCCAGCAGCCGAGGGTCCCGCCGGTCAGCCCGAGCAGGACGACTTCGACGAGCGCGCGACGGTCGATGCCCTGCTCCCAGGGCGCGATCAGGCTGTGCCAGAGCGTCGCGAGGATCACGCGGCGCCGTGGTCGTGGCCGTGCTCGTGGTGGTGCGGCGGCAGCACGCAGCGCTCGCCGGTGAGGTCGACGATCTCGGCGCCGTAGGTCGCCTCGAGCGTCGCGCGCGTCAGGACCGCGGCCGGCGCGCCGAAGGCGACCTGGCGCTTGTTGAGGCACAACACGCGCTCCCAGCCGCGCGCCTGGTCGACGTCGTGCGTCGCGATGAGCAGCGCGCGGCCCTGCCGCGTCAGCCGCCCCAGCAGCTCGTCGAGCAGCGTCACCGACGGCGTGTCGAGCCCGACGTAGGGCTCGTCCAGCAGCAGGACCGGCGCGTCCTGGACCAGCGCGCGGGCGACCAGCACGCGTTGGCGCTGGCCGCCGCTGAGGTCGCCGAAGGTCCGGTGCGCGCGGTCGGCGAGACCGACGTCGGCCAGCGCGGCGCGGGCGCGCTCGCGGTCGGCGCGCCCCGGCCTGCGCCACCACGGCAGCGTCGAGATCGTCCCCATCAGCGCGACGTCCAGCGCGCTCACCGGGAAGTCGAGGCGCGAGCGCTCGGTCTGCGGCACGACGCCGATCCGCTCCGGGCGGCTCAGCGTCCCGGCGCTCGGGCGCAGCTCGCCGAGGAGCGTCCGGAAGAGCGTGGTCTTGCCGCCGCCGTTGGGGCCGAGGACCGC
>Ga0247768_1000095_pt1 | contig 32620 bp, 27 predicted proteins | sample UWRJL016104C6_FD_179944 | JGI IMG/M metagenome (GOLD analysis project Ga0247768, IMG submission 179944) | Plant litter microbial communities from Arlington Agricultural Research Station in Wisconsin, United States - UWRJ-L016-104C-6 | ecosystem: Environmental > Terrestrial > Plant litter >... | reverse complement strand
GTGCCTGCACCCCGAGGTAAACGAGGTAGACCGCGCCCACCAGCTTCACGATGGTGAACACCGTCGCCGACTCGCTGACGATCGTGCCGAGCCCGAACGCCACCGCGACAACCTGCAGGTAGACGCCCGTCGCGTTGCCGACGACGGTCAGCAGCGCGTCGCGCCTGCCGACGGTCAGCGCCCGGCTGATGGTGAAGAGCACGCTGGGCCCGGGCACCACGACCATCAGGAACGTGAGCGCCGCGAAGGCCGCGAAGTGACCAAGAGAAACCATGGCGCGAGCTTAAGACCACAGGTCTTCGCCACGTGACCCCTTTTCCCCGCTACAGGCCTCGTGAGCGTTCCCGCCGGTTAGAACCGGCCGCAACGCTCACAAGGCCGAAAGCGTCGGTGCCGACTGGTAGGACGGTTCCGTGCAGAAGATGTCGGCAGACCAGCGCCGCGCCCGCCTTGGCGTGCGGCATCACCTCGCGGTCAAGGCGGCCGGGGTCGTGGAGGCCGCGGACGGGGTCGTCGCCCTCCATGCGACGGACCCGGCCACGGTCCATCTCGCCGTGCGGGCCAGGACGGGCTTCGCCGGGGTGACGGACGTCGAGCGCGCGCTGTACGAGGAACGCACGCTGCTGCGCCTGCTCGGCATGCGCCGCACGATGTTCGTCGCGCGGCCCGAGGTGGCCGCGGTGATCCAGGCCGGGTGCTCGGCGGACATCGCGAAGAAGCAGCGACGGCTGCTGGCCCGGCATCTCGGGGAGCAGGGCTACCCCGAGAACGTGCCGGAGCCGGAGAATTGGCTCGCCGAGGTCGAGGAGTCGGTGGCGAAGGCGCTCGCCGCCAGGGGCACGGCCACCGCGCAGCAGTTGTCCGAGGACGAACCGCGCTTGACGCAGCAGCTGATCATGGCCAAGGGGAAGCCCTACGAAGCGATCGGCAACGTCACCAGCCGGGTGCTGTTCCAACTGGCGGTCGACGGCCGGATCGTGCGCGGCCGCCCGCGCGGGTCGTGGATCAGCAGCCAGTACCACTGGTCCACACTCGAGGACTGGCTCCCCGGCGGCTTCGACGAGTGGACGGTGGACGCGGCGCGCGCCGAGCTGGCTCGCCGGTGGCTGTACGCGTACGGGCCCGCGCCGGTCGCGGACCTTCGCTGGTGGACCGGCTGGACGGCCGGGCAGGCGAAGAAGGCGCTCGCCGAGCTCTCGCCGGTCGAGGTCGATCTCGACGGTGTCACCGGCATCGTGCTGCCTGGCGACCTAGAGCCGGTGGCGCCGCCCGAGCCGTGGGTCGCGCTGCTCCCGGGGCTGGACCCGACCCCGATGGGGTGGTCCGCGCGTGAGTGGTTCCTCGGCCCGCACCGGGAGCGGCTCTTCGACGGCACCGGCAACATCGGGCCGACGGTCTGGAGCGACGGGCGGATCGTCGGCGGCTGGGGGCAGCGGCCGGGCGGGGAGATCGTCTTCCGGTTGCTCGAAGACGTCGGTGCCGGGGCGAAAGCGGCGATCGAGGCGGAAACCGGACGTCTTTCGGACTGGTTCGGCACCGTTCGTGTGACTCCGCGCTTCCGGACGTCACTCGAGAAAGAGCTCTCTTCTTGATCGATCTTGACGAATTCACCGTCGTGGTGCAAGTCTCATCGGGGGTTTCAAAGAGCCCCAGGCCAGCACGCTAGTGTTGCGCCGAGCCCGCAAGTCTTTCCGGGGATCCGGACAAGTCTGAAGTCGATCTTCAGTAACTCTCGAAGGAGTGGCAGTAGTGACGGTTCGTGTAGGTATCAACGGCTTCGGTCGGATCGGCCGCAACTTCTTCCGCGCCGTGCAGGCCGGCGGCCACGACATCGAGGTCGTCGCGTTCAACGACCTCGGCGACCTCGCCACGATGGCCCACCTGCTCAAGTACGACTCGATCCTCGGCCGTTACCCCGAGGAGGTCACCGTCAGCGACGAAGGCCTCGTCGTCGGCGGCAAGACCATCAAGGCCCTCGCCGAGCGCGACCCGGCCAACCTGCCGTGGGGCGAGCTGGGCGTGGACGTCGTCGTCGAGTCGACGGGCTTCTTCACCAACGCCGACGCCGCCAAGGCGCACATCGCCGGTGGCGCCAAGAAGGTCATCATCTCCGCGCCCGCCAAGGGTGAGGACCTCACGGTCGTGCTGGGCGTCAACGACGACAAGTACGACGGTTCGCAGGTCATCATCTCGAACGCGTCCTGCACCACGAACTGCCTCGGCCCGCTGGCCAAGGTGCTGCACGAGAGCTTCGGCATCGAGCAGGGCCTGATGACCACGATCCACGCCTACACCCAGGACCAGAACCTGCAGGACGCGCCGCACAAGGACCTGCGCCGCGCCCGGGCCGCCGCGATCAACATCGTGCCGACCTCGACCGGTGCCGCCAAGGCCATCGGCCTCGTGCTGCCGGACCTGCTGGGCAAGCTCGACGGTTACGCGCTGCGCGTGCCGATCCCGACCGGCTCGGCCACCGACCTCACCGTGACCCTGGCCAAGAGCGCCACCGTCGAGGAGATCAACGCCGCGTACAAGGCCGCCGCGGACGGCCCGCTCAAGGGCATCCTGCGCTACAGCACCGACCCGATCGTCTCCTCGGACATCGTCACCGACCCGGCGTCCTGCATCTATGACGCGCCGCTGACCAAGGTCATCGGCAACCAGGTCAAGGTCGTCGGCTGGTACGACAACGAGTGGGGCTACTCCAACCGCCTCGCGGACGTCGTCAAGCTCGTCGGTTCGAAGCTTTCCTGACCGATGGCTCTCAAGACTCTGGAAGACCTGCTCAGCGAGGGCGTTTCCGGCCGGCGCGTGTTCGTGCGCTCCGACCTGAACGTCCCGCTGGACGGCTCGACGATCACGGACGACGGCCGCGTGCGCGCCGCGGTCCCGACCATCAAGCGGCTGGCCGAGGCCGGCGCGAAGGTGGTCGTCGCGGCGCACCTGGGACGCCCCAAGGGTGAGCCGGACGCGAAATTCTCCCTGACGCCCGTCGCGGCGCGCCTCGGTGAGTTGCTCGGCAGCGAAGTCACCCTCGCCGGTGACGTCGTCGGCGAGTCGGCCAAGGCCGCGGTGGCCGCCCAGGCCGACGGTTCGGTGGTGCTGCTGGAGAACGTGCGCTTCGACGCGCGCGAGACGAGCAAGGTCGAAGCGGAGCGTGCCGAACTGGCCGCCGAGCTCGCCGGGCTGGTCGGCTCCGAAGGCGCCTTCGTTTCCGACGGCTTCGGTGTCGTGCACCGTAAGCAGGCTTCGGTCTACGAGATCGCCCGTGCGCTTCCCGCGTACGCCGGTGGTCTCGTCCTGGCCGAGGTCGAGGTGCTGCGCAAGCTGACCGAAGAGCTGAACCGGCCGTACGTCGTCGTGCTCGGCGGCGCCAAGGTTTCGGACAAGCTGGGTGTCATCGCGAACCTGCTGACCAAGGTCGACAAGCTGCTCATCGGCGGCGGCATGGCGTACACCTTCCTCAAGGCGCAGGGCCACGAAGTCGGCAAGTCGCTACTGCAGGCCGATCAGCTCGACCAGGTCAGCGGCTTCATCGCCGAGGCGGAGAAGCGCGGCGTGGAGCTGGTGCTCCCCGTCGACATCCTCGCCGCGGAGGAGTTCGCGCCCGACGCGGCGTTCGAGGTCGTGGCCGCGACAGCCATCCCGGCCGACCGTGAAGGCCTCGACATCGGCCCGGAGACACGGAAGCTGTTCGCGAGCAAGCTCGCCGACGCGGCGACGGTGTTCTGGAACGGCCCGATGGGCGTCTTCGAGTTCGAGGCGTTCGCGGGCGGCACCAAGGCCGTCGCGGAGGCGATCGCCGGCAGTGACGCGTTCAGTGTCGTCGGCGGTGGCGATTCCGCCGCGGCCGTCCGTCAGCTGGGCCTTCCCGAAGACGGCTTCTCGCACATTTCGACCGGTGGCGGCGCGTCGCTGGAGTACCTCGAGGGCAAGGAACTCCCCGGGGTAGCGGTTCTTGAGGAGAACAAGTAGTGGCTCGGAAAGTCTTCATCGCCGGCAACTGGAAGATGAACCTCAACCACCTCGAGGCCATCGCACTGGTGCAGAAGATCGCGTTCGCGCTGCCGGAGAAGTACTACGCCAAGGTCGACGTCGCGGTCTTCCCGCCGTTCACGGCCATCCGCAGCGTGCAGACGCTGACCGACGGCGACAAGCTGCTGCTGACCTACGGCGCGCAGGACCTGTCCGCGAACGACTCCGGTGCCTACACCGGGGACGTCTCGGGCCCGATGCTCGCCAAGCTGGGCTGCAGCTACGTGATCGTCGGGCACTCGGAGCGGCGCGAGTACCACGCGGAGAGCGACGAGCTGGTCAACAAGAAGGTGAAGGCCGCGCTCAAGCACGGCATCACGCCGATCCTCTGTGTCGGGGAGAAGCTCGAGGTCCGGGAAGCCGGAGCGCACATCGAGCACACCACCGACCAGCTGATCGCGGGTCTCAAGGGCCTGAAGGCCGAGCAGGTGCGCACGGTCGTCGTCGCCTACGAGCCCGTCTGGGCGATCGGGACCGGCCGGGTGGCCACCCCCGCGGACGCCGAAGAGGTGTGCGCGGCACTCCGGAAGGTGCTGCTGGACAAGTACGGTGCCGAGATCGCGGGTGACGTCCGTGTGCTCTACGGTGGCTCCGCCAAGGCCAACAATGTCAGCGAACTGGTCGCCTGTGACAACATCGACGGTGCCCTCGTCGGTGGTGCCAGCCTCGACGGTGACGAGTTCACGAAACTCTGCGCGCTCGCCGCTGGCGGGCCGCTGCCCTGAACGAGGCCACTACCGGGTAATCTGTGTATTCGGTCCGTCACACAGCGAGGATAAGATGAAGCTGTTCCTGCAAATCCTGTTGATCGCCACCAGTGTCTTCCTGGTGATCGCCGTCCTCCTGCACCGTGGCCGTGGTGGCGGCCTCTCGTCGCTGTTCGGTGGCGGTATGGCTTCCAGCCTGTCCGGTTCGAGTGTTGCTGAGAAGAACCTCGACCGGATCACGTTGCTGCTGGGTGCCGTGTGGCTGATCAGCATCGTCGGCCTTGGGCTCCTGCTCAAGGTTTGAGTGTTTCGGCGTGCCTTTGGGGGGCGCGCCGCCGATTCCATAGGTGTGAGGGTTCATGGTTGGCGGTAACGCGATTCGGGGCACCAGGGTAGGTGCCGGTCCGATTGGCGAATCGGAACGTGGTGAGTCCGCGCCTCGGCGACGGATTTCCTATTGGTGTGCCAACGGGCACGAGGCGCAGCCATCGTTCGCGGTGGAAGCGGACATTCCCGATGAGTGGGATTGTCCTCGGTGCGGGCTACCCGGCGGGCAGGACGAAAAGAATCCTCCCGCGGCGCCCCGCACGGAGCCTTACAAGACTCACCTGGCGTATGTGAAGGAGCGGCGCAGCGACGCCGACGGCGAGGCCATTCTCGCCGAGGCGCTGGAGCGTCTACGCACTCGCCGGGAGATCTAGCTCCCTACTTTTGTCACGCGTCATGAAAGGGTCTTTCAGGACATTTTCTGTCCTGAAAGACCCTTTCATGACGTTTTTCGCGTGAATGGCTATCGGTCGAGGGGATAGCGGGCGCGGACGCGGAAGCCGCCGTCTTCGGTGTCGGTCGTCTCGAAGCTGCCGCCCAGCAGGCGGGCGCGCTCGGCGAGGCCGGTCAGGCCGTGGCCTCCCGAAGGCAGCGTGGTGGTGCGGGAGCCGCGGGCGCGTTCGTTGCGCACCTCGACCTTGAGAGCGTCGTGCTCGCCCCGGATACGGATCGTGGCCGCGGCGCCCGGCGCGTGCTTGTGCACGTTGGTGAGGCACTCCTGGACGGTCCGGTAAGCCGCCGCGGACACCTGGTTGGGCAGCGTGTCGGGCAGTTGCTCGACGGTCAGCCGCACGGAGACGTCGGAGCCCCGGATCAGCCCGTCGAGCTGCTCGATGCCCTGTCGCGGACCGTCGTCGGCGGTCCCGGAGCGCAGGACACTGACGAGCGAACGGAGTTCTTCGAGGGTGCGGTGGCTCAGCTGCCGGATCACCCGGGCGGTCTCCAGCGACTGCGGCTCGGTGGACTGCGACTGCAGTGCCCCGGCCTGCATGGCGATCAGGGTGATCTGGTGGGAGACGACGTCGTGCATCTCCCGGGCGAGGCGGGCGCGCTCCTCGGCGCGGACGGCGTCGGCGTGGAAGCGGTGTTCGCGGTCGCGGCTGGCGGCGAGTTCGCTGAGCCGCGCCGACAGCTCGGTGCGGGCTCCGATGAGCAGCCCGATCGCGACCGGCATCCCGGCCACCAGCACGCCGTAGATGCCGTCGAGGATGTGCGCGCGCCAGCTCAGCTCGGCGAAGTCGGGCAGGGGCCACTGGATGAACCGGCACATCCAGACCAGGCCGGCGCCGACCCAGGTCTGCCAGCTGAGCTGCTTGCGGGTGGCGAGGATGCCGAGCGCGATCATCGCGGCGAGCTGCGACCAGCCGGCGAGGAAGCCGGGCACGGTCGCGAGCACCGCGGTGAACGGCACCCACCGGCTGAAGGCCAGTGCGAGACAGGCCGCGCCGGAAAGATAGATCGAGTACGGCTGCGCCTTCTCGGGGATCACCAGCCACACGTCGAGGATCGCGAGCATGATCGCGACCACGTGGAGAATGACCGAGAGCAGCGCCGGTTTCTTGAACAGCGCGAAGCCACTGTTCACGCTCGGCCGCCGCCGCGCCCGATCCGTGGCCCCCGCGCCGGGGCCGCTGACCGAGATGCCTGGAATGGAGAGTCCCTCTGTGCTCATCGCTTGGACCTCACTCGTCTTGTGGACTTGGTAGTGAGAGTCCTGATAGACACGATCGGGACGCGCGCGCCCGAACAAATGTGCGGATGCTAACGAACTGCGGTGAGATGGCGGTTAGTTTCACCCAGAGTTGGCGAACTGGTGTCCGGTTAAAAGCCACTGCTCCATCGGAGTTACCCCACGCATCGCTCCCGCGTCCGGCCCCTCGCGCGGCGGCGGTGCCATGAACGGACCGTTCATGGCAAAAACTGAGATGAACGGTCCGTTCATAGCACCGCCGGAGGGCCTCACGAGGGGGTGGGCAACTCGGCCAGGACCTCCGCCAGATGGAGCCGGCCGGGGATGGCGAGTTTCCGGTAAACGGTGGTCAGGTGGAACTCCACGGCCCGCGCGGAGATGTAGAGCTCCTCGCCGATCTGCCGGTTGGTCAGCCCCGACACGGCCAGGTGCGCGATCGTCAGCTCCTGCGCGGTCAGGACTGTCGGGTCGGCCGAGACCTTCTCCGTTGCCCGGCCGCCGGCGACGCGCAGGGCTAGCACCGCGCGTGCGGCCACCGGGGCGGCACCGCACTGTTTCGCCAGCTCATGAGCCTGCCGCAGGGCGGCCCGCGCCTCCACTTTCCGGCCGGCTTCACCGAGGGACATGCCCCAGTCGACGAGCGAGCAGGCCAGTTCCAGCTTCGCGGGCGAGTCCTGCAGCGCGCCGACCGAGTCGGCGAGCAGGGCGCCGCCCGTCTCCCCGCCGATGACCAAACCGGCGGCCCGCAGCGCGACGCCGAGGGCGATCGGGCTGCCCCATTGGCCCGCGAGCTCCAGTTCCTTCTCGATCAGGGGGAAGGCGGCCTCGTTCTTGTCGAGCCGCAGATACGCCAGCGCCGCGTGGGAGCGCCAGGGGTGCACGGCGACGTTGTGCACGCCGTGCCGTTCCAGCCGCCGGCCGCATTCGAGGTGGTCCCGCAGGGCCCCCTCGTGGTCGCCGAGCGCGGTCCGCAGCCGGCCGCGCTGGTGCAGGACGGCGTAATAACAAGAGAAGTCGGGCAGGTCTCCGTCCAGGTCCCGGCGCCTGAGCAGCTCCGACGCCGAGTTCAGCTCACCCAGATCGACCCACGCGCCGAGCAGGCCCGCGACCGCGATCGCGAGGTGGTTGTCTTCGGGGTCGTCCAGCGTGTCGAGCTCCTTCAGCGCGGTCAGGCCCAGGTCCGCCGCTTCCGCCAATGCGCCTTGGCGAGCCGTGACCTGGCTCTTCAGTCCGCGCAGAGGGGCTTCGAAGTCGACGTCTTCGAGCACTTCGTCGCAGCACCGCGCGGCCGGCTCCAGTTCGTCGACGGTCATGAGGGCCGACACGTGGTAGAACACCGACCACTGGTCGACGAGGTTGTGCCGCGCCCCTTCGGTCAGCTGACGTCGTGTCGACGGCAGCCGCACGCTCTGGACCCGGGCGAGCGTCTCCTCCCGGCTGGTGCCCACCATGGCGTCCCGGAAGGCGAGGGTGGCGTTGAGGAACCGCGTGTGGTCCGCGCTCATCCGCGGCCCGGCGAGCAGGCGGGAGATCCGCCGCTCCACCGCCACGGAGGTGTGGGACCGCTCCATCTGGAGGCCGAGGGTGTACAGGTCGAGCCGCTGGGCGAGGGCGGGATCCTCGGTGTGGCAACGATCTTCGCCCAGCTGGTCCAGTACCTCGGCGGGCGGGCGTTCGTCGAGCAGCCGATACAGGTGGTGCAACGCCGACGCGGGCGAGTCGTCCTTGGCGGCGTGCCTCGCCGCGCGCAGCAGGATGTGGGTCCGCTCCCGCGAGGTCACGCCGTGCGCCACCGTGGTGCGCAGGACGGGGTAGGCGAAGGCGATTGGCTCGTTCGCCGTGCAGAAGCCCAGGTCCGCCAGCGTCCGGGCAGCCCAGGCCGCGTCCAGGGGGTCGAGATTCGCCGCGGCCGTCGCGGTTTCGAGGTCCGCGGCGCCCAGCACCGCCACCGCGCGGGCCAGCGCGATGAGCTCCGGGCGGCCGCGGTCGATCATGGCCAGCACCCCGGCGCCCAGCTCCTCGGGGATTTCTTCCGGCGGGGTAAGGGAAAGGCTCACCGCGCGCGCCGCGCGTAACAATTCTCCCAGCAGATAGGGGTTTCCGGCCGTCGCTTTTTGGCAGCCCGCGACGAAGTCCTGTGACGCGAACGGAAACACCGCGGCGACCAGCTCGGCGCACGCCGATCGGTCGAGCCCCCTGAGCCGGATCCGCTTCGCGCCTTCGGTGAGGTTGCCTACCTCGCGGGTCCTCGAAAACCCGGTCCTGGTCACCGCCAGCACCACGGGCAGCCCGCCGAGTCGCGGCCGGAGATAGTCCAGCCACCGCAAGGATTGCGGGTCGGCCCGATCCGCGTCGTCGATGGTGATGAACACCGGTGCGTGCTGCGCCAGCTTCTTGACCGCGCGATAAAGGCCTGGCAGTACCCGGTGCTCGTCGGCGTTCGGGGCGACCGCGGCCCGCTCGAAGAGCTGAATCGCTACGCCATAAGGACTATCGGCGCGCGACGCTTCGGCGGACAGGACGGTGAACCCCATGGCGCGGGCGAGCCGGGAACTTTCCCGCAACAGGGTCGTCTTCCCCATGCCGGTCTTACCGTCGACACAGACCACCGCCGGGCGCCCGCGCACGGCCGCCGCCAGGACACCGCGGATGTTAGCCAGTTCGGCGGTTCGTCCGAAGCACTGCTGGGTATCAGGATTGTCAGAGACGGTTCTCACGGATGGTGGTCGTTCGCCGGGTCTCGAACCCGCAAAGATCTTGAAATCCACCGGGGAGTTCGTGGATCCGCCCGTCACCGGCGCGATATAACGGGGTCGATCGTCATGGGGGTGTCAGCAGCGGTGTCGACGAAGACACGAGGGAAGGCACAAATGGGGGACGGGCTCGACGTGGTGCGCAACGCCGCGGTGCGGCGCTGCCAGTCCGCGGGCGCGACGGCGGAGGAAGCGGAGGACTCGGTCCACGACGCGCTGGTCACTTTGCTGGAGTCGCCGGACGGGGCTTCCGTGCACCGGCCGGGCGCCTGGGTCACCACGGTGTCGTATCGCCGCTGGGTCGACCACGTTCGCCGGAGCTCGCGCGAACGTGTGGTGCTGCAGCGTGAACAGGTCATGAAAGGGCCCGACGTCGACCCCGCCGACGTTGTCGCCGACCGTGACCAGGCGCAATGGCTCGTCGCCTCACTGAAAGCACTTCCGAAGACGACCCAGGACGTCTGCTGGGCCGTCGGAAAGGGGAAGAGCCAGGACGAGGTGGCCGAAGACTTCGGGCTCACGCCGCGCTCGGTGGAATCGCACCTCACCAGGGCCCGCAGGCTTCTCCGCGGGCTGCGGATCGCCGCCATCCTGCCCGCGATCGCGCTGGTCGAACGGATGGTGCGCCGCTGGCCGGGGGTGCCCGAGGTCACGGCCGCCACGATGCCGGTCGCCGTCACCGTGGCGGTGGTCATGCTCCCGGCGGCGTCAGAACCGCCGCAGCCCCCGCCGGGCCGGTCGATCGTGGTCGAAGCGCCGAGCACTGCCCCGACCAGCACTGACCCGACCAGCACCGTTGCGGCGCCGGCCCAGGCCGTGGCGCCTGAAGCCCCAGCGGTTTCAGTACCGTCGACGCCGGTTTCGACCACCGAAGCGCCGTCGACCACCACCACGGAAGCGCGCTCGTCCACCGCGGCGTCACCCGCCGCGAAGACCAAGGTCTCGGTCAAACCGCCCGTATTGCCTCAGCCGACGCTGCCGGTGAAGCCGCTGCTGTCGTCGCTGCCGACTATCCCAGCCCTGCCACCGATCCTGCCGCAGCCGATCGCCCCGGGAAAGATCGTCGGCGGCCTGCTGGACGGCCTCCACATCCCCACCCGCTGAGTCGTGAGTGTTTCGCGGGGTTCTAACCCCGCGAAACACTCACGACTCAGCGGCAGCGTCAGACGACGGGCGGGCGGTAGACCTTGGTCAGCTTTCCGGCGGCACCGCGGTCCAGCAGCCACAGCGTGCGGCGCTGGCCCCGGGCCCCGGCGACGGGCAGTTGCACCTCACCGGCACCGGCCAGCGCGAGCGCGACGGCGTCCGCCTTGGCCTCGCCGGCCGTCATCAGCCAGACCTCCAGCGAGCGCCGGATCGTCGGCAGGGTCAGCGAAACGCGGGTGGGCGGCGGTTTGGGGCAATTGCGCACCGCCACCACCGTCCGCTCGGTTTCGTAGACCGCGGGCGACTCGGGGAACACCGACGCGGTGTGCCCTTCGCCGCCGAGGCCCAGCAGGGTGATGTCGAACGTCGGCACGTCACCGTGGTCTTCCGGGCGGGCGTTTTCGGCCAGCGTGCTCGCGTACGCCGCCGCGGCCGCGTCCGGGTCGTCACCGAACTCGCCGTCCGAAGCCGCTATCGCGTGTACCCGCTTCGGGTCGAGGGGCACCTTGTCCAGCAGGGCCTCGCGGGCCTGCTTTTCGTTGCGCTCATCGCTGTCCGCGGGCACGAAACGCTCGTCGCCCCAGTAGATGTCCAGGTGCGCCCAGTCGACCGCGTCCCGCGCCGGGGAGCGGTACAGCTCCTCCAGCACGGCGGTGCCGGTGCCCCCGCCGGTGAGGACTAGCGATGCGTAGCCCTTGGCCGCCTGCAGATCCACCAGCCTGGTCACCAGCCGCGCCGCGGCGGCCGCCGCCAGCAGCTCCGGGTTGGCGTAGACGACGACTTCGGTCTTGCTCATGAAGAGGTCGTCTCCTTGGGGGGCTTGGCCTTCGGCGCCGCTTTCGCCGCGGCACCGGCCTTGGCGGCCGCGGGGGACACCTTGGCCGCGGCGGCCTTCGGTGTCGCGCCCGAGGCGATCTTCCCGAGCCCGTGTAGCGAAGCCTCGTAGACCTCGTCCGGGTCGAGCCGCCGCAGCTCCTCGATCAGGCAGTCCTTGTTGTCCCGCCGCCGCAGTTCGATCCGCCGGGTCGGCTGGCCCGGCTGGGTCAGCGTGCCGATGCGGCCGTCCGGCCGGCTCAGTTCGATCGCGCCGGAGTTCCGCTCCAGCACCACCGAGACGATGCCCTGCGCGCCGACGCTCTTGATCCGCTTGACCGGGACCTTCAGGTACTCGGCGAGCCAGCCCGCGAGCAGCTCCGTCGACGGCGAATCGGCTTCGCCGGTGACGACCGCGCCGGTCACCGCTTCGTACGGCGGGAGGTCGAGCGCCGCGACCAGCTGGGCGCGCCAGTGCGTCAGGCGGGTCCAGGCGAGGTCGGTGTCACCCTCCTTGTAGGCCTTCGCCCGGGTGCCGAGGGCCTTGACGGGGTTGCGCTCCGCGGCCGAGTCGGTGATGCGGCGCTGGGCCAGCTCACCGATCGGGTCCTCCGACGGCGCCTTCGGGCCCGATCCGGGCCACCAGGCGACGATCGGCGCGTCGGGCAGCAGCAGCGGCACGACCGCGCTCTGGCCTTGGGTGGCCAGCGCGCCGTAGAGCCGCATCACGATGACCTCGCTCGCGCCGGCGTCGCCGCCCACACGGATCTGGCCGTCGATGCGCGGCGCCGCGCTGCGGGAGCCCTTGGCCACCACGATCACCCGCGAGGGGTGCTCCCGGCTGGCTTCGTTGGCCGCCTCGATCGCCGCTTCGAGCTGTTCGTCGTCCTCCGTCGCGATCACGAGGGTCAGCACGCGCCCGAGCGCCACGGCACCGCCGCGCGCCCGCATCTCGACGAGCTTCGCGTTGACCTGTGAGGTCGAGGTGGATGGCAGGTCGATGATCACGGTCGCCTCCAGTTCCGGCCGTCGCGGGCCAGGAGTTCGTCCGCCGACGGCGGTCCCCAGGTGCCGGGGGAGTACGGCTCCGGCGTGCCGTGGGCAGCCCAGTGGTCCAGGACCGGGTCCAGGATCTCCCAGGACAACTCGACTTCTTCGTTCACCGGGAACAGCGACGGCTCCCCGAGCAGGACGTCCAGGATCAGCCGTTCGTAGGCCTCGGGGGACGACTCGGTGAAGGCGTGCCCGTAACCGAAGTCCATCGTGACGTCGCGGACCTCCATGATGTTCCCCGGCACCTTGGAGCCGAAGCGGAGCGTGATGCCCTCGTCCGGCTGCACGCGGATGACCAGCGCGTTCTGGCCCAGCTCCTCGGTCGACGACGAGTCGAACGGCAGGTGCGGGGCGCGCTTGAACACCACGGCGATCTCGGTGACCCGCCGGCCGAGCCGCTTGCCGGTGCGCAGGTAGAACGGGACGCCCGCCCAGCGGCGGTTCTGGACCTCGAGGGTCACCGCCGCGTAGGTCTCGGTCTTGGACTCCTTGGAGAAGCCGCCTTCTTCGAGCAGGCCGGGCACCTTCTTGCCGCCCTGCCAGCCGCCTTCGTACTGCCCGCGGGCGGTCGTCTCGCTGATCGGCTCCGCGGGCTTCGTCGCGGCCAGCACCTTGATCTTCTCCGCGCGCAGCGCCCTCGGCGAGAAGGAGCCGGGCTCCTCCATCGCGGTGAAGGCGAGCAGCTGGAGCAGGTGGTTCTGGATGACGTCGCGGGCGGCGCCGATGCCGTCGTAGTACCCCGCGCGGCCGCCGAGGCCGATGTCCTCGGCCATGGTGATCTGCACGTGGTCGACGTAGTTGGCGTTCCAGATCGGCTCGAACAACTGGTTCGCGAAGCGCAGCGCCAGGATGTTCTGCACCGTCTCCTTGCCGAGGTAGTGGTCGATGCGGAACACCGACTCCTCGGGGAAGACGTCGTTGACGATCGAGTTGAGTTCCTTGGCGCTCTTCAGGTCGTGCCCGAAGGGCTTCTCGATGACCACCCGGCGCCAGGTCTGCGCGTCGGCGTCGGACAGGCCCGACCGCGCGAGCTGCTTGATCACCACGGGGAAGGCGCTCGGCGGGATCGAGAGGTAGAACGCGGTGTTGCCGCCGGTCCCGCGCTCGGAGTCGAGGTCCTTGACCGTCTGCGCGAGCTTGTCGAACGCGTCGTCGTCGTCGAAACTGCCCTGCACGAATCGGATGCCTTCGGCGAGGCGGTTCCAGACCGACTCCTTGAACGGGGTGCGCGCGTGCTCCTTGACGGAGTCGTGCACCAGCTCGCCGAAGTCCTGGTGCGCCCAGTCGCGGCGGGCGAAGCCCACCAGCGAGAAACCGGCGGGCAGCAGCCCGCGGTTGGCCAGGTCGTAGATGGCGGGCATCAGCTTCTTGCGGGCCAGGTCCCCGGTCACGCCGAAGATCACCAGGCTCGACGGCCCGGCGATCCTCGGCAGCCGCTTGTCACGTGGGTCCCGGAGCGGGTTTTCCCAGACTCGTGTCACTCGCCGACCTCCTGCACAGCGCGAATGATCTCGGCCAGGCCGGCGGCCCGGTCGGTGAGGTGCAGCCGCAGGACCGGGCGGCCGTGCTCGGCGAGCACCTGGCCGTCGCCGAGCGCCTGAGCGTGCTGCAGGATGCCGAGGGTGTAAGGCCTTTCGGGCACTTCGAGGTCCCGCTCGACCACACCGGTCAGCTGCAGGAAGTTCCCGTTCTGGTGCCCGCCCTTGTGGTACTGCCCGGTCGAGTGCAGGAACCGCGGGCCCCACCCGAAGGTGGTCTGGAGCCCGGTGCGCTTGGCCAGTTCGGGGCGAAGCAACGCCGTCGAGGCGTCGTCGAGCCTGTCCAGGTACGCCTGCACCGAGAGGTAACCGTGCTCGGGGGCCGAGGCGACGAACGCGCGGAGCACGTCCACCAGGCTGCCCTCGGTGGAAACTCCTTCGGAGCCGAAGATCTGCACCGAACCGTCCACATTGGACGCCTCTTCGCCGCCCTTGAGCGCGTCGGGGTTGTCCAAAAGGGACCGTGCGGCCTTCTTGGCGGCCTCGACGTCCGGCTGGTCGAACGGGTTGATGCCGAGCAGCCGTCCCGCGATCGCGGTGGCGAACTCCCACAGCAGCATCTGCCCGCCGAGCGAGCCGGTGACCGAGATCTTCGCCGCGCCGCTCGCGGGCCCGACGGCCACCGGGGTGGCGTCGGACTTGGCGTCGGCGAAACCGGGCGCGTCCGGGCCCTCCACGGCGACCGGGAGGAGCCCGGTGCCCTGCTTGCCGGTGGACTCGGCGATGAGCTGCTCCGCCCAGTCGGCGAAGCCCTTGATGCCGGAGCCGGTGTCGCCGAGGACGACCTTCTCGGCGCCTTCCTCATGGGCGGCACCGAAAGCGGCGGCCAGCTGGATCGCCGGGTTGTCCGCGCTGTCCGAACCCAGCAGCTCGGCGGCGCTCGCGGCGTCGTCGAGCAACTGGCCGATGTCCGCGCCGGCGAGGCCGGAGGGCACCAGGCCGAACGCGGTCAGCGCCGAGTAGCGGCCACCGACGTTCGGGTCGGCGAGGAACGTCCGGCGGTAGCCCTCCGACTCGGAGAGCTTGGAGAACGGCGAACCGGGGTCGGTGACGACCACGATCCGCCGCGCCGCGTCGATCCCGGCGTCGGTGAACGCCTTCGCGAAGATGCGGCGGTGGCTGTCGGTCTCGACCGTGCCGCCGGACTTCGACGACACGACGAGCACGGTCCGCTGCAGGTCGCCGGCGAGCGCGTCGGCGACCTGGCCCGGGTCGGTGGTGTCGAGCACCGTGAGCGCGACGCCCTCGGTGTTGGCGATCACCTCGGGGGCGAGCGACGAGCCGCCCATCCCCGCGAGCACGACGCGGTCGACGCCTTCGGTGCTCAGTTCTTCGCGCAGGGCGACGATTTCACCGACCAGGTACTTCGAGGTCTTGGGCAAGGTGGTCCAGGACAGCCGGATCGCGGCCTCGGACTCGGCATCCGGGCCCCACAGGGTGGGGTCCTGGGCGGCGAGCTTCGACGCGACCTTGTCCTCGACCAGCTTGTCCACCAGCGAGGCGGCCTTGTCCTTGAGCGCGGCGTCGACGATCGTGACGCCGATAGGTTCTGCCATGGTTCGAGTCAGCCCTTCGCGTTATCTGACACGGCCTTGTCGAGCTGCCCGGTGACCGACTCGATCAGCTCGGTCCAGGACTTCTCGAACTTCTCGACGCCTTCGTTTTCCAGCGTGAGGAAGACGTCGGTGATGTCGATGCCGGCCGCGCTCAGCTTGTCGAAGACCTCCTGCGCCTCGGCGCCCTTGCCGGAGACCGTGTCGCCGGTGATCTCGGCGTGGTCCGCGACGGCGTCCATGGTCTTCTCCGGCATGGTGTTGACCACGTCGCGCACGACGAGCTGGTCGACGTAGCGCGTGTCGGAGTAGGCCGGGTCCTTGACCCCTGTCGAGGCCCAGAGCGGACGCTGCGCGTTGGCGCCATCGGCCGCGAGAGCCTTCCAGCGGTCCGTGGCGGTGAGCTCTTCGAACGCCGCGTACGCGAGCTGCGCGTTGGCGATGGCCGCCTTGCCGCGCAACGCCTTCGCCTCGTCGGTGCCGATCGCGTCGAGCCGCTTGTCGATCTCACTGTCTACACGGGACACGAAGAACGACGCGACCGAGTGGATGCCCTTGAGGTCGTGGCCGTTGGCCTTCGCCTGCTCCAGGCCGGCGAAGTGGGCCTCGATGACCGCCTTGTAGCGCTCCACGGAGAAGATCAGCGTGACGTTGACGCTGATGCCCTCGGCGAGTGTCTTGGTGATCGCCGGGATGCCCTCTTCGGTGGCCGGGATCTTGATCAGCACGTTCGGCCGGTCGATGGTCTTCCAGAGATCCTGCGCCTCGGCGACCGTCTTGTCGGAATCCTTGGCCAGGCGCGGGTCCACCTCGATGGACACCCGGCCGTCGACCCCGTCGGTGGCGGCGTAGACGTCGCGGAAGAGGTCGGCCGCGTGGCCGACGTCGCTGGTGGTCAGCTCGCGGACGACGGCGGTGACGTCGGCGCCGCGCGCGGCGAGCTCGCGTACCTGCTCGTCGTACGCCTCGCCCTTCGCCAGCGCGCTGGCGAAGATCGTCGGGTTGGTGGTGACGCCCACGACGTGCTTGTCGCGGATCAGCGCGGCGAGGTTGCCGGAGTTGAGGCGCTCCCGCGACAGGTCGTCGAGCCAGATCGAGACGCCCGCTTCGGAAAGCTGGGCAAGCCGATCAGTGGTCATGACTTGGTCACATCCTCTGTGAAGTCAGAAGTTATTTGGTGGCGGCGAGCGAACGGCGCGCGGCGTCGACCACGGCTTCGGTGGTGAAACCGAACTCGCGGAACAGCGTCTTCGCGTCAGCGGACGCGCCGAAGTGCTCGATCGAAATGTTCTCGCCGGCGTCGCCGGTGATGCGGTGCCAGGACTGCGAGATACCGGCTTCCACGGAAACCCGGGCCTTGACCCCGGACGGGAGCACGGACTCGCGGTACTCGGCGTCTTGCGCGTCGAACCACTCGAGGCAGGGGGCGGAGACCACGCGGGTCGCCACGCCGTCGGCGTCCAGGGTCTTCTTGGCCTCGACGGCCAGGTGGACCTCGGAGCCGGTCGCGATGAGGATGACGTCGGGAGTGCCCTCGGAGTCGGCCAGGACGTACGCGCCCTTCGCGACTCCTTCCTCGCTGGTGCCCTCGAGGATCGGCAGGTTCTGCCGGCTCAGCGCCAGTCCGGACGGGGCGTGGATGTCCTCGAGCGCCGCCTTCCACGCGGCCGCGGTCTCGTTCGCGTCCGCCGGGCGGACGACGTTGAGGCCGGGGATCGCGCGAAGCGCGGAGAGTTGCTCGATCGGCTGGTGCGTCGGGCCGTCTTCGCCGAGGCCGATCGAGTCGTGCGTCCACACGTAGATGACCGGCGCCTTCATCAGCGCGGCCAGCCGGACCGGCGGGCGCATGTAGTCGCTGAAGATGAGGAACGTGGCGCCGTAGGGCCGGGTGCCGCCGTGCAGCGCGATCCCGTTGAGGATCGAGCCCATGGCGTGCTCGCGGACCCCGAAGTGGAGCGTGCGGCCGTAGGGGTTGGCGCTCCACATGTCCGTGGAGGCCTTTTCGGGGCCGAACGAGTCGGCGCCCTTCATCGTGGTGTTGTTGCTGCCCGCGAGGTCGGCCGAGCCGCCCCACAGCTCGGGGAGCACGTCCGCCAGCGCGTTGAGGACCTCACCGGAGGCGACGCGGGTGGCGATGCCTTTGGCGTCGGGCGCCCAGCGCGGCAGCTTCTCTGCCCAGCCGTCGGGCAGGGTCTTGGTGGCGAGGCGGTCGCCCAGCGCCTTGCGCTCCGGGTTGGCCTTGGCCCAGGCGTCGTAGCGTTCCTGCCACTGAGCGTGGACTTCCTTGCCCCGGTCGAGCGCCTTGCGTGTGTGCGCGATGACCTCGTCGTCGACCTGGAAGGTCTTCTCGGGGTCGAAGCCGAGGATCTTCTTGACCGCGGCGACCTCTTCGTCGCCGAGCGCGGCGCCGTGCGCCTTGCCGGTGTTCATCAGCTTCGGCGCCGGGTAGCCGATGATCGTGCGCAGCAGGATGAACGACGGGCGGCCGGTCTCGGCCTTGGCGGCCTTGATGGCCTCCTCGATCGCGACGACGTCTTCGCCGCCTTCGACGACCTGGACGTGCCAGCCGTACGCCTCGTAGCGCGCCGCGGTGTCCTCGGACAGCGCGATGTTCGTGTTGTCCTCGATCGAGATCTTGTTGTCGTCGTAGAAGACGATCAGGTTCCCGAGCTCCTGGCGGCCGGCGATCGACGAGGCCTCGGAGGTGACGCCCTCTTCGATGTCGCCGTCGGAGGCGATCACGTAGATGAAGTGGTCGAAGATGCTCTCGCCGGGAGCGGCGTCCGGGTCGAGCAGGCCGCGCTCGCGGCGGGCCGCCATCGCCATGCCGACCGAGTTGGCCAGCCCCTGGCCCAGCGGGCCGGTGGTGGTCTCGACGCCGTCGGTGTGGCTGTACTCCGGGTGACCCGGGGTCTTCGAGCCCCACGTGCGGAGTTGCTTGAGGTCTTCGAGCTCGAGGCCGAAGCCCGCGAGGTACAGCTGGATGTAGAGCGTCAGGCTGCTGTGCCCGGCGGACAGGATGAACCGGTCACGGCCCGGCCAGTGCTGATCCGACGGGTCGTGGGTCATCGTGCGCTGGAAGAGCGTGTAGGCCAGCGGGGCCAGGCTCATCGCGGTGCCCGGGTGGCCGTTGCCGACCTTCTGGACGGCGTCGGCCGCGAGGACCCGGACGGTGTCGACGGCGCGCGTGTCGGTCTCGGTCCAGTCGGCGGGCAGGTTGCGCCGCAAGAGTGGGTTGTTCTCGCTGGTAGAGGCGGTTTCGGACACTGAACTCGAACTCCCCGTCGTCAAAGTGGTGGCTGCTTCTCTCGTGGTGTACCCGGTGCTCACGCCGTACTAATCTCAATCGATCCCGAAAGCACGATATTCCTGCTCAGACGCACTCGCCGGGCCGACTTCGGACCATCGCGGCCAGCCTAGTGCTTCGGCCATCGGAGTGGTCTCAGGCCGACACGCTTGTGTGAGGGCGAGGACCCGCGATCACGGAGCGGAAACCCCGCGTCTAACATCGGTTCGGGCCCACCCACCAGGGTTCTTTGATGAGCACAACAGGGGAGTGAAATGTCGTTGGTGAACGCTGCGCACGGACGCAGTGAAAACACCAGCGCCGTGCATCCGACCGGGGAACGTCCGTCCGGTAGCCGGCGAAGCGTTCGTGACGTGGTCGGCGCCTATGCCGCCTTGGCCAAGCCCCGGGTCATCGAACTCCTGCTGGTCACGACGATCCCGGCGATGTTCCTCGCGGGCCGCGAGATCCCGTCGCCGCTGCTGGTGCTCGCCACGCTCGTCGGCGGGACGATGGCGGCGGGCAGCGCGAACGCGCTCAACTGCGTGATCGACTCCGACATCGACAAGGTGATGAACCGCACCAAGCGGCGTCCGCTGGTGAAGGATTCGGTCTCCCGCCGCGGCGCGCTGATCTTCGGTCTCGCCCTCGGCGTGCTGTCTTTTGTTGTGTTGTTCTTCACGGTGAATCTGCTTTCCGCGATCCTCGCCGTGACGACGATCCTCTTCTACATCTTCGTTTACACCCTCGTGCTCAAGCGGCGGACTTCGCAGAACGTCGTCTGGGGCGGGGCCGCCGGGTGCATGCCGGTGGTCATCGGCTGGGCCGCGGTGACCGGCACCGTGCAGTGGCCCGCGTTCGTGATGTTCGGCGTGATCTTCTTCTGGACGCCGCCGCACACCTGGGCGCTGGGCATGAAGTACCGCGAGGACTACGAGCGCGCGGGCGTGCCGATGCTGCCGGTGGTGGCCACCGCCGAGCACGTCGCCAAGCAGATCGTCATCTACTCGTGGGTCATGGTCGCCTGGACCCTCCTGCTGCTTCCGGTGACGAGCTGGCTCTACGCCTCCTTCGCCCTGTTGGCCGGGGGCTGGTTCCTCTTCTACGCGCACAGCCTGAACGCCGCCGTCCGCCGCGGTGAAGAGACCAACCCGATGGCGCTGTTCCACCGCTCCAACACCTACCTGATGATCGTGTTCGTCGCGCTCGCCGTCGACTCCGCGATCGGCCTGCCCACACTGGGGCTTCCTTTCTAGCGGTGGTCAAGCAGGGGTCGTGAGTGTTTCGCGGGGTTCTAACCCCGCGAAACACTCACGACCCCTTTGCCGTGTCTTGGGATAACATCGACCGGTTCGCCCCGCGCCGCCGCGGGAATTCGCCGATGGCCTCCTTCGTTGGTCCTTCTGGCCTTCTTCCGTCGAATGTTGTTTCCGCAGTTATGAGCTTTTCGAACCGCGAGAGGGGTTCCGCTTGTCCGTGTCCCAAGATCGGGAACCCGACATCGATGTCACCGCCGAAATCGCCCGTGAGCAGGCGTACGTGTCCACGCTCTACGACAAGCTCGACGCCGAGCGGGAAACCGCGCAGCGCCGCCTGACCACCACCCTGCGCCAGACCGGGGGCACCCCCCAGGCGCGCACCGAACGCGACGTCTCCACGGCGATGTACAGCGAACGCCTGGCCCAGCTGGGCTCGGTCGAACAGGGCCTGTGCTTCGGCAGGCTCGACTTCGAACCCGGCAGCGAGGACGAAACCGCCTACATCGGTAGGCTCGGCCTGTTCGACGAGGACGACGAGTACCAGCCGCTGCTGATCGACTGGCGCGCGCCGGTCGCGCGGCCGTTCTATCTCGCCACCGCGGCTTCACCCGAAGGTGTGAGCCGGCGGCGGCACATCCGCTCGCTGAGCCGCAAGGTCGTCGGGTACGACGACGAGATCCTGGACCTCCACGCGGCCGACCAGGGACAGGACCTCGGCCTGGCCGGGGAAGCGGCGCTGCTCGCCGCGCTGGAGCGCAAGCGCACCGGCGAGATGAGCGACATCGTCGCCACCATCCAGGTCGAGCAGGACCGCATCATCCGGGCCGGGCTGAACGGCGTGCTCGTCGTCCAGGGCGGCCCCGGCACCGGCAAGACCGCCGTCGCGCTGCACCGCGCGGCGTACCTGCTGTACACGTTCCGGCAGCAGCTGACGACACGTGGCGTGCTGGTGGTCGGGCCGAACAGCACGTTCCTGCGCTATATCGGGCAGGTGCTGCCGTCGCTGGGGGAGACCGGTGTGCTGCTCGCGACCGTTGGGCAGCTGTACCCGGGCATCTCGGCCGAAGCCGTCGAAACGCGCGAAGCGGCCGAAATCAAGGGCCGCGGGTCGATGGTCGACATCCTCGCCGCCGCGGTGCGCGACCGGCAGCGAGTGCCGGAACCGGTGCTGGAGATCGAGGTCGAGCGCGAGATGCTGCGCCTGGACCGCAAGACCTGCACCGAAGCACGGGCGAGGGCCCGCCGCTCACGGCGTCCGCACAACCAGGCGCGGCGCATCTTCGTCACCGAACTGCTCGACGCGCTCACCCGTCAGGTCGCGCGCCGGCTCGGCGAGGATCTGCTGGACCCGCGCGACCTCGACGACATCCGCGCGGAGCTTTCGGCCGACGTCAACATCGCGAAGGCGATGGACTCGCTGTGGCCGGTCCTGACGCCGGAGCAGGTGCTCGACGACTTGTTCGCCGAGCGCGAACGCCTCGCCAGCGCGGCGGGAAAGCGGCTCACCGAGGCCGAGCGGGAGAGTCTCGTGCGCCCGCTCGAATCGTTCTGGACGCCCGCCGACGTCCCGTTGCTCGACGAACTCGCCGAGCTTCTCGGCGAGGACGACACCGAGGCCCGCGCCGAGGAAGCCCGCCGCGAGCGGGAGGAACGCGCGTACGCCGAGGGCGTGCTCGACATCCTCGAACAGGACGAAGAGCTTGTCGACGAAGAACTTCTGCGCGTGAGCGACGTCCTCGACGCGGAGCTTTTCGCCGAGCGGCAGCAGCGGCGCAGCGAGATGACCGCGGCGCAGCGGGCCGCGCAGGACCGCACCTGGACCTTCGGGCACGTCATCGTCGACGAGGCGCAGGAACTGTCCGAAATGGACTGGCGCGTCCTGATGCGGCGGTGCCCGAGCCGGTCCATGACGCTCGTCGGCGACGTCGCGCAGACCGGCGCGGCGGGCGGCGCGAAGTCCTGGGACGCCGTGCTTTCGCCGTATGTCGCCGATCGCTGGCGGCTGGAGGAGCTGACGGTCAACTACCGCACGCCCGCCGAGATCATGGCGGTGGCCGCACGGGTGCTCGCCGAGGTGAACCCCGAACTGGAGGCCCCGGTCTCCGTGCGCGAAACCGGCGTCACGCCCTGGCGGGTCCGCCTGGAGCCGACGGAGCTGAGCGGGCGCATCCGCGGGCTCGCCGACGCCGAACTCGAAGCCGTCGACGGCGGGACGGTGGCCGTGCTCTGCCCGGCCGCGCGGCTCCGCAAGGTCCGCAAGGCGCTCGGCCCCGACGACGAGCGGCTCTCGCTGCTGACCGTCGAAAAGGCCAAGGGGCTCGAATTCGACGCGGTCCTGCTGGTGTCGCCGGACGAGATGGTCGCCGAATCGCCGCGCGGGCTGAACGACCTCTACGTCGCCCTCACCCGGGCGACGCAGCGGCTCGGAGTGGTCCAGACCGGAGAGGATCTGTCCGTGCTGGGCGGGATCGCCGACCAGTAGGGTGCTGGGCATGTACAAAGCCGCCAAGATCATGGTCGCGGCCGCGGCCGTCCTGACCCTCGCGAGCTGCGGGGATTCCGGCAAGGACACCGCCGCCCCCGCAGCTTCGTCACCGGCCTCCGCGCCGGCCAGCGCCACCCAGCCGCCCCCGACCAAGGGCAAGGAGTGCACCGCCGACGACATCAAGACGACCGGGAAGTTCGGCGAGAACCCGACCATCACCATCCCGGACACCTGTGACCCGCCCAAGAAGCTGATCACGAAGGACCTGTCGCAGGGCACCGGTACCGCCGCGAAGGCCGGTGACTCGCTGAAGATGAACTACTCGCTGGTCACCTGGTCGGACAAGCAGAAGCTCGACAGCTCCTTCGACCGCGGCAAGACGTTCGACCTGGCGCTCGGCGCGGGCAAGGTCATCCAGGGCTGGGACGAGGGTCTCGTCGGCATCAAGCAGGGCGGCCGTCGTGTGCTGATCATCCCGCCGGACCTCGGGTACGGCGAAGGCGGCAACGGCATCGCCCCGAACGAGACCCTCGTTTTCGTCACCGACGCCGTCTCCGTCACCCCCGGCACCGCTCCTTAATCCCCGGGGCCTCGACCGTTCCCCGAGCCCTCCGAGATGCCATGAACGGACCGTTCCTCGCAAAAAACGAGATGAACGGTCCGTTCATGGCGTTTGCCGACGCGCGGCGGCTCAAGGGATCAGCAGGAGCTTCCCGGTGGTCTTGCGGGCTTCGAGGTCTTCGTGGGCCTGGCGGGCCTCGGCGAGCGGGTAGCGGCCGCCGATCCGGATGTCCAGCGAGCCGTCGGTGATCGCGCCGAACACCTCGCGCGCCCGCCAGTCGCGTTCTTCCTTGGTGCGGGTGTAGTGGACGATCGTCGGCCGGGTCAGGTACAGGGAGCCGCCCGAGTTGAGCCGTTGCGGGTCGATCGGCGGCACCGGGCCGCTCGCGGCGCCGAACAATGCCAGCAGGCCGCGCGGTTTCAGGCTGGCCAGACTTCCGTCCACAGTGGACTTCCCAACGCCGTCGTAGACGACGTCGACGCCTTCACCGCCGGTGAGTTTCCTGGTCACCTCGGCGAAATCGACCTCGTCGTAGCGGATCACGTCGTCGGCGCCGGCTTCGCGGGCGAGCTGTTCCTTTTCCGCCGTAGACACCGTGCCGATCACGCGGGCACCGCGGGCTTTGGCGAGTTGCACGAGCAGCAGGCCGACCCCGCCGGCCGCGGCGTGCACGAGGATGTCGTCGCCGGGCTTGACCTCGTAGGTCGAGGCGATCAGGTAGTGCGCGGTGAACCCCTGCAGCATGGCGGCCGCGGCGATCTCGTCGGAGACACCATCGGGCACCTTCGCCGCGACGTCGGCGGGGACGAGCGCACGCTGTGTGTAGCTGCCGAGGTGGCCTTGCCACGCCACGCGGTCACCCGGCGCGAACTCGGAAACCTCCGCCCCGACGGCGGCCACCGTGCCCGCGCCTTCCATGCCGAGCACGAACGGTGTCGGGATGGGGTAGAGCCCGGAGCGCTGGTAGGTGTCGATGTAGTTGACCCCCGAGGCCGCCACGTCGACCAGGATTTCGCGGGGACCGGGATCACCCACCTCGACCTCGCTCGCTTTGAGTACCTCGGGGCCTCCGGTCTGCCGAATCTGCACTGCGGTGGGCATCTGTCCTCCTGGTTTTCCGCCGTCTTTCCCGGCTCGCTACAACTATGGCCGGTGCCACGATGTTCCGCGGGCCGGGCGCTGGCCCGTTAAGCTCGCGACGTGGCTGAGCAGACTGAAACCCAAGAAGAGCCGAAGACGATCGCGCCGACCGCCCGGCAGCTCAAGAGCGCGCGGGGCTTCGTCGAGGCGCACGGCAAGCCGTCGAAGGCCGTCGTGGAGAACGTCGGGCGCGGCGGGGCCAGGGTGGTGCTCGTCGGCTCGGACGGCGCGCTCGGCGACGTTTTCGTGCCTGCGGTGGCGACCGGTGAAGCGCTCGTCGAGGCCGTCGAAGACCTCGAACTCGCCGAGTGGGACACCTCGACGGTCAACGCGGTGAAGATCGGCCCGGCGCACCGGCGCAAGATGGCGGGACCGCTCGCCGGAAAGTAGCACTAACGTACGATTGTCTAGTACCGACGTACGTGTGTAAGTTGTCCGCATGCCTGAAGCCCCGAGTTTCGGCGATCGCCGCGGCGCCATCGCCGACGCCGTCATCGGGATCGCCTCCACCCGGGGTCTCGACCGCGCCAGCGTCCGCGAGGTCGCGACGGCGGCGGGGGTGGCGATAGGCACCGTCCAGCACTACTTCTCGACCAAGGACGAGATGCTGTCGTTCGCGTTCCACCGGGTCCTGGAGCGCACGTTGGCGCGGGTGAAGTCCGTGGCGCCGGAGGCGGACGTGCGGCGCAGGCTCTCGCGCGTGCTGCGCGAGCTGCTGCCCCTCGACGAAGAACGCCACTCGGAAGCGACGGTCTACCTCGCCTTCTCGTCGCGCGCGGCGACCACTCCGGCACTGGCCGAGGTGCAGGCCCGAACGTTCCGCCAGATCCGGGCGGCTTTCATCGAGATCTTCCGGCAGGCGTCGTCGAAGGACCCGGAGATCGACGCGCTGCTGGTGCTCGCCGTTGTCGACGGGCTTGCGCTCAGCGCTGTCAGCGCACCGGCCGAAACGCGCTACCAAGAACTCGAACGGGCTCTGGACGCCTACCTGGACAGACGGTTCGCGGCCTGAGTCAGGCTGTCGCGTCAGCGAGTTCGGGCGTGGGCCGCGGCAGCGCCGACGTCGACGGGCCGCGATCCCTCGACGCGCACCACAGCGACGCGGTGGCCACGATGACCAGCGCGGAGCCGAGCACGTGGAACGAGACCAGCGCTTCGGGCACACCGAGCGCGTACTGGAGCGTGCCGAGCCCGCCCTGCGCCACCGCGACCACCCACGCCACGGCGTAACGGATCCAGAGCTTCCTGGGCGCGCCCGCCCGCCGGATCAGCAACCCGAAGACCGCGAGCAGGACCAGGTAGATGACCAGCATCGCGCCGTGCACCTTGGCGAGCACCTCGATCGGCGCGTCGAGCCGGTGGGTGTTGACGTCGCCGCTGTGCGGGCCCGCGCCGGTGACCGTGGTGCCCGCGGCCAGCGCCCCCCACAACGCGACGGTGAGCACGATGAGCACGGTGCGCGCGGACGCCGGGATCAGCGACCGCGGGGGCGCGTCACCCTCGTTGAAGGCGACGAACAGCACCACCGCCAGCCAGATCAGCGGAGTCGAGGCGAGGAAGTGGATGGCGACCGTCCACCATTCGAGCTTCGCGCGCACGGTGATCCCGCCGAGGACCGCCTGCAACACCACGCCGGCGGGCATCGTCCACGCGAGTTTCAGCAGGCGGCCGCGGTCGGGGTGGTCGACCTTGATCCGCCACGCCGCCAGCACGCACAGCGCCGCGATCACGACCACCAGGCCGGTCAGCAGGCGGTTGCCGAACTCGATCCACTGGTTCAGCGCGTGGTACTCCGGCCGGTCGACCGGGAACATGCTGCCGGGGACGCATTGCGGCCAGGTCGGGCAGCCGAGCCCGGACCCGGTGACCCGCACGATCGACCCGGTGACGCCGATGCCGCCCTGGGCGACCACCGCCGCTATGGCGATGGCCCGCTGAACCGGACGGGAAGGGTACGGAAGGCGGGCGATCAACGTCTGGAGCGGCACTCGTCGGATCGTACTCGTGAGCGTTCGCACCGCTTCTAACCGGCCGGAACGCTCATGAGTCTTATCCACAACCACCGCACTTATCCACAGATTTCGCCCGGCCGCCCCACTCGGCGTTTTTGCCCTTCACCGTGGACGGGTGCCGACAAATCACCGATGGGCCGCGTCAACCCGAATCGCGGCCGACAACCTCGGAAACTGGGAATCCCTACTACGTGACCAGGCGGGAATCGTCTCCCTGGCCCAATTGCGGCGCTACGGCCACACCCGGCACGCGATCGCGGCAAACGTGACCGCGGGGCGATGGCGGCGAATCCTGCCCAGGATCTACGCGACGTTCACCGGCGACCTGCCCAGACCGGCGAAACTCGTCGCCGCCGTGCTGTATGGCGGAAGTCACGCCGTGCTGAGCCACCAGACCGCCGCGGAGGAATGGCGCATGTCGGCGGTGCGGGATGGCCCGATCGAAATCACCGTGCCGTATACCGCCAGGGCCACTTCGCAGGTGCCCTTGGTCACGGTGCACCGCTCGCGGGCCCTGCGCCATTCGGCTATCGGCGTCAATCCGCCCAGGACCCGGAAGACCGACACGATCGTCGATCTAGCCGTCGCGCAGGAAACTCCCGAGAAGGCGCTTTATTGTGTGGTCGACCTGGTCAGCGGCGCCGCGGTATCGCTGGGCGAAATGCTTGAATGCGTGCAGAACCGGCCTCCGCTGCGCTACCGCTCGATGATCAAGCAAGGGCTCGAACTGGTCGGCCGCGGGTTGATGTCCGCGCTGGAGGTGGAGTTCCTGGAGAACGTCGAGCGTGCGCATGGCATCCCCGAAGGCGCTCGTCAGACGCCGTTCGCCGTGGACGGCAAGACGCTGTGGGAGGACGTCGTGTACGACGGCGTGGGCGTGCCGCTCACCGTCCGCCTCGACGGCAGGGCCACCCACAGCACCGCGGGCGTGGCCTTCCGCGATCGCCGGAGGGACAACGCGGCCGAGCTGGCGGGCCGGTCACGACTGGTTTACGGCTGGGCCGACGTCCACACCGACCCCTGCGCCGTCGCCACCGAGGTCGCAGCCGTGCTGGGGAGACACGGCGCTGACCTGGGCCTTAAGGCTTGTGAGCGTTGCGGCCGGTTAGAACCGGCCGCAACGCTCACAAGGGGTGGGGACCTGCTTAGGTGAGTTTTGTGGTTCGGCTCGCGACGGCGCCGGCGGCGAGGGCCCAGGCGGCCAGGACGCCGAGTGGGCCCCAGGCGAAGGAGCCGTCCACGAGCGCGGAGCGCAGCCCTTCGGCCAGTGCGCCGGAAGGCAGCAGCATGACGACGTCCCCGGCCGCCGAGGGCAGGGACGAAGGCGCCAGCAGGATGCCGCCCGCGAGCAGCAGCACGAACCAGATGATGTTCGCCAGCGCCAGCACGGCTTCCGCGCGCAGCGAGCCGCCGAGCAGCACGCCGAGCGCGCCGAAGCTCAGCGTGCCCACGACCAGGAAAACCACGCCGATGGCGAGTCCGGCGGGCGACGGCGACCAGCCGAGCAGGGCCGCGACGATCCCGAGCGCGACGGCCTGCAGCACGACGACGACGAGCGCGGCGACAACGCGGCCCGCGACGAGCAGCCAGGGCGGCAAGGCCGTGGTGGAGAGCCTTTTCAGGACCCCGTAACGACGATCGAAGCCGAGCGCGATCGCCTGCCCGGTGAACGCCGAGGACATCACCGCGAGGGCGAAGATCCGGGGCGTGATCCAGTCCACTTTGGACGTCGGGCCGAGGTCGTCCGCGGGCAGGATGTTCAGCAGGCTCAAGCCGATGAGCAGCGCCATCGGGATCAGCAAGGTGAGCAGGATCTGTTCGCCGTGGCGCAGGGTCAGGCTCGCCTCGACACGCGCGTGCGCGACGAGCATGCGGCCGAGCTTGCCGCGGCCGGGCGCGGGCGTGAACGTGCCCGGCTCGAACCGGGGCTGGGCTTGGGCGGTCATGTGCGCAGTTCCCGTCCTGTCAGCTCCAGGAAGACCTCTTCGAGATCCCGTTTGCCGACATGGAGTTCTTCGGCGAGCACCCCTTGCTGGGCGCACCACGCCGTCACGGTCGAGACCACCTGCGGGTCGACCTTGCCCTCGACGCGGTATTCGCCCGGCGCCGACTCGCTCACGAGGTAGCCCTCGGGCAGGGCGGCCGCGAGCAGGCCGGTGTCGAGCCTGGACTGGGCCTTGAAACGCAGCTGGGCCTCGTCGCCTTCGGCGGTCAGGTCGCTGGGGGAGCCCTCGGCGATCACCTTGCCGCCGTCGATGATCACGACGTCGTCGGCGAGCGCTTCGGCTTCTTCCATCAGGTGTGTGGTGAGCAGCACGCTCACGCCGTCCGCGCGCAGCGCGCCGAGCAGGTCCCAGACCAGGCGCCGGGCCTGCGGATCCATGCCGGCTGTCGGCTCGTCGAGGAACAGCAGTTCCGGCCTGCCGACGAGGGCGCACGCCAGTGAAAGACGTTGCTGCTGGCCGCCGGAGAGCCGCTTGAACGGGGTGCGCTTGGCCGAGCCGAGCCCGAGGATTTCCAGCAGCCACGCGGGATCCAGCGGATTCGCCGCGCAGGCCGCCACGAGCCGCAGCATCTCTTCGGCCCGCACACCCGGATAGGCGCCGCCGCCCTGTGGCATGACGCCGATTTTCGGGCGCAGCGCGGCACTTTCGCGGATCGGGTCGAGCCCCAGGATCCGGACGGTGCCGGAGTCGGGTTTCAGGAAGCCTTCACAGATTTCGACGGTGGTCGTCTTGCCGGCGCCGTTGGGGCCGAGCAGGGCGAGCAGCCGTCCCCGGGGCATCCGCAGGTCGAGACCGCCGACCGCGGTGGTGGATCCGTAACGCTTCACCAGCCCGGTGATCTCAACGGCGGGGGCACTCACGACGCACCACGATACGGCGTCAACCCGCGGCGAGATGTTCAGGCAGGTGTTTCGGCCGGGCCAGCAGGATCGGCGCGCGCCGCCAGACCACCAGCACCGCCAGCGCGACGACGACGATCGCCGCCAGGTACGAATACGGCAAAACGTACGAACGGCCGTCGAAGGTACTGCCCGTCGGCGGCAGCAGGAACGGCAGCGCCGCGCTCACCACCGTCGCCGCGACGCGGAAGCGGGACGTCCCGGCCGAGGCGGCCAGCGGGATCACCGCCCAGAGCAGGTACCACGGCTGCAGCGCGATCTGCAGGATCATCACCGCGCCGAGCGACACGCCCAGCCCGATCATCGGCCGGTAGCGCCACTTGAAGCTGTCCCAGAGGAACTTGAGCGTGATCGCGCCCGCGACCCCGTACCCGAGCAGCCCGAGCAGCGGCACCAGCGCGTTGGTGTGGTTTCCGAGACCCAGCGCGATCCCGAGCACACCACCGAGGTTCGCCAGCTCCGAGGTCGGCGAGATCCAGCTCCGCACCATGTTGGGCGTGTCGAGCGCGCCCACCCAGCCGAAGCCGAGGCCGGACCCGACGCAGGCGACCACCAGCACGGCGCCGAACAGCAGTGCCATCGGCGCGCCGGCGCGGAAGAGGTCGATCAGCTTGCCGTGCCAGCGCCTGGCCACCATCACCGCGAAGAACGGCAGCGCCAGCAGCGCGGGCAGCTTCACCGCGATGCCGAGGGTGATCACGGTGACGCCGATGGCGATGAACAGCAGTTCGCCCTTCGCCAGCGGTGGCGCGGTGTCCCCGGCTATCCGCACGGGCAGGCGCCGGATGCCCAGCTCCAGCCCGGCGACCATCAGGCCGATGGCCAGCGCGTCGTTGTGCGCCCCGGCCACGAAGTGGAAGATCAGCAGCGGGTTGGCCGCGCCGAGCCAGAGCGCCGTCGAGGGCTGCACGCCGAAGCGCCGCGCCAGTTTCGGCAGCGCCCACACGATCAGGACGACGCCGACGAGCGCCAGCGCCCGCTGCAGCAGCACACCGGTCACGATGTTGTTGCCCGCGATGGGCGAAAGCCAGCTGCCGAGCTTGAGCAGCAGCGGCCCGTACGGCGCGGGCGTCTCCCGCCACATGTTGGAGACACCCGAGGTCAGCGGGTCGGCGATGCCGAGCGCCTGGGCCGGGCCGAGGGAGTACGGGTCCATGCCGCGGTGCACGATCTCGCTCTGCGCGAGGTAGCTGTAGACGTCACGCGAGAACAGCGGCGGGATGAACAGCAGCGGGATCAGCCACATGACCAGCGTCCGCCGCAGTTGTCCGGGGGTGGCGATGCGCTCGCGGTCGGGGCGCGCGAAGCGGCCCAGCATCAGCCAGCCGATCACGAGGATGCCCATGCCGGCGAACGCGATCGCCAGCGACACCGTCGGGATCCGGGCGAACAGCCGGAGCATCGGGATCTCCTGCACCGGGTTCAGCACGGGCGCCGCGCCGGCGCCGAGCGAACCGCAGGCGAGCAGGAGCGCGCCGAAGGTCCCGAACCGCTGGACGACCTTCAGCGCGCGCTGTTCGTCGTCGTTCAAGGGGTGGGTCTTGGCCGGCCGGACCGGGGACACGGTCACCACCGCGGTGCCGCCGCCGGACTGTCCCGCCCCGGTCGGCGGCAGGTCCGTTCCCCGCTGCGCGGGGTGTTCGCCGATAGCCACGCTCCGAAGGGTATCGAGTCCCCGCCGGAGTGACCCCGCTCACCACCCCGGACCCCACCTTTGCCCTTCGAGCCTAAATAAGACACACTTGTGTTGTGAAAAAGACGGGCGACGCGGGAGTGGCGGGCGGCGATCTTCGCCGCCCGGCCGATACCGGCGTGCCCGCGCAGGTCAACGCCGATGGCCGCACCCGCCGGGTGATCGCCAGGCTCCTGCTCGAGCAGGGCCCGATGACCGCCGTGGTGGTCGCCGAACAGCTCGGGATCAGCCCGACGGCGGTCCGCCGCCACCTCGACGCGCTGCTGGCCGACGGGGAGACCGAGACCAGGGACGCGCCCCGCCGCGGGCCTCGTGGCCGTGGCCGTCCGGCGAAGCTTTTCATACTCACCGAGTCCGGCCGCGCGCGCTTCGGGCACGCCTACGACGACCTGGCCGTCTCCGCGATCAGGTTCCTCGCCGAGCACGCGGGCGAGGACGCGGTACGCGCGTTCGCCGAGCGCCGCGTGGCGACCCTGGTCGGCCCGCACATGGACGCCATCAAGAGCCACACCGACCCGGCGGAACGGGCCGAGGCCCTCGCCGCCGCACTGAGCAGGGAGGGTTACGCTGCGTCGACCCGTCAGGTCGGCGCCGGCGCCCAGCTCTGCCAGCACCACTGCCCGGTCGCCCACGTCGCCGCGGAGTTCCCGCAGCTCTGTGAGGCCGAGACCGAGGCGTTCGCCAACCTGCTCGGCACCCACGTGCAGCGGCTGGCGACCATCGCGCGCGGTGACAACGCGTGCACCACCCACGTACCCGTCGCTTCGGCGGGTAGCCCGGCCGGACCAGGGCCGGAATGCACGACTGAAGTGGCAGTTCCGGAAGTAGAAGTAACAGAAGAAGTTCGAGGCACCACCCCTGTTCGGACGGCGCAGCCGGCCGACGGGCGATCCACCCGGATCCCGATTGGAGGGAAACCCGTATGACTGCCGCTGCCGAGCAGCGCACTCCCGCCACCGCGCCGCTGAGCCAAGAAGAGACCATCGACTCCCTTGGCAAGTACGCGTATGGCTGGGCCGACTCTGACTCCGCGGGCGCCAGCGCCAAGCGCGGGCTCAGTGAGGATGTCGTACGCGACATCTCGGAGAAGAAGTCCGAGCCCGAGTGGATGCGCGACGCACGCCTCAAGGCGTTGAAGCTCTTCGACCTCAAGCCGATGCCCAACTGGGGCGCCGACCTGTCGGGGATCCACTTCGACACCATCAAGTACTTCGTGCGGTCCAGCGAGAAGCAGGCCACCAGCTGGGAAGACCTGCCCGAGGACATCAAGAACACCTACGACAAGCTCGGCATCCCCGAGGCGGAGAAGCAGCGCCTCGTCGCCGGTGTCGCGGCGCAGTACGAGTCCGAGGTCGTCTACCACTCGATCCGGGAAGACCTCGAAGCCCAGGGTGTGCTGTTCCTCGACACGGACACCGCGCTGCGTGAGCAGCCGGAGCTGTTCGCCGAGTACTTCGGCTCGGTCATCCCGGCCGGGGACAACAAGTTCTCCGCGCTGAACACGGCCGTGTGGTCCGGTGGCTCGTTCATCTACGTGCCCAAGGGCGTCAAGGTGGACATCCCGCTGCAGGCCTACTTCCGGATCAACACCGAGAACATGGGCCAGTTCGAGCGGACCCTGATCATTGTCGACGAAGGTGCCTACGTGCACTACGTCGAGGGC
>Ga0247768_1000087_pt1 | contig 34625 bp, 37 predicted proteins | sample UWRJL016104C6_FD_179944 | JGI IMG/M metagenome (GOLD analysis project Ga0247768, IMG submission 179944) | Plant litter microbial communities from Arlington Agricultural Research Station in Wisconsin, United States - UWRJ-L016-104C-6 | ecosystem: Environmental > Terrestrial > Plant litter >... | reverse complement strand
GAGAGTGGCAACGGCTCCCATCCCGACTATGGGAAGGCCCTCGCCGGCTCGCCGCCGCCGCTCGCCGCAATCCACAAGCAGGCCAACGACCTGATCCCAGGAGGGCAGACGGCTTTCGAAAAGCGGCTAGCCCAACTCCGCGGTTATCCGGTCGTCGTCAACGTCTGGGCTTCCTGGTGCGGTCCCTGCCGCGAGGAGTTCCCGGTCCTGCAGCAGCTGTCTGCTCGCTACGGGAAGAAGGTCGCCTTCCTCGGCATCAACTCCGAAGACTCGACCGACGCCGCCGCCACCTTCCTCGAAGAGGAGCCGCTCTCCTACCCCAGCTACGTCGACCCCCACAAAGGGATCCTCGAATCGCTCGGCGGGATTGGCGGCTTCCCCGACACCGCCTTCTTCGACGAGTCGGGGAAGCTGGTCAACCTCAAACAGGGGCCCTACCGCGACAACTCCGAACTGGAAGAGGATGTGCGCCGCTACGCGGGCGGCGGCGCGTAGATAGGTCCATAATCAAGGCAATGGAAGCCTTCGTCGTCATCGCGCTGATCGGCATCGGGCTTCTGCTCGCCGAGCTGCTGCTGCCGACCGGTGGCATCCTCGCGGCAATCGGGATCGTCGGCCTCACCGCGGCGGGGATCGTCGCCTTCAACTCCGACAGCAGCGTCGCCGACTACGCGGGCGGAGCGCTGATCGCGCTCGGGATCCTCTCCGCCATCACCTTCTACTTCGTCACCCGCAAGGTGCTGGCGGCGCACCGCAACGAGCGGGTTCGCACCGGGACCGAGGAGATGATCGGGGCCGCGGCCGAGGCCCGCAGCTCGATCGACCCCGACGGGCGGGTGTGGCTCGGCGGGACGATCTGGAGCGCCCGCCTCGCCGCGGGTTCCGAGCCGATCCGGCTGGGGGATAGAGTCACGATCGAGGCGGTCGACGGGCTGACCCTGGTGGTCCGCCCGGAGCCGCAGACGGCGGTCCAGTCGAGAGAAGGAGCCGGTTGATGGAGGCTGTGGCAGGAATTCTCATCGTCCTCGTTTTCTTCGGGCTGATCGCGCTGGGCACCTCGGTCCGGATCCTGCGCGAGTACGAGCGCGGGGTGATCTTCCGCCTCGGCCGCCTGATCGCCCAGAAGGGGCCGGGTCTGATCCTGCTGATCCCGCTTGTCGACCGGATGGTCAAGGTCGACCTGCGGACGGTCACCCTCAACGTCCCGCCGCAGGAGGTGATCACCCGCGACAACGTCCCCTGCCGCGTCAACGCCGTCGCCTACTTCCGCGTCGTCGACCCCAACCGCGCCGTGGTCGACGTCGAGAACTACCTGATCGCGACCTCGCAGATCTCGCAGACGGCGCTGCGCTCGGTGCTCGGCAAGGCCGAGCTCGACCAGCTGCTCGCCGACCGCGAGCGGCTGAACGAGGAGCTGCAGAAAATCATCGACGAATCGACTGAGCCCTGGGGGGTCAAGGTCACCTCAGTCGAGATCAAGGACGTCGAGATCCCCGAGCAAATGCAGCGGGCGATGGCACGCCAAGCCGAGGCCGAGCGCGAGCGGCGGGCGAAGATCATCAACTCCGAGGGCGAGTTCCAGGCCGCCCAGAAGCTCACCGACGCCGCCGACATCATCAGCACCAACCCCGCCTCCCTGCAGCTGCGCTACCTGCAGACGCTGCTGGAAATCGGCACCAACCAGAACACCACCGTCGTCTTCCCGCTGCCGATGGACGTGCTCGAGCCGTTCATCGGCAAAGGCTCGGCGGAGCGCGCCAAAGGTACTCCGCGGCCACCGGCACCGCCCCCGCCCGAGCCGCCGCCGGTAGACGAGCCCGACGCAGGCGACCTCCCCCCTTCACGCTCCTGAGCCAGCCGGAGATCCGCATCGACCAGCTGACCGGGCTGAGGACGATCCTCGCCCCGGGCCGAGCTGCCCGCCCGGACAGCTTCTCGCCGCGCTCGACCGAGCCGAAGGGCCCGGACAACTGCCCCTTCTGCGAGGGCCGCGAGGACCGCACTCCGCCGGAGCTCTACGCCCTGCGCCCCGACGGCGGCGGCGCGGACACGCCCGGCTGGAAGACCCGCGTCGTGCCGAACCTCTATCCCGCGCTAGGCACCGCCGACCCAGCGTCCCCGGATACCGGGGAGAAATCGGCTAACGGAGATGTGACTCCTACCGCCGACGCCGGCTCCTTCGCCAGCAGCGGCGATCCGCTTCTCGCCTCCAAACGCGCCGGCGAACCCGACCTCTTCTCCTCGCGCCCGGCCGAGGGCTCACACGAGGTTCTGATCAACGCGCCGCAGCACCTGACCGCGATGGCTGGGCTCGGCGAGGAGCAGTTCGCCGTCGCCGTCGCCACCTGGCGCGAGCGGATGCGCGCCCACCCCGAGGCCTCCTACCTGCAGCTGATCGTCAACGAGGGCGGGGGTGCCGGCGCCTCGCTCGAGCACACCCACGCCCAGCTCTACGCACTGCCATTCGTTCCCGCCGCAGTCGCTCGCGAGCGCGAGCGGGTTGGCGCCTACGGCGAACGGACCGCCGGCGGCGGGCTGCTCAGCGACGTCCTCGTCGAGGAGGTCCGGCGGCGCGACCGCCTGGTCGCGATCGACGACGAGGCGGCGCTGATCTGCCCCTGGGCCTCGCGCTCGCCCTTCGAGCTGCGGGTGATCCCGCGCCGCGAGACGGCGCGGTTCGAGGAGGACGAGGGCGGAGCGGCGATGATCCGCACCGCGATGCGCGCCCTCGCCAAGCTCTTCGACGGCCCGCCGGAGCTGAACCTCTGGGTCCGCACCGCCCCCCGCGGCGCCGACCAGTTCCACTGGCACGTCGACATCGCCCCTCGCCTGACGATCAAGGCCGGCTTCGAGCTCGGCACCGGCGTCGACATCAACGTCTACCCCCCCGAGCGGGCCGCCTCGGACCTGCGGGACTGCCTCTGATGCGACCGAACGAGCGCCCGATTCCGCGGTTCATCGCCGACACCACCCAGGAGGGGATCCCGCACGGCCGCTTCGCCGAGCGCCTGCGCGACGAGTTCGCGAAGGCGATCGACGCGCTCGAGGACCTGCCGGCGGGGGTGGAGCTACCGGCCGAGGTCGACTGGTTCCCCGAGCGCGCCTGGGGCGGCCGGGTCTGGGTCCCCTGCTCGGCGAGGTGCGAGAGCGACGAGGGGCGGCTCGAGCTCTTCGGCCACGTCTCCTACGTGCAGCCGCCAGAGGAGGAGGCCTTCGACTTCGCCGCGAAGGCCGACTTCACCGACATCCTCGCCGAGGACAACCCGGAGTGGCGCATCGACCTCAACGACGACGTGATCGGCCGCTGGCGGGGCGAGAACGGCCGCGCCGGCTCCGTCACCCTGGTCTGGGGCCGCCCCCTGGTCCGCGGCGCCGTCGCCGCTACCGCCGTCCTCGAGTCCGAGACCGTCGACCAGGAGCTGATCTCGCAGGACCGCTTCACCCTGATCGCCCTCGACGCCCTCGAGGGCTACGGCGACGCGATCTTCATGGAAGTGAAGCTCTGGAGCCGCCGCGCCGACGAGCTCGCCTCCGAGACGCTCTACGCCTGACCGAGCACCTCGATCGGCAGATCGAAGCCCGACCGCGCCAGCCGCGCGTCGAAGGTGAGCAGCGGTTCGTCCAGCATCAGCGCCAAGGCGACGTACAGGCCGTCATAGAAGGTGAAGTTGTCTCGGAGTCCCCAGGCCACGGGAAGCAAAGGTTCGTGCTCGACCCGCTCAATCGGCAGCTCGTCGACCTCCCACAGCGCCCTGCCAGCGGCAGCGGCGGTGTATTTCCCGAGGCGAACGCCACGGCGCAGCGCATGACCGATCTCCGCATCAATCAGATATGGCGCCCACAGCGCGTATTCCTCGGCGTCGAGTCGCTCTTCGACTATCTCCTTGTGCTTTCCCTCGCTGAGCAGTTCGACGAGAACAGACGCGTCAACGACGGGCATCAGTCACCGCGGACTTCCCGAATCGCATCCACAACGTCTTGGGTGGTCATGGTCGATCCGGCGCTGCGCCCTCTGCTCCGCGCCCCGATCTCTTTGATCGTCGATTTACGGCTTTTCCGATCGAGCTCGCGCTTGATGTAGTCGGACATGCTCATGCCGGCAAGCGCCGCCCGCTTCTTGAGGTCCTGGTGCAACTGGTCGGGCACGTTCCTGATCTGAATCATCTTGGACATGTGCGCCACATTAGACCGTGCGGAGGACATGTTCACTGCCGCTAGCGTTCTCATGCAAGCGATCCTGCCCGACCCGAGCGCACGTATGGCGCGCACAAAGTGCTAATTCACGCACGGCTTCCGCAACTAAGCGACAATTCGCCCCCGGCCCCGATAGCTCAGCTGGATAGAGCGATCCCCTCCTAAGGGATAGGCCGCTGGTTCGAATCCAGCTCGGGGCACTGCCGCTCGCAGACCGCAATCACCTGGAGGATGCCGGTGCCGGACACCACCTGTCATATGTCGATCTCGCTTGATGGCTTTGTCGCCGGGCCCGATCAAAGCCGCGATGACCCACTTGGGAAGCGCGGCAAGGAGGTCCACACCTGGCACCTCGGCGACGAGCGGGCAAACGACGCCAATGTGAAGGCAGAAGGGTGGCTGATGCGGCCGCGCGGCGCCTACGTGATGGGCCGGAACATGTTCGGGCCGATTCGCGGCGAGTGGGACGAGGACTGGGATGGTTGGTGGGGGGCGGAGCCGCCGTATCACGCACCTGTCTTCGTGCTCACCCACCACGCCCGCGATCCGATTGAGATGAAAGGCGGCACGAGCTTCCACTTCGTCACCGAGGGCTTCGAGGCCGCGTACGCGCAGGCGCGGGAGGCGGCCGGCGAGAACGGGGTCGACATCGCGGGGGGCGCCTCGACCGTCCGCCAGGCGCTCGCCGCCGGAGTGATCGACGAACTCACGCTCGACGTGGTCCCGGTGCTGCTCGGTTCCGGCGAGAGTCTGTTTGACGGGATCGAGTCATTCGACTTCGAGCCGGTCGAGACGCTCCACTCTCCTCTCGCCACCCACATTCGCTATCGCCGCGTCAACTAGCTGCAGGGTCGCGCCCAGAGGGGTGCAACTTTTGACCTCGGGCGTTGCTTGTACCGAGAGTGCAGACCTTGACCCGGGCTTCTCGTTCGACCGTGCTCCCGGCGACCCTGCTGCTGGGCGTCGCGCTGCTCCTCGCTCTTTTTGCCGCTCCCGCCTCGGCTGAGGGGAAGCGGGTCGTTCGCTACGACGGGCGGGCGCTGCAGGTCCCGACCTCATGGCCTGTCTACAGGCTGGCCGAGCACCCGCGGATGTGCGTGCGGCTCGACCGGCGGGTCGTCTACTTGGGGACGCCGTCGTCGCGGCAGAACTGCCCGGCAGAGGCGATCGGGCGACGTCAAGCGATCCTTGTCGAACCGCGCTCGGCGGCAGGGCGCTCCTCGCTGCTGCCGCGGGCGCAGAGCAGCGCCGCGACCCGGGCACGCTCCGGAACCATCTTCACCGGGCTCGGCTTCGATGCCTGCAGCACCCCCTCGGCGCGCTCGATGACCGCCTGGAAGACCTCCCCCTACCGCGCCATCGGCGTCTACATCGGCGGCGCCAACCGGGCCTGCTCGCAGCCCAACCTGACGCCCGAATGGGTTGCCGCGCAAACCGCGGCGGGCTGGCATCTGATCCCGACCTACGTCGGCCTGCAGGCGCCAACCAGCGCCTGCTCGAGCTGCGCCAAGCTCAGCTCCAGCCAGGCGACCTCGCAGGGCGTCGCCGCCGCGGTCGACGCGGTCGAAGAGGCGAACGCGGTCGCGATGGGCCCCGGGAGCCCAATCTACTTCGACATGGAGTCCTACAGTCGCACCTCCTCGGCGACCGCGGCGACGCTCGCCTTCCTCGAGGCCTGGACGAAGAAGCTGCACGCGCTCGGCTACCTCTCCGGCGTCTACAGCTCCAGCGCCTCCGGCATCGCCGACCTCGGCAACCAGGTCGGCAGCGGGTACGAACTCCCCGACCACCTCTGGATCGCCAACTGGAACGGCTCCACCAGCACCGCCGACCCGGTGGTCCCGAGCAACGCCTGGACCCAGCACCAGCGCATTCACCAATACCGCGGCGGCCACAACGAGACCTACGGCGGGGTGACGATCAACATCGACAACGACTCGGTCGACGGTGCCACGGTCGGCGAAGCCTCGCTACCGCCGGTGGCAGAAGAGGACCCGGTCGGCGCTCTCGAGCTCGCCGCAGCGGCCGGGCCGGGCCAAGTGCGGATCCGCGGCTGGGCGCTCGACGCCAACGCTCCGACCCAGGCGCTGGCGATCCGCCTGGTCGTCGGCGGCCGCTCTGACGAACCCGAAGTCGTGACCTACGAACTCGGCTCGGTTGCCAATCTGCCGCGCCGCGACGTACGCCTGCAGTACCCCGAAGCCGGCGGCCGCCACGGCTTCGACCTATCGGTGCCGACGGTGAAGTCAGGGCGCCAGCGGGTCTGCGCCTACGCACTCGACGTCGACCCTGGCGAAGACACCCTGCTCGGCTGCAAAGGCGTGACGATCCCGGTCGCCGTCCAGCTCTCGAACCTGAAGGCGGGACGCAACCGGGTGCAGCTGCGCCTCACCTGCGGCTGGCCGGAAGGAACCGAATGCCCCGGCCAGATCGTTCTCCGTGCCCGTTTCCGGGTTCCGGTCGCCCACCGCGGCCGCGGTGGGCGCACCCGCGCCGTCACCCGCGTGATCGGACGTGCCGCCTTCCTCCTCAGCGGGGGCCAGGGACAGAACTACCGGGTACCGCTGACCGCAGCGGGGCGCAAGCTGCTGCGGCTGCGGGCGCGCCTCAAAACCCACGTGCTGGTCGCGATCCCCGGTGGGCGCCGAATCGGCGTCGTCGAACTGCGCCGCTAGCCGCGGTCGGGCCGGTCCGGGTAGATCTCGTCGATCGTGAGCAGAGTGCGGTAGGGAGCGCCCGCGGCGGCTTCGATTCGCTCGGCCCCGCCGGCGAGACGGTCCACCACAGCGACCACGCCGGCAACCTCAAGCCCCTCCTCCTTCACCCGCCCGATCGCCTGTGCGGTCGACCCACCGGTGGTCACCGTGTCCTCGACGACGAGGCAGCGAACCCCCGGCTCGACCGGTCCCTCGACCCAGCGTTGCAGTCCGTGCTCCTTGCGGGCGCTGCGGACGAAGAAGGCGACCAGGTCCTGTCCGGCCCGCCCCGCGATTGCCGCGCAGGCGGGTGGGATCGCCGCCGTCGCCGGCCCGCCGACGGCCGTCGCCCCCACCTCGTGCGCCATCGCCGCGATCAGCTCCCCGGCCGCCCGGAACCCGGCCGGCCGCATCAACGTCCGCCGCGCATCGACGTAGTACTGCGCAGTCGTCCCGCTCGCCAGCGTCACTTCGCCGAGGATCAAAGAGTGCTCACGCAGCTCGGCGAGCAAGGTCTCCTTGGCGGCAGCTAGGTCAGCCACGCCTAGAAGACAAAAATCGACTCGCCGAAGTGCAGCTGTTCGTAGATGCGCGGCTGGTCGGCGATGAAGGTACGGACGCAGCCGTGGCTGGCGGCGTAGTTCGGGACTTCCGCGTAGCCGTGCACGGCATAGCCGTTGTGCCAGTAGAACGAGTAGTACATGCCGTGCGAGTTGAGGCCCGGTTCCTGCCGGTAGAAGGTGTAGTGACCGGTGATCGTCGGGGTCGAGGGCTTGCCGGTGGAAACGGGGTAGATCGCAAAGGGCTCGCCCTTTTTGATCAGCACCATCACCTGCTTGCTCAGCGGCACCTCGACGTGTTCGCCCGCCTTCGGGTACTTGACGTGGTAGGCGCCCTTGCCGCCGAAGACCTTCTTCACCAGCCCGGCGCCGGCCTTCTGGCTGCGGTTCATGTCATTGACTTTGCGATAGGCGAGGACCTCGCGGCCGAGGCGGCCGTTGAAGCACTTGCCGCCGCCGGAGACATAGCCCATCTCCGCCATCGCCTTTTTGAAGCCCTTGACGACCTTGCTGCATTCACCCGGGTGCAGCGAGGGGAAGCTGACCTTCCAGCTCTTGCGGACGGTGCTGTCGCCGCCGAGCGCCGCGTTCGCCTTGTGCTTGGCGGCAACCGCGTACTTGCCGTCCTCCTTGACGATCACGCTCGACTCGAAGGTTCCTTCTTCGCCGCTGCCCCTGGCGACGGCGACCTTGTGGCTGACCAGCCGGTGGCCGTCGAGATAGAAGGTGACTTCGACCTTCTGGCCGGGGACGTAGGGCGAGATCGTGCCGTTGACCGGGATCGTGTCGTAGATGTCGGCGCGGCCGCCGTGCAGGTGGCCGACCTCGATCTTCACCGTCGCGTCCGGGACCGGCGCCGGTTTCGGCGGCTTCGGCTGCGGCGCGCCGACAGCACTCGCGGGCACGGCGAGGACGGCGGCGACGGCAAGCAGGGACGAGAGGCGCTTCATCGGGGCGGGAACTTTACTGGCCGAGGAGGGCGACACAGTTGTTCAGCATGTGCAGGAGGATTCCGGGGACGATCGAGCCGGTCTTCTCGTAGAGCAGGCAGAGGATGAAGCCGAAGACCATCAGCGGCGGCACGGCGCTGACCCCGGTTAGCGCGTGCAGGCCGCCGAAGACGAGCCCAGCGATCAGCGCTGCTGGAATCCGGGCAAGGCTCTTGCGCAGGCCACCGAACAGCATCCCGCGGAAGCAGACCTCCTCGCTGATCGGCGCCGCAATCGCGATCAGCAGCACCTGCACCGGCCAGGCGCCGAAGCCCTCGGCGATGTCCTTCTGCTCGGGCTGGACGATCAGCAGCGAGTAGAAGGTCGCGAACAGAAGGTAGGCGCCGATCGCTGCCGCCATCCACTTCAGCGCCGAGGGCCGGAAACGCCGCACCCCCAGCCGCCGCAGGATCTCCATCCCCGAGGCCCCCCGCTGGGCGGCGATCGCCATCGGCACCAGGAGGAAACCGAGCGCGGTCGCCAGCTGCACGCCAATATTGCCGAGCGTGGTCAGGTCGCCGTCGTCCTTGTGGCCGGCGATCACCGCCGGGATCCCGATCGCGATCCCCGCCGCTAGGGCGACGAGGACGCCGACCAGAGCCGTTCCCGCCCTCCAGTTCGCGTAGGGGAACCCGCCGGGGCGCCGCTCGGGCGGCTCGGCGACGGCCTCGGCGGTTAAGTTGGCCTCCATGTCGCCCGCAGTCTCACAGGTCTCGCGCACGACCCGGACGCGGCTGCGGATCCTCCGCCGCCTCGCTTTCCTCGCGGTCTTCTTCGTCGTCGCGATGCTGGTGCTGAGTCAGTTCACCGAGCTGAAGCGGCTGGCGACCGGGATGCTCGCCTCGACCGCGCTCGTCGTCGCGGTCGTCGGCTTCGCCGCCCAACGCACGCTCGCCAACATGATCGCCGGGATCCAGATCGCCGTCTCCCAGCCGATCCGGATCGGCGACCGCATCGAGTTCGACGACTGCAAGGGCCGGGTCACCGATATCACCCTCTCCTACACCTACCTCGACCCCGGCGACGGCAGCTCGATCGTGATCCCCAACCAGCTCTTGGTCGAAGGCACCGTCCACAACCTCTCGACCGCCGACACGATCGAAGAGAAAGCCGCCTGAGCGCAGCGGCGCGCGAAGTACCCTCTGGGTGATGACGCAGCGCAACCGGCGACGTCAGCGCCGTCACGGGGGGATCGGCGCCAAGCTCCTGCTCGTCTTCGGCAGCGTCTTCGTCCTGCTCGGGATCGGCGCGATCGCCGTCACCTCCTGGGTCCTCGACGTCGCCGCCGACGCACCCTCGCTCGCCTCCTGCAAAGAGATCGGCAAGGGCGGCAACTCAGTCGTCTACGCCGCTGACGGGACCAAGCTCGGCTTAGTCCGCTCGCCGGTCTCCCGCCAGCTGGTCTCGATCGAGCGGGTGCCGAAGAGCTTGCAACTGGCAACGGTGGCGATCGAGGACCAGCGCTTCTACGAGCACGGCGGCGTCGACTACGAGGGCATCCTGCGGGCGGCGGTCAAGGACCTGGAAGCCGGAGAACCGGTCGAGGGCGGCTCGACGATCACCCAGCAGCTGGTCCGCAACCTCTGCATCCGCAAGCCCGAGCGCAACATCGAGCGCAAGATCGTCGAGGCGAAGCTGGCGGTCGAGTACTCCGAACGCCACAGCCGCAAGGAAATCCTCGGCTCCTACCTCAACGTCGCCTCCTACGGGACGGTCGAAGGGAGCACCGCGGTCGGCGTCGGCGCCGCCTCGCGGGTCTTCTTCTCAAAGCCTGTGTGGAAGCTGGGGTTGCCGGAAGCGGCGCTGCTGGCGGGGCTGCCCCAGGCGCCGTCGGAATACAACCCGCTGCTCAACCCGAAGGCGGCGAAAGCGCGCCGCAACCAGGTGCTGCGGCAGATGCGCAAGCTCGGCTACATCAGCGCCGCGCGGGCGAAGCGGGCGATGGCGAGCGGCCTCCGGGTCGATCCCTCGAGCAGCTACTTCGATCACCGCGAGCCCTACTTCTTTGACTACGTCGAAGACAAACTGATCGAGAAGTACGGGGTCGATGCGGTGCGCCGCGGCGGCCTCGAGGTCCACACGACGATCGATCCCGAGCTTCAGCGTGTCGGCCTCGAAGCGATGCGCTCGGCCCTGCCCTACTCGACCGACCCGGCGGCGGCGCTGGTCTCGGTCGACCCCCGCAACGGCCACATCCGGGCGATGGTCAACTCCTCCTACTACGACCAGAGCCAGTTCAACCTCGCCGCCCAGGGGCACCGGCAGCCGGGCTCGACCTTCAAGACCTTCGTCCTGACGACGGCAGTGAAGCAGGGGATCGATCCCTACTCGACCTACTACACCTCGAAACCGCTCGACCTCTACCTGCCGAATTGGGGGCACTGGACGGTGCACACCGCCGACGAAGGCTATTTGGGGACGGTCAACTTGCAGCAAGCGACGGTCGCCTCTGACAACACCGTCTTCGCCCAGCTGGACCTCGACGTCGGCCCCGCAGCGGTGGCCTCGACCGCGCACGCGATGGGGATCACCTCGCCGCTCGACGGGATCCCGGCCGAGGGGATCGGCGGGTTGCGGATCGGCGTCTCGCCACTGGAGATGGCGAGTGCTTACGGAACGCTGGCGGACGGCGGCGTGCGGCGCAAGCCGATCGCGATCACCAAGGTGGTCTTTCCGAACGGCAAGGTCGACCACCCGGAAGGCGCGGACCCGCAGCGCAAGCTCTCGCGGCCCGTCGCCTACCAGGTGACCCGACTGCTGCACGACAACATCGTCGAAGGGACCGGCACCGCCGCCTACACCGGCTGCGCCGGACAGGCCGGGAAGACCGGGACCACCGACGGCTACACCGACGCCTGGTTTGCCGGCTACCAGCCGAACCTAGCGACGGCGGTCTGGGTCGGCTACCCCGAATCGAACGACGTCTCGATGTCGAGCGTGCACGGGATCATCGTCTTCGGCGGCACCTTCCCGGCGGAAATCTGGCATTCGCTCTACAGCGGCGGCGGGGTGCGGTGCGAGGAATTCAGCGAACCCAGCCAGAAGATCAGCTGGGCTCCTTTCTACGGCCGCTACGCCCGCTCAAGCCCGCGCGACGACACCAGCCTCAACGGGTCGGGCAGCGGCAAGGGAGACAGCGAACCGCCGCCGGGCTCCGCCGCGGTCGGCGGCTACGACCCCAACGCTTACGCGCCGGGAGCAGGGCAGGAACCGATGGCGGTACCGCCCCCACCGCCGCAAAGCGAAGTCGGCGGCGGCAAGTCCGCGGGCAGGTAGCCGCGATCGCACCGGGGCTTGCCTATGGCCTGATGTGGGCCGGCTTCGCCGCTTACCTCGTGGTGCTGTGGGCGGCGCCCCGGCTCGGGCGCCGGGTCGTCTGGAGCTTGATCCTGGCCCTTGTCGCGGGCTTCGCGATCGCGCCGGTTCTCCTCTCCCACGACGTCTACAGCTACGTGGACTACGCCCGGCTCGGGGTCCGACACGGTCTCGACCCCTACGTCCACCCGCCGCTGGCGGCCCCTAACGATCCCGCCTACGCCGAGGTCACCTGGACCGAAGCGACGAGCGCCTACGGCCCCCTCTTCACCCTCGCGACCTACCCGCTGGCGTGGCTGCCCGTGGGCCTCGCCGTTGCGTTGCTGAAGGCCGTCGCCGCGCTCTCGGTCCTCGGCGTCGCCATCCTCACCGCCCGCATCGCCGCCTGGCGCGGCATCGACCCCCTCCGCGCCGCCGCGTTTGTCGCCCTCAACCCTCTCGTCCTCGTCCACGTAGTCGGCGGCGCCCACAACGACGGTCTGATGATGCTCCTGGCGATGCTGGCTGTCGCCGCCACCCTCAGCGCTCGCGAGCTCGTTGGCGGCGCCGCGTTCGCAGCTGCCATAGCCACCAAGCTCTCCGCCGCCTTCGTCGCCCCCTTCGCCCTCGTCGGCACTCGTTCCAAGGGCAGGTTGGCAGCGGGGTTCTTGGTCACCGCGCTCGCAATTGCCGCCGGCGCCTATCTCGCCTTCGGCTGGGACTGGCTGCGCGGCTTTGGGCTCGCGGGAGAGAACCAGAGCCGGACCAGCCACATGAGCATCCCGATCACCGCCGCCCGCCTCACCGGCCTCGGCGCCGGCGGCGTCCGCCTCGCAGCCGCCGTCCTCTTCGCCGCCCTCGTGATTTACCTACTCGCCTGGACCGCCCGCGGCAACGATTGGGTCCGTGCCGCCGCCTGGACCGCCTTCGCCCTCCTGATAGCCACCGCCTGGCTCCTCCCCTGGTACCTAATCTGGCCCCTGCCGCTCGTAGCCATCTCCCGGGACCGACCCTTACAACTATTAACGCTCGCCCTTACTGCCTACCAACTAGGTGCTCGCATCCCTCTCTAGGCGCTGGAGGAGCGGGTCGTCCCCCTCCGCCTCCGCTGCCGCCTGCTCCTCCGCCGACGGGTGCAGGATCCCGGTGTGGATGCTCCATCTCTCGTGGCGGCCGATCGCGGTGACGATGCCGACGTAGATGAGTTCGCCGACCGTCATCACCCCGCGGACGGCAATCGCGATCAGCGAGCCGAGGGCGAAGCTCTTGCCCGGCAGCGCCGCCTTTACCGCCCAGGCGAAGGCGGCGTCCCGGACCCCGAGCCCGGCCGGAGCGACGAGGGTCACCAGCGCCGCGAAGTAGCCGATCGCCTGTGCCGAGCCGACCAACAGAAGGTCGTTGAAGGGGATGAAGGTGACCGAGCGGGCGACGCAGTAGATGCCGAAGGCGACGACGACCCAGTTCAGCGAGTAGAAGAGGATCAGGGCGAGCACGCCGCGCAGCGAGATCACTTCCGGCAGCGGCTCGCGACCCAGTGCCCGCAGCGCCTTGCTCGACAGCGGTCCGAAGACCTTCGGGTGCAGGATGACGATCGCCAGCGCGATCAGCAGCAGCACCCCCCAGCGCCAGGAATCCCCCTGCAGATCCGGGTGCTTGATGATGAAGTAGGCGGCGACGACGATCGCCGAGGTGGCCGAGATCGCTTGTTCGTAGACGATGCTGGCGATCGTGATCCGCCGCGGCACCCCGGCTTTTTCGGAGAGCAGGACCCGGCCGAGGACGTAGAGGACGCTGCCGGGGACGTAGCGGGCGAGCAGCGGCTGACCCCAGGCAACCTGTGCCCTGCCCATCCCGAGGTGGTGGCCCATGAAGCGCAGGGTGAGGTCCCAGCCGAGGGCACTGATCGCGAAGTAGATCGGCAGGATGATGATCCCGGGGATCAGCCAGACGACGTGGAAGTGGACGCCTTCGCTCTTGATCTCCGACCATTGGTCGACGACCGTGAGGACGAGGAAGCCGAAGATCAGGACGGCGAGGCCGACCTGCAGGGCAAGCCTGACTTTGCGGCTGCGAGGGGGCTTTTTCCCCACCTTCGAGCCGACCTCGCCGACTCGGTGCAGGAATGATTGGCGGCGCTCCACGTCCGCGCACCTTAGTGATTGCCATCCCGTATTTGGGATAGTCGGGTGATGGGCGAGTTCGAGTTGCTGGCGCAACTTCGCAAGCGGCTCCCCCCGGTTGGGCCCCGGGTCAAGCTCGGCAGCGGCGACGACGCCGCGGTCACCGTTCCCGGGGGCGCCACCGCGACCTCGGTCGACGCGATCGTCGACGGCATCCACTTCCGCCGCGGCGAGGCGGTGCCGCAACTGATCGGCCGCAAGGCGCTCGCCGCCGCCCTCTCCGACCTCGCCGCAATGGGTGCCGAGGCGGGGGAGGCCTACGTCGTCCTCGGGGCGCCGCCGGACCTTGCCGAACCGGAGTTCGAGGCCCTGCTCGACGGTCTGCTCGCGCTCGCCGCCGAGACCGGCACCACGCTTGCCGGCGGTGACCTCACCCGGGCCCCGGCCCTGACTCTGGCGGTGACCGTGGTCGGCCACGCCGCCAGCGCCGACGACCTCGTCCTGCGCTCCGGCGCCCGGCCCGGCGACCTGCTCGTCGTCACCGGCGAGCTTGGGGGAGCCGCCGCCGGTCGCCTTCTGCTCCAGCGACCGGAGCTCGCTGATGCCCTCGCCGAGAGAACCGCCGAGCGGCTCCGCGCCCGCCAGATCGACCCAACCCCCCGCCTGCGCTCCGGCAGGGCTCTGGCAGCGGCCGGGGCAACGGCGATGATCGACCTCAGCGACGGGCTCGCCGGCGACGCCGCCCACCTCGCCGAGGCCAGCGGCGTCGCTCTGCAGATCGAAGCCGGGTCGCTGCCCCTAGCCAAAGGCGTCGCGGAAATTGCCGCGGCGATCGGGCGCGACCCAATCGAGCTGGCGGCCTCCGGCGGCGAGGACTACGAGCTGCTGGCGGCGCTCCCTCCGGAGCGCTTGGATGACGCCTCCCAATGCATCGCGGACGAGGCCCAAGCCACCCTCACCCCGATCGGCGAGGTGGCGCGGGGTGAAGGAGTCGAGCTCAGGCTGCCCGGGGACGGACTACTGGAGACTCGGAGCTATGACCATTTCCGCAGCCAGGCTGAATCCCCGTGAGCAGCTCACGAACCCCGCGGCGGCTCAACATCGCCATTGCGATCTCGCCCGGGTCCGGCTTGTAGGCGCCGGCCTCGACTAGGGATTTCAACTCGTGCGGCTGCATCGCTCTCGCAGTCATTATCGGCCCGGATACCCGCATCCTTAGTTCTGAGTACTCGCACATGCGTCCAAACCTGGCCGCTCATTAACCTTTGGAGCGATGGCGAACGGCTCCGCACGCATTCTCCTCGTCGATGACGAGCAGTCGATCCAGACGCTGCTGAGTTACCCGCTGCGCAAGGACGGCTACCACGTCACCTCCGCCCTCGACGGCTCAGAAGCCCTGCGACGCTTCGAGGAAGGCCGCTTCGACCTCGTCATCCTCGACCTGATGCTGCCGCGGATGGGCGGCGTCGAAGTCTGCCGGCAGCTGCGCTCGCGCAGCCAGGTGCCGATCATCATGCTGACCGCGAAAGGCAGCGAGACCGACAAGGTCGCCGGGCTCGAGGTCGGCGCCGACGACTACATCACCAAGCCCTTCTCGATGCGGGAGTTCCGCAGCCGGGTCAAAGCGGCGCTGCGGCGCTCGCGGATGGGCGGCGAGAGCACCACCGAGGCGGACGGCGCGATCGAGACCGGAGAGCTGACGATCGACTTCGACCGCCGCATGGTCACGCTCGGAGACGAGGAGATCAAAGTCACCTACGTCGAGTTCGAGATCCTCGGCGCCCTCGCCCGCTCCCCCGGCCGCGTCCTAACCCGCGAGACCCTGCTCGAGCACGTCTGGGGCGACTCCGACTATCGCGATCCGCGCACCGTAGACGTCCACATCCGCCACCTGCGCGAGAAGCTGGAGTCTGACCCGAAGGAGCCCGAGTACCTCTTCACCGTGCGCGGGGTCGGCTACCGCTTTCGGGAGTAAGAGCCGATGCGTGGGCTCCGGCTCAGCGACCTCGCCAGCCGCATCACCCTGATCTCGATCGCGATTGCGGTCGGGGCAACGGCGATCGTCTACGTCTACGCCGTGGCGATCGGCGGCTCGGCCAGCGGCAACGACGCGGTCAAATTGCAGATCCTCACCGGCGGCCTGATCGCGGTGGCGATCGCAACTGCCGTCGGCCTCTACTACACCCGCTCCTCGGCGAGCAGCATCCAGCGGCTCCAGGAAGCCGCCCGCAAAGTCGCCGACGGCAACTTCGAAACGACGATTCCGGTCGCTTCGGTCGGCCAGCTCGGCCAGCTCGCCCGCACCTTCAACGAGATGCAGCGGCGCCTCGCCGAGCTCGACAGCGCCCGCAAGCAGTTCATCGCCAACGCCTCGCATGAGCTCCGGACCCCCATCTTCAGCCTCGGGGGCTTTGTCGAGCTGCTCGAAGACGAGGACCCGAGCCCGGAGGAGCGGGCCGAGTTCGTGCGGACGATGCGCCAGCAGATCGAGCGGCTGACGAAGCTGACCACCGACCTGCTCGACCTCTCCCAGCTCGACGCCGGCGCCGTGGTGATGCGGGCCAGCACCGTTGACCTCAGCGCCCTGGCGCGCGAGGTGACGCGGGAGTTCGGACCCCGGGCCGACCTGCGTGGCTCGCGCCTGCAATTGCGCACCCCGAATGAGATGGTGATCGCCCTCGGCGACCCTGATCGGGTGCGGCAGGTGATCCGTATCCTGCTTGACAACGCTCTCACCCACACCCCCGAGGGCACCGACGTCACCGTGACTACCTACTCCGCCAACGGCCGCGCCGAGCTAACCGTCTCCGACGAGGGTCCCGGCATTCACCAGGGCATCCAGAAGCGGATCTTCGAGCGCTTCTACACCGCCGACTCCGCCGGGGGCTCAGGTCTTGGCCTGGCGATCGCCAGCGAGCTGGCGCAGCGAATGAACGGCGAGATCAGGATCAGCTCCAGCCGGCGCTTCACCGCCTTCACCCTCGACCTCCCGCCCGGCCCGGCGGCGGCGCCACCGCCGCGACCCTCCCGCGCTCCCTCCAGGATCGCCGCGTGAGGAAATCGAGCGCGCTCGGGGCGCTCCTGCTCTGCCTGGCGCTGCTCGCCGGCTGCGGCTCCGGCGGCGAGACCAGCTCCACCGCGACCGGCTCCTCGAGCGAGCATGTCTCGCGGGAACCCGACTCCGCTCCTGCCCCGCAGGTGGCAGTTGAGACCGCGACCCCCGGTTTCGACGCGACTCGCGTCTACGAAGAGGCCTCGCCCGGCGTCGTGACGATCCGCTCGGTCTTCGACCAGGGCGCGGCCGAGGGCTCCGGGTTCGTCCTCGATAAGAAGGGCGAGATCGTCACCAACGCCCATGTCGTCACCGACGAAACCAGTGGTGAGCGGGTGGCGGCGAAGAACGTCTACATCGAGTTTCCCGACCGCAACGTCGTCCCGGCCGAGATCGTCGGCTTCGATCCCTTCAACGACGTCGCCCTGCTGAAGATCGCTCCGGCCGGGCTGCCCCTGCACCCGCTCGAGCTCGGCGACGACGCCGACCTGCGGGTCGGCCAGCCGGTGGCGGCAATCGGCAGTCCCTTCGGCGAGCAACAGTCGCTTTCGACCGGCGTCGTCTCGGCCACCGACCGCTCGGTCAAATCGCTGACCCAGTTCGAAATCTTCGGCGCGATCCAGACCGACGCCTCGATCAATCCCGGCAACTCCGGCGGCCCGCTGCTCGACGCCGGCGCCCGCGTGGTCGGCATCAACCAGCAGATCGAGACCAACTCCGGCGCCAACGACGGCGTCGGCTTCGCGGTGCCAGTCTCGGCGATCAAGCGCTCGGTCGCCCAGCTGCGCGAAGACGGCACCGCCGAATACGCCTACATGGGCGTCTCCAGCCAGGCGCTCTACCCGCAACTGGCGCGCAAGCTCGGGCTCGACACGACCTTCGGCGGCCTGCTCTCCGAAGTCGTCTCCGGGGGCCCGGCCGAGAAGGCGGGGCTTGAAGGTGGCGATGAAGAAGTTCGCTTCCAGGCGGGCAAATACGAGGCCGGCGGGGATGTCATTCTGAGCATCGACGGCCAGGACATCGTCGAGGAAAACGACCTCGCCCGGGTGATCGCCTCCCACAAGCCGGGAGACAAGGTCACCCTGACGGTCCTGCACGACGATCGGCGCGAGCAGGTCGAGCTGACGTTGGGCGAGCGGCCCGACAGTCCGTCCGCCGGCTAGGCGCCCGCCCCAGCGGCTGGACAGCATGTCGCCGCGCATCGGTGTAGAACTCCAGCCTTGCTTCAGGAAGTCGCCCTCGGCCACAAGACCCTCACCGACTACACCCACATCGTCGGCAAAGACCTGACGGAGCGGATCCGCCAGCTCGCCGAGCCGCTGAAAGGGAAGCGAGTCCTGCACGTCAGTGCCACCGCCTTCGGCGGCGGCGTCTCGGAGATCCTCTACACCCTGGTGCCGCTGATGCGCGATGTCGGTGTCGACGCCCACTGGCACGTGATCTTCGGCAAAGAAGAGTTCTTCGAAGCGACCAAGCTCCTCCACAACTCCCTGCAGGGGGCGGAGGAGAGCCTGAGCGACGAGCAGTGGAAGGTCTTCGACGAGATCAACCAGATGAACGCCGAGGGCCTTAAAGGCGAGTGGGACGTGGTCATCGTCCACGACCCGCAGCCGATCGGGCTGCGCCGCGGGGCGACCGAGAAGGGCGGCAAATGGATCTGGCGCTGCCACATCGACCTCTCGACGCCGAACCCGGCGCCGATCGAACGGCTGCTGCCGATGATCGAAGAGTACGACGCCTCGGTCTGGCACATGGACCAGTACGTGCCGAACGACATGGGCGCCCACCGCGACGCCGTCCGGATCATCCCGCCGGCGATCGACCCGCTCTCGCCGAAGAACATGGCCTTCTCGCCCGAGGACGCGGCCTTTGTCTGCCGCCAGTTCGGGATCGACGTCGACCGCCCGCTGATCACCCAGGTCTCCCGCTTTGACCCGTGGAAGGACCCAATCGGCGTCATCGACGCCTACCGCCAGGTGACCGAGCAGGTGCCGGAGGCGCAGCTGGCGATGGTCGGCTCGATGGCCACCGACGACCCCGAGGGCATGGAGTACTTCCAGAAGACCTTCGAATACGCCGGCGGCGACGAGGACATCAAAATTCTCAGCAACCTCAACAACGTCGGCGCGATCGAGGTCAACGCCTTCCAGTCGCAGTCCGACGTCTGCCTGCAGAAGTCGATCCGCGAGGGCTTCGGCCTCACCGTCACCGAGGCGCTCTGGAAGGGTCGGCCGACGGTGGCCGGCAACGTCGGCGGCATCCCGCTGCAGATCGAGGACGGGGTCAGCGGCTACCTCGTCAACTCGCCGGAAGAGTGCGCCGAGCGCTGCCTGGAGATCCTCGCCGACCCCGAGCTCGGCAAGAAGCTCGGCCGCGAGGGTAAGGAGCACGCCCGCCGCGAGTTCCTCACCCCGCGTCTCCTGCGGGACTGGCTCCAGCTGTTCACGGACCTGGACAGCTAGCGCGGCGCAAACTCTTCCGACCCATCGCCGGTAGGCGGCGGTGAGGGCGCAGGCGGCGCGACCGGAGCCGGAGCAGGCGCAACCGGCACAGGCGAAGGTTCGGGCGCCGAAACTGGAGACGGTTCAGGTGCCGGCGACACTACGTCGGCAATAGGAGCGGGCCGCCGATGCCGATGGTGCTTGCGGCGTCGGCGAGGCGCTCTCTCCCGAACTGCATCAACTTCTACTCCTGCTGGGTGTACTAGTTGATGCAGTTCGCGCTTGGGCCCTCGTGGCGGACGGATCGGCGCGACGTGCGGGAGGCCGACGTCTGGCGCAAGCGGGGGTGGCTCGGGGGGCTTGAGGAGGGACGGGAGAGCTTGCAGGGCCAGCAGCGCCAGGGCGGCTATCGCCGCCGCTTTCGCTGCACTTGCCCATCGCACTCGAATGCCCCGCACGGTCCCCTAAGGGGCCGGCGGGACAAACTCTCCCCCTCAGGCGACCGATTGGCGGGCGGCTTCGATGTCCTTCAGTTGGTCGTCGACCCAGTCGCCGGGGTTGCGGGAGAAGATGATCTCGCGCAGGCCCTCGGCCCAGCGGCGCTTCTGCTCGGGGTCCATCGTCAGCGCTCGGTAAATCGCGTCGGCTTGCTCCTGGATGTCGAAGGGATTGACCGAGAGGACGCAGTCGATCAGCTCCTGGTGGGAGCCGGTGTTCTCGGAAAGCATCAGCACCCCGTCGCGGGTGTTGACGGCGGGCGCCTCCTTGGCGACCAGGTTCATGCCGTCGAAGAGCGAGTTGACCATCAGCAGATCGAAGTGCTTGTAGCGGGCGACCGCGTCGTAGAAGTTCTCGTAGATCTTCAGGTCGATCGGCATCCAGTCGGTGGTGCCGTGCCGGTGGTTGACTACGGCGACCAGCGCCTCGATCCGCTCCAGGTACTCGGCGTACTCGGGCACGTCCTGGCGGGAAGGCTGCAGATGGGCGATGAAGGTGACCTTTTCGCGGAACTCGGGGTGCTGGCTGAGAAACGTGTCGAAGGAGGTGAACCCGCGCAGGACGTTCTTCGAGAGGTCGGCGCGGTCGACGCGGATGATCAGGTGCTGGCGCCGGCGCTCGAGCACCTCGCGCTCGGCCTCGGCCACCTCGGGCGAGGCGGCAGCCCGCTTCAGGCGCTCGGCATCGATCCCAAGCGGGTAGGCGCGAGCGATCGTCTTACCGCCGGCGTGGCGCACCTCGGCCGCGTGGTAATCGACTTCGACGTCCTCGAGCAGTTCGTCGCAGCAGCGGAGGAAGTTGATGCAGTAGGCGTGGGTGTGGAAGCCGATGATGTCGTTGGCCAGCATCCCCTCGTAGATCGCTTCGCGGATCCGGTTCGGGAGGATCCGCCAGCTGTCGGGCTGCGACCAGGGAATGTGGACGAAGTGGTGGAGGAAGGCGTCGGGACGCTCGGCCCGGATCATCCCCGGCGCGGTGTAGAGGTGGTAGTCGTGGAGCATCACCAGCGGCCGCTCCTGCCCCTCGATCTCGGCGATCACGGCTTTAGCAATGTCCTCGTTGACCGTCTGGTAGCCGTAGTCCCAGGCGTCGAGCTCCTGCTGGCGGATGTCCGGGGCGTTGGAGATGTCCCAGAGGTAGTGCTGGATGAACCAGAGGATCGGGTTGGCGATGACATTGTAGAAGCGGTCGTAGGCGTCCGGATCGCTGCCAACCAGGCGGACGCGGTAGTCGACGCCGTCGAGCTCCTGCTCGACCGGCCCGCCAACCTCTTCGGAGACCGCGACATCCTCGTCGCTCATCGCCGAGGCGATCCAGAGAGCGTCACGGTGGGAGACCAGACCGGAGAGCGCCGTGACCAGGCCGCCACCGCCGCGGCGCACGGTCCGCTCGCCGTTCTCGTCGCGATCGAACTGCAGCGGCCCGCGGTTGGAGACGATGATCAGCGGCGACGAGCTCACGTCCCAGAGACTAGAGCGTCGAATGAGGCGCGGAGGGGGCATCCTCCGGCGGCGGCTCGCCGCTATAGTCCTTCGCCGTTTTGGCCGCTCCCCGTGAATACGAGCTCGTCCTGATGCTGGACCCCCAGCTGGACGCCCCTGCCCGCGACGCGCTGGCGCAGGAGGCACGTGGTCAGATCGAGGGCACCGGCAGCCTCAAGCACGAGAACAGCTGGGGCCTGCGGAAGATGGCCTACGAAATCAACCGCCGCACCGAGGCGGACTATCGCTGGATGCGGTTCGAGGCCCCGAGCGAGCTGCTCGACACGCTTGACCACAACTTGAAGATCGCCGACGGCGTCCTCCGCTTCCGCATCTTCAAGGTCGATCCCAGCGCGCCAGTGATCGTCCCGCCCGCCGTCACCGCCTCACCCGGTCCGCGCGAGCGCAGCGCCCAGGGAGCCCGCGACGATCGCGGCGACGCTCCCGACGATTCCGAGGAGTAGGCCCCTCACAGGCTGCGCTGTTTGCGGATTCCCTCACCGCCAGGGGGGAGAGTCGCGCCGTCCACCTCCTTAGACTGAGGTCCAGACAAGCGAATGCGCAAGGAGTGAGTGATTTGGCAGCTTCGAATGTGAACGTGGTGGTCATCACCGGGAACCTAACCCGGGATCCGGAGCTGCGTCATCTCGGCAGTGGGACCGCGGTGTGCAAGCTTCGGGTAGCGGTCAACAGCCGCCGCAAAGACCAGAGCGGCAACTGGGTCGACAAGCCCAACTACTTCGACGTCACCGTCTGGGGGGCGCAGGGCGAGAATTGCTCCAACTACCTCTCGAAGGGCCGCCCGGTGGCGGTCGAGGGCCGGCTCGACTGGCGCGAGTGGGAGGACCAGGGCGGCAACAAACGTCAGAGCGTCGAGATCATCGCCAACACCGTCCAGTTCCTCGGATCCCGCGACGGCTCCGGTGGTGGCGGCAATGGCAACGGCGGAGGTGGCGGAGGTGAAGGCGGGTTCTCCCCGCCCCAGAGCGACGTCCCGGCCGATATGGGCGACTTCGAAACCGCCCCTGCGGGCGGCAGCGGCGCATCAGAAGACGACATCCCCTTCTAAGCCTGACGGCCCCAGGGGTCGCCATGCGGCGTCCTCGGTCGCTTGCGTGCGAAGCACGCCGCGCTCCCTGCGTCCTTGCCTGGCAACCCCTGGACCTCGTCAGCCTGTACCATCAGCCGCCGCATGGCACGAACTGAGACTCCTTCACGCGGTGGAGCCCGGCGCGGCGGCAGGCGCGGCGCCGACCGCTCCCGCCCTCGTAAATACACGCGGGTCAACTCCGAGGTCGTCGATTACAAGGACCTCAACCTGCTGCGTCGCTTCCTCTCCGATAAGGGGAAGACGCGCGGACGCCGAGTCACCGGACTTTCTCGCCGCCACCAGCGTCAGCTTTCGGTGGCGGTGAAGCGGGCGCGCGAAATCGCCCTGCTTCCCTACGTCGGAGAGCGCTGATGGCGCAGGCGATCCTGCTTGCAGACGTCGAGTCCCTCGGCGAGCGCGGCCACGTCGTCGACGTCGCTCCCGGTTACCTGCGTAACTACCTGGTCCCGCGCAAGCTGGCCCAGCCGGCCACCGCTGGGGCGCTCGAGGAAGCGAAACGGCGGATGGAGGCGGCCGAGCGGGCCGCCGAACAGCGCCGCGAGCGCGAAACCGAAGCCGCCGGCCTGCTCGGCAAAACGGTCCTTACGATCCACCAGCGCGCGGGCGAGGACGGCAAGCTGTTCGGCTCGGTCGGGCCGAAGGAGATCGTCGACGCCCTGCGCGAGGCGCGCGACCTGCGGATCGAGAAAAAACAGGTCCAGCTCGAGCAGCCGCTGCGCGAGCTCGGCACCTTCATGGTCGAGATCCAGCTCTCCGACGGCACCACCGCCGCTGTCAAGACGATCATCAGCGAGGAGAAGTAGTCCCTTTCCGCTCTCGCAGGTCGGGCTGGGTCGGCTCCGAGCGAGCCACGGTCGGTCTCGCTGCGGTTGCTCTCGGTGCCGCCGGCGCTGTCGTGGCCGGTCAGTTCAGCCGCATGCTCGCCCGCCGCGCCACCGAGGTTCATGACCACGAAACGGTCCTCGATCCTGAAGCCCTGATCGAATCGGCGCCCGCCGCAGCCGCCGACACCGTGGGCGTCGCCGTCCGGGGCTACACCGAGGCCCCGCGCAGCGAAACCGTCCTCTTCAACCTGCTCGCTGGCTTCCTCGGCTCCTTCGCGTCCGTCCGCCTCTCAACGTGGGCGATCCGCGACGGCCGCGGCCCCTTCCGCAACGTCCACATCGGCGGCCGCCACATCCACCACTTCGTGCCGGGCATCATCCTCGCCTTCAGCTCCGGCACCGCGGCGCTGCTGACGGACAATGACGATCTCGAGCAGCGGCTGGCGATCCCGATGGGCGCCGGCATCGGCCTCACCTTCGACGAGGCGGCGCTGCTGCTCGACCTGCGCGATGTCTACTGGAGTCGCGAAGGGCTGCTCAGCGTCCAGCTGAGCCTTGGCGCGACGGCGATCCTCAGCATCGCCATCCTCACTCTGCGGATGCTCCGCCGCGGCGAGCTGCGTCAGGAGCAGGAGGGTCTGATCCCGCCGGCGCACCCCCACCAGCTCTCCTTCGGAACTGCCGCATAAACGTCAACGAAGCGTCAACTCTTTTTGACGGCGTTTGCACGGAAGGCACGCGCCTCTGTGACTTCCCTCTGGTCTACTAGCTGAGCGTTCCTGCTCGCGCCCGATCAGCCGCCGGAACGCCTTCTTTACTAGGACCCCATGCCGCAGCCGTCGTCGACTCACGTCCCCCCGCAGAACATCGAGGCCGAGGAATCGGTCCTGGGAGCGATGCTGGTCGCCGAGCCGACGCTGACCCGGGTGATCGACGAGGTGAAGCTGAACGCCGCTGACTTCTACCTCGACAAGCACCGCGAGATCTTCGACGCGGTCCACGACCTCTACGCCGCCTCGAAGCCGGTCGACGAGCTCAGCGTCAGCGAGGCGCTGACCCAGCGCAACAAGATCGACGAGGCCGGCGGCAGGCACTACGTCTCCGAGCTGGCGGCCAAGGTCCCCGCCGCCGCCAACGCCAAGCACTACGCGGAGATCGTCCAGCAGAACTCATTGCTGCGGCGGCTGCTCGGGGCTGGCCAGGAGATCCAGGGCTGGGTCAACGAGCGTGACGGCGAACCGCGCGAACTCTCCGAGCGGGCCGAGAAACTGCTCTTCGAAGTTGCCCACAAAGAGCAGGCCAGCGACTTCAAGAAGCTCTCCGACATCCTCCATGACGAGGTCGACCGGCTGGAGAAACTCTCGACGGGAGAGACCGAGATGACCGGGACCCCCTCGGGCTTCCGCGACATCGACGCGGTGACCGGCGGGTTCCAGCCCGGCAACCTGATCATCGTCGCCGCCCGCCCGGCGATGGGCAAGAGCGCGCTGGTCGCAAACATCGCCGAAAACGTGGCCGTCAAGCGGCAGCTTCCGGTCGCCTTCTTCTCGCTCGAGATGTCGGAGGTCGAGCTCGCCCAGCGTTTCATCGCCTGCCGGGCACGGATCTCCGGCGACAAGCTGCGCAAGGGCCAGGTCAACCAGCGCGACTGGCCGAAGGTGGTCCGCGCCTGCAACGAGCTCGAGGAAGCGCCGCTGTGGTTCGACGACTCCTCCGACCTCGGCATCCTCGATTTGCGGGCGAAGGCGCGGCGGCTGCACGCCCAGGAACAGGAGCGGGGCGGCCTCGGCCTGATCATCCTCGACTACATGCAGCTGATGCGCTCCGACGACCATCGCGCCAACCGGGTCGAGCAGGTCGGCCAGATCAGCCGCGGGCTGAAGATCCTCGCCCGCGAGCTCGAGGTTCCAGTCGTTGCGATCTCCCAGCTCTCGCGTGCGCCCGAGCAGCGGACGCCGCCGAAGCCGCAGCTCTCCGACCTGCGCGAGTCGGGCCAGATCGAGCAGGACGCCGACGTCGTCGCCTTCCTCTTCCGCGAGGACTACTACCGCGACCCCGACGAGGAGCCCGACGGCCTTGCCGACCTGATCATCGCCAAGCATAGGAACGGCCCGATCGGGACCAGGAAGCTGGTCTTCCTCGACCGCTTCCCGAAATTCGCCGATCATGCTCACCAGGAGGCGCCGATCGAGCAGCCGGCGGGCGGAGAGCCGCCGTTCGACGCCGCCGCGGCCGCGGGGCCTGACTTCTGATGCCAGCGATCGCCCGCTCCGAGCCCTTCCGCGAACAGGCCTGCCCGCTCGGCGTCTGCGACGGCTCCGGCTGGATCCTCGGCCCCGAAGACATGGCGCGGCCATGCGAGTGCCGAGCGGAGCGCTTGAACAAGGGGCGCAGCCGTGGCATCGCCTCAGCGATCCCGGCGCGCTTCCGCGGCGTCTCCTTCGACCGGCCGCCGGTCTCCGACATGGCGCGGGACATGACCACCCGCCATGTGGTCCAGGCGGCGCGCGACTACGTCGAGAACCTCGACACCAACCTCGCCGATGGTCGCGGCGTCTGGTTCATGGGCGACACCGGCACCGGCAAGACGACGCTGGGCATGCTGATCGCAAGCGAGGCGCTGAAGGCGGGCAAGTCGGTCGGCGTCTACTTCACGCCGAAGCTGCTAACTCGGATCCGCCAGACCTACCAGGAAGCCGAGACCGAGAACGCCTATGCGCAGTTCTTCGAGCGGGTCACTTCGGTCGACCTCCTCTACATCGACGACCTCGGCTCCGAGCGGCACACGGATTGGGTCGTTGAGCAGCTCTACGCGGTCGTTAACGAGCGCTACGAGAACCAGCGGCCGATGTTGGTGACGAGCAACGCCCAGGGTGACGTTGACAAGGGGCAGCAGCAACTTGAGGACCAGATCGGGCGACGGACGGTCTCGCGGCTGATCGAGATCTGCGGTGATCCGCTGCCGCTCTTCGGTCAGGACCACCGCGAAAAAACGCAGCACCGCATCGCCTCAGCCTGATCCGCTCCGCATCGGTCCCGGTCACTCGTCACAATCCTCCGCGGCATGCCTGGCGTGGTCATAGTCGGAGCCCAATGGGGAGACGAGGGGAAGGGCAAGGTCGTTGACCTGCTCGCCGAGCGGGCATCGACGATCGTCCGCTTCCAGGGCGGGAACAACGCCGGCCACACGATCGTCCGCGAGGGCGAGGAGTTCAAGTTTCACCTGATCCCCTCCGGCATCCTCCACGAAGACAAGACCTGCGTGATCGGCAACGGCGTCGTCGTCGACCCGCGGGTGCTGCTGCGGGAGATCGACGACCTCAAACGCGCTGGGATCAGCGTCGCCAACCTACGGATCTCCGCCAACGCGCACCTGATCATGCCCTACCACGTGCTGCTCGACCAAGCTGGCGAGACGAAGCTGGGGAAGCTCTCAATCGGCACCACCCGACGAGGGATCGGCCCCTGCTACGCCGACAAGGCGCTGCGGCTGGGAATCCGGGTCCAGGACCTGCTCGACGAGAAGATCCTGCGGACCAAGATCCGGGCCGCGCTGGAGCCCAAGCAACAGGCGCTGCGTGAGCTCTCGGTGCAGCGGCGCAAGCGGCTGAAGGAGGCCGGCGAGGAGGCGAAGGGGGGCGAGGCCGAGCCCCAGGATCCAGACCCCCGCCTCGATCTGCACGCGATGGTCGAGGAACACGTCAACTATGGCCACCGGCTGGAGCCGCATATCGCCGACACCGCGCGCCTTTGCTGGGAGGCACTCGACGCTGACGAGACGGTGATCTTCGAGGGCGCCCAGGCGACCCTGCTCGACCTCGACCATGGCACCTATCCCTTCGTCACCTCGTCCAACCCGATCGCCGGCGCGGCGACCGTCGGCGCCGGGATCGGGCCGAAGGACATCGACGAGGTCTGGGGGATCGCCAAGGCCTACGCCACCCGGGTCGGCGCTGGGCCCTTTCCGACCGAGCTCTTCGACGAGGTCGGCGAGCAGATGACCCAGCGCGGACACGAGTTCGGCACCACCACCGGCCGGCGCCGGCGCACCGGCTGGATGGACCTGGTGGCGCTGCGCTACGCGGTCCGCATCAACGGCCTCGACGCGCTGGCGATCACCAAGCTCGACGTGCTCAGCGGCATCGGCCCGCTGCGCCTCGCCGTACGCTACCGCTCGAAAGAGGGCGCTGAGCTCGACACCTTCCCCTACCACCAGTCGATCCTCCACTCGGCCACAGCCGAGTACGAGGAGCTGCCCGGCTTCGACCTCGACCTCACCTCCTGCCGCAGCGCCGACGACCTACCGCAGGAGGCGCGCGACTACCTCCGCTTCATCGCCGACTACGTCGGGGTCGCAGTGCGCCTGGTCGGGGTGGGACCAGACCGAGAGCAGGTCATCTGGCTCGAAACCTGAGCCGCCGGGGGCGCCTCAGCTGCTCCGACCGAGCGGGGTCGCGCTGGCGATCCACCAGCGGCCGTGTTCACGGGTGACCGTGATGATCCAGTCGTGACCGTCGTTGCCGTGGTACTGGGCGTAGCCGTGCCCTTCACCCACCCGCAGGCTGTCGATCGGACCCGTCAGGTTGTTCTTGTAGCTGCCTGATGCTTCATGCCCGAAGAAGGCGAGCGCCTGAGGGCAGTTCTTCACTTTGCCGCCGGACACCTGGGTGGCATCTGTGTCGACCAACTGGTGGATGAACGCGGGAGAGAAGTAGGTGCAGTCCTTCGCCCAGTCCTGAGCCGCACGTGCCCTCATCCAGCCCTGGATCATGTCTGAGACCTTTTCCCGTTCTGACTTCGTGGCCTCCCGGCCGAAGGTTTGGACGATGTTGTCGCCGCCGCGGATCAGGAATTCGCGACTGGGGCCCTTCAGCCACGGGTACAGGTGAGGCTGGCTCACCGTGTCGGCGGCGGTGCCGGAATCGCCGCCGCACCCGGCAAGAATGGCCACGATCAGGGCCATTGCAATTCCCACTCCGAGCTTCACCACTCCTCCCATGGGGCAAGTTTACGCAAAAATCCTTTCCCCATTCATTGCTGGTCTACAGTGGGTTGGTGGCTTCCAGTAGACGCTCTGCCAAGTTGAACGAGCGGCTGCCCCGGGGAAGGCACGGCTTGCCGAGGGAGACGGTGACCGAGTCCCAGCGCAGCCGCATCCGTCAAGCGATGATCGAGGTGGTTTCCGAGCGCGGTTATCCCGAGACCCGCGTGGTCGATGTGATCGGCGTCGCCGGCGTCTCCCGCAAGACCTTCTACGAACTCTTCGACAGCAAGGAGGACTGCTTCCTTGCGGCCTATGACGTGCTGCTGAACAACCTGCTCGGCGAGGCGACCGAGGCTTTCGAATCGCGGTCGGGTGCGCCGTGGGCGGAGCGGGTCGCTGCCGCCCTCGAGGCTCTGCTCATGCACCTCTCCAAACACCCTAATGAGGCGCGCTTCGCGATCGTCGAGGTCCTCGCTGCCGGCCCTAAGGCGCTGACTCGGCGAGACGCCGCCCTGCGCCAGTTCACCGGTTTCCTCGAGTCGGGCCGCTCGGAGACCTCGGTCGAGCTACCGGGGATCACCTCAATCGCCGTCGCCGGTGGCGCCAATGAGCTCCTCTACAGCGAGATCCTTCACGGCGCCGCCTCGCGCCTGCCGAGTCGGCTGCCGGACCTGATGTTCTGGATCACGCTCCCCTACCTGGGAGCGGAGGGAGCGGCCGCGCAACGGGAGCGAGTTCGCCTCTCGATGCAGCCTTCCTGAGAGACACAAGACCGCTCCTTTTAGTGGACCGGCGGGTTTACGAAGAACGTCCGGGTGGTAGTTTGACCGGCTGGAGAGAAGTTCCAAACACGCTTCCGACGGCAGAGGCCCTGGGACGGGCAGGCCGCAAAGGAGAGACAAAGAGGATATGCGCAAGTACCTGATGTTGACGATGGCCCTGGGGGCCCTGATCGCGGTTAGCGTGGCGGGCATCGCCAGCGCTGGCAACAAGCCGGTCACGGTGCAGCAGGGGAATCTCAAATTCACCTTCAACGGCGGGTTCAGTCCGACCACGCTGCCGAAGAACAAGCTGGCTCCGATCACGCTGCAGGCCTCGGGCAAGATCCAGACCCTCGATGGGACCCACCCGCCGGCGCTGAAGGAAGCGATTGTCGAAACTGACAAGAACGGCACCATCAACACCAAGGGCATCCCGGTCTGCAAGTCCGGTCAGCTCCAGGCTCGGGACACCAACGCGGCGATGAAAGTCTGCGGTAAGTCGCTGATCGGCACCGGCCAGACCGCGGTCGAGGTCCAGTTCCCCGAACAAAATCCGGTCCTCGTCAACTCGAAACTGCTCGTCCTCAACGGTGGCACCTCGGGCGGCAAGACGACCCTCTTCATCCACGCCTACTTCTCGGCGCCGGTGACCGGGGCGATCGTCACCACCGTGAAGATCTCGAAAGTCCACAACGGGCGCTACGGCCTCAAATCCGTTGCCTCGATCCCGAAGATCGCCAACGGCGCCGGCTCGGTGCTGAACTTCAACCTGACGATCAACAAGAAGGGCGTCCTGATGGCGAAATGCCCGGACGGCAAGCTCCAGGCTCACGCCACCTCCGTCTTCTCCGACGGGACCAAGGCCTCGGCCGGCATCGTCCGGACCTGCAAGGGCAAGTAAGGAAGTATCGTCCAGGGAATTCCCTTGAGACAGGCAGCACTGACGAAGGGCGGCCATCTGGCCGCCCTTCTCTTTGCCCTCGCGCTTTTAGGACGGCCCGACGCGGCGGCTGCCGATGTTCCTTGGGGCGCTGGTTGCGTACCGCTGGCGGAGGGCGCGACCAGAACCGCTGCGAACTGCGGCGCGAGCCTGGCAAGCGGCGAAGCAATCCCGCCTCCCGGTGCCCCTCCAATCGTGAAGCAGGTGATCCGGGCAGCAAACGAGATTCGCCACCGTCCCTACGTCTGGGGCGGGGGCCACCGCAGTTGGTTCAGCAAGGGCTACGACTGCTCGGGCGCCGTCGGCTACGCGTTGCACCGAGCCGGGCTGCTCGAAACGACGATGGTCTCCGGGCAGCTCGAGGACTGGGGCGAGGCCGGGGCGGGACGCTGGATCACCCTCTACGCCAACCGCGAGCACGTCTATATGTTCGTCGCCGGCCTCCGCTTCGACACCCGCGGCAACCCCGCGGGGGTCTCAGGCCCTCGCTGGCACCGCGGCTGGGTCGACCCGCGGAAGTTCACCGCGCGCCACCCAGCCGGGCTCTAAGCACTCAGACTGATCGGGTCAGGCAGTGCATGCGTCGAGGCCGTAGCTTTCGGCAGCTTTGTTTGCCTCGCTGAAAGTCGCATCTCCTGCAAAAGCCGACTGCGGGTTGGCGTCGATCTTCGCAGCTGCTTCTTCCATGGCGCTGACGACGGCTTCCACCTTCGCCTCATCACCTGCGGGAGCTCCGAGAGAATCGATCTGTTCCGCGGCTTCTTCGTAGAAGGGGAGCGCCTTCTTAGCGGCTTCCTCCCGGACGGCATCCTGGTTGCCTTGGGGATTGGCGTTTTTAAGGAAGCCGAAGACGGCCTTTTCGCGCGCTTTCGCAGCTTGGCTGCAGATCGCATTGCCCTGCTTGACGAATTCGGACTTGGTCAGCGCCTCATCGCTGCTGCCCCCGCAGCCCGCGACCCACAGAGCAAAGAGCACGAGGAAGATCCCTCCCAGTGCCCCCATAGACTTGTTCACAATTTCTCCCTTGTAGCAGTTGCAGTCCCTGATTAGACAGGAGACTGTAGCGCAAATCGGCCGCACCGCTACAGCAAAGTCGGAGGCGGTCCCTAGGACCGCCTCCGACTCATATTTGTCTGGTTGAAATCCCTATTCCGCCGTGACCGCGAACGTGCCAACGCCACCAAAGAACGGGAACCCTTCGGGGTTTGCTTTTTTCAGCGCCGCCCCCACGGTAGTAACCCCGACTGCTTCGTCTGGCTTCAAGCCGGTCAGGAGGTAAATGCAGAGGTGTCCTGGTTCAGCGCTCGGTTCTTCGGCGGGACCAGGACAGTTCGCGCTCGTTTCTCCTTCGCCAAGTATTTCTGGCGACGGGGCCGAAGCCAGCGGGATCGGAAACGAGATCGCGGTGAAGGTGAGCGGTTCTTTAGAAAAGCCATAGGCCCAAGTACCAGTCTCCGTCTCTTCTGAGGGCAGCACGCCGCCCGCGGTCCAAGGGGATCCTTCCGGACCTTCGGGGCCTTCTTGACCAGTGTCGCCCTTATCTCCCTTGTCGCCCTTCGCACCGGCGTCACCCTTGGCGCCCTGCGATCCAGCCGGACCCTGCGGGCCGGCTGGTCCCGGTTTCCCAGCGGGGCCACGCTTGCCCGCGTACTTCTTAGCGATCTTCGTAACCTGCTTTTCCTGCTGCTTGGTGAGACCGCCCGCAGCGAAGGCGGCGCCGGTCAGCGCGGCGACAAGCGCCACGATCGCCACGACCAGGCCGGCCGTACCGAGCTTTCCATGCAATCTAGAGAACATCACTATTCCTCCTAATCGTTTTTCAAGCTGGCGCCGACCGTGAACGGTCGCGGGACGTCAACGCGTAGAGCGCGCCGGCGAGGTCCGAGCGGTTGCTCCCCCAAGCCTTGGCTTATCTCCCGTCCTTGTCCCCTCCGGTCCCCCCATTGAAGGTCCGGCGCGTCCCTGGCGCGCCGCTCCCAAACCTAAAGTACGGCCACAACCATGTCAAGGAACCTGCTTGGTGCTATCGCCTTGAGTTTCTTGAGCATTGCCAATACATTGGGCGAATGAACCTAGGGACCACGATCAAGGTTGTGACGCTCGGTCCCGAGGGGACCTGCCACGAGCGGGCCGTTCGGCGCTACTTGGACTTCCAGGGCGTCGAGAACTTCGAGATCGAGTTCATCGGCGACTTTCTCGACGGCCTCGAGCGGATCCGCGGACACGAGGATGCGTTCCTCGTCCAGTGCAGCGCGCACCCGAAGGTCCACGAGGTGACGGAGCGCTACTGGAGCGAGATCTTCGTGGTCGACACCTTCATCTACCCCACTAAGGCCTTAGCAGTGCTCGCCCGGCGCGAGGTTGAAAAGCCGCAGTCCCTGGGGCTCGTCCCTGCGACCGCCGGCTACATCGACCGCGCCGATTGGGGCGAGATCATCGACGTGCAATCAAAGCCGATCGTCGCCGAAGAGCTACTGGAAGGTCACTACGACGCAGGTCTTACCCATCTCGAGCACCTGCCCAAACATGAAGACGAGCTCCGCCTCGAGCTTGAGATCGGCGAAATCGACACCACCTGGGTGGTGTACGGAACGCAGAAGAGGTTCAGCGGCGAGGTAATCGGGATCCCCTCGCCACAGCTCTATTCGTAAGGCTGGCTGAGATTGCAGCGCCGAAACCTGCTAGCTGAGGAGCAGAGACGTTGGGACCCACCACACGGAAACGCAACGTGCTAAGTAGACGCCTAAAAGAACGGACCGCTCCAATGAGCGGTCCGTTCTCATTCCGTGTATCAGTGATGCTCTGATACCACGCTACCTCTATCGACTATGTAAGGAGCAGGGTGGTCGGAGATGTGACCACGTAGTTAGCGTTCCAGGTGCCTTTTTCAGCGCAGAAGAAGGCGCTGCTGCCGGCCTCTCTCTGCAAGCTTTCGGTTTTTACAGCGACTTTTGCCGGCGTACCCCCGGTGAAGGTCCCCACTTTGACAGATCCGGTTTCGGCACCGTAGAAACAGCTGATGCCAAGGCTTGTCACCTTGACTTCCACCCTGCTTCCAATGGTGAAGACTTCACCAGCGTCGTTGATTGTCAGCGAGCCCGGGGTGATGGTTTTGGTGTCCTGGGTGCAAGGTGTCCCGGGTGCCCCCCAATGCAGACCTGTCGGTTCCGCGCCAGGTTCTTCGTTTGTAGGCCCGGTAGAGAGAGCGCCTGAGGCCTCGGTCCCTTGGTCGTTTGTGGTGACGACCCCGTGGAGTGTCGATGCGGTGCATGTGTCTTCGATACCGGCTTTCAGCAACGCCGTGGTGCCTTTTTCCAAGGTGGCGTGGATTGTGCCTGTGTACTCGGTGCCGGCCGGCGATGTTAGGACCGGTACAGCTGAGGCGCTGCTGGCGAAAGCCATCAGCGAAGCCGCGGCCATGACCAACAGGCCGAGCATCTTTACGTGCTTCATGTGATTTCTCCTTGGTTCCGGCGCTTTCGACGCCGGGTTCATTTCTCCCAAGACAGAGCCCGTGGCTCTGCCAGATTCTTGGAGTCGCCTCCAGGAACGGACGAAGTTCTATCAGGGATAGGCTGAATAGTCAAGAACACTGAAGGTTGTGACCAAATGGAGAAGGACCGGGCCACTGATCGGCGGCCCGGTCCACTTCAACTTTAGATTCGCTCTGCTATCGCAGGCCAGGTCAGCTATGTGAGGAGCAACGTCGACGGAGTTGTGACCACGTAGGTGCCGGTCCAGGTACCTTTTTCGGCACAGAAGAAGGTGCTGCTACCGCTCTCCCGCTGCAGGACCGTCGTGTTCACTGTGAGCTTCGCCGGGGTGCCCCCGTCGAAGGTCCCGATCTTGACGGAGCCGGTTTCGGCACCGTAGAAGCAGGAGATGCCGAGGCCTGTGACCTTGACTTCCACACGGCTTCCTTTGGTGAAGACTTCGCCAGCATCGTTGATTGTCAGGCTGCCGGCGGTAATGGTTTTGGTGTCCTGGGTGCAGGGTGTCGCTTCCGACCCGAAGGTCAGTGCTGTGAGGGGACCCTGAGCCTCAATAGAGGTGTTTTCGGTAACATGCCCCAGCGCTGTCGAGGTGGTGCATGTGTCTTCGATGCCGGCTTTCAGCAGCGCCGAGGTTCCTTTTTCCAGCGTCGCGTGGATTTCGCCTGTGTAATCCGTGCCGCCGTTCACCGTTGTTAGGACCGGGACTGCTGAGGCGCTGCTGGCGAAAGCCATCAGCGACGCGGCGGCCATGATCAGCAGGCCGAGCATCTTTACGTGCTTCATATGATTTCTCCTTGGTTCCGGCGCGGTAGGCGCCGGTTGTTATTTCTCCCAATGCAGAGCCAGGGGCCCTGCCGTGTTCATGGAGTGTCGTCCAGGAACGAGCTAGGTTTTATCAGGGATGGCCTGAATAGTCAAGAAGCTCTGGGTGGCGGGGTGGTTGAGAGTGGACGGCTCGCCAATCGGCGGGCCGTCCAGATCTGCCTGCCGCAGGCCGGAGCTCGCTATGTAAGGAGCAACGTCGACGGGGTTCCGACGACGTATGAGCCGGTCCAGGTGCCTTTTTCGGCGCAGAAGAAGGTGCTGCTACCGCTCTCCCGCTGCAGGACCGTCGTGTTCACTGTGAGCTTCGCCGGGGTGCCCCCGTCGAAGGTCCCGATCTTGACGGAGCCGGTTTCGGCACCGT